>Ga0265327_10003782_pt1 | contig 14032 bp, 7 predicted proteins | sample 41621metaG_FD_202089 | JGI IMG/M metagenome (GOLD analysis project Ga0265327, IMG submission 202089) | Rhizosphere microbial communities from Carex aquatilis grown in University of Washington, Seatle, WA, United States - 4-16-21 metaG | ecosystem: Host-associated > Plants > Roots > Rhizosphere >... | reverse complement strand
GTGACGCCGGAGTCGAGCACGAGGCCGCCGGACGGGGCGTTGACGGTGACGGCGCCGGTGCCGGCGGCGGCGTTGCTGCCGAGGGCGAAGACGGCGTTGTTCAGGACCGTGGTGCCGCCGGTGTAGGTGTTGGTGCCGTAGAGGAAGAGGGCCTTCGGCGAGCCGGCGGAGGGGGCGGTGACCGTGAGGGAGCCGCCGCCGGTGATGATGCCGCCGAAGTCGGAGTTGTGGTTCGCGTCGTCGGAGATGTCGATCGTGAGGCTGGTGCCGCCCGGGACGGACAGCGTGCCGCTGTCGCCGTCGAGGCCGTAGATCACCGGCGCGGTGGCGGCACCGCCGAACGCGACGGTGGCCGTGCTGTTGCTGCCGAAGTAGATGTCGCCCAGGCCGGCCGCGAAGTTGTGCAGCAGGTTGAGCGTGCCGTTGAACACGTTGAGCGTGCCGAGGAAGCCGGAGTTGTCGCCCGCCAGGCTGACCGTGAGCGGGCTGGCGTTGTAGAGCACGAGCGAGCTGGACATGTCGCCGGTGATGCTGCCCGAGAGCGTGAAGGCATTGGTGCCGGTGAACATCAGCTCCGGGGCGCCCATGCCAACGGAATAGGGGTTGAGGTTAATGCTATTCGCGAGATTGATGCCGCCGCTCGCGGCCTGGATCCCGGCGAGGCCACCGCCCCCATTGGCGCCGACGACCTTCAGCACGCCCGTGCCGAGCGCAGAGTTGTTGCCCAGGCTGAGGGTGATCGAGTTGCTGATCAGGGCATTCAGCGTGGTGCCGCCGGTGTAGGTGCTGGAGCCATTCATGACCACCGTGCCGCTCGAGTAAGTGCCGCCGGGGGTAGGCGTGCCGATCATGACCGAGACGCCGCCGCCGATGTTGCCGTTGACGTTGAGCACGCCGTTTTGCGCGGCGGTGAAGCGGAGCGTGCTGGCGGCGTTGCTGCCGTTGGCGACGGTCGTGCCCGTGAACGTCGACGCGTCGAAGTTGGCCGAGGTCGTCGTGCCGATGAAGACGCCGTCGTTGAAGCCGGTCAGGTTGACGTTGCTCACCGAGACCGTGGAATTGCCCGCGTGAGTGTCGAAGCCGATGATGCCCCAGGTGCTGCCCGCGTTGAACTTGGCGAGGAAGGTGGACGGCGTGAGCGTCGTGGCGGCGTCGGTGTAGCCCACGTAGCTCGCGCCGACATTGGTCGCGTTGCCGCTCGCGACAATGGACGGGGTTGAGGCGGAGAGCGCGTTGGTGCTGTCGAAGATCAGGAACCCGTTGTTGACGCTGGTGGCGCCGGTGTAGGAGTTGCTGCCCTGGAGGTAGACGGTGAGCGGGAGGTTGCTGTTGCCGCCGAGGCTGAAGCCGGCGGCGGCGGTGAGGTTGGACTGGACGTAGAGCGTGCCGCCACCGTTGCCGAAGCGGTAGGGCGTCGCCGCCTGCGGCGTGATCGTGCCCGTGAGAATCGCGCTGGTGGCCGTGCCGATGCGCAGGCTGGTGCTGTAGTAGGTCGATAGATCGATCGCGTCGGCAAAAGTCGCGGTGGAGTTGCCCGGCAGGGTATCCACGCCGATGCTGCCGGTGGAGGTGTTCGTGACCTTGTGGCCGGAGAGGAATGAGGCCAGGGCGCCGGCCGAGTTGTCGGCGAAACCCACGTAGCCGCCGCCGTTGACGGTGATGGCGCCGGTGGTGGGCACCGAGGCGGCGCTGCCGAAGATGGCGTTGCCGTTGACGAACGTGCCGCCGGTGTAGGTGTTGGTGCCGTTGAGCAGGAAGATGCCCGCGCCGCTGAGGGTCAGGCCCTGCGCGCCACCGGTCTCACCGATGCCGCCCGCGAAGACGATGGGATTGCGCGACCACAGGCCGGGGATGAGGACGCCGCCGGTCTGGTCCGCCGCCGGCAGGGCGTGCGTGGCGACGTAGGCGAGGAGGGACGTGGCCGAGGCGAGCGTGGAGGCGCCGCTGATCGTGAACGGGGCATCCCACGAGCGGAAGCCGACCTGGCCGAGGCCGGTGAAGGTGAGCGCGTTGGCGAGGGTCTGCGTGCCGTGGATATAGAGTGAGACCGCGCTGGTGGAACCCGTGAGGAAGTCAACCGAGCCGGTGCCGAACGGGGAGGAGTTCCAGAAGGCGACGCCGACCGAGTGGTTGCCGTCGCCCACGACCGTGTTGCCGATGTAGGTGTTGCCCGTGCCGGTGTTGTTGAAGATGAACGCGCCGTTGCCCGTGCCGTTGGTGGAGGAATAGAACACCACATTGCCTGTACCGGTAATGTGGCCCGAGATGATGAACGTGCTCTGCCGCACGTCGAAGGCCGCACTGCTGGAGATGCCGAGCGAGATCTTGGAGCTGAAATCCAGCTTGTTGTAGTCGTCGTCCACCGCGAAGACGCCCAACGTGAGCGAGAGCGTGTACGGGGTGGCGGCCGTGATCAGGTATTCCTGGTCGCTCCCGACGCCGATGGCGTCGATGGCATAGTTGCCCGGCAGGACCAGCTTGTTGTTGATCGAGTCGCCCAGGTAGAGGTCGGCGGTGCCGTTGTTGGCCGGGGCGGCGTTGCCGCGCCAGTTGCCGGGGAGCGAGATGTCACCCGAGACCCCGAGGCCGGTCCACACGATCTGCGCCGGCAGGGTGGCGAGACTGCAGAGAAAAATCACCAGGACGGGGAGCAGGCGCCGGAATTTCATCGGAAAGGAAAAGGACGGGTTCGCGAAACGGGCGGATCAAAGCGCGGGTCGTGGCCACGGGCAACCCTTCCGTGGGCGGGGATTACGCATATTAGGCCACGTCGTGGTGCGCCCGGAGATCGCGGCGACCGGTTATTACCGCGAAGGCCGCGCGGGGCGCGATGCCCAGTTCATCGGAAGCGTGGGTTTCCGCTCCTCCGCGCTTCCGCGTACCCAATCCCCGGATATTTTCACCACGAAGGGCACGAAGCACACGAAGCCAAGTCTGGCCTGGCTTCGCGGTCTTGGCGTGCTTGGCGGTGATAGGGTTCGATGAGGCATCGTGTTAACGCCAAGGCCGCCAAGCACGCTAAGGCCCGGACTTCGTGTGCTTCGTGCCCTTCGTGGTCAAAAATGTCCGTGGCTTGATCGCGGAAGGGCGGAAGGGCGGAAAGGCGCGGCGGGGGCGCCGCGGCTCCATCACGGTCCACTGTCACACCGTCCACCGGTTCAGCGGCGGCGGCGGAAGCGCAGCAGGCCAAGGCCCAGGCCGAGGCCGAGCAGGCCGAGCGTCGAGGGCTCCGGCACCGGCGTGAAATTGAGCAGGATGTCGTTGCCCGACTGGCTCAGGTAGAACGAGCCGCTGCCCAGGCTGTTGGTGAAGCCGCTGGTGTTGATCGTCACCCCGGTCGGGTTGAAGCCCGTCAGCGAGTCGGAGTGGGCGATGGTCCACGAATAGCTGCTGGAGGAACTGAAGTCCGCCACGTTGCCCGCCGCCCCGAGGCCATCCAGGGAGATCAAGTTCAGCGTGAAGCCGCCGAGGGTGGCATTGAAGGTGAGACCGCCGGTGACGTTGATGCTGTCGTAGCCGGTACCGCGTGCGCCCACCGCGCTCTGCACCTGGAAGTCATACGTGCCGCCATTGCCCCAAGCGAGCCCGCTGCTGAAGGTCAGCAGGCCGGGGGAATTGCCGGGCGAGAGCACGACGTTCGAGCCGATGATGATGCCCGACGAGCCGATGGTGCCGTTGCCGCTGAGCGTGCCGCCGGAGCTGAGGTCGAGCGCGTTGGTGAAGGTGACGCCGTTGCCGATGACCAGGTGGCCGCCGTTGAAATAGATCTCGCCGCTGCCCAGGGCGTTGTTGGACCCGACCACCAGCGTCCCGTTGTTGAGGTTGGTGCCGCCGGAGTACGAGTTGTTGCCCGTGAGGGTGAGGGTGCCGCTGCCCTGCTGGACGACCATGCCGCTGCCGGTGATGTTGCCGCCGAAGGTGAGGCTGTTGCTGTGATTGAAGATCAGCGTGCCGTCATTCGCCACGTCGCCGATGATCGATCCGGTGGTGCCGCAGCGGCCCAGCTGCAGCGTGGCGTCGGAGCTGATCGTCGTGTTGCCGGAGTAGTCGTTGTCGTTGGTGAAGGTCAGGGTGTTCGAGCCCGTGACCGTGACGCCCGCGGCGCCGGAAATGTAGCCCTTCAGCGTCAGGTCGCCGTAGTAGGTGTCGAACGTGACATTCGTGCCCTCGCGGCAGTCGAGCTCGATGTCGTTATGGAGGATGATGCGGCAATCGGCCAACGAGGATACGCCCAGCGTGGTGCCGTCGTACATCTTCAGGGCGCTGCGTCCGACCGGGCCGGAGATGCCGTCGGAATTATGCGAGGAGGCCGACAGGTAGAGTATGCCGCAGCGGACGGTGACGCCACCGCTGAAGTCGCCGCTGCCGCCGAGCGTCAGGCTGCCGGAGCCGACCTTCTTGAGGCCGGCGCTGCCGAAGATATCGCCCAGCAGGATCATGTTGCCGTTGGACGTGTCGATCCGCACGGGGCCCGCATCAACATCCTGCAGGTAAATGGAATTGTGCAGCGTGATGGCGCCTTCGGCCGAGGGGGCCACGCCCAGCTTGCTGCCGCCGTCGAGGGTCAGCTCGCCGGTGCCGACCGGTCCGTAAATGATGTCAGAACCGTCGGCCGAGGAGCTTTGCCCGAGGAGCAGCGTGCCCGACTGCAGTTCCAGGCCGCCGGAGAAGTCATTGCTGCCGGTGAGCGTCAGGGTGTTGCCGCCGGTGATAACCACCCCGGCGGAACCGGAGATATAGCCGAGGAGCGAGAGGTCGCCGAACTGGGTGTCAAAGGTGACGGAGGTGTCGGAGCGGCAATCGAGGACGATGTTGTTGTAAAGCTCGATGGTTCCGGTTGCCAGCGAGGAGACGCCCAGCGTGGTGCCGTCGTACATCTTGAGGTCGCCGTAGCCGAGCGGGCCGTCGATGCCGTCATCGTTGTAGGACGTGGAGGCGAGATAGATCGAACCGCAGCGTAGCGTGGTGCCGCCGCCGAAGACACTGTCGCCGCCGAGCGTCAGGCTGCCGGAGCCGATCTTTTTGATCCCGATGTAGCCATTGATCTCGCCCAGCAGGATCAGGTCGCCGTTGGACGTGTCGATCTTTACGGGGCCTGAAAAATTATCGTCTAGGGCGATGGAATTGTGCAGCGTGATTGTGCCGGCCGATGGCGCCACACCGAGGGTGGTGCTGCCATAGAGATCCAGCCAATTGGTGCCAACCGGGCCCGAGGTGATGTTGTGCGACTCGGAGTCATAGGTTGAAGAGCGGCCGAGGAGCAGCGTGCCGGCGTCCACCTCCACACCATCACCGAACGTGTTGGCCCCGGAGAGCACGACGGTCCCGGTGTTGGATTCACCGCCGTTGATCACCAGGCTGGCCCCGGGACTTGTCTGCGTGAGATTTCCGGCAAGGGTCAGCGTCTGACCCGAGCCCACGTCGATGGAATGGGCACGGTCGCTGAGCTTGATGCCGAGGGACGAGTCGAACGTGACGGAGTTGGCCGTGTTGATGTCGCCGTTGAGGGTCAGCTGGAAGACCCCCGAGCTGCTGAACGTATAGGTCTGCCCGTTCGTGAAGGTGAGGTTGTTGACACTCGCATTCTCCGTAATGAGGACCGTGTGCTGGAAATTCGTCGGCCCCGACATCGTGCCGAACGTCAGATTCTCGGTGCCGGACGAGAGACCGGGCGCGGAACCGGACCAATTCACGATGCTCGTGATGTCGCCGTTGGAGTGATTGCCCGACCACACGAACTGCGCCCGAGCCGTGAGTCCCAGGCCAAGTGAAAGCAATACGCCAACGATGATCGACCGGGGTTTCACGAAGGCGGTTTTTCTGATGCAATCGACTAGCGTCAGCAAGGCAATTTCCCTAGAAAACAGAAACCCTTTCCCGAAAAGGAAAGGGTTTCGTAAAAAAATTAGGGGATTAACCCTAATTCTGAAGGTTTACTGTTTAGGAGCCGTGGCCGGCGTGATCGTCTTGGCGTCGGTTTTGCAGGCGTCGGTCTTGCACGTCTTGGACTTGGTGCAGGTCTTGCCGTCCTTCTCGCAGGCTTTGGCATCCTTGGCGCAGGCCTTGGAATCCTTGGTGCAGCACTGCTTGGTGCACTTGTCGCCGCACTTGCAGGGCTGGTCTTTGCTGGTGTCGGTGCCGGCGTAGGCAAACGACAGGGCGGAAAGCGAGAGGAGGGCGATGAGGATCTTCTTCATGGGTGTTTCCTGAGTTGGGTTGAGGAATCACTCTAGTCCAAGGCCGCAACGAAGCAAGCGTCGAGCGGATGGTCTTACCGCGAAGGGCGCGAAGGGCGCGGATTCATCGAGCTGTTTTAACCACGAAGGACACGAAGCCCAAGAAGAGGCCCTGATTTTTCCGCGGATTGCGCGGATCATGCCGGATGAGGCAGTGACGCAGACCCAACCCCGGGCCTTGCGACATGGAGACCTTGCGACCTGAGACGACGGGTTGCTCTCCTCTTCGTGGGCTTCGCGCCCTTCGTGGTAACAAATGTTGGGAGGATTGATCGCGGAAACACGGAGGTGCGGAAACAAGCCCGGGAGCGATCCGGCCTTCGCGCGCTTCGCGGTCTTGGCGGTGAAACACTCCGTCGCGCCCTACAGCAGCGGCCGCAGGGTGGCCCAGACGGTGTCCGCGACTTGGGCGGCGCCGGCGGCGGTGGGGTGCATGCCGTCGGGCTGGTTGAGCTCCGGCTGGGCGGCCACGCGCGCGAGCAGGAACGGAATGAGCACAACGTGGTTCTTCGCCGCCAGGGCGGGATACATCGCCGCGAACTCGCGCGTGTAGGCCTCGCCCATGCTCGGCGGCATCTGCATCCCCGCGAGGACGATTCGGGCGGCGGGATACTTGCCGTGCACGCGGTCAATGATGCCCTGCAGGTTGGCGGCCGAGACCGCCGGCTCGATTCCGCGGAGGCCGTCATTGCCCCCGAGCGCGAGCACGAAGATGTCCATCGGCTGGCGCAGGATCCAGTCCACGCGGCGAAGCCCGCCGGAGGTCGTCTCGCCGCTGAGTCCCGCGTTGATGACGCGCCAGGGCAGCCCGGCGGCGTCGAGCTTCTGCTGGATCAGGGCCGGGTAGGCCTCGCTCGCGGGATCGTCCAGCCCGTAGCCGGCCGTGAGGCTGTCGCCGAAGAACACGATCGTGCGCGCCGCCTCCGCCGCCCGGGTGGAGACGGCGAGGACGAGCCCGACCAATAGAAACGCAATCCGGAGCCTCATGCAGGAATTCGACCGCTTGAACTAGCTTTCGTGCCGTTTCCCGTGTTTGGTGGCCAGAATCTTCTTATGAGCGACCGATCGATGCTGAAGGTGGAGCGTTTGACCAAGACGTACCGCGCGGCGGGACAGCCCCTGACGGTGCTCCGCGACGTGAACTTCGACATCGCCGCGGGCGCGACCGTGGCGGTCGTCGGGCCGAGCGGCAGCGGCAAGACCACGCTGCTCGGCCTGTGCGCGGGACTCGACCGTCCGACGCAGGGCGCGGTCACGATTGCCGGCGTGGCGATCGGCGGGCTGGACGAGGACGCGCGCGCGCTGGTGCGCAACGCGCAGGTGGGTTTCGTGTTTCAGAACTTCCAGCTCATCCCGACGCTGACGGCGCTGGAGAATGTCCTCGTGCCCGTCGAGCTGGGCGGCGATTCCAGCCGCGAGCCCGAGGCGCGCGAGCTGCTGGCGCGGGTGGGGCTCGGCGAGCGCTGCGACCATTATCCGGTGCAGTTGTCGGGCGGCGAGCAGCAGCGCGTGGCGCTGGCGCGGGCGTTCATCAACCGGCCCAAGATTTTGTTTTGCGACGAGCCGACGGGCAACCTCGATGCCGAGACGGCGGCGGCGATGGTGGAGCTGATCTTCGGCCTGAACCGCGAGCGCGGCACGACGCTGGTGCTGGTGACGCACGACCTCGACCTCGCCCACCGCTGCCAGCGCATCATCCGCCTCAAGGGCGGCGCCGTCCTTAGTGATGAGTTAGTATAGGCCCACGGAATACACGGAACACACGGAAACTTTGGAGAGACGCATGTTCATGCTGATCAAAGAGAGTGAATCGTTTGCGATCCTCGGTGCCTGCTTTGAGGTTTACCGCCAGAAGGGCTGCGGGTTTCTGGAAGCCGTCTATCAGGAGTGCCTGGAGATTGAGTTTGCCCTGCAAAAAGTGCCAGCCAGGCCACTTGTCCCGCTCGCTCTGGAATATAAAGGGCGCCGACTAAGGAAGGAATACGTGGCGGATTTTATCTGTTACGATTCGGTTCTTCTGGAGCTGAAGGCCGTTGCGAAACTCACCGACGAGCACCGGGCCCAGGTGCAAAATTACCTGCGCGCGACGGGCATAAAGATAGGCCTGCTCGTCAACCTGGGCCACTTTCCCAAGGCCGAGCACGAGCGCTTCGTGGTATGAACCCTTCCGCGTATTCCGTGTATTCCGTGGGCAACCCATGAATTTCATCCTCAAAATGGCGTGGCGGGATTCGCGGGCTTCGCGGCGGCGGTTGGTGCTGGTGTCGCTGTCGGTCGTCCTGGGAATCGCCGCGCTCGTCGGGATCGGGTCCTTTGCCGACAACCTCACGCGCACCGTCGAGCAGCAGACCAAGTCGCTGCTCGGCTCCGACCTCACGATCTCCTCGCGGCAGAAGTTCACCCCCGAGGCGGAGGCCTACTTCGCCACCCTGGGCGGCGAGCGCGCGCGAGAGATCTCGCTGGGCTCGATGGTCACCTTTCCCACGCGCGGCAACCAGCGGCGGCTCGTCCAGGTCCGCGCCCTCGAGGGCAACTTCCCCTTTTACGGCGAGCTCGTCACCGAGCCGGCGGGCGTGATGGCCAAGCTCGCCGCCGGCCGCGGCGCGCTGCTGGAGGAGACGCTCCTCGTGCAGTTCGGCCTGCAGGTGGGCGACGAGGTCACGATTGGCCGCGAGACCTTCACCGTCGCCGGGGCGCTGAAGAAGATGCCGGGCGAGGCCGCCGCCGTCGCGCTGTTCTCGCCGCGGGTCTATATTTCCAGCGCCGCGCTCGAGGCGACCGGCCTGATGCAGAGCAAGACCTTCATCAACCACCGCACCTATTTCCGGCTGCCCGCGACGAGCGACCCCGAGCTGCTCGTGAAGGGCATGAAGGAGAAGTTCCGCGCGCAGCGCTGGCAGTACGCCACGGTCGAGGAGCGCAAGCGCGACCTCGGCCGCGTGGTGCAGGACACCTATGCGTTCATCGGGCTCGTCGGCTTCGTGGCGCTGTTCCTCGGCGCCGTTGGCGTGGCCAGCGCGATGCACGTCTACGTGCGGCAGAAGCTCATGACCGTCGCCGTGCTGCGCTGCCTCGGCGCGAGCGCGCGGACGAGCTTCGGCGTCTATCTCATCCAGGGCGCGGGCGTCGGGCTCGTCGGCGCCGTGCTCGGCGCGGCGCTGGGCGTGAGCGTGCAGCTCGTGCTGCCGGCGGTGATGAAGGACTTCCTGCCGTTCACCGTGGATTTCTTCGTGTCGTGGCCGGCGGTGGGGAAGGGCGCGTTCGCGGGGCTCGTGATCTGCGTGCTGTTCACCCTGCTGCCGCTGCTCACCGTGCGGCGCGTCTCGCCGCTGCTGGCGATCCGCTCGGCGCAGGGCGAGTCCGCCGCGGCCGACCCGTGGCGGCTGGCGCTGATCTTCGTGATCGCCGCGGCCGTGCTCGGCTTCGCGGTCTGGCAGACCGGGCACTGGGCGACCGGCGTGGGTTTCACGCTCATGATGGCCGTGGGCTTCGCCACGCTCGCCGGCATGGCGCTGCTGGTGTCGTGGATCGCACGGCGGCTCGTGCCGCGCCGGCCGCTGCCCTACGTCGCCCGCCAGGGCCTCGCCAACCTCTACCGGCCCAACAACCGCACCGTCCTCCTCCTGCTCTCGCTCGGGCTGGGCACGTTCCTGATGATGACCCTCGTCCTGACGCGCCAGACGCTGGTGAGCAAGATCCTCGGCCTGGGCGACGGCTCGCGTCCGAACCTGATGTTCTTCGACATCCAGGAGGACCAGGCCGCGCGCGTCGCGGCCATCGTGAAGGCGCAGGGCGCGCCGATGATCGCCGAGGCGCCGATCGTCACGATGAAGCTGGCGAGCCTCCGCGGCCGCAGCGCCGAGGAACTCCTGAAGGACGACAAGTCCGGCCTCCCGGCGTGGACATTGCGGCGCGAGTACCGGTCCACGTACCGCAGCGACCTGACGGACACCGAGCGCATCAGCGAGGGCAAGTTCGTCGGCCGGGTGGAGCCCGGCGAGGCCCGCGTGCCCGTCTCGGTGGAGGCCGGCCTCGCCAAGGACCTCCAGCTCAAGCTCGGCGACGCGATGGGGTTCGACGTGCAGGGCGTGCCGGTCAACGCCTACGTCGCCAGCCTGCGCGAGGTGGAGTGGCAGCGCATGCAGGCGAACTTCTTTATCGTGTTCCCGACCGGCGTGCTGGAGGCGGCGCCCAAGACCTATGTGGCGGCGGTGCGCGCGGCGACGCCGGCGGATTCCGCGCGGATCCAGCAGGCGGTGGCGAAGGAGTTCCCGGGCATCTCCGCGATCGACCTCTCGCTGATCCTGCAGACGGTGATGGGCATCCTCGAGAAGGTGGCGTTCGTGATCACGTTCATGGCGGGCTTCACGGTGGTGACGGGCGTGGTGGTGCTGGCGGGCGCGGTGCTGACCGGACGCTTCCAGCGCATCCGCGAGACGGTGCTGCTCCGCACGCTCGGCGCGACGCGCCGGCAGCTGCGGCAGATCCAGCTGGTGGAGTACACGGTGCTCGGCGTGCTCGCGGCGGTGACCGGCGGCGGGCTCGCGGTGGCGGCGAACGCGCTGCTGTCGCGCTTCATCTTCAAGGCCCCGTTCGTGCTCTCGCCGGTGGTGCTGTTGACGGCGATCACCGCGTCGGTGGTGGTGACGGTAGTGACCGGCCTGGTCGCCAACCGCGGCATCGTGGACCACCCCCCGCTGGAAGTCCTCCGCCAGGAGACCTGAGCGCGGATGGGGAGGTGTCACCACGAAACATACGAAACACACGAAAGGCAGGCCCTCGGAGGGTGGCCCACGGAACACACGGAATACACGGAATCGGAAAATCTCGCGGACCGAGTTCTGCTGCCAAGCAGAACGCTGGTCCGCGAGAATTCGTCCGGCTTCCGCGTATTCCGTGGGCCACCCCAAATCTAGGTAGGCTTTCGTGTATTTCGTGAGTTTCGTGGTAACCCCATCCCGGTACTGCGCCTTTTTCCTCGAAAAACGCCCGCCGGGGCGTAGTGGCATGGGGCACTTGCTTCGTCTTTAATTGGTAGGTTCGAACCTAAATTACTCCATGAAGTCCCTTCGTCCCCTGGCCGGTCTGGCCTTCGCGCTGGCCGGCATTGTCGCTGTTGCATCGGAAACGCCCGCTTACCCGGGCTATACCTACGTCCGCACGCTCGCGGGCATTGAGGAGTACCGGCTGGACGCCAACGGTCTCCAGGTGCTCGTGAAGCCCGACCATTCCGCCCCGGTCGCCACCTACAACATCACCTACCGTGTGGGCTCGCGCAACGAGGTCACCGGCACCACCGGCGCCACGCACATCCTCGAGCACATGATGTTCAAGGGCAGCGAGCACTTCAACGACCCCGCCGGCAACAGCGTGAAGCAGTACCTCGAGCGCGTCGGCGGCCGCTACAACGCCACGACGTGGAACGACCGCACGCACTACTTCGCCACCGTGGGCCGCGACAGCCTCGAGGGCTACATCGCCATCGAGGCCGACCGCATGCGCAACCTCTGGCTGCGCGACGCCGACCGCCAGAAGGAGATGACCGTAGTCCGCAACGAGTACGAGCGCGGCGAGAACGACCCGCTCCAGACCCTCGAGAAGGAGGTCACCGCCACCGCCTACCAGGCCTTGCCGTACCACCACGACACCATCGGCTGGCGCTCCGACATCGAGCATGTGCCGATCGAGAAGCTGCGCGAGTTCTACGACACCTTCTACTGGCCGGACAACGCCACCGCGGTCGTGATCGGCGACGTCGACACCGGCACCGCCCTCGCGCTGGTGCGGAAATACTACGGCGCCATCCCGCGCGCCCCGAAGCCCATCCCGCAGATCTACACCGAGGAGCCGGAGCAGACCGGCCCGCGCCGCACGGTCGTCAAGCGCCCCGGCCAGCTCGGCGCCGTCGTCATCGCCCACAAGGTGCCGCCGGCGCGCGCCGCCGACACGCCCCCGCTCGAGGTGCTCGACCACATCCTCGGCAGCGGCAAGACGAGCCGGCTCTACCTCGCCCTCGTGGACAAGGGCCTCGCGCTCTCCACCAGCGCCAACGACTCCGACAACCGGGACACCGGCCTCAACACCATCACCGCCACGCTCGCCCCCGGCGCCAAGCATGAGGCCGCCGAGCAGGCCATCCTCGCGGTGCTGGAGGACATCCGCGCGAACGGCGTCACGCCCGAGGAGGTCGCCATCGCCCAGCGCCAGTTCCACACGCAGTTCGTCTCGGGCCGCGACGGCTCCGCCGCCGTGGCGCGCGAGCTGAACGAGTGGATCGCCGCCGGCGACTGGACGCTCTACGCGTCCTTCCCCGAGTCCATCAAGGCCGTCACGCCCGCCGATGTGCAGCGCGTCGCCAAGCAGTACCTGGACCAGGACCTGAGCACCACGGGCTGGTTCGTGCCGCTCGCACCCAAGGGGCCCAAGGCCCCGCAGGCGAAATAACGGCGGGGCAAAAAACCAAACGCCACCCATCCAAACGCCAAACTTCCCTGGCAGCGAATCCTGAAACTCCCATGAATTTCTCCGACAATCATTCCCTGTTTTCGGCGCGCACGCGCCTCTGGGCCGCGGGGGCGGCTCTGCTTCTGGCGGTGATCCCGGCCCGCGCGGGCATCGCCGAGGGCATCCAGCACGGCACCGTCGCGGGCCTCGACGTCTACGTGGACCACACCGCGGTGCAGGAGCTGGTCGTCATGCGCGGGTACTTCCCCGCGGGCGACGTCTTCAATCCGCCGGACAATCCCGCGCTCGCCGCGCTCACCGCCGGCATGCTCGACAAGGGCACGACCACGCACGCCAAGCTCGCGCTCGCGCGCCAGCTCGAGGGCATGGGCGCCACGATCTCGTTTGCCGCCGACAGCGAGGTGCTGAGCTTCAGCGCGCGCTGCCTGCGCGGCGACCTCCCCGTGGTGGTCGCACTGCTCGCCGAGCAGCTCCGCACACCCGCGTTCACGCCGGAGGAATTTGCCAAGTACCAGAAGCAGATGATCGGCGCGCTCAAGCGCCGGCTCGACAACCCCAGCGCCCGCGCCGACGAGGCGTTCGCGCGCGCGATCTTCTCCGCCGGGCACCCGAACCGGCCGGCGACGGTGGACGAGCTCATCGCGGCCGTGCAGGCGACGAAGCCGGAGGACCTCCGCGCCTTCCACGCCGCGCACTACGGCCCCGCGCACCTGAAGCTCGTCGCCGTCGGCGACGTGGACCAGGGCGAGTTGGCCACCGCGCTGCAGAAGGGCTTCACCGGCTGGACCGGCGGCTCCGCGCAGCCCACGTCCGTGGCCAAGGCCGCCGGCGTGGACGCCGCCAACGACCAGACGGTCTTCATCCCCGGCAAGACGAGCGTCAACCTGGTGATGGGCCAGGCCACCGGCCTGCGGTACCGCGACGCCGACAGCCTCGCGCTGCGGGCCGGCACCGCGATCCTCGGCAGCGGCTTCACCGGCCGGCTCATGAGCACCGTGCGCGACCGCGAGGGCCTGACCTACGGCATCGGCGCCGGGGTGGCCGATGACTCCTATGTGGACGGCAGCTTCCAGGTGCAGGCCACCTTTGCCCCGTCGCTCCTCGAGCGCGGTGTCACGTCCACGCGCCGCGAGGTGAACAAGTGGTGGCAGGACGGCGTCACGGACGCCGAGCTCGACGCCCGCAAGGTCAACCTCGTGGGCAGCTTCCAGGTCGGCCTCGCGACGACCGACGGCCTGGCGCAGAACATCCTGACGGCGCTCCAGCGCGAGGTCGGACCCGAGTGGCTGGATGCTTATCCGTCGCGGGTGCAGTCGCTCACCACGGCGCAG
>Ga0265327_10003781_pt1 | contig 14038 bp, 15 predicted proteins | sample 41621metaG_FD_202089 | JGI IMG/M metagenome (GOLD analysis project Ga0265327, IMG submission 202089) | Rhizosphere microbial communities from Carex aquatilis grown in University of Washington, Seatle, WA, United States - 4-16-21 metaG | ecosystem: Host-associated > Plants > Roots > Rhizosphere... | reverse complement strand
CAGCCTTCGCGGCAGTCGAGGCAACTGTACCGTTCACCCAGAGCGCCGAATTGCACGCGTACGTCGTCGCAGTTCCGGCAATCCCGGTTGCGTACAATGTCTCACTGCCAGAAATGCCGCCAACGGCCGTGAGGTAGAGGTTTCGCGACTTTGCCCAGCCCGGGAACGTGTCGTTAAACGTAACCGTCAGGGTATTCGTCGCCGCGATTGTGACGGCTGACGCGACTTCGGACGTACCCGGAGTCGTTTCGCCACCGTTCGCGTCCACCCAAGTATAGGAGAAAAAGTAGGCGCCGGCTGCAAGCGATCCGCCGGAACCAGACCCGGACCCAGTTGCCGCAACCGTCGGATTCGACTGGCTGGTCACTGTGAACGTCGCGGATTCCGCAGATGCGGTCGTTTCGCCGATGCCATTGATTTCCGTGAAGTTCAAGTAATACACGCCGGGCAGTACAGCCCCGATCGTCGTATTGCTCGCAGGAGACGCCGTCGCGTTCGCGAATGCGACGCCACCAAAGAACGTAGCGGACGTGGCATTGAACGTCGTGGTCGTCACGCCCTTGGCGTACAACTTCAGCGAGGTGTTGACTCCATTCGCGTCCGACATGTAGATATTGGCTGACGTTGCGCCAGTGGGAAGCGATGGAATTGTGATCTGCGGGACGTTGCCGGCTGCGACTGCCGTGACCGTAGAGACGGAAGACCCGAGCGTCGTTTCTCCGTGGGCATGAACCCACGTGTAACCGAAATAGTAGCCGGTCGCGGCGGCTGCGAGCGAACCCGTCGTGGTGTTGCTCGCCGGAGGCGCCACGCCGGCTGCGAACGTGGTCCCGTTGTACGTCGCGGAATCAAGGATTACCGTCGCGCCAGTCGCCTGAGTTATCCCCTTCCGGTAGAGAACAAGGGCGGTATTAGCCCCGTTGACATTGCTCAGGTATATGTTCGCGGACGTCGCGCCAGTGGGGAGATTGGGCAGCGTCACAGTCGGCTGTTTCCCGGACGTCTGCGTGAAGACACTCGAGACACTGGCTGCCGGAGAACCGGCGCCCATCGTCGTCTCGCCACCGCTCGCGGTGACCCACGTATACCCAACGTAATAGGTGCCGGCCGGAAGAGAGCCAGTCGTGGCTGCGCCGACAGAAACCGTGGCCTGGACAGTCGGAACCGCGACTGTCTGTCCGCCGCCAGTCGCAGACGCGGTTGCCTGGACTGTGGGATTCACGATCGACTGGCCTGCTCCAGTGACCGAGATCGTGGCTGCCACAGTCGGCGCGTTAGTCGCGACGTTATTGGCGAGAATCAGTTTGTCAAGCAAGCCGGACGCGCCCAGAGTTTGCAGTTGGGCGAACGTCGATCCGGATGCAGTGACGACGGGAGCTTGATAGGACATCAGGATGCCTTCGCCTCATGGGCGGGTTGAGGAGTATCGTACGCGCTCGTGACCGAGAAACCGCGATTGGGAACAGGAAAGCCAAGGGCGATGTGCGTTTCGTCGGACATCTGGGCTGACGCGGCTGCGATGCCGTGAAGTTTTGCTACTGCGACTTCGATGGTTGCCAAAGATGCGTAAAATTGTTGCGACGTGAGATGGTCGATTACCGGGATGCCGTGTTCACCTTTTCGCAGTGAGTGGTATCGATCGCATAACTGCCCGATGATGGTGGCCGGGGCATGAAGTTCCCTGCACGTTCGAGCCTTGTGCATCTCTACCGGAGGCGAGTTGACCCGTGGTCCTTGCTGGTCAAGGTAGTGAGGGGCGCCACGAAACCGCCACAATTTTGGCGGCGGCGCGGCCGGCATCGACGGTGTTTCTGGCTGTGCCTGCTCTGGCTCGGGAAACCCTTCGCGCTTCATCTTCGCCAGCATCGCGTTCGCCGCCACGTCGTCTGGCGCGTCGAACTGGTAGATCACGTAACGATCTGGGTGCTCCGGCTTCCAGGCGCCCTTCTTCATATTCGTAGGGCGGATCGGTTGTCCGGGCTGAACTGTGTTCAGTGGCGCGAATGCGGTCCAGAGAGGCATGAAGTGATTCCGATGGATTGGAGTAGGCTGGCCGCGCCCGTGGTTGTCCGGGCGCGGCCGTTACTATGTCGCCGCCTGGGCGACTAGCGATTAGTTGGCAGAGAACGCTGTCACACCCTCGAGCCACGCGTGATGCGACTCATTGACGACCTGAAGGCCAAGCTCCGAGATCCAGTCGCCTTCCCACATGTCGCCGCGAATCCCACGCTGTTGCCAGAACGGGTTCCGCTTGTTGCGGATATACACCTCGCTCGACGTGAGCGCGATTGCGGAGAACGGCCGCAAGAGGGGCGCCTCGATGATCGTCACGTCATCAAGGAACGGCGCCTTGATGATCTTGATCGGGGTGCCAAACTCGGTCTCGCCAGCCGAAAGCCGCTGGACCGCTTGTCCCCAGATCGAGAACGCCGACATCCAGTTGGTCGAAACCACCAAGATGTCAGGCTCGCCACCGCCGGTTCGGCACGCCTGGAGCGTGTCGCGAATCAAGTCCGACGACGCATAAGACGAAAGGTTCGTCGGCACGGTAGTGTTGTTCGTGACAAGCAGCGACTTGAGCCCAGCGCACTTCGCCGTGACACCGGTCGAATCGTTCGGAGCCTGTCCAAGCCCGTAGTACAGAGTCGTCTCGATCGAGTCGACCATGTTCTGGAGTTGGATCGTCTGATTGAAACTGAACGGGGTCTGAACGCCGCCAGGCATGACCTGCGCCGTTGTCGACTGAGCCGACCCACCGACCTGCACACCGAACTGGAAGGTCTGGCAGTAGTTCGTCGAAGCGGTGCCGATCGTGCTCAGTCCGGTCTGGTTGACCGCCGCGCCGTTTCGGCTATTGCCAATCGTATAGAACGGCGAACCGTTCGTGATCGAACTCAGAGCGCTTGTACCCGCAGTTCCACGAACCACGTTAATGCCGGTCGAAGACGATGGATCGCCGTTGACCCACACGTATTCCGAGTTGCCCGTCGCGCTATCGATGAACTGAAGGATGTCCCCAGCCTGGATGGACGACGTGTCGTTCACGACGAAAGCAGTCGTGCCCGTGCTGGAAATCGCCCCACCGATCGTGCCGGAGATGTTCCGGTACGGGTGGTTGTAACTGACGAAGTCGACTCGCTCGACCGGAACGTATGGCAGACGAGTCACGAGCGGGTTACGGTTCGCCCACCAGTTCTTGATGAACACCGTAACGTCATTCCGTGCTTCGACGCCGGCCTGCTGGGTTCCGAGAAACCCGTTAAGGTAATTTGGCACGTTGCTAGACCTGGGACGCTATTCGCGGTTCTCGCCCCAGCGCAAGGGGACGGCCGGCTGGCCCGAAAGGGCTATAAAGGAGATGCTTGCAGAACAGAAGTGAATCGAATTACTTCGCGTCTCTGAACATCACGGAAGGTGATGCGAACCCGCCGATCCCCGGAGAGGGAAGCGCGACGCGGCTACCGTCTGGAGCGAGCGACGATCCGCCCATCAGCATGGGAGCGCCCACATGCCCTTGCGGTTTGTCGCCGTACTTTGCCTGAAAGACGATTGCCTGCCCGAGATTGGACGCTTCAAGTGGATGGTCCGGCTTGGTTGGTGGTGGAGTCACGGGTGCGGCGAGAGCAGTACCCTGATTCACGCCGACGCCGCCGGATGGATTCTTGGGCAGAAGCCAGTGCTGGTTTGTCGGTTGCGAGAGCATCGATGCGATGTAGTCGCCGACCGACTTGAAATCCTGCGTCCTCACGTTAAACGAGTTGCCATGCGGCTCGACCACAAACTCATCGCGGATGAGTCTGGTGATCTGTTCGGCGCCGCCAGGAACAAGGCTGTGCCCAGTCAATGCAACCGCTAAGGCTCCGTCGAGAGCGTAACGCTTCGCTCGCTCCTGAGTGGCGGTGTTTTCTGCTCGCGCGGCGTTGAGGGCCGCTTCGGCGGTTTCCCTGGCCATCCGCAGTGCGTTCTCGTGCTCGCCCCTCTGAGAGAGGATTAGAGCCTCAGCGTGCTTCTTAGCCTGCTCGGTTCTGGCCTGCTCTTCTTCGATCCTGGTAAGCCGCGTCTGCATCGCCGTGAACGCCTGGAGTTGATCCATGCTGATCGTTACGGCTTGCGGGGTTGGCGGCGCGACGGCCGCCTGCGGTGCCGGTGCCAGGTTGCCGATCGGCTGCGCGACTGGCTGTTGCGGAGCGGGCTGCACGGGTGCGGGAGTAGGCGGCGATGCTGGCGGACTCGCGATTCCTGGATTCATCGCATTCAGGGCGTCTGCGGTTGCGGCCGGGCTGGCTTCAGTCGACATTCAATCCTCTGGGGTTCGGTTGAGTTTCGCCGCCGCTACGGACGGCTACGGAGTTTGATTCGAGGTCAGGCTTGCCCGGCGGCAAGCAGTTCTTGGCAGAGCCGGTATTCCGACGACTCGGCTTGACAGAACGCCTCTGGCGTCTTAAAGGCTGAGAACTCGTAGATCGCCAGCGCGTTCGCGCCCGTGCCAAATCCGGCAGCCGGCGACTTGGCGTAATCGATCCGAGCCGCCATCTTGGCAATGACGGCTTGCACGACTTTGTTGGGGTCGATGTTGGAGATGTCGCCAGCCATACTTACCGCACTTTCGTCAGAACTAGCTCGTAAGTGTCCCCCGGAGTAAACTGCGCTGCGAGGGACGGGTGGATGCTCCATAGCCCAAAGTTGCCGGCTGCATTTCCTGGCCAGACGAGGCCGTTTGGATCAGTATTCGGATCAGCAACGAATGCGACGTTCGCGGCAATTTCAAGGTTGTCGTTCACGTATGTCTTGACGGACTCTACCGTGAATCGGGACGCAACTTGCGGCTTAACCGCGTTTGCTTGGTCACAGTTCATTGACATCCTCATTTCTCTTTGATAGAGAGATCCGCGTTTCGGTTGCCAACGCCCTGACTCTCTGATCGCCGAGGTTCCACTTGTGCAACCCCTGCATGTCGTTCACGAGGTCTGTCGTCGGATCAAATTTGTATTTATCGATCATCTTCCATCGCTCTTGGTAGCCGCGTTCGTGCGAACGTCCGTGCCAGTAATGATCGATCGCGCCCGGCATGAAACTGATATTGCGTCTCACGTACCTGTCGCAAAGTCCGGCATAACGCCGCATCGCGCCACGGTATCCAGGCGAACTATTCGGGGATGTGACAAGTGACCAGTCGCCGGCATAGCACGCGGCCATGTGCAAGTCGCCAGAACCGTTTACGCAAACATCGAGCCAGCCACCAATGTCGTTCAGTTCGTCGCGGCGGAAAGCCCATGCAAGTCCAGGGTGTCCCTGCCTGAGATATGGATTCTGGTTTTGCGTGGTGACCCCGGGGTTCCCGGCCCACCCTTCAAGGCCATATTCCGCTATCGTCTTGCCGATAGAGCGACACGTGAACGCATTCTCGTGATTTGGTCCAAGACACCTGGCTTCGCCGAACATCTGTAGGACGGCGTAATGTTGCAAGAGATGAACGGCTTCCGTGGCCCAATCTGTCCGAGCCAACCTCACGTCGGCGTCCATCCACGCGACGTATCGCCAATCGGGAGCGAGCATCGAGAGTCGCTGGAGACCTAAATTCAGAGCCCGCTCTTTGTGCCAGAGTTCATGCCGCGTAAAGAGACGGAGATGCCAGGGATCTTCGTTCGTGGTTACGCTGTGCTCGCGTTCTCCAAACGTGACTTCCACGGTCAGAAGTTTGACGCCAGAGTCTTCAACCCATTTGGCGAAGTCATAGTACAGTCGCAGTCTCGACTGAAATCGTCGCGGATTGAATACCGTTGTCACAATGTACAACGGAGATTTTATTTTCATGCCTTCACGAATCCCCTCTCAACTCGATGGGAAAAGATGCCCGACCAGCATGCCGAGCCCGAACAGAAACATCGCGAATCCGAACGAGCTATATCGAAACCCGGCAGACGCGACACAGGAAATGGATGCCTGAGCGCCAAACAGGCGGATCATGACGAGATCGAAGATGATAGCGAACACCCCACCGAAGATGATCGCGGCAGCGGTTAACTGCTTTGCTTCGATGGTCGTCATCACTATCGAGCCCCCATGATCTGCCCAGAGACTTGCGTGCCTGCCGACTGTCCGCCTTGACTCTCTTCGGCGCCTTCCGACTTTGATCCGTCGCCAGCCAGAGCATCCGAGGCGTCTTGCATGGACGCGACGCGGAATTCTTGCTCTTGGGCCTTGATGGTCGCCTTGGTTGCAAGGAACTCCTTGATCTCTTTATCCATTTCCTCGTACGCCAGGTCTTCGAGTCCGGGAATCATCTTGCGGACCGTGGCGGACAGAATCGCGAACTCGATTGCGGGAGAATTGCCCGCTTGACTGAGAACCATCTGGAACTGAACTGCGGCTGCCAGGATCTCGTCAGCAGAGAACAACTCGAAGGTTGTCGGGTAACCGACCTTGATTTCGTCCAACTCGGCCCGCTCAGGCGGCTCGTTGTCGAGCACCATCGTCGCGTATTCAGCGATAAACTTTTCAGCCTTGGCCAAAATCTTGGCGATATTGCTCAAGACGTCGTTGCCTTGCACTGCGTCGAGTTGCTTCGAGATGCCGGACTGGCCAACTGATCCGCCGAGACGACCTTCTGCGGCACCCGCTGGCTTTGTAAGTGCGGCGCGCCGGTCTACTTGGTCCCGGATGTTTGCGAGGTTCTGCCGCAGTGATTCCGCCGGGTCTTTCGGCGGGGACGTGTATTCCCAGCCTTCGTAAGTGCCAGTTTCGGGATTCTTCTTCTTGGGAAGGATCTTGTTTGCGCCAACCTTGACAGTGTTGTCGCCCTTGCAGTAATCCTCCGGGCCAGAGAGAAGAGGCGCGGACTGGATAGTGTCACTTACGACCAATTCGGATTCGCGGTTGTACGCTTCGCGTTGCTGCCCTGCGATATATTCGTAGAACGGAGTGCCAATCATCGGCGAGCGGTGTTTGCGGTGCGGCGCTATCCGAATGATCGGTATGCGGCCGTAAGGATTCGGGATTTGCTCCAGAATCTCGTCACCCTCATAGTTGTATAGGGTGGATTCTGTTGCGGTCCAATGCCGCAGCCTCACATAATCACGACACCACTTGATTCCGTCGGGGCCTTTCGAGTCCGGGTCTATCTTGCGGCCTTTAGCGTCGAAGTCTCGCCGCTTTGACGGATGAACGTACTCGCGAACCAAGCATTCAACGTATCGGTACGCGTCATCTTCTTCCCACCAAACCATGTTTTCCGGCAAGATGTAGGATGCTACGCAACGGTCAAGTCCAGCAGCCTTCTCTTCCGCCCGGTTCGTGATCTTTCGGCCGGCCGGCGCTCGCGGATGGTCAAGGCAGACATCCAGGCATCCAAGAACCAGGATGAGAGGCGCGACCGTCTCTCGCATCCAGTCGTCCATGACCGTCCCGCGTCCATCCACATCTTTCCACCACTCGGTCAAATTAGCAGACGCCTTGCGAGTCACTTCTTGTTTGTAGATTTTTGATAGGTGGATCTCTACTGTCTCGCGGACAAACTCGGGCGGTTGCGTTCTGGCGCGACGGAATTCATAGTCGTCGTCGAGAGCGGTTGCGGCTGGATCTGCGCCGAGCATTCCCGGGTATTGGCCGACATCGACACCGACTAACGCCTGATCCATTCCGACCTGCGTGACGCCCCAGTTCTGATTCGACGCCGGGAACTGCTTTGGATCAGGGTACTCGCCGCGATGGCGAATCAGGTTGCGGACCGGCCAGCCCTTGCGGTCAGGGCCGTATGTTGCGTTGCGATAGCGTGGACCGCCCTCGTACGAGTCAAGCAGCCATCGCCAGTGAAGTTCGTTCTCGCTGAAGTCCAGGTGGCGGCGTTTGACGATTTCCTTGCCGGGTGCTTCCGTGTCGCCCTTGGCGTCTTGCGTCAGCGCAGCGGCGACCTCCGGACCCGTTCCTTCGCCCGCGCGGTACTGTCCTTTTTTGCGAGCCATCTACTCAGTCGAGCCCCAGGCGTTGGAGAATATCAATGAGTCGGTCGTCGACTTGGAATAGCCGACTGCTAAGCGAATTCATGCTCTCAGACAGTGGGCATTCTGGAGGCGCCGGCATTGGGGCGACATTTGCGCTGCATGCCTTTTGGAATGGATGTATCGTTACTGGCTGGAGGCGAACTTCCAGGGAGGATAACCCCGATTCGATTCGCGTTATTGCGTCGTCGAACCGCCTTGTCGCTCGCGTAATCGCTGCTTCGGGAAGAGAATTCGGTAGCGACTGAATTAGATTGCCGTTCACTCCACTAAACGGGAACGGAACTGCTTGATTCATCATCATTCCTTTAAAGAGAAGCCCTGAACTTGTTCAGTGAAAACTCCAACTGCGACTGCAACCTCTTGATCGCCGCGTTCGCATCGTTGAGTCGCATTTCCCGGATCGCGATCTCTACTGAGAGCCCTTCGATATACTTGTTCGCCGACGCGATCAGTTTGGACCGGTCCTCAGCGCGGGCAGTGATCTCTTGACGTTGGTCGGCGATCGTCCGGTTAAGCCTGCTTCCGGTTCCCCAAGAGCCAATTCCAACTCCCACGAGAACCAGCAGCGACCAGAAGCAGCCGAGCAAGACGGCGGCAACTAACGGCTTTCTATAAGTGCGTCGTGACATTGCTGGATTGGTCCAGGGAGAATGAACGGTAACGCTAACGCGATAATGAAGAGGTAAAGGATCGTGAGCCAATGACGGGCGATGAATGCTTTCATGGGTTGGCTCAGTAGAGGTCGCCGACTTTGGATTCCCGCAGATCGGCCTGCTGCTTTCGTCCCTCTGGGAATGCATCCCGGATTCCACCGCGAAGCGCGTCCATGTAGTCTTCCGCGCTGTGCTGGGGATCTACCGGCTCATCCAGAAACTCGCCGTTGTCTTCCTTGCGCCGGTAGTTCTTGAACGCCTCGATCAGTCCTTCGCATCGCGGGTGAATCAGGATGCGCGGCTCTTTGCCCTGAGTGCCAAGCATGATCTCGATTTGATCCAGCCCATCGACAACTGAGTGTCCAGGCCAGCGACCAGTGATTCGGCCTCCGAAGACCGCTTCGTACTCGCTGTAAGCTGTCGGACCGATTGATGTGCGTGCGTTGGCGCCGTAAGGATCGAGCCGAACGACTTCGGGAGGAACGCCAGTGCGATCAATGCAGATGTCCCGAATTTCTTTCGCGTTATCGGCGGATACCTTATCGAGTCCGAGATAATCCGCGAAAACGTGGACCGCAGGCAGTCCGTCGTAGTGAGGGACGATCTGAAACATGACCGCGCCCGTGTACCGCGAAATGCCAGCGTCAATCGCGACCCGAGCCGGCAAGCCTCGCTTGTATTCGGCTTCTGGGCTGACATGCTTCGTCTTGCTGAATGTCGGGAACCACGCGCCTTCCGTGAGTTCCAGAATTTCGGCGTTCAGTTCTTGCTCGCCGAGCCGCGTTCCCTCATATTTTGTTATGATTTCGTCGTAGAACGCTGGCGCGAGATGCGGGCGATTGTCGTATGTTGTCCCGCGAGTGACGACAACCTTCGGGCTTTCGTACAACTCTTTAATGAGTTTCGTCGGACGGGGGGTTGTCGTGAAAAGAACCATCGGTCGACTGCCAAGACGCAACCCGAGCATGAGCATGTCTACCGTTCGCTCGGCTCGTCGCCACGCCGCCGGCTCGTCACACCAGGCTGCGTGGTGCTGAGGCCCTCGAAAACGGTCAGGCTCGTCTGCGGAATAAGTGAAAGCGGTCGTTCCGTTCGGCCACGTGAGTTTACGGAGAGATGGCTGGTAGAATGGCTTGCACCACGGCGGGGACATTTCCAATATCCCCGATTCGCCTTGAACCATGACGTCCCTGACGTCTGCCGCCGTCGCAGCAACAAGCGCTATTCGTGGAAAGCGCCCGGTATGGACCAGAGATTTAACCCACTCGGCCCCGACCCGCGTTTTACCAAAACCTCGTCCCGCCATGCACAACCACTTAGTCCAGTCCCCCTCTGGGGGACGCTGATTCGTGCGGGCTCTCTTGTGGATCGTGCAGTCGCCAGGCTCTAGGCCGCATGGGCAGACGCCGCCATACCAATCCCAAAGTTCGAGTTCCTCAAGGCTCGTCGGGCGATTCTCCCCGATCGCCCGATGTATGCTCGATAGCGTCTGGAACAATGCGCCCAGATCGTGATCTGGCATAATCAACTCGTGCTCTCAGGAGAACTTCGTTAAGGTACAGGGCTTCTTCGTGCGTGATTTCGCCGGTGCTCGCTGCCTCTTCGCTCCCAAGTTCGATGTGCAGTTTCGCCTTCTCCAAATTGGTCCGCTCGGCAGCAATCAGCACGCCGCTTGCGCGAGTCTTGTCGCGGTTCTCGGCGTTGCTTTTCACGATGCCGTACAGGCACTCCACGACGGCCTGGCGTTGCTCATCCGTTAAAGGGAACCCCCCTTTGATAAGTCGTTCCGCCGCCAGCCTTGCTTGTCGATCAGGATTTGCTCGCACGTCATCCTCTTAGTTATGTCTGGCTGTCTCCAGATGGTTCACTTGTTGCTTCATTCACTTCCGACCCTCCCGTAAAGCCCAAACGGCACCCATCCCGGCGACGGCCAGCGCAGCCGCCGCCAAGGACGAAAAAACCCACAATTCATACGGAATCTGCACGCTGCTCATCGGGATTCGCCTTCTCAATCAGTCGCTCGAATCGTCCGCCCAGAATCTTCTGGTTAAGTTCGATTTTAGCAAGCGACAACTGGAGCGACTTATGCTGCTCTATCGCCCAGATCTGCATGTCTGCTTGCGCGTCTGCCACTCGTTTATGCCGATCAGCGGCGGCCGATTTCTCGTATCGGACTGCAAGAATCGCAGCCGCGCTTGACACGATCGAAAGCACCAAGCAGACCGTAGACCATCCTGAAGGCGCGGCGAGGGCCGGCACGCTCGAGACGACCGTACTAGCGACCGCGATGGTCGTAGCTCTTTCGCCGAGTTGCGCCATCATGAGCCCGTATTCTCGATCACGTGATTCGCGGCAGCCTTCGTCTGATGTTTGGCATACGCACCGGCGGCGAATACTCCAGCCACTGCCTGCGCGATCGGCATGTACTTCTCAGGCGTTACAGCGAGCGCACCGGCAGCCAAAAAGGCCACGATTTCGCTTTTATGCGCGAGCAGCCATGCTCCGACTGTCTGGATCGCGGCCATTCTTTGACTCCGGTTATGCAGAGATGAGTTTTCGGATTAGCATCCACCCGGCTACCAAGAGCGGTAGCCAGAACGGAAGCAGTAGTATCGCCGCGATGAATAGTTCGGTCACTTGCCGGACTCGCAGGCTTTCGCGCACGCGTTCGAGCACTTACAGTCGACGCCGCATGGGCAGTTAGACGGCCAGATTCGGCTGACGCTGAACATTGCCGTAAGAGCGAGAGCCGTCATTGTGATGAGGCAATGAAGCGTGTTATGCGCATGATCTGATAGTTTCACTGGACACACCTTTAATTGTCGAAGAATCCGACCCCGTAATCGCTTCCAGACGATTGAATCGCTGGCGTGTCTGGCACATTCTGGGAGGGGACAGAATGAGAGAGGAGCCAGAACACGCCAGCTATAAGAGCGGCCACGAGAACAGCAGCCGCAAGAAGTGCCCAGAACCATGCCGGCAGTCCGCCGCCATAGTTGTTCGTAATATTGGTGGTCGGCGATCTGTTGATGATCGCCATGTCGTCGGTCTCCACCTCTGTATCGATCGCTGGTCGCCCAGTAGCCGAACTTGGTTTGCCGGGCGTGGCTAACGATCCCATCATTTGGCTGATCCCCTCTTTGGTTTGACGGCGAGCTTCCGCCAATACCGCCCGCTGATCCTGGAGGTCCGAGAAGAAAGACAGGTCGTGTCGATCAACTAGGCTCGGGTGAACTTCGGGCGGCATCGGCTGTTACTCAGTGGGCGGCGGGTTGAGGGGCGTTACTGACCAACTGCCCAGTCGTGTTCGGCTGAGCCTGGACCGCACGCGCCGCAAGAATCTGGGCCTGGAGAGCCGGGTCCGAGCCGTTGAGGGCCTGGACGATCACAGCGGTGGAGTTCTGATTGAGCACCGAGAACGACTGTCGCATCTGCTCAACGAGGACTGCGGCCCCCTCATTCTGACGAATAAGGGATTGCCCAAGCGCGCCCTGTCGCTCACTGAATGCTTGTTCGGCTGCTCCGACAACGGAGTCAAGAGCGGGCCACGGATATGCAGGCATGGATACCTCGGATGTGGTAGTTATCGGGACTGGTGTAGAAGTGTCGTCGGCCATGTCAGTCCCCTCACTTGGTCGATGGTGCCTTGCGCGGCACAGAAAAATCAGACATGTCTATTCCGATCGCATTCCGGAATAAATATTCCCCGTTGCCATCCCTCGGGCTCGCTGCCTTGTCGACACCTGGCGGAAAAAAGAAGTGCGAAGCCGTCTTGCCGCCAGGCACCTTCACCATAAGCTTGGTCGGAAGTTTATTCTCGGCCTCTAACGCGTCGAGACGCTTTAGGATCGCGGTCAAATCGACCGGAGCACCCGTAGCATCAACGCCGTCGCGTCCGTCTTTTCCAGGCTTTCCGTCAGTTCCGTCGCGTCCATCGCGACCGGGCCTTCCGTCCTTCCCTGCCAGTCCCTGAGGACCAGTCGCTCCCGGTTGCCCATCGGCGCCAGCCGGACCTTGCGGCCCCTGCTTGCCTCCCATTCGTCGGAAGATTTGCAGACAACGAGCCTCGAGGTCACTAGACGTTTCTATGGGGCGGTCAGCGTCGACTCTTGCAATCTCCGTTGATTGCTCAGGCGTCAGCGCCCGTGGCTCGGAAATGGGAGCGTAGCAGGCTTGGAGGTTATTCCGGTCGAGGATTGCGTAGATCGAGTGCTGTGTCGCGTAGAGCCCGTGTTTGCCTTGCGGCTCGGCGAAATTACAGATGCCTGTTAAGTAGCCGTTAGTCGTGTAAAGTCCGCCTCCCGATCGCCCCTCGAGCGGAGCTACATCGCATTCGATCGCCTCATACGCGGGATCACCAACAAGAATCCCCTTGGCTCTCGGATTGCGGATCACTGTGGCCCAAACTGTTGCGTCACGTCCTTCGGGACACCCAACGGCGTAGACCTTCATCTTCGCCTTCGGTTCCCACGTCTTGGGAACCACCTGGCTATGCGGCAACCGCCGATTCGTCTTGACCCGGATGAGCCCCACGTCGGTCTTGAAGTCGTAGTCAATCGCGGTCGCGGAAAACGTTTCCTGGAACTTTACCTTTGCGGGGCTCGTTCCGGTCAGAATTCCATCGAAGCAGTCGACAGCGATTTTCTTCGGGAAGGCAGATGGGGCCACTTGCGGACGCCCGTCCAGTTTGAAGATGTGGGCGCACGTCGCGACGATGGCTTCCGATTCGGTGCTCGCGATAACGGTGCCGGACCCAAACCCCGTCGTACGGTTCCCGATGACTCGAATGCGGACGACCGTCTCCCACGGCTTGGGATTCTCACCGGAAGATTCGGGAGGCGGTCGCGGAGACTCTGGACTCGACGCGGGCCGCGATGGCTTTTCCTTCTTGAGTTGCCGATTGAATTCGTCGGAAATGTCGGCTGGGTCTTGATCGCCAAGGAACCGCTTCAGTTCCGCGCCGCCACGATCGACGATCACGACTGTCGGCACCGCTTTGACGGAGTACTTCGCGGCAGTGGTCGGATCTTGGTCGATATCGACAGTCTCGATCGGAAACCCGGCTTTGCGGAGGGCGGCGATTTTCGGACGCATCGTCTTGCACGGAGGACACCACGTCGCGTGGAAGTCAAGGATGCGGACCGGATAGTCTTCGGTGAAACTGGTCGGATTGAGTTCTTTCGGCCTGATCGCGTGTTCGAGTTTGAGCTTAGCGAACAGTTCGCGAATCGACTTGAGTCCGGCGTAAAAGGTCGTCTTACTGTCGGCGGCGCAGCCATTCAGGACGCCGATTAGATACCCGCAGTCATCGAACAGTCCAGAGCCTGACCGGCCACTTGCCATGCCAATAACGCACTGCAACCCACACCATCGGATGTTGAGAAC
>Ga0265327_10003780_pt1 | contig 14045 bp, 3 predicted proteins | sample 41621metaG_FD_202089 | JGI IMG/M metagenome (GOLD analysis project Ga0265327, IMG submission 202089) | Rhizosphere microbial communities from Carex aquatilis grown in University of Washington, Seatle, WA, United States - 4-16-21 metaG | ecosystem: Host-associated > Plants > Roots > Rhizosphere >... | reverse complement strand
ACAGGCCATGCCCGAATAGCAGGAAAAACAGCGGGTTTAGCAAAGGCCATAAAAACTGCCAGCCGGGGATGTGCGGCAGCACCAGTACCCAGGGGCCGCGATCCGACTGGGCCTCATACTTCTTGCCGTCTTCCCGCTGGCCGGTGAGGACAGCGCACTCTTTGCCTATGCGGTGCCAGCCTGGGCATCTGGCTTCCACGCGGTATGCCAGCCGGACGGCTTCCAAGTCAAGACTGCCGACCAGCCAGCGGATGCGGCCATCGATGGCGGACTCCACCGGGGCCAGATCGTCCGCGTTGCCGGGATGCAAGCGCCAAGCACGACCGCACAAGGATTCGACGACTTCCACCCCGCTCAAGGCGCCTCCTGCCAAGCGGGTGCCGATGGCTTGATAGAGGGCGTGTAGCTGCCCGCCGTCGCGGGCGTGGAAACAGAGTTCTGGGGCGCTCGCCAAGGCTTTGAGCAGTTCCCTGTCGGCGTCGCCCAAGCCCAGGGTGATCAAGGCGACGCCGCGCTGCTTGATGCGCTGCGCCGCCTGCAAAGCGGGGCCGGGCTGGCTACCGCCATCGGACAGTAGGATGAGCGACTGCTTGGCGGCGGACGGCTGCCCTTCCTCCCCGGCGAACACCTTCTCCGCCACCGCCAGACCGGCGGCGATGTCGGTGCCGCCGCCTTCGCGGATGCCGCGCACGGCTTCAATCAGCAGGCGGCGCGGGTCGTCCAGCGCGCATAGGGGGTGGGCGTCGGTGTCGAACGCCACCACGGCCAGCCGGGCCGTCTGCGGGAGAGTGAGCGACAGGTTGACGATGGCTTGTTTTGCCGCTTCCAAGGCGCTGCCTGGGCCTCCGCCCATGCTGGAGGAATGGTCGATGAGCAGCACAATGTCGCAAGGCTCTTGCCTGGCGGGTGGCGGGACACCCTGCGCCGACGCATGCAGGCAGACGTCCATCCGCTCGCCCACCCGCATCAGCCTGCGGCCGGCGGTGCGGAACAGCGCATGGCTTTCCGGGGTGTGCGGGCCGCTCAAGCAAGAAATCGACAGCCCGGCCAGTTTGTCCAGCCAGCTTTTTCCATCGCGGATCAAGCTTTTACTGGCGGTTTGCACCTCCGGCTTGATCCATGCGGGCAGGCAGGTGCCTAGCCAAAAAACCAGCAGGCCAATGGCAATCCAGGCTACCAAGAACAGAGCCAGCGCAGCGAACAGATCCATGGGGCGCTCCTTAACAAGCTATTTGTGGTCGGCCTGCGTCCGGCTGCGATGTTGCCACAGCCAGCACAGTAGGTTTTCAAACGGGTCGGCGGCGGGATCTGGTCGGCGCTCCGGGACGTGGCCGGGCAGTGCCGCGCCGTGGTCGCAGGCGACGAACCGGGCGGCGGCCTCGGCCAGTCCTTCTTCGGGGAAGAAGCCTAGGCGCAGCGAGGAAGCCGGCGGCTGGTGGCATTGCCACAGCCCGGTGGCCGCATCGCGCTGGATATGGCCGGCCAGCCACAGGCCGGCGAAGGTGGTAAGCCGCCCGCTGTCGGCCAAGGCCAGCCCCGCCGCCGCCGGCAGGCGCAGGCGGACAAGGCCAAGCTCGCCAGCCAGCGCCCTGCCGTAGTCGGCGCGGCGGCGCTCGCAGAAATGCACAGGATTAGCTGGGTTGTCTGCGCAGGGGCGGCTTTGCTTGAGCGGCTGCAAGCGCCACAGCAGGAAGCGGAACGGGTCGCCGGCTTCGTGGAAGCGCAGGATTTCCCCAGGCCCCGCGCTTTGCTCCAAGGCGTCGCGCAAGGCCGAGCGCACCCGCCCGGCCAATTCGCCCGGCGCGGCTTCGCGTCCTGGCAGCGAAACCAGCAACGTCGCTTGGTTGCTGCGGAGTTCGGCCTTGATCCGGCGGGCGAAGTCGGCGGCGGCCTGAACCGGGTCGCCGTCGGCTTGCTCGCCTAGGGATTCGAGGAAGCGGCGGCGCGTGTCCGGCCACAGGCTTTGGTCGATTTCCCGCCGCAGCGCCTCGACGAATTGGGGCAGGTTGCCCGGCCCGAAGCGGCCGGCGGCAGTGCCGGTGAACGCCAGCGCCAAGACCGCGCTGCCCGGCCCGGTCAGGGCCAGTTCAAAATGGCAGCGCCTGCGCAACTCAAGATCCAGGTCGGACACCGGCCCCAACCAACTGGGTAGCCAAGCGTCGAGCAGACTGCCGCCATCCCCTTGCCAAGGCGGTACGGCCAGCCGGGTGGGGTTGGCGCGCCATTCGGCATAGCGCTGGGCGACGGATTGGGATGCCGCATCGGTTTCCGCCAGCATGCCCGGACGCTCGGCGGTGGGGCCGGGGAGTCCTGCCGTTTCCGCCAAACGTTTTGCCGTCGCCGTTCCCAGCAGCAAGCTAGTCCATTCGACAGCCTGTTCGGCCAGTTCCTCCAGGGCCTGCGCCGCCAAGTCGGCATTGCCGCCGCGCAAGTTTTTGGCTGCGCGGTCGGCGCAACGGGCGAGGGTGGCGAGGTTCCAGCGCCCCGTGCGCAGGCGCTCCGTCCACTCCGCTTGCAGCCTTGCCAGCAGGGCGCGTTGCGCGTCCTCCGGCGGTTTGCCAGGCTTGGCGGCAATCTGCCCGGAAGCCAGCGCGAGTAGGGTGTCCAAGGTTGCAGCGCCAGTCTGGCTAGGCCCGTCCACCAGTGTGGCGGCTGGGTCGGCCGGCAACTCGGTGGCTTCGGCGTTCAAGCCGGGCGACAGCACGCAAGCTCCCAGCAAGCGCTTCAGCAGCCCCAGTTCGATCTGGCGATGGCGGAACGCATGCGGGAACGCGGCGCTGCGCAGGTCGATTTCGGTGAAGGATTCCTTGCCCTCGGCAGTGCGGCGGCCAGCCTCCTGCGCCCCCAGGCTTTCCAGCATCCCGGCCAGATTCAGGCGGCGGTGGCTGTCCGCCAGCAATAACAGCGCGTCGGCGGCGTTGGGATAAAGCTGGCGCTCCCAGTCTTCGCGGCGGGCGGCCATCACGAACAGGGCGTCCTGGGGCCGCCGCCGTTCCCAGTCATCGGCGAGGATCGCGCAGCCGCCGCCCCAGCCGTGGCGGAACGGCAACCGGCCGGCGCAGGCCAGGCGATCCAGCTCGTCGAACAAGGCGCTTGCGCCGGTGTCCAGCGGATGGTGGCGGCCGTCGCCGGTTTGCGGCTGTCCCAGCAGCAGCACCGAGATGTCCACCGCCACCCCGGCCCGTTCGTCGTCCGCCACTAGCCGCCGCAGCAGCAGCAGCAAGTCCGCCAGCCAGCCCCGGGTGATGCCGCCTTCGGTGTTGCCGACCAGCAGCAATTGCCTGCGGGTGGACGCGCCGCCCGCCTGCCGCCATGCCTCCAGCGCCGAGCGCAGGCGGTTTAGCAAGCCGCTGTCTGCGCCTGCGGCCAAGTCATTGAGCAGCGCCAGCCGTGCCAGCGGGCCTTGGCCTTCAGTGCCTTGGCCTAGGCCGAGTTGCGGTGCCGTCCAGTCGCGGTAAGGCGACAGATCCAGCGCCGCCGCCGGCGCGTCGGGATCGGACTGCCGGCCGACCTGGGCTTGCAGGCGGCAGGCGTCTTCGGGCAGGAAAAACACGGCATTGGCCGTCAGCGGCTCCAAGCAGCCCTGTACCGCCAAAGGCTCCTGCCGCGCCACATCCAAGGCCAGCAGCGACGGCCCTGCGCCAGGCTCCTGGCAGGCGTCGCGCAAGGCTTGGGCGATGTGGGTCAGCACTTGGCGACCCCCTCCGCCCAGGCCGATGACCAAGGTTGGTATCCATTCGGCGCGCAGGCTGGGATCGACCTCCCGGCGCGGCAGCAAAGGAGGCGGCAAGGGCATGGCGCGGGGCGGGGGCGGCAGCGCTGTCGGCGGGCGGGGGCGGGGGGCGAGCAAATGGGCCAGCCCCTCGCCCAGCGGATACAGCAGCAGGGGCAGCAGCAACCACCACGACAGCGCCAGCACCCGGGGCGAGGCGGGCTGGGCGTCCAGCGTTTGCAGCCGGCCTTGCTTGTCGATGTATTCCAAGCTTGCCGGGCGGTGCAGCACCGGCAGGATGCCGCCTAGGCGCGGCCGGAAAGCCGCCGTCCAACAATAGGCGCGCTCCCTGGCAAACAAAGGCGGCAGGTCATAGCGATTGCCGGCGGGCAGGGCCTCGCACCCCGGCTGCGCGGCGGCGGCGGCGGGTTCGACCAGCGGCGCAGACCAAGGCGCGTCCAGGCGGGCGGCGCGGCCTAGCTGGTTGCGCAAACGCTGCGCCACTTCCTCAAACAAGGCTTGCGGGCTTTGCTTGTCCACGGAAGTGAGCACGTAGATTGCCGGGTCGTCGGTTAAAACTTCCAAGCTGTCGCGTTTTACGGCGTCACCCGCGCCCAACAAAAACAAAGCGTGGCTTTGGCGGCGCCAGCGGTCTTCGTAAAACTTCCGCAGATCCCTGTCTGCCGCCTGCCCGTCGGTCAGCAGCAGGACTGTGGCGCCCATGACGCGGTTGCTTTCAAGCTCTTTCAGCGCGGCTTCCAAAGCCGGGATCAGCAGGGTGTCGGCCCCCGGCTCGATATTCAGGCCGGTTAGGATGGTGTCCCGGGCTTTGCCGATGTCCATGCCCAAGGGAAACATCAGGTTTGCCTTCTCGCCAAATTCGATCACGGCAACCTTGCCGCCAACCCGCCCCAGATCCATGTTGTCGAGAAAATTGACAGCGGCCTGCTTGGCGCTCTCCAAGGGTTGCCCGACCATGGAACCCGAGGTGTCGATGGCCAGCACCAAGTCCCGCACCGGGCTGGCCTCCGGCTCGGTCGGCGGCGGGGTGAAGCGCACCGCCAAGGTGGCGCCGCCGCCCCATTCCCAAGGCCAGAGGATGTCCCGCTCCGCCGCGACGGTGAGCGGCGCGCCGGGGGCGGGCTGCGGTTGCGACCATTTGACGTAGGCCACCAGTCCGGCCACGAGCAAGGCGGTAAGTCCGCACAATAGCAGGAAACGCAAGAATATCCGTGACAGCATGGCAAGCTCCGGCGGCTGGCTTGGCGGAAAAAGAAGTCCCCTAGGCGCTTAGGCGTCCCTCAGGTAATAACCCAGGGCCAAGGCCATAAACGCCCTGCGCGGGTCGGCGAAACGCTCCCCGTCCACCGCGCCGTGGTCCAGCCAATCGGCGGCATGGGCGGCGCGGAACGCAGCGAGCGATTCGGCCAAGGGCTTGGCGGCGATGGCTTGCTGAATCCAGTTTTTCACCAGCTCAGGGCGCAATTCGCCCTGGTAGTCGCGGCGGCGGTCTTTCTTGTCCTGCACAAACGTCACCAATGCGCGGAACAGGTCGCCACCGCCCTCAGTCAGCCAGACCGGGTTGGCGGCATCCACCGGGCTGCACACCCATTCCTTTTGCCCGATGTCCACCTCAATCTGCCGCACCACCCCCACCACCAGCGCCTGGGCAAACAGCTTGACCCGTTCCGGCTCGTCCAGCACCCGGTAATACTCGCCCGCCAACAAGGGCAGGCTATCCCTCTCGCCCGGCTGTCTGACCTTCCAGCGCTCAATCTCCCAAGCCTCCTGCTCGCAGCGGAACAAATGGTAGGCTTGGGTGCGCCAAGGCAAGCGGCTTTCGTCGTCGCGGCGGACATCCAGATAATTGCGCCGCATCGGCACCATGACCGGGATTTGGCGGTAGTCGATGCGGTTGTCAGTGACCAGCAGGGCGATGGTGTTCTTGTCGCGGAACAGGATGCGCCCGTCGGCGTCGCGCAGGTTGTGTTCCAGGTTGCCATGGCCGATGTTGGCGTCGGTGATGAGCTGGTTGTACACCCGCAAAAAGGCGTCCTCGCCTGGGTTGATCTGCGGGTTCCAGGTGTCGCCGTGCAGCAGCAGGAAGCGGCGGTTGGGCGCGGTCGGCAGGCGGTCGACGAAATCCCGCGTGGCCCGGATCAGACGGTTGCCCAGCTCGCCCAAGTCGTTGCCTTGCCTGACATCGCGCAGCCATTCCAGATATTTGGCCATGCCTTCGTGGCGGCGCATGTTTTCGCTGATTGGGGCATCCAAGGCTTGGCGCAGGCTCGGGTACAGATCGCGCGGCAGCAGCGGGCCGGGGCGGCCCGGCCAGCCGTTCAGCGTCAGGCCGGCGGCTGTGTCCCAGCGCCATTCCAGCCCACCCAGCAGCAGTTGCGGCAAGGCCGCGCCGGTTTGCGGATCGACCAGGCAGCGCTTGTTCAACTCCTCGCGGTAGCCGTCCATGTCCGGGCGGTTGGTGATGCCTAGCGAGGAGGACTGGATGGTCTGCGTGTGCCGCGCCAATTCCTCGTGGATGTCGCCGGCGGCGGCCAGGCTTTCCTGGCGCAGCCCGTCCAAGGCCCTTTGCCATTCGGTGGTTTTTTCCTGCCAATATTCGAGGCGCTCCTGGACGTTGGCAATCAGCTCCTCCAGCCATTCCATCAACCGGGTGCGCTGCCATTGAATCTCCGTCTTATCCACCGCGTCGAATAGATCCTGCTGGCGCTGCGGCAGTTCGCCTTTGCCGAACATTGGCTTTTTGGTGGTTTCCAAGTCTTGGCGGGCAATCGCCTCCGCGCCTTGGAGGGCTTGGTAGCGGGCGCGGTGGTCTTGGCCTAGCCGCTGCACGCGCTCGCGGCATTGGTTCAGCAACTGGCCTAGCTCGTTGCGGACGATGATGAAGCGGCCCAGCCCTTCCGAGGTCGCCGGGTGGCGGCGCAGGCAGGCGGCCAGCGCCTCGTCGATATACCTGTCCATGCGCTTGCGCACCACCGGGCGCAACGCTTGCAAAGCCTCGTGGAAGCTGCCGGCCCCGTCGCCCTCGTATTTGTTGCGGCGGCTCACCAGCTGCTTGACAACGCTTTCCTTCGATGTCTCGAAATTGTCTGGATTGTCCTTGTCGCCCAATTTCGCGATGCCCTCCGACAGCGACCAGTGGAGCTTTTTTGCCTGCTCCTTGACGGTGAACGTGGCGTCCGCGCCGTAGGTGGCCTCGGCGTTGTTGAAGCCCAGCAGGTTGTCGATGATGAACTGGGGGGTCAGATCCTGGTCGAGGCGCTCGAAGTCGGCCCTTTCGCGCAGGCGGGCCAGGCGGTTCAGCAGCAAACCGCTCTGCTGCTCCAAGACATCCTCGGCCTCTTGCCTGCGGTCTTGCAGGGAGCCGGCCTTGGGCGTGCCGCCGCCTTCCAGCGGCAGCAGTCCGTCGACGACCTTCAGCACGGCCTCGGCGCGGAACAGATGCTCGAACAAGCGGGCCGGCAGGAACACCCGGTGGCTGTTGAACGAGGCGGCATAACCCTCCTCGGCATTGATCCAACTGGCGAACAGCTTGTTGCCCACCGCCGGGTCCAGCACCAGGCTGAGGCCGTCGGCAATCTGGGAAAAATAGTTGCGGCGGTCGTTCTCGCTGGCACAAGTTTGGTCATAAAAGACCAAGCTGTCGAACAACTGGCCGTCTTGCAGGGCGCGGGTGGCCTCGTCGTAGTCCACCGCGAAGCGGAAGCTTTGGCGGCTGGCGGCGTCACGCCCCCAGTCGCTGGCGTTGACCGGCGCCTGGAAGCGGGCGATTTCACGCATCACCGCATAGGCGCGGGCGATTTCATAACGGTAAGTGGGATCGCTTTCACGGATCACGTCGCCGAAAACCGAGGGCAGCACCGCCACGCCAAGCACACGGTGGAGTCCGCCGCTCGCCGCCTGCCGGGCCAGCAGCGCCATGTCTAAAAACGTGCCCGCGCCGGTGCCGCCGGCCACTGAGCCGACGATCCAAATGGCCGTCTCGCCCCCGTCGCGCCCTCCGCAGTCGTCGAGCGCGCGGCGCACCATGGTCATCACTTGCTGCTTGTTCAAGAACATGCCCATGCGGCCAAACTGCCGGTGCTGCCCGGCCCCGCGCACCAGGTTGAAGTCCGCCTGGGCCACGCGCTCGGTGAACAGCCCGGCCTTGAACCAGCGCGACACATGCGGCTTGGCCGAAGAATTTTCGGCGATGTCTTTGGCCAACTCGTAAAAGCCGACCCGCTGTTGGTCGGCCAGTTGCAGGTACTCGGTGGGGCCGATGCCGACTTTGTTGCCCAGCCTGGCGGCGGTGTTGTTGCGCTGGTCGGGGGCCAGCGTGTCCAGCAGGCGAAACTGGATGTGTTTTGGCACCTCGCCGTAAGCCGCCCGGACTTTCTCTTTGAGGTTGGTGAGAACCCAGTCGCCGGTTCCGCCGATGCCGATGAATATGGAAGCCATGGTCAATCTCCTATCTGTAAGTTAAAGCGTCAAAACTAATGAAGCCGGCGACAGTGCGGGGTTCCTGGCAGTGTTTGCGCGGCGGCAGGGCGCTGTCAGTCCTTCTCTTTCATCAGCAATACGAAATTCGCCTGAAAGGATTCCAATCCCTTGACATTGCGCGTGGAACCACTCCGCTCAGCCCCGTTGCAGGCCGTTTCCAACTCAATTTTTTCTAGCCGGGAACGCTTGCCGTCTGGCTGGGGCCTAGGCCGGTAGCGCACCTCGATGCGCACCATGCCCGGCACAAAACGGCGGCGGATCGAAAAATCCTCGATGAGCCACTCGGTCTGGTCGGGGAGCATCACTTTTGCCTGGGGCGGCCGGGTCAGGCGGCTTGGCGACACATCCCAAGGACGGTTCAAATTGCCATCCGTCGGAAATTGCAGTTGCAGAACCGGCTTGAGTGTTTCGACGCGGTGCTGCCTGCGGATACGCCCGTTGTCAAGCCAGCGCCGTCCGCCCCAGGCCAGCAGGCCCAATAGCACGACCATGCCGGCCAAGCCCGGCCACACGATCCAGCGCGACTCTTCGAATTCATACACGGCGCTGCGCCAGTCTTCCCCGCCCTCCACGCCTTGCGGAACCATCCCTTGGGCGAAGTCCACCGGCTGGAGGTACACGCGGAAGCGGCCCTTGCTGAACAGATAACCCAGCCAGCCGGGCGGATTCATCGCCAAGTCAGCCCTCAGCCGGTTGCCGTCCAGCGTCGTGGGGTTGAACGGCACGGCCTCGGCACGGCCTTGGTTTTCCGGCAACCATTGCACCGCCAGCGCCGTGCCGGGTTTCAAAACCGACCCTGGGCGCAACGCCGTCCCCTCTTGGGCGTTGGTGAAAGACAAGCTGACCGGAAGCGTGGCGCGGCCTAGCCGCAGCGCGACGACCTCGCCGGGCTTGGGCGTCTCCACGCGGATTTGCACTGGCGTGCCGCGCTCCACCTGGATTTTGTCGCCGCCCGGCTCCGCCGAGGCGTAGACAGCGGCGTGGCCTTGCGGCAAGCCGACGGCGGCGATTTCGCCCGACAGGTTCAAGCGGTATTCCCCGGTTTCCTCGAAAAGATAGTCCGCTGTGCTGACAATGTCGCCGGGGTGTTTGTCGTCGGGACGCAGGTCTACGTTGGAAACGCCGCCACTCGGCGGCTGGATGGCCACCGAAAAACGCAGCGGAAACTCCGGCAACGGCTCAAACACGCCGCCGGGGCCGCGCCCGGACAGCCGGTAGCGGATAGGCGCCGCCTTGCCTTGGGCGGCCGGGCTGGCCGGCTCCACCAGCCGGGCTTGCTCCAATTCATAGTCCAGGCAGACGCGGTAAGGCGAGTCGGACTTGCGCAACTGCCATAGGCCCGGCTGGGGGTGCGGAACGCCGAAGGCCACGCCATCGGAATCCGGGCGCTCGGCGGCGGTGGGCAGCACGGGCCGGCTCTGCGAGTCGCGGATATCCAGCGCGGACAGCGGCAGGCCGGGCCGCTCGAAATCCACTTGCACATGCAGGCCGCGCAAATAGGCAGGGATGGTCTGCTGGTCTTGGCCGCAGCCGACTGGCCGTCCCACCAGCTCGCCGAAAGTCTCATACAGTTTGTCAATCAACTCCTTGTCGCTGGTCGCCAAAAACGCCAAGCCCGCGCCGTTTTTATCGGGCGTGGCCAAGTCTTGCCAAAATTTCCCGCAGCCCGGCCGGCCTTGCCAGAGGCAGTTTGAATACCAGTAGCGGCTCTCCAAATCGCCCAAGCCGACGACGCCGAAACGGACGTTTTTGACCTCTTGGGTGAAACGCTTGGCCACCGCCGCCGACTCGTCCAGCAGGCTGGATTCGGGGGTCGCTTTATCGACGTAAGGCTTGCCGTCGGTGACCAGCAGCACCACTGGCTGGCGCGGGCCTTCCTTGCCGCCGGTCGGCACTGGCGGCGGATTGTCGGCGAAGCGGCGCAGCTCCTCCGCCACCAGTTCCAAGGCGCGGGGGTGGTCGGTGTTGCCGCGCGAGACCGGCTTGATCTTCACGAATTCCGCCTTCCACTCTTGCCCCGCCAGCGTCCAGTCGCGGCCCGGAGCGGCGGGCAGGACAGTCTTTGCAGACAGCGTGACTTGCGGTCGCTTAAACGGATTGCGGTCGTTGCGCGCACCAAACTCCACCACCGACATCCGCGTGGTGTAGGCGTTGCGGGCTTCCTCTTTCAACACCGGCAGCAGATGGCGCAGAAAGTAGACGCGCTTGCCGTCCGGGTCGTTGGCGACGAGGGCGCCGTCCGCCTTGGACATGCTCCCCGACTGGTCGATGGCGATGATGATGTCGAGCCCCGCCGCCTGGCCTGCGATGGCGCTTGGCCAAGGCGCGAATAGCGCGAGCAGAAGGAGGACAACCCGCCCGGCCCGTCGGCGGGCGGCGTGGCTTTCGGTAAGCCGGATTGAAGCCGTTCTCGGCATAAGCGTCCCCTTTTAAGGTCAAATCAAGTGCGGTGGGTGTTTTCTTGCCTCGCCAGCCAGGCACGGTACTGGATGCCGACAATGCCGCCCGCGAGAGGGTCGGCCAGCCGCCGGCGCATTTCTTCCACCGGGTGCGTCAGGGGTTGCCAGCCGTGCAGTTCCGCCAAGGCCCGCTCGTTCTCAGGCTGCTGCCGGACGTCCGGGTTGTCGCAGGGCGGCAACCGCGCCAGCCGCGCATGCAATTCGGCGAAAGCATTGAGATCCGCCAGCGCCTCGCGGTACAGCGCGTCCAAGTCCGCCAGCCGGGCCGGCGGGGCGAGGCCACGCCGCTCGGCCAGCCCGCGCTCCGCGCAGCCTTGCCATTCCTGCAAGAAGTCGGCCCAGTTCCGGCTCTTGTCCGCGTTGGCCAGATTGAAGTCGATCCGCCCGGCGGCGTCGGCAAGGCGTCTGCCCCAGCGCCCCAGCGTCTCGGCAAAGCCACCCCAGCCTTCGGAATTGTAGACGCCAGGCAACGGCAGGCGATAAAAGTCGCGGCGAAACTCTTGCCAATCCATCCAGAGCTTTTTCCAAGCGTCGATGCCGCGCAGGCGCTTGCGCACCGCCTGCGTCCAGCCCCGCTTCTCACAGGCCGTGGCAATCAGGCTGACTTCGCAGCGGGCGAGGGTGTGGCGCAGCACCGCCTCTTGCTCCAAGCTCCAAGGGTCGCCGCGCTCGAAGTCGGCCAGCCGCCGCGCGACGGTTTCCAAGCTTTCCAGCGTCTCCGTCAGGTTCCGCCCGACCGGGTAGCCGTAGGTTTTTTCCAACTGCCGCAGCGCTTCCAACAGGGCGTGGGGCGGGTGGGCGGGGTCGTCCAGCCTAGCCTCGACTTGCTTGGCGCCGGCGTCGAAGCGTTGCTTGTGGGTTTCCAGCGGATTGGGCTGGCGCGGCCATGCCTTGGCTTGATGCTCCGCATGCAAAGGCAGCCACAGGGCTTCCAGCAAGGGGCGTGGAACCGGCTGCTCCTCGGCAAACCAGCCTAGCACACGGCCTAGCGGGGCCAAATCTTCATCTTCGGGCTGGCTCTGCCGCAGCAGCGGCAGAGCTTGGGCGGTCTCCCCAGCCAGCAGCCACAGCAGGCCGCGCAGCCATTCGGCCCGGGCCTGGCAATGGTACTCCAACACGCGGGCGTGGGCGGCGCTCGCCTCGGCAGGCGGCAGCGCCCGGCGCAGCCGCGCCAGATAGCGCCCCGGCTCGCCCCGGTCGCTCAGTAGCGCGACGGGGTGGCGCAGGTACAAGGCCAGCCAGCGCTCGTCCGGGGCGTTTTCCGCGCCCAGACGCTCGTCCTCCAACGCGGCTTGCAAGCCGTCCCGGATAGGCTTGTCCAGCCCGCCGCCGCGCTCGCCGAGCAGCGCTTCCGCCGCCGCCCAGTCCCGCTGCCGCAACAGACGCTGGACTTCAATGATGGTTTCGATGGGCACCAGCTTGGGCAGGAAATCGCGCTCGCCGTAACGAACCAACTCCTCCTGCTGCAAGCCCTTGCGCAACGACGCGCAACGGTCGGCGAAGCCGTCCAGCGCCGACTCGGTTTGCAGCGGGTAGGGTCGGCACTCCAACTGTAGGGCTTTGATCTGCAAGTCTGCCTGTCCCAGCGCCGTGTCCAGCAGCCGGTTCTTGAGCGCTTTAAGTTCCTCGGAATCGTCGCTACGCCAAGCCTTGCGCTTCTCCCCCTCGCGCAGTCGCTCCATCGCCTCTTGGGCAAGCGCTTCATAGCGCTGCTCGTGTTCGCGGAACTCGCGGTCGCGGGCAGTTAAGACCTGAGCAAACTCCTGATGCCCGCTATATGCCTTTGAGGAGGTTTTATCCGCCTCTATGCGCTCCCAGATGTCGCGTAGTTGAGCGGTTTCGCGCTGGGCACGCTCCACATAGCCGCCATACTCCGCTTTGAAGGTTTTGTCCGCCTCTATGCGCCCCCAGAAGTGCTGGACGACGGCGCTGGCATCGGGACGCGGCGGCTCCGGCTCTGGGCTTAGGAGCAGCCGCTCAATCTGGCTGGCATCATCCAGCCACTGCGCGAAGCGCTCCCGCGCCGCCAAGGCCGCTTGCGCCTGGACCGGGCGCAACAGCACCAAGGCTTCTTGCAAGCAGGCCACGATATTGGCGCCGGACGGCAAGCCTTGGTCATAGGCTTGTTTCGCGTCCCAGTGCTGCGGGTCGATCCCGCCGTGCCGCAACGCCTCCTCGGCCTGCGCCCAATGCTCAATATCCGTTTTCAACGCCGCAAACGCCTGTCCGATGTTTTGAAACATCGGCGACTTTACCCACACCTGGCCTAACGCCTCCAATTCCTCCGGCAGCGCCTTGAACGCCGCGTCTTGCAGCAGGGCGGGCTGCGCCTGCGGCGCCCATTGCTCGCGCAGACACTTGTCCAAGGCCATCAGCCGCCTCGCCTCTTTCTCCACGGCGGCGAAGCGCGGTTGATAGCGGACAGCGGCGGTCTCCGAGACGCAGCAGGCCGGGTGGCCGCCAAGCGGCCCGCCCGCATACTTGACTACAATAGCGTCGTGCCAAGTCTGGAAGCGCTGGTCCGCCTCCGCCCACAGCGCCGCCTCAATCGCCACCCAATCCGGCGCGGGCAAACCAGCGCCGCTGACGGCCTTCCCCCACACCGCCTTGACTTTGGCCGCACGGCCCAGCGGATCAGCCTCGGCAAAGTCCTGCAACAACGGGGACACCGCGTCGGCCAAGCGGCGCAAGCTGGTTTCCAACTCGTCCCGTTGCCGCGCCGCGCCCCAACGCGCCAAGCCGTCCACCGCCTCGCGCTGGCGCATAGGCTCAAGCGGATAGGGCCAAGGCAACCAATCGGCGGCAGTCGGCTGGAAATCCTGTAATTTCTTCAGCACATCCGCAAAAACCGCCTGCCAATTCCGCCAGCGGGCGTGTTCCTGCCGCAAACCCTCCAAGCGCCCCGCCTGTGGCTCGGCCAATTCGCCGAACTCGCCAGCCCTCGCCAAACCTTTGCCTAGCGCCTCCCAATCAGCTTTGTCCAACGCGGCTTGCAGGGTGTCCAGCCAAGCCTCGACCTCCTTGCGCCGCGCCGCCTGCTTTGCCTGCTTTACCCAAGCTTCTAGGTGGCTGAGGGCGTCGTGGCTCAAAGCATCGCTGAGACGGCCCAGAATCAGGTTCAGCGTAGCCACCACTTCGAGCAACAAAGCGTCCTGATTTGCCATCGGCAAGCCGCCCATTGCGCTTTTCATCCGGTTGCAAAACACATCGCCAAAGTAACGCCGCTCCGACCAGTTCCTTTGGGTGCCGGGTTCGTCTATCCATTTTCGCCAGCTTGGGCTTTGTGGTTTTAGCGGCAGGTTTTCACAGCTAGGCGGCACTTTGTCAAGCAAGCGCTGATCAGGCTCGGTGCAATAATCTTGCAGCAAATATTG
>Ga0265327_10003779_pt1 | contig 14046 bp, 12 predicted proteins | sample 41621metaG_FD_202089 | JGI IMG/M metagenome (GOLD analysis project Ga0265327, IMG submission 202089) | Rhizosphere microbial communities from Carex aquatilis grown in University of Washington, Seatle, WA, United States - 4-16-21 metaG | ecosystem: Host-associated > Plants > Roots > Rhizosphere... | reverse complement strand
GTCGGCTGCAAGCGGCCAGGCTTCCACAACAGTTACCTCGCGACATACAACCGCGAAAACGTCAGCCTGGTAACCGAATCCATCGAGCGCATCACGCCGACCGGGGTACGCACCTCCGACGGGCAGGAGCACGAGGTGGACGTGCTGATCCTGGCCACGGGGTTCAAGGTGATGGACGTCGACAGCGTGCCGACGTTCCCCGTCACCGGCGCCGGCGGCCACACCCTCGGCGAATTCTGGGAGACGCAGCGGCTGCAGGCGTACGAGGGCGTCAGCATCCCCGGCTTTCCGAACTTCTTCACCGTCATGGGGCCGTACGGGTACGTGGGATCGTCGTATTTCGCACTCATCGAAGCGCAGGTGCACCACATCGTGCGGTGCCTGCAGCGGGCCGAAAAGGTTGGCGCCCAGCGGGTCGAGGTCTCGCAGGAGGCCAACGACCGCTACTTCGCGGAGATGCTGAGCAAGCGCCACCGGCAGGTGTTCTGGCAGGACAGCTGCCAGTCGGCCAACAGCTACTACTTCGACAAGAACGGCGACGTGCCGCTGCGGCCCGCCACCACGGTCGAGGCCTACGTGCGCAGTCGCCGGTTCGACCTCGACGACTATGAGTTCAGCGCGTGAGTATTCGGGTCCGCACTCATGTGAAAGTTCTTTGAACCCGGTAACTTTTCCCGCACGGAATACCTCGGCACGGCTATAGGCGCCGAAACGTCGGTACAGTCGCGGAGGTGACTTCCCGGCCGATGCGATGGCGGGCAGCGGCCGTGCTGCTCGTGAGTGTGCTGGGCATCGGGATCGGTATCCAACTGTGCGGCAAGCCTATTGCCACGGCGCACGCGCACGCCGCACCCGTACTCGTCGCACCCGGGCATTCGCTGCCGTCGGTGACCGCCGAACACCCGCACGCGCGGGACGGCTCGATCCCGTCGGCCCCGGACCTGATGGCCACCGCCGGACTCCCCCGCTCCGCCTCCACTCTGCTGGCTCTCGGCCTGGCCGTGGCGCTCTGCGTCGCCATGGTGTGCTGGTGCGCGCTGCGGACGGTGACCAGTCGCGGCCCGCCCCGGCGCGCCGCCGCGATTCACACCGGCCGGGCGGTCCTGACCCGGCTCTGCATCTCCCGACGCTGATCGGTCAGCGCAGATCGGCCACATTCGTGGCTGGTCGGTGTCCGCTGCCCGATCCCGCTGCCGCATCGCAGCCTTAAGCGAAAAGTGATGCACTCATGAACAATTCGACCAATCTCACCCTGCCCACAAAGTCCTCGAAACCGGCGTCCGGCCCCTGCCGGCTGGCCCGCTACGACCGGCCCGGCACCATGGTCGGTGGCACCCCGGTGCTGCGGATCGCCGCCCCGTTCACCACTGACGACCGTGGCTTCTGGGCCAAGCTCGAAGGCGTGAACCCCGGCGGCATGAAAGACCGGCCCGCCATGTACATGGTCGAACGCGGCCGTGCCCGCGGCGACCTGCTGCCCGGCGCGCGGATCGTCGAATCCACCAGCGGCACACTCGGACTCGGCCTCGCCCTGGCCGGAACCGTGTACGGGCACCCGGTCACACTGGTGACCGATCCGGGCATGGAACCGATGATGCTGCGGATGCTGGCTGCGTACGGCGCCGACATCGACCTCGTCACCGAGCCGCATCCGACCGGCGGCTGGCAGCAGGCCCGTCGTGACCGGGTGGCCGAGATCCTGGCCGCCGATCCTACGGCCTGGTACCCCGACCAGTACAGCAACCCCGACAACGTCGACGCTTACCGGGATCTCGCCCTGGAATTGCATTCGCAGCTCGGCGCCGTCGACGTCCTGGTGTGCTCGGTCGGCACCGGCGGGCACTCGGCCGGGGTGGCAAAAGTGTTGCGCGAGTTCAATCCCGACCTGAAACTGATCGGCGTCGACACCATCGGATCGACGATCTTCGGCCAACCTGCGCAGAGCCGGCTGATGCGCGGGCTGGGGTCGAGCATCTACCCCGACAACGTCGACTACGCGGCCTTCTCCGAGGTGCACTGGGTGGCGCCCGCCGAAGCGGTGTGGGCGTGTCGGGCGCTGGCGGCGACCAGCTACGCCAGCAGCGGGTGGAGCGGTGGCGCGGTGGCGCTGGTCGCCGGCTGGGCGGCGCGCCGCCACGACGCGGACACCACGGTCGCCGCGATCTTTCCCGATGGTCCGCAGCGGTATTTCGACACCGTCTACAACGACGACTACTGCCGCCGGCACGACCTGCTGGGGATCACGCCGCCCGCCGAACCCGCGGTGATCGCCGATCCCACTGAGCGCGTGGTGGATTCGTGGACGCGCTGCGCGACGGTGCGCAGGCCCGGGTCACTCTGATGGAGGTGCTGACCCAGTTCCGCAGCTTCGGCTGGCCCAGCCGGGTGCTGATGCTCAACCAGTTCGGCATCAACCTCGGCTTCTACATGCTGATGCCGTATCTGGCCGGGTATCTGGCCGGCCCGCTCGGCCTGGCCGGCTGGGCCGTCGGGCTGGTGCTCGGGGTGCGAAACTTCTCGCAGCAGGGCATGTTCATCGTCGGTGGGACGTTGGCCGACAGACTGGGCTACAAGCCGCTGATCGTGGCGGGCTGCCTGTTGCGCACGGCCGCCTTCGGGTTATTGGCGGTCGCGCAGTCACTACCGACGCTGCTGATCGCCTCGGCGGCAACCGGTTTCGCGGGGGCGCTGTTCAACCCGGCGGTGCGCGCCTATCTCGCCGCGGACTCGGGCGAGCGCCGGGTGGCGGCGTTCACGGTGTTCAACGTCTTCTATCAGGGCGGCATTCTCGCCGGGCCGTTGGTGGGATTGGCCCTGATGGGGCTGGACTTCCGGGCCACCGCCGGCATGGCGGCGGTGGTGTTCGCGGTGCTGACCATCGCGCAGCTGTTCGCGCTGCCCAAAGACCACGCCACTGTCGCCGAACGTGTTTCGGTACTGCATGACTGGCGCACCGTGCTGGCCAACCGTCCGTTCCTGTTGTTCGCCGCGTCGATGGTGGGCACCTACGTGGTGACGTTCCAGGTTTATCTGGCGCTGCCGCTGCACGCCAGGGTGCTCTCACCGCACCATGAATCCGCCATCGTGGCAGCCGTTTTCGCGGTGTCAGGGCTGGTCGCCATCGGCGGCCAAATCCGGATCACGGCCTGGTTCACCGCACGCTACGGCCGCGCCCAGTCTCTCACGATCGGGGTGCTGGTGCTGGCGGCGGCGTTCGTCCCGTTGATCGTCGTGCCCAATGACCGATGGGGGCCGGCGGCCGCGGTGACCGCACTGCTGACGACGGCCGCGCTGCTGGCAGTCGGATCCGCCGCGGTGTACCCATTCGAGATGGACACCGTGGTGTCGCTGGCGGGCGACCGGTTGGTCGCGACGTACTACGGCTTCTACAACACCATCGTCGGCGTTGGCATCCTGGTGGGGAATCTGGCCACCGGTGCGCTGATGGAGACGGCGCGTGTTGCCGGCCGGCCGGAACTGATCTGGGTGGCGCTCACGGCCATCAGCCTGCTGGTCGCGCTGGCGTTGTACCGGAGCCGTCGGCTGGAGCCGAAGCTTGTCGGCTGACCGCACACCAATGCCCCCGCAGTGCGGGGGCATTGGTGTTGCGCGAAAAGACTAGACCGAGGCCTGGTTGTCTGACTCCTCAACGCGGCTCGTCCCTCGCCGCTTGATCGTCGTCAGACGGAAGCCTTCAGGTCGTCGACCTTGTCGAGCTGCTCCCACGGCAGCTCGATGTCGGTGCGGCCGAAGTGGCCGTACGCGGCGGTCGGCGCGTAGATCGGGCGCAGCAGGTCCAGGTCGCGGATGATGGCGCCGGGACGCAGGTCGAAGACCGAGGTGATGGCCTTCTCGATGCGGGCGACGTCGAAGTGCTCGGTGCCGAAGGTCTCGACGAACAGACCCACCGGGGCGGCCTTGCCGATGGCGTAGGCCACCTGGACCTCGACGCGGTCGGCCAGGCCGGCGGCGACGACGTTCTTGGCCACCCAGCGCATGGCGTACGCCGCGGAGCGGTCCACCTTTGACGGGTCCTTGCCCGAGAAGGCGCCGCCGCCGTGGCGGGCCCAGCCGCCGTAGGTGTCGACGATGATCTTGCGGCCGGTCAGACCGGCATCGCCCATCGGGCCACCGACGACGAAGTTGCCGGTCGGGTTGACCAGAAGCCGGAAGTCGGAGGTGTCCATGGTGTCGTGCCCGAGGTCGGCGAGCACCGTCTCGACGACGTGGCGACGGATGTCCGGGGCCAGCGTCTTGTCGAGGTCGACGCCCTCGGCGTGCTGGGTGGACAGCACCACGGTGTCGAGGCGGACCGGGACGTTGTCGCGGTACTCGATGGTGACCTGGGTCTTGCCGTCGGGACGCAGGTAGTCGACGGTGTTGTTCTTGCGGACCTCGGTGAGGCGCCGGGACAGCCGGTGCGCCAGCGCGATCGGCAGCGGCATCAGCTCGGGGGTGTCGTTGATGGCGTAGCCGAACATCAGGCCCTGGTCGCCGGCGCCCTGGGCGTCCAGCGGGTCGCCGGCGCCCTCGACGCGCGCCTCGTGGGCGGTGTCGACGCCGGCGGCGATGTCCGGGGACTGCGCGCCGATGCCGATGTTGACGCCGCAGGTGGCGTAGTCGAAGCCCTTGTCGGAGTGGTCGTATCCGATTTGGCGGATCCGGTCACGGACGATCAGCGGGATGTCGGCAAACGCTTCCTTGGCGGTGGTGGTCACCTCGCCCACGACGTGCACCTGACCCGTGGTCACCAAGGTCTCCACCGCGACCCGCGACTTGGGATCCTGTGCGAGCAGCGCGTCCAGCACCGAATCGCTGATGGCGTCGCAGATCTTGTCCGGATGTCCTTCGGTCACTGACTCGCTGGTAAACAGCCGACCTTCACTCACGTCGCAAATCCCTTCCGAAACTTTGGTCCGGCGCATAATATCCGCGCCCGGCTCGTCACTGTCGTGTACCCCTGCGCAGCAAACTCGTTTCGCGGCGCATTCAGGTGATGTTCATTCGTCCTTGCCACGCAGGAAGGCCGTGATCGCATCGGCGATGCGACTGGCCATCAAGGTCTTGGACCCGTGCTCCAGCGCCGACTCCGCCCCGTCCGCGGCGAGCAGCCAGCCGTCGTTGACGTCGACCTCGAAGGCCCTTCCGTTTCCCACCGCGTTGACAACCAGCAGGTCACAGCCTTTGCGCTGCAGCTTCGCCCGGGCGTGGAACAGCACGTCGCCGTTGGCATCACCGGTCTCGGCCGCGAATCCGACGACGGCGCGCAGGTTCGGCAGTTGACCATCGGTACGGGCCCGCACGGCGCCGGCCAGGATGTCGTCGGTCCGCGTCAGCTCGATGACGGGCGCGGTGTCCGCGTCGCCGGGGCCGTGCGTCTTTTTGATCTTGGTGGTCGCTACCTCGGTAGGCCGGAAATCTGCGACGGCCGCGGCCATCACGAGCACCTGCGCGTCGGGCACATATTTGAAAACCGCGTCGCGCAGCTGTGCCGCCGAGCCGATGTGCACGACCTCGACGCCGGCCGGATCGGCCAGGCCCGCGGTGTTGCCGGCGATCAGGGTGACCTCGGCGCCGCGCTGGGCCATGACGCGGGCGACGGCGTAGCCCTGCTTGCCCGAACTGCGGTTGCCGATGAACCGAACCGGATCGATGGCTTCCCGGGTGCCGCCGGCCGTGACGACGGCCTTGACCCCGGTCAGGTCCCGGGGCAGCGCATCGCCGCGCTCCAGCAGCAGTTGTGCGAACGTGGTGATCTCTTCGGCCTCAGGCAGCCGTCCCGCACCGCTGTCGGCGCCGGTGAGGCGCCCGGACGCGGGGTCAAGCACCACGACGCCGCGACGCCGCAAAGTCGCGACGTTCTCGACGGTGGCCGGGTGCATCCACATCTCTGTGTGCATTGCCGGGGCGAACAGCACCGGACAGCGCGCGGTGAGCAGGGTGGCGGTCAGCAGATCGTCGCCGCGCCCCGCCACCGCACGTGCCATGAGGTCCGCAGTGGCCGGTGCGACCACCACCAGGTCGGCCTGCTGACCGAACCGGACGTGGGGCACCTCGGAGACGTCCTCGAAGACTCCCGTGTGCACGGGATTGCCGGACAGCGCTTCAAAGGTGGCAGCGCCGACGAACTTCAGCGCCGACTCGGTCGGCACCACGCGGACCGAGTGACCGGCCTCGCTCAGCTGACGAACCAGGGTGCACGCCTTGTAGGCGGCGATACCTCCGGCGACTCCGACGACGATGCGCTTGCGGTCGGCCATGGTCGGCGCCTCCTGGCCCTACTCGGTGGCCTTACTCGCCCTCGGTGTGCTCGAGCAGGTCACCGTGGATCTCGCGCATGGCGATCGACAGCGGCTTCTCCTGCAGACCCGGCTCGACGAGCGGGCCGACGTACTCGAGGATGCCGTCGCCGAGCTGGTTGTAGTAGTCGTTGATCTGGCGCGCGCGCTTCGCGGCGTAGATCACCAGCGCGTACTTGCTCGACACCCGATCGAGCAGCTCGTCGATCGGCGGGTTGGTGATACCCAGCGGCGTGTCGTAGGCGATGGCGGCGTCGGAGTCGATGCTCTCGACAGTGGTGCTCACGAAGAATTCTCCCGGCGTTCGGTGTGAAGATTGGCGTCGCTATCAGCGATATCTGTGCGGTAACGCGCAGACCGCTCAGCGGCCCACCAGCAAGGATACCAATTCTGCACAGGCGGATTCCAACTGACTGTTGACAACAGTCACATCGAAACTGTCCTGAGCGGCCATTTCGGCCCGCGCGGTATCCAGACGACGGGCTTGCACCTCGGCGCTCTCGGTGCCGCGACCGACCAGCCGGCTCTTCAGCACTTCCCAGCTGGGTGGCGCGAGGAACACGGTCAGCACCTCGGGCATGGCCTGTTTGACGGCGCGGGCCCCGGCGAGATCGACCTCGATGAGCACCGGGTGACCGGCGGCAATGGCTTCCCGGACGGGGCGGGCAGGGGTGCCGGAGCGCTGCAGTCCCCCGTGGATTTCGGCCCATTCGAGCAGCTCACCGTCATCGATGAGGCGCTGGAACTCGTCGGCCGAGACGAATGTGTAGTCGACACCGTCGACCTCGCCCGGACGCGGTGCACGCGTCGTGGCGGAAACACTGAAATGCAGGTCGGGCACCCGCTCACGCAGGCAGCGCACGACCGTCGATTTACCCACGGCAGAGGGGCCGGACAGCACAACAACACGGTTCATCGCCGGCCGGCCCCTACTGCTCGTCAGTCTTGCGTCAGATCAGGAAAAGTCGAACTTTTCCAGCAGGGCCTTGCGCTGACGGTCGCCCAGGCCGCGCAGACGGCGGGTCGGAGCGATCTCCAGCTCGGTCATGATCTCCTGCGCCTTGACCTTGCCGACCTTGGGCAGGGCTTCCAGCAGAGCGGAAACCTTCATCTTGCCGAGGACCTCGTCGGTCTCGGCGTCCGTCAGGACCTGCTTGAGGTTGGTGCCGCCGCGCTTGAGCCGGTCTTTCAACTCGGCTCGCGCTCGACGTGCGGCAGCAGCCTTCTCCAACGCTGCCGCGCGCTGTTCGTCGGTCAACTGGGGAAGGGCCACGGGGTTCCTCCGTATCTCCGTCAAATAATTTCTTCTCACGGCTGGGGTGAACCAGCCAGCGACGACGACCGTACCCACGCTTCCCGACAAGCGCTAACCCCACCCCCCGGGTAACGAAGCTAAAAGCCCAGCGTGTAGTGCGAACAGCGGCTCTCGACGACCACGAAGTGCAAGCTCTGGCCGCCCCGGCGTCGAGCGCTTCAGCCACAGATCTGCCTGCGTATCAAGGGTTTTGAGCACCCAGTGGGACGACGGCCGAGCCGCGGGCGGCCGACCTGGCGCATTTTCGGGTCACCATCCGGGGTCTTTCAGGAAAATTTTCGCAGGTCACGGCGTGTCGGGCGTGTCGGTGCCCAGTCCGATCGGGTTGGCACGTCGCCGGTGACGCGCCCAGGACACCGGGACGCTATTTGGGCGGTTCGACCGCCCAAATCGACAGGTTGCGGCAGGTTTTGCGACCGGTAGCGCACCCCCGGGAGGCCGCCGGCACGGCGCGGAACATCGCCACAACACCGCCTCGGCAAACTCGGTCTTTGCACGATCAACGGACCCCGACAACCGCATCCGCATCGCTCCGACCTGCCGATCGTGATGAAACCGTTTCCCGCCCAACAATTTCCCCGCGATAAGGCTCTCTACAGGAAACGATCAGCGCCCCGTGGCCAAACCGTTGCGGCATGCACAGCACACACCTAACAGGACCAAAGTGCGCACACATTAGGCGGCCCTAACTTCAATTCTAGTGCGGCGACGACATGCCCACATGCAAGAGAAGGAGTGCAGCGATGAACTTCAAACGAGCGCTGACCGCATCCACCCTGGCGGCGGGCATCGGTCTCGCGGGATTGTTCGGCGTCGGCCTGGCCGGCGCCAATGCCGACCCCGGCTGCCCGCCGAACGCGCCGTGCGGTCAGCACGACGATCACCGCGGCGACAACCGCGGACCCGGTGACAACCGTGGACCCGGTGACAACCGGGACGACAACTGGCATGACAACCAGGGCCGCGACTGGCAGCACCGCGGCATCGACGACGCCCGCGGTGACCATCAGCCGTTCAACTACAACGGCCAGTGGGTCAACCCGGTCTGGGACGGCGGCCACAACGCGTGGGGCTTCTGGCTCGGCCCGATCTGGATTCCGCTGTGATCGCCGGCCCGCAACCAGGCAAATCACCTACAGACGGTCTCGGTATCACCCCACCGCTGACCTGACGGAAAAGACGCGGCGAAACATCTTGATGCACAAAGCGTTTAGAACTACCGACGCGGCTGAAAGCAACCGATGCGTGCTTTGTCTGCACACCGTTGTCGCATACACAGCACACACATAAGTTCAGCTAAGTGCATGCCCATCGGAGGGACCTAGCGTCAGAGGTCCATATCCGAAGAACCGATTTCCCAGATAACGGAGTTCACCTATGAACATCAAGCGGGCATTGACCGCGTCCACCCTGGCGGCCGGCATCGGCGCCGCCGGACTGTTGGGCATCGGACTGGGCACCGCCGGCGCCGACCCGGGATGGTGCCCACCCGGCGCACCGTGCGGGGGCCACGACGACCACCGCGGTGATGGTGGCTGGCAGCGCGGCGGCGACCGTGGTGGCTGGCAGCGCGGCGTCGACTGGCACAACGACCGCGACGGCTGGCGCGATGACCGCGGCCGCGACTGGCATGGCCGCGGCATCGATGATGGCCGTTGGGACCACCAGCCGTTCGCGTACAACGGCCAGTGGGTGAACCCCGTGTTCGACCAGGGCTTCAACGCCTGGGGCTTCTGGCTGGGCCCCATCTGGATTCCGCTGTGATGACTGCCTGGTAGCACGACGAAAACGACGGCCCACCACATTTCGTGGTGGGCCGTCGGTCTCGTTCGGGCACTGTCAGGCCAGGTAGGCCACCGTGTCGCGCAGCTTCTCCCCCGCGGCCCGCACGGCCGCGACATCCGGCCCGGCTCGCAGGACCTCACGGGACACCGCGGGCAGGAGGGTGCCCGGCTGGGCGCCGCCGAGCCCGGCCAGCGCGTCGGGGCGTCCGCCCTGAGCACCGACGCCGGGCATCAGCACCGGTCCCCCGAGCCGTGACAGATCGGGCACCTCGGCCAGCGTGGCACCGACCACGACACCCACCGAGCCGTCGGCGGCCGAGTTGACCGCCGCCACGGAGTCGACGATCGACTGCGCCACGGTGCGCTCGCCGGTCACCGCGCGCTGCACGGACGCACCCTCCGGGTTGGACGTCGCGGCCAGCACGAACACCCCACGGCCGTTGGCGGCCGCGACGTCGAGCAGTGGTTGCAGCGAGCCGAACCCGAGGTACGGCGACGCCGTGACCGCGTCGGCGGCCAGTGGCGAATCACCTGCCCAGGCCTGCGCGTAGGCGGCCATGGTCGAGCCGATGTCGCCGCGCTTCGCGTCGGCCAGTACCAGCACGCCGGCCTCCTGCAGCCGGGCGATGGTCCGCTCCAGGACGGCGAAACCCGCCGAACCGTAGGCCTCGAAGAACGCGACCTGCGGCTTGACGATCGCGAAGCCCGCGAACGCCTCGACACAGATATCGCTGAACTTCGCGACGCCGTCGGCCGACACCGGCAGGCCCCAGGCACTCAGCAGCTCCGGGTGCGGGTCGATGCCCAGGCACAGCGGACCGCGCTGTGCCATGGCTGCCCGCAGTTTGGGCCCAAAGCTCACTTCGCGCCCAGCTGGCTGTGCAACTCCTGCAGCGACCGCACGCCGATGTCGCCACGGATACCGGCCTCGATACCCTGCACCGCGGCCGACGCGCCCTGCACCGTCGTGACGCACGGGATGCTGGCCGACACCGCGGCCGAGCGGATCTCGTAGCCGTCGATGCGCGGACCGGAGTTGCCGTACGGCGTGTTGATCACCATGTCGACCTCACCGGCCTTGATGGCGTCGACCGCCGACATCGCCGGCCGGTCCGGGCTGGGCTCTTCGAAGTTCTTGCGCACGACCTCGCACGGAATTCCGTTGCGGCGCAACATCTCCGCGGTGCCCTCGGTGGCCAGCACCCGGAAGCCGAGATCGGCGAGGCGCTTGACCGGGAAGACCAGCGAACGCTTGTCGCGGTTGGCCACCGACACGAACACCGTGCCGCCCGAGGGCAGCGAGCCGTAGGCTGCGGTCTGGCTCTTGGCGAAGGCGGTACCGAAATCGCTGTCGATACCCATCACCTCGCCGGTGGACTTCATCTCCGGTCCGAGCAGCGAATCGACCTGCGAACCATCGGCTTTACGGAACCGGTGGAACGGCAGCACGGCTTCCTTCACCGCGATCGGCGCGTCGGGTGCCACGGTGGCGCCGTCGCCCTCGGCGACCAGGATGCCCTCGGCACGCAGCTCGGCGATGGTGGCGCCCAGCATGATCCGGGCACAGGCCTTGGCCAGCGGCACCGCGGTGGCCTTCGAGACGAACGGCACGGTACGGCTCGCGCGCGGGTTGGCCTCCAGCACGTAGAGCACGTCGTCCTTGAGCGCGTACTGCACGTTGAGCAGACCGACCACGCCGATGCCGTGGGCAATGGCCTCGGTGGCCTTGCGCACGGCGGCGATGTCGGTGCGGCCCAACGTGACCGGCGGCAGCGCACAGGCCGAGTCGCCGGAGTGGATGCCGGCTTCCTCGATGTGCTCCATCACGCCGCCGATGTAGACCTCGGTGCCGTCGCACAAGGCGTCGACGTCGATCTCGATGGCATCCTCGAGGAACCGGTCGACCAGCACCGGGTGCTCGGGCGACAGCTCGGTCGCCCGCTCGATGTAGCCCTGCAGGGTCTCCTCGTCATAGACGATCTCCATGCCGCGGCCGCCGAGGACGTACGACGGGCGCACCAGCACGGGGTAGCCGATGTCGGAGGCGATCCGGCGGGCCTGCTCGAAACTCGTTGCGGTGCCGAAGCGCGGGGCGGGCAGCCCCGCCGCGCGCAGCACCTCACCGAATTCGCCGCGGTCCTCGGCCAGGTCGATGGCCTTGGGGCTGGTGCCCACGACAGGAACGCCGGCCTTCTCCAGCCGCTCGGCCAGGCCCAGTGGGGTCTGACCACCGAGTTGCACGATAACCCCGACCACACCCGGGCCGCCGGCCCCCGAGGCCTGCTCGGCGTGGTAGACCTCGAGCACGTCCTCGAAGGTCAGCGGCTCGAAGTACAGCCGGTCGGCGGTGTCGTAGTCGGTCGAGACGGTCTCCGGGTTGCAGTTGACCATGACGGTTTCGAAACCGGCCTCGCTCAACGTGGTTGCCGCGTGCACACAGCTGTAGTCGAACTCGATGCCCTGACCGATGCGGTTCGGCCCGGAGCCCAGGATCAGCACCTTGGGCTTCTCGGTCTGCGGGGCCACCTCGGTCTCGGCCGCGGGGTCCAGCTCGTAGCTGCTGTAGTGGTACGGCGTCTTGGCGTCGAACTCGGCGGCGCAGGTGTCGACGGTCTTGTACACCGGCCGGATGCCGAGCCGCTCTCGCAGTGCGCGCACGCCGGTCTCGCCCGCCAATTCCGGTCGCAGCGCGGCGATCTGACCGTCGGACAGGCCGCTGTGCTTGGCCCGGCGCAGCAGACGCTCGTTTAGTACCGGGGCGTCGACGAGCTCGCCGCGCAGCGCCACCAGGGTGGCGATCTGGTCGACGAACCAGGGGTCCACACCCGAGGCCTCGGCCACGGCCTCGACCGAACCGCCCAGGCGCAGCGCCTGTTCGATGTCGTAGAGCCGGCCGTCGGTCGCGGTGCGCAGCCCGGTGAGCAGCTCGTCGAGGGTCTTGTCGGGGTCGGTCCCGGTCCAGAAGCCGGCCCGCTTGGTCTCCAGCGAACGCATCACCTTGCCGAGCGCCTCGATGAAGTTGCGGCCCAACGACATCGCCTCGCCCACCGACTTCATGGTGGTGGTCAGGGTCTGGTCGGCGCCGGGGAACTTCTCGAAGGCGAATCTCGGGGCCTTGACGACGACGTAGTCCAGGGTCGGCTCGAAACAGGCCGGGGTTTCCTTGGTGATGTCGTTGACGATCTCGTCCAGCGTGTAGCCGATGGCGAGCTTGGCGGCGATCTTGGCGATGGGGAAACCCGTTGCCTTGGAAGCCAATGCGCTCGACCGTGAGACCCGCGGATTCATCTCGATGACGATGAGACGGCCGTCGGCCGGGTTGATGGCGAACTGGATGTTGCAGCCGCCGGTGTCGACGCCGACCTCGCGCAGGATCGCGATGCCCAGGTCACGCAGCTTCTGGTACTCGCGGTCGGTCAGGGTCATGGCGGGTGCGACGGTCACCGAGTCGCCGGTGTGCACACCCATCGGATCGAAGTTCTCGATGGAGCAGACCACCACGACGTTGTCGCGGTGATCGCGCATCAGCTCGAGCTCGTATTCCTTCCAGCCGTAGATCGATTCCTCGATCAGCACGTTGGCGCTGGGAGAGGCCGACAGACCCTCCGACGCCATCCGTTCGACGTCCTCCTTGGTGTACGCCATGCCGGAACCCAGGCCGCCCATCGTGAAGGACGGCCGGACGACCACGGGCAGACCCAGATCGGCGACGGTGTCGCGGACCTCGTCCATGGTGTGGCACACCCGGCTGCGGGCCGACTCGCCACCGACCTTGGCGACGATGTCCTTGAACTTCTGCCGGTCCTCGCCGCGCTGGATCGCGTCGAAATCGGCACCGATCATCTCGACGTTGTACTTCTCCAGTACGCCGTTCTCGTGCAGCGCGACAGCGGTGTTCAGTGCGGTCTGCCCGCCCAGGGTGGCCAGGACGGCGTCGATCTTGTTGCCGCGCTCGGCCTGTTGGGCGATCACCTTCTCGACGAAGTCCGGGGTGATGGGCTCGACGTAGGTGTTGTCGGCGTACTCCGGGTCGGTCATGATCGTGGCCGGGTTGGAGTTGACCAGGCTGACCTGCAGGCCCTCGGCGCGCAGCACGCGGCAGGCCTGGGTGCCCGAGTAGTCGAACTCGCAGGCCTGGCCGATGACGATCGGGCCGGACCCGATCACCAGGACGTGGTTGAGGTCTGTACGGCGTGGCATTACTTCTCCCCTGCCATGAGATCGGCGAACTTGTCGAACAGGTACTCGGCGTCGTGCGGACCGGCCGCGGCCTCCGGGTGGTACTGCACCGAGAAGGCGCGTCCATCGAGCAGCGAAACACCCTCCACCACACCGTCGTTGGCGCAGGTGTGGCTGACCACCGCGCGGCCGAACGGGGTGTCGAATTCCTCGCCCGCTTCACCTTCCAGGGCGAAACCGTGGTTCTGCGCGGTGATCGCGATGCGGCCGGTGGCCTGCTCGACCACCGGGATGTTGATGCCGCGGTGGCCGAAGGTCATCTTGTAGGTGGAGCGGCCGAAGGCGCGGCCCAGAATCTGGTTGCCGAAGCAGATGCCGAACAGCGGGATGCCGGCCGACAGTACCTGCTGGGTGAACTCGACCATGTGGTCGGCGGTGGCCGGGTCGCCCGGGCCGTTGGACAGGAACA
>Ga0265327_10003777_pt1 | contig 14048 bp, 13 predicted proteins | sample 41621metaG_FD_202089 | JGI IMG/M metagenome (GOLD analysis project Ga0265327, IMG submission 202089) | Rhizosphere microbial communities from Carex aquatilis grown in University of Washington, Seatle, WA, United States - 4-16-21 metaG | ecosystem: Host-associated > Plants > Roots > Rhizosphere... | reverse complement strand
AGTTCGGCGCGGTCGGTGGGAAGACATTTGGTGATGGCCCGTTTAGCAAGCATGAAATCGCGTGGTCGATTGACGCAGTCGGCGGCGATGAGTTCGCCATCACGGAAGTAAAAGCAACTGAATTCTCTATGGCGCGACGGATCGCCGCTGAGCACGACTTCGTCGTATCCGGTGTTCAGACCGGCGATCTGGAGTTTGAGATCGTACTGGTCGGACCAGAACCACGGTAGCGCAGCGATGGCGCTGCGCTTCCCGCAGATGGTCGCCGCGGCGATCTTGGCCTGCTCGCCGGCGCTCGGCACCGATTCCAGCCGAATGCGTGAACCGTATCGGGCCATCACGTGGCTGGTGCAGTCGCCGGCGGCCACGATGTCCGGATCGCTGGTGCGGGCCTGGTCATCGATCACGATGCCATTATCGACGGATAATCCTGCGGCTGAAGCGAGTTCGGTGTTGGGTACCACGCCGACACCGACGATCACCACATCGGCAGGAAGTAATGCGCCGTCCGCCAGCACTACCTCTCGCACGTTGCCGTTGCCGGTGAAGGCTTCGACGAGGGCCTGAGTCCTAATGTCCACGCCCGCGTCGCGGTGGATCCGCGTGAAGAACGCCGACACCTCCGGCGCGGTAACCCGTTCAAGTACACGATCCGTCGCCTCCAGCACGGTGACCTGCATGCCCAGCGAATACAACGAGGCCGCTGTCTCCAACCCGATGTAGCCGCCCCCCACGATTACGACCCGACGGCCGGGTACAGCAGCTGCTCGGATCGATTCGACGTCAGCCGCGGTGCGCAAGTAGTGAATCCCGCGAAGGTCCGCCCCCGGAATCGGCAGTTGCCTAGCCCTCGCGCCGACACACAACGCGAGCTTGGTATAGCTCACCGTGTCGCCGGTATCCAATAACACGCGCCCCGCAGCCCGGTCGATCGAATCCACGGTCGAGTGCACAAGCTTAATGTCCTGCTTGGGGTAAAAATCGGCACTGCGGATCAGGAGTTCGTCGAGGTTGCTCTTGCCGGCCAGGTAGGCCTTCGACAACGGCGGACGGTGATACGGCAGTTTCCCCTCATCCCCGATCAGGACGATCTCGCCGGCCCAGCCGTCACGCCGGAGATTGCCCGCCAGCTGCGCGCCGGCGTGGCTGGCCCCGACGATCACCGCCCGTTCGGTCGTCATGCACTCTCTTTGGGGGTGAGGCGGACCATCAACTTGCTGATGCCCCGAATGAAATTCGATTGCACGTACTCAGGCTCGCCGATGACCTCGATGTTCTCGAAGCGTGGGAGCAGTTCCTCCCACAGGATCCGCAGCTGAAGCTCGGCGAGCCGGTTGCCCATGCACCGGTGCACGCCGAACCCGAAGGCGATGTGATTGCGGGCGTTGCTTCGATCGATGATCAACTCGTCGGGCCGCTCGAAGACACGCTCATCCCGATTGCCTGAGGCGTACCACATCACCAGCTTGTCGCCCTTGCGGATGAACTGCCCGTTCAGCATGGTGTCCTTCTTCGCGACTCGCCGCATGTACGCCAAGGGGGTCTGCCACCGGATGATCTCGGGAACCATTCCGGGGATCAGGTCGGGGTTCGCCTTCAGTTTCTCGAACTGGTCGGGGAACTCGTTGAGGGCCAGCACCCCTCCACTCATCGAGTTACGCGTGGTGTCATTGCCCCCGATGATCAGCAGCAGCAGGTTGCCCAGAAACTCCATCGGGCGGTCGATGAGATCTTTCGTTTCGTCGTTGCTCTGCAGCATCGTGATCAGATCGAATCCGGGCTCTTCCCCGCTGGCCGTTCGAGCTGCCTTGTCGCGCCAGAGCGCACCGAGCCCCTGCGCCATATCAACCATGCCGCGGAAAATCTCGTCGTTGTCGGACGGACCACCGTTGGCCTGCTCCATGGAGCCGGCCAGATCCGACCACTCCACCAGCTTGCGGCGCCGCTCGTACGGGAAGTCCAACAGCGTCGCCAGCATGCGTGCGGTCAGCTCGACAGAGACGTTCTGTACCCACTCGAACGGCTCGTTCACCGGCAGGTCGTCCAACACCTCCCGAACGCGTGAGCGGATCAACCCCTCCATCTCACGCAGGTTCTTCGGCGCCACAACTCCCTGGACGGTGGCGCGCTGGCGGTCGTGGCGCGGCGGGTCCATCGCGATGAACATCGCGACGTCCATGAAGCGGGGCGGAGTGCCAATGATGATGAACGGTTCCGCCGAGAACACCTCGTGGTTCTTGTCCACGGCGATGATGTCCTCATGCCGGGTCACCGACCAAAACGGACCGAACGGACTCTTCGCCTGGTAATGCACCGGAGCCTCGTTGCGCACCCGCTCGAAGTAGGACTGCCAGCGACCCTGACGGTAGAGGAACGGGTTGCTGAGATCGATATCAGCCAAGTCGACGTCCTCGACCGGCGGGATGGGGGTCTCGGTGAACATCTTCTGGCCGTTCGTCCCGGTGATCAACCGGCGCATCTTGTCGTAGCCGTGAGCGCCCCTCAGTTGCATCTTCACGGGCAGCGTGGACTGTACTTTCGCGGTGACTGCTGAGGAAATACTCATCTTTTATTCCGCTCTCGTGGTTTACAGTTGGAATTCGGGCAGTTCGACGGTCAAGCCGTCCCAAACCTCAGACGCGGCCATCTGGCACGACAGTCTCGAAGTTGGTTGACGCTCGGGATGCATGCTGAGCATGTCTTCTTCGATCGCTCCCGAGCTACCCACCTTGTCTGACCACTCGTGGTCCACGATCACGTGGCACGTGCCGCAGGCGGCTTCCCCGCCGCAATCGCCGTCGATTCCGGGTACCGCGTTGTTCAGCGCGATCTGCATTAACGATTGACCCTCGACAAGGGTCGCTTCGTACGACTCACCATCGTGAGAGACAAAGGTTACGACTGCCATGATCAGCTCTCCTCCATATCGGACCTCTCCGAGTGTTGTCGGCAAAAACCGGGGTCGCTAGGATCGGACGAGTCAAAGAGTTGTGTTTTTGGCTCATGTAAGGGGACACGTGGAGTTCGGTGACGCAGGTATGCCGGCACTGGCCTTCCTGCAGATGCTCGACGGTGAGGCGCTGGGGCGCGACGCGGTCGATGCTCTCCGTGACATCATGGTTCGAGAGCACGTCAACGAGTCGATGTTGGTCGGACCCGACGCGCAGGTCCCCTTAAGATGGTTTAAAGAGATTTATCCCGATTTCAACGTTGATCACGGCACCCGTCTGGGTTTCGCATTCGCTGAACACGCCAAACTGACGTCATTCGGGGCACTCAGCGTTCCACTGGTCAGTGCGGGCTCCGTAGCCGAGGTCGTCGAGTTGCTGGCCTATCTGCCGGTGATCACAACAGCCCTGAGCCCGTCGTTCCACTCGAATCAACGCGGACTCACAATCGGGCTCACGGGCCGCACAGGTGACGTTGGCCTGAATTGTCTGGCCGTCACCTACGGCGGACTCGCATTGCTGCGCATGCTCGACATGCTAGCCGGTGTTGTACCGAGTGTTGAACTGCATCTAAGTCATTCAGCCCCGGCTGGGCGGGTGTTGGACGCGGAAACGCTGACTGGGCGCCTCTTCTTCGGCGCCCCTACCTCGTTTATTCACGTACCCGTGGATACGCTTGACGAGGTCTGTCGCTTCTCGGATCCTGTTGCGTATCGGATTGCCGTCGCCGATCTGCGGCGAGTTCTAGAGCGGCGACGTGACGCGTCGTTCACCGAGCAAATAAGGCAGCTTCTGGAGAAGGATCCCGCACAGGCGAGCAGCAGCCGTGCCGCAGGCGAGTTCTCGATGTCCACGAGCACCTTGAAACGGCGCCTCTCGGAGGAGGGGACCACCTTCCGCGAGTTGCGTCAGACCTTCATGCAGGAGCGGGCGATCGTGCGACTCCTCGACCGATCGGTCTCTATCAGCGAGGTCGCTGCAGAGCTCGGCTATAACGACCTCACAAACTTCACACACGCCTTCAAACGCTGGACCGGTCGGTCTCCGAGCTATTTCAGACGCCCTTGAATTGTTTGGCTTCCACATGCTCGCCGATCCCGACGGGAACGCGGCTCTCAGCGACTTCCCTTTCATCGCAACGGTTTCGAGGCAATGGTCCGTTTTGCGGGACAGCTGCCTCACCCAGGCAAACGACTCGGACGAGCCAGTGGACATCTGGTGCACTCCTGATGCCCAGTTCGTTGTGTCCGGCCCGTTCGTCGACCACGGCCGCATCGGCGAGTCACGGCCCCCTTTTCCGCCGCGGCAGGAAACGCCGCGTAACCAACGACGGAATGGCCGAGTCCGGAGGCGTTCCGAAGTACTAGAACCACGGTGGGCGCAAACAGGCGGGAGACTTCACCGAACTGACCAATGGCTTATGCCTGTCAATGGGATTCAGCGATGTTGACGGCTATCTGGCCCCCTTCGGCGGCGGTTCGCGCTGCGCCTTGTGAGTCGCGGCGTGAACTCGTTTCACCCGAAAATGGCCATTGAGTGCTCGTCACCCAAGTAGCGGGCGCACCTCGGAAACAACGGCGCCGCAAGGTCGAAAGTGGTGACGAGTCCCGGCCTATCCACGCCGGCCGGGACACCCGTGCCCTGTGCGTGAGCATCCGCTCCCGTTTCGATTTTCAGCGTCAAACCGCCCTAGTTTAGATCGGCGTCCCGGCAGATGTCTTCGATGACTGACGCGAGGAGGAGTGCACCTGGTCGGCTTCTGCGCCGCCGCCGCCGTACGAGTGCGTGAGGATTTCGAGCTTGTGGCCGTACAGTCGTCGAAGTAGCCGCCCTTCAGTTGTCGCAGCGATCGGTCAAATTCGGATCGTCGTGCATCGGCTCGGACCGGTAGGGTTGGTCGCGAGCCTGGACGAGAGATAAGGATCTCGTAGAACTGCTCTTTGGTCACGAGGAACCCATCGTGTTGCCCGTTGAAATCGATACTCGCGTCGACCAAGTCGAGCGTGGTGTCGCCACCTACTTTGACGACCGCGAAATGTCCCAATTTCATCTGGCTCGGAACTGAGTACGCGGCAGTAGTAGCGCTCTCGACTCGCTGTCAGTCGCGAAGCGATGTGCTGGTTCAGCATCGGCATGGGTATTGCGTTTCCCCGCACCTGGGCGCAGCTAAACGCAGCTCACATTCTGGGGAATCTCTCGCTAGCTAGCCGGCACTTCCGGCAGTTTCGGGCCCCGCACTTGTCCGCGTCGATCTGAAAGATGGCTGACCACGGACCCGGGCCGCGCACGTTTTCAGACACACTGAACCCGCGCGTGAGCCGAGTCCTCATCGAGCCCCTTAGTTAAGGGGCGCAACAATTTTCGCAAAAATCCGCTGCTGGGCATGCGAGAGGCGAGAAGGGTTTACCTGGACGACTTGAGAACGCTATGCTAACCATTGTTAACATTGGGACCGTCGCTGAGTGCGGGGGTTGAGAGGAGTGCGGGTGTCTTACGATCAGCCGGCCATCATCGGCGCCGCCGAGCTCACTCCGGGCAGGAAAGTCCCTTACACATCCACCGAAATGCACGTGCGCGCCGCGGTGGCGGCGCTTGCCGATGCGGGTGTTTCGGCGGATGAGGTCGACGGACTCGTGTGCGCTGGGCCGATGACGAACGAAGGCTCGATCTTCCTGTCCGAGGACCTTATGGACTACCTTGGTCTGCACAATCTGAAGCTCCAGATGACTTGTCAACTCGGCGGCGGGACCCATCTCGCCATGACCCGTGTGGCGAGTAACGTCATCGCCCGAGGCGAGGCTGAAACGGTACTCGTCGTATCGGCGGGCAAGTTCCCGCCGATACGCGACGGCGGACGCGAACTCATGTCGCTGGTGTGCGACCACGCGTTCGAAATGCCCTACGGGCCATCAGTTCCCGCGCTCTACGGCCTGATCGCGCAGGCGTGGATGCACGAAACCGGCCAGGGCAAGGCCGACATCGCCGAGGTAACCGTGTCGCAAGACCGTTGGGCTGCGTTGAACCCCGCGGCGATCGCTCATGACGCTGAGCGCCTCAGCGTCGACGACGTGATGTCGTCCCGGCCGATCGCAGGACCGTTTCACTTCTACCACTGTTCGATTCCCTGCGAGGGTGGTGGCGCGCTGGTGCTGGGCTCTGCCCGTCGAGCCCGCGAGGGCAAGCACCGGCCCGTCCATGTTTTGGGCTTTGGAGAGGGCCACACTCACGGCTTCCTGACGTCGTTGGCCCGGCCGGGTCGCACCGGGGCCGCTAGGTCGGGTCCGATGGCGTTCGAGCGCTCCGGACGGGCGCCGGCCGACGTCGACATCGCTCTGCTCTACGACGCCTTCGCCTCCAACCCGGCGATGATCCTGGAGGAGGCGGGCTTCGTGAAGCCCGGCGGGGCGGGCGGTTTCTACCGTGACGGGCGCGCCGATCCGGGCGGCGACCTGCCGGTGAACACCGACGGGGGTCTGATCCGGTTCGGGCACACCGGGACCTCCTCTGGCATTTCGCAGATCCTTGAGGGTTACTGGCAGTTGTCCGGTCGCGCCGAGGGCCGTCAGGTGCTCGGCGCGGATACTGCGTTCGTACACAGCTACGGCTCGATGCTGTGCAGTCACGTCAGCATGGTGATGGAGGGGGCGTCATGACCACGGTTTCGAGTTTCCTCGACGGTCTGCACGATCCGGAGGCATTGCCGCCGCTGACCGACGTCAACCGACGCTATTTCGCCGCGGCGGCCTGCGGGGTACTTGTCTTCCAGCGGTGCGCGAACGGTCACCCGTTCCTGTACCCGCGGCTGGTGTGTCCGGTCTGCTATGAAGCCGAGTTGGCCTGGGAGACTGCGGCGGGCACCGGCGAGATCATCAGTTTCGCGCCGGTGTACCGCCGTCCGTGGGATTCGTTTCCGCGGAGCGAGCCGTACGTGGTCGTGCTCGTCCGACTCGACGAGGGGCCGCAGTTGTTGGCAAGTCTCGAGGGCGTGGCACCCGACGACGTCGTCATCGGCGCGCGAGTGCGCGCAGTGTTCGAGCGCGTGAGCGAGGACCTAGGGCTGGTGCGATTCCGGCCGGCGGCGTCTTGAGTACGTACGGCGTCTCCGTGCTCGGCGCGGAGTTGGCGACCCTCGTCGATACAGCCGTGGCCGCCGACCGCGCCGGATTCGACGCCGCCTGGGCATCCGAGTTCTACTCGCGCTCCGGCTCTATCTCGATGGCCGCGATGGCCGCGCGAACACGGCACTGCCGCCTGGGGTCGTCGATCCTGTACGGCGTTGGGCGTAGTCCAATGGTGCTGGCCACCGAAGCGCGCGACCTCGACGAGCTTTCAGACGGGCGTGTTGTCCTCGGCCTCGGTAACGGCACACGCCGCATGATGAGCGACTGGCATGGTGTCGCGGACACCTCGTCACCCGCCGTGCGCATGGAGGAGCTGGTCCCGCTGATCCGACGGATCTGGAACCTGCACGAAGGCCCAGTGAACCACGAGGGGCGCTTCTACCGGCTCAACCTTGTTCCCACGGGAGACCTCACGCCGCCGAAGCGAGCGATCCCGATCATCACTGCGGGCGTGCGTCCGCGGATGTGCGAGGTGGCCGGACGCGTCGCCGACGGCTTGGCCGGTCATCCGCTATTCACCACGGCCTACGTCGAGGAGGTCGCCCGCCCCGCTGTCATCCGCGGTGCCGAACGCGCCGGACGCGATCCCGCCGACGTGGAGATCGTCTCCATGGTCATCTGCTCGGTGCACGACGACGCTCAGATCGCACGTCGTGAGGCCGCGCAGCAGATCGCGTTCTACTCGTCCGTGAAAAGCTACCAGCACGTGCTTGACGTGAGCGGCTTCGCTAGGCAGGGGGCGGCGATCCGCGAGGCGTTCGCACAGCGCGACCTGCCCGCCATGTTCGCCGCCGTCACAGACGACATGATCGACGCGATGGCCGTCGCCGGCACCGCAGCCGAGGTGCGCGACGGGTTGCGCCGGTACGAAGGCGTGTTGGACCACATCATTCTCTACTCACCCTCGATCGGGCTCGCACCCGAACGGATCGCCGAGAACCTCGGCAGCCTGATCCGCGATTGCGCGCCGGCCATCGCCGGCGGGAAAGGCGAACACAATGGCTGACCCCTCGCTCATAGGGACGCACCTGGGCACCACCAAGTTCCCGGTCGACCGTTCCAAAGTGCGCGAGTTCGCGCTGTCCCTCGACGACCACGACCCGGTGTATCAGGATGCCGCGGCCGCGCGCACCGCCGGCTTCGGCGCGATCCCCGCGCCCGCGACCTTCGTCGTCTCCTCTGCCCACTGGCGCACAGACGATGACATGATCGCCGCCCTCGGCCTCGATCTCCGACGCGTGCTGCACGGCGAGTGTCGTTGGGAGTACTTCGAGCCGGTACTCGTCGGCGACGAGCTCACCGAGACACGCAGAGTCTCGGATGTGACCCGTCGCGAAGGCAAGCGCGGCGGCACCATGACGATGATCACGATCGAGACCGACTTCACCAATCAGCGCGACGAACTCGTCGTACGCCAGACCGACGTGCTGATCGAGACGGGAGCCTCCCAGTGACGACGTCCATGCCCTCCATGCCGGTGGCGTTGGCCGACGGCGACGAGCTTCCGACCTCACGATTCGGTCCGCTGACGCGCTCACACATCGTCCGCTACGCCGGTGCCGGCGGCGACTTCAACCCGATCCACCACGACGAGGAGTTCGCCCGTGCCGCCGGCATGCCCGGAGTGTTCGGCATGGGACTGCTGCACGGCGGCATGCTGGCCCAACGGCTGACTGACTGGGTGGGACTGGCTAACATCCGATCGTTCCGGATCCGTTTCACCGGGCAGGTGTGGCCCGGCGACGTGCTCACCTTCGCCGGCAAGGTGACCGGCGTGCGAGAAGCCCAAGGCCAGCAGTTAGCGGACGTCGAACTCGACGTCACGCGCCAGACCGGCGACACCGCGATACGGGCGAACGCCGTTGTGGTGGTGGGCTTGTGAGCGCGCCGACGACCGACGTCACCGGCCTGGGCATGACGTTCGGGACCGTCGAAGAGGGCCGGGCATGGGTCGGTCATCGCACGGAACCGCGACGTGCATGGTTCCCGATCGACCGCTCGATGGTGCTGTACTACTGCTCGCTCGTCGAAGATGCCAACCCCAGCTACTGGGAGGGGGAAGACTGCCCGCCAGGGCTGCTGATGACCCTCGGCTTCGCGCCGCAGTGGGTGCCGGAGCATCTCACGCGCACGGACATGCTGCTGGCGCTCAGCGTGCCGTTGCCCGGCCACCACATCATCAACGCCTCGACGACGACGGAATTCGAACGACGGCCCCGCGTCGGCGATCACGTCTCGATCGTGGAGGAGGTGGCCTCGATCTCCGAACCGAAGACAACGCGGGTAGGAATCGGCGTTTTCATCACGACGGTGAGCACCTTCTCCGATCAGCACGGCGAGATCATCGGGCGCAACACCAACGTGCTGTTCCGATACGACACCGACGCAGTGGGGGAGCCGTCGTGACCTCGAGCGATGCGGGAGCGGCCGCGCGTCCCGCCTTGCGGTTCGACGACGTCTCCGTCGGCGACTCGCTGCCCGCGGTGTCCATCGAGGTGACCTACAAGCGGATCTGCATGAACGCGGCCTCGACGTGGGACTGGTTCCCCGGCCACCACAACCCCGAATACGCCCGAAGTCAGGGCCAGCGCACGATTTACCTGTCGACCCTCTTCTTTCACGGTTTCGTCGACCGCGGCCTCAACGAGTGGGCCGGTCCCGACGCTCTGATCCGGCGTCGCACGATCTCGATGATCCGGTCGATCTATCCCGGCCAAACCGCAATCCTGAGCGGGAAGGTCGTCGGCAAACGGGAGGACGGGGGGCGGTGCCTTGTCGACCTCGAGTTGGTGGTCTCCAGCGAGGACGGCCCCTGCGTGCCCAGCGAAGCCACCGTCGAACTGAGCGCCGAATCCGATGCGGCGCCGACGTGAACCACCGAACGCGTCCGCAGCAACGTTAAGAGAAGCGGAGGACCAGTGGGCGAGCAACCGATTCGCTACGAGGTCGTCGACGGGGTGGCTTGGGTGACGATTGACCGTCCCGAGGCGCGCAACGCGCTCAACAATGCCGTACGCACAGGTCTGTTCGACGCGGTGCGCCGCTTCAACGACGACGACGCGGCGAAGGTGCTCGTCCTCACGGGCGCGGGTGAGAAGGCGTTCTGCGCGGGCGGCGACCTGAAGGAGATGGCGCACAACGCGCTCAGAGTGCCGCCGAAGGACTTCGCTCCGCAGTTCGGCCGCAACATCGACGTCGAGAAGCCGACGATCGCGGCGGTCAACGGTATCGCGTTCGCCGGCGGCTTCCTGCTCGCACAACAGTGCGACCTGGTGGTGGCCGCCGAACACGCCACGTTCGCGGTCAGCGAGGTCAAAGTGGGCCGCGGGTCGCCCTGGGCGGCGCCCCTGTCGTGGCTGGTGCCGCCCCGCATCGCCATGCAGATACTGCTGACCGGCGACCCGATCACCGCCGAACGCGCCCACCAGGTCGGCCTGGTCAATGAGGTGGTACCGGCCGAGCAGTTGTGTGAGCGTGCTCAGCAGTTGGCACTTGGGATCGCCGCGAACGCTCCGCTGTCGGTGCTCGCATCCAAGCGGACCGTGTACCTCTCGGCACAGCATCACCTCGCTGCGGCCTACGACCTGGCAGACGAGATCTGGGAGCCGGTCTACCTGAGCGACGATGCGCAGGAGGGCCCGACCGCGTTCCGAGAGAAGCGCGCACCACAATGGAAGGGACGCTGACATGGCGGTGACCATGCAGTCGGTTATCACCGACATCGAAGCGGAGACGGCCGCCATACGCGAGTTGGTCGCGCCGCTGACCGAAGGTCTGCAGGGCTGGGACGCGCCGACTCCGGCCGTGGGCTGGATGATCCGCGACCAGATCAGTCATCTGGCGTTCTTCGACGACGTGGCGGTGCGCTCGGCGATCGACCCCGACGGGTTCAGCGGCGACTACCTGCCGATGATGGCCGACGGAAGTATCTCACCCGACGTCATCGCCGAGCGCTACCGTCAGATGCCGGCTGCCGACCTGCTCGCGTGGTTCGACACGTCGCGTGCAGCCCTCGTTGCGGCGTTCGCGGACATTGACCCGGCGACCCGCCTGCCGTGGTTCGGGCCGCCGATGAGCGCGGTCTCGTCGCTCACCGCGCGACTCATGGAGACCTGGGCGCACGGCCAGGACGTCGCCGACGCGCTCGGCGCGACCCGCGCGGCCACGGCACGGCTGCGTCACGTAGCCCACATCGGGGTGGGTGCGCGCGCGTTCAGCTACCTGGCCAACGGTCTGGACCTGCCCGCGGACCCGGTACGCGTTGAGCTGACCGCTCCGGACGGCAGCGTCTGGACGTGGGGGCCAGCCGACGCCACCAACCGCGTGAGCGGGCCGGCGCTGGACTTTTGCCTGTTGGTGACCCAACGCCGCCACCGTGATGACACCGCTTTGGTCGTCGACGGCCCGCTGGCCGACCAGTGGCTCTCGATCGCCCAGGCCTTCGCGGGGCCCCCTGGTGGCGGACGCGTGGCGGGCCAGTTCGCAGGGGGTCAGCGGTGAGCGTCCCGATCCGCATCGGCAACTGTTCCGGGTTTTACGGCGACCGCATCGCCGCGGCCCGCGAGATGGTCGAGGGCGGACCGATCGACGTCCTGTGCGGCGATTACCTGGCGGAGCTGACCATGCTCATCTTGGCCAAGGCCCAGGCCAAGGATCCGAACGGCGGATACGCTCGCACTTTCCTCACCCAAATGGAACAAGTGCTGGGCACCTGTCTGGATCGTCGCATCAAGGTCGTCGCGAACGCGGGCGGACTGAATCCCGCTGGCCTGGCGGCCGCGTTGCGCGAGCTGTCCGCACGTCTCGGCCTCACAGCACGGATCGCACACGTCGAGGGCGACGACCTGCGCGGTAGCCTCGACGCGATCACGCCGCCCGTCGGCGAGAAGAAACCGGTGTCGGCCAATGCCTACCTCGGTGCCTGGGGCATCACCGAGGCGCTGCGCTCGGGCGCCGACGTCGTCGTGACCGGCCGCGTCACAGACGCCTCGCTGGTGGTCGGTCCCGCCGCCTGGTGGCACAATTGGGCACCCGACCACTGGGATCGACTCGCGGGTGCCGTGGTCGCCGGGCACGTGATCGAGTGCGGCCCGCAGGCGACGGGTGGAAACTACGCGTTCCTGGACGAGGTCACTGACCGCCGCTATCCGGGGTTTCCGATCGCGGAGGTCGCCGAGGACGGCTCATCGGTGATCACGAAGCATCCGAATACCGGTGGGCTGGTCTCGGTGGGGACGGTCACCGCCCAATTGCTCTACGAAATCGCCGAACCCGCCTATCTCGGCCCCGACGTGGTGACCCATTTCGACACCATCCGCCTGAACCAACAGGGTGAGCACCGTGTCGGCATCAGCGGCACCAGAGGCAGTCCACCGCCAGACACGCTCAAGGTCGCGCTGAACGAGGCGGGCGGATTCCGCAACTCTATGACCATGGTGCTCACAGGCCTCGACGTCGAGGAGAAGGCGGCCTTCGCTGAACAGCAGCTTTTCGACGTTCTCGGCGGGCGCGAAGCCTTCGACGAAGTCGACGTGAGGCTGTTGCGTTTTGACGTCGCCGATGCACCGACGAACGAGCAGGCGTGCGCGCACCTGCGTGTGACGGTGAAGGACGCCGACCCGCGCAAGGTGGGCCGGGCGTTCTCCGGCGGCATCATGGAGATCGCACTGGCCGGATTCGCCGGCTTTCACACGACCACGCCGCCGTCCTCGGAGACCGCGTTCGGCATCTACCGACCGGCCCTCGTGCCACGCACGGCCCTGACCCAAACACTCGTCGACGCGGATGGAAACCGGCACGCGATCGCCGACCCGCCCACCGGTGTAGCGCCTTCGGCTGAGCCGGCCGCGCCTGTTGGTACACCCGCACCCACCGGGCCCACGCGGCGTGCGCCGCTCGGGCGAGTTCTCGGCGCACGATCCGGAGACAAAGGCGGCAACGCCAACCTAGGGCTGTGGGCCCGGGACGACCCCGGCTACGCGTGGGCACGGGAGTATCTCAGCGTCGAGCGCCTTCGCACGCTACTCGGGCCGGAAGCGGCGAACCTTCGCATCGAGCGCTTCGAGCTGCCGAATCTACGAGCGCTCAACGTGGTGGTGTACGGCCTGCTCGGCGATGGTGTCGCGTCGTCGACCCGCCCGGATGCGCAAGCCAAGGGGTTCGGGGAGTACGTGCGGTCCCGTGAGGCGGACGTCCCCGAATCGCTGCTCGACGCACGCTGAACGTCCGGCACGGCGCCGGTGGTACCCCTACGGAAAGGTCGAACCCAACATGGGAAAGCTGGACGGCAAGATCGCGCTCGTCTCCGGGTCGGGGCGTGGCATCGGACGCGCCATCGCCGAGAAGCTGGCAGGCGACGGCGCCAGGGTGGTCGTGAACGACCTCGACGCCGGGCCGGCGAACGAGACGGTGGCCGCGATCGAAGCCGCCGGTGGCACCGCGGTCGTGTGTGCGGGCAGCGTCACCGAGGACGGTTTCGCCGAACGCTTCGTACAAACGGCCGTCGATGAGTACGGCGGAGTGGACATCATCGTCAACAACGCCGGCTACACCTGGGACTCTGTGGTACAGAAAATGAGCGACGAGCAGTGGGATGCGATCCTCGACGTGCACCTGAAAGCACCGTTCCGGATACTTCGCGCCGCCCAGCCGGTGATCAGCGCGGCGGTCAAGAAGGAACGCGAAGCGGGCGACGTGAGTTGCCGCAAGGTCGTCAACATCTCCTCGATCGCGGGCACAGGGGGCAACGCCGGTCAGGCGAACTACTCCTCGGGAAAGGCCGGCGTCCTCGGGCTCACGAAGGCGATGTCGAAGGAGTGGGGCCGCTACAACGTCACCGTCAATGCGGTCGCGTTCGGACTCATCCGCACCCGCCTCACCGAAACTCCCGCCGGAGGTGACGGGACGATCGACATCCAGGGCCGCGAACTAGCGGTCGGCGTCAACCCCGACCTTCTCGCCACCATGGAACGCGCCATCC
>Ga0265327_10003776_pt1 | contig 14052 bp, 11 predicted proteins | sample 41621metaG_FD_202089 | JGI IMG/M metagenome (GOLD analysis project Ga0265327, IMG submission 202089) | Rhizosphere microbial communities from Carex aquatilis grown in University of Washington, Seatle, WA, United States - 4-16-21 metaG | ecosystem: Host-associated > Plants > Roots > Rhizosphere... | reverse complement strand
GTTTGCCCGGCTGGCAAACCATCTGGCGCGGCTGGCAACGACTCATGTGGATGTGTGAAGGATTAGAAACCCTCAAACCAACATGAAAAAGATGTGGGTAATGACAAGGGCTAAAGCCCGCGCTCCGGGCATTTTGAAGGCATGCCCCTGATTCCGGGCCGGCGGGTGGCTGACGATTTTGCAAGCCTGCGCTTGAGTCGACCCGCGGTGCGACTTAAATTCTCGCCGCATGAACGCATCTTTAAAAGAACAGGTGGGAGAAGCTACAGCCTGGATTCGTAAACTGCGCGAGGAGATTGCGCACGTTATTGTGGGCCAGGAATCGCTGGTGGACCGGCTGCTGGTCGGCCTGCTGGCCAATGGCCACGTTCTCCTGGAAGGCGTACCCGGTTTGGCAAAGACGCTTTCGGTCAGGACCTTGGCCACGGCCGTGCAAGCCAAGTTCAACCGCATCCAGTTCACCCCGGATTTGCTCCCGGCCGATATCGTCGGCACGTTGATCTACAACCCGCAGGATTCCAAGTATCACGCCACGCGCGGACCCATTTTTGCGAACTTCGTACTGGCGGATGAAATCAACCGCGCGCCGGCCAAGGTTCAGAGCGCGCTGCTCGAAGCCATGCAGGAACGGCAAGTCACCCTCGGCGGCGAAACCATGAAACTGCCGTCGCCGTTTCTCGTGCTGGCCACGGAAAACCCCATCGACCAGGAAGGCACGTATCCCTTGCCCGAGGCGCAGGTGGACCGTTTCATGTTCAAGGTCATTCTGGATTATCCCACGGAGGCGGAGGAACGGAAGATTCTCGACCGCATGGCCTTTACCAGCCCGGATGCGCCGGTAAAAGCCGTGGTCTCGCTCGAAGAAATTCTGGCCACGCGCAAGCTGGTGGACCAAATCCACGTGGACGAAAAAATCCGCGATTACATTGTCAAAATCGTCCTGGCCACGCGCAAACCGCAGGATTTCAAGCTGGACGTAAAACATTTCATCCAGTTCGGCGCCTCGCCGCGCGCGACCATTTTCCTGACGCTCGCCGCCAAGGCGTGGGCACTGCTGCAAGGCCGCGATTACGTGATTCCCGAGGACATCAAGAGCATCGGCCCCGACGTGTTACGCCATCGTATTATTCTGACCTACGAAGCCGAGGCGCAGGCGGTGACGACCGACGCGATTATCAAAAAGGTATTTAACGCCGTGCCCGTGCCGTGAGATTTACGATTTGCGTATTCCAATCGTAAATTGCAAATGCCCCTGCCATGACCCTTAACGAACTCCTCGAAACTGTCCGCCGTGTGGAAATGCGCACGAATCGTCTCGTGAACGATACGATGGTCGGGGCGTATTTGAGCCACTTCAAGGGGCGCGGCATGGATTTCGAGGAGTTGCGCGAATACATTCCCGGTGATGACGTGCGCGATATTGACTGGAACGTTACGCATCGCCTTGGCCGGCCTTTTGTAAAACGATTTCGCGAGGAGCGCGAACTAACGGCCGTGCTCGCGGTGGATATTTCGGCGTCGTCCAGCTTTGGTTCCGCCAGCCGGACCAAACGGGAATTCGCTGCCGAAATCGCCGCCACGCTGGCCATGTCTGCCGCCAAGAACGGCGACAAGGTGGCGTTGCTTCTCTTTACGGATGAGGTCGAAATATTTGTCCCGCCGCGCAAGGGCCGCCGCCATATCCTGCGCATCGTGCGCGAAATGCTGATGTTTAAACCGCGCTGGCGCGGCACGAATGTTACCGGGGCGCTGGGCTTTTTGAACCATGTGTTGCACCGCCGGGCGATTGTATTTTTGCTGACGGATTTTTTGCATGGCGCCACGCCCGGCCGCAAGGCTGCGCATCAAACCCGAGACGTGGTTGCCGAGTTGGGCCTTACCAACATACGTCACGATGTGGTTTGTCTGCATCTGCATGATCCGCGCGAAAGTGAACTGCCGGTTGCCGGCCTGGTGACGATTGAAGATTCCGAGACGGGTGAATTACTGGAGCTGGATACGGGCCGGCGCGGCGTGCGGGAACGGTTTGCCGCCGTGAATGCGGAACGCCTGGAGGAACTGGACCTCGCGCTGAACCGCACCGGCGTGGATACGTTGCGGCTGAAGACCACGGAACCTTTTGCGCCGGCCTTGCAACGGTTTTTTGAAATCCGCCGCGGGCGGAGACGCGGCTGAAATGGAAATGAGCAGTCAGACTCCCAATATTAACACGCAACGACCCAACCTGCCGCCAGGCGGTTGCCGCTGGAAGCGCGCGCTGACCCTTTGGGGTTTGATATGGGTGTTCAGCCTGTTGCCGGTAACGCTCGTATTTGCCCAGGCCCCAACCAACACCATCCCGGCACTGGCGCCGGCTTACGGAGAAATACCACCCACCTTTTGGGAGCAGCACGAAAAAACCATACTCATCGGCCCGCCGGTCTTCATTTTCATTGCCAGTCTTGTCTGCGGTATCGTCGCCCTCGTCAGTTATCGTAAACCGGTTGTTGCGTCGCCCTTGACCGTGGCGCGCCAGTCGCTCGAGAAATTGCAACGAGCGCCGGAAGACGGCAAGGTTTTGAGCGCGGTCTCGCAAATTTTGCGCCGTTACCTCAGCACGGCATTACAGTTTCCACCGGGCGAACTGACCACGGCTGAATTTTCCGCCGCCCTGGCGGGCAACCCAAAAATTGGGGCCGAACAGGCGCAGGCCATCTCCAGTTTTCTTCACGAGTGCGACCAAAAAAAGTTTTCGCCACGGGCACCGCAGTCCAAGTTGAATGCGGCTGCGCGCGCGCTGCAACTAATCGCTGAAACCCAGAAGTTCTTGGTCGCACCGGGTTCAACCACGGGAACCCCTACACCCTCATGAGCGGCGAATTTGAATTTCAATTTCCGTGGGTGCTGGCCCTGCTTGGGCTGTTGCCGGTATACGCCTTGTTGCGCGGAAAAATCGGCAAGCTTTCGGCCCTGGCCTTTTCCAGCGCCGACATCGCCCGTGCCGCCGGAGCCCGCGCCCGCTCGGCGGCCGGCCGATTCCTGTTCTTTTTGCGGTTGCTGGCGGTGGCGTTGGCCATCATCGCCCTGGCCGGTCCGCGGCTGGCCAATTACCACGTGGAAAATGAGACGCCGGGCATTGATATCATGCTCGTGCTGGATTTGTCCTGGTCGATGATGGCCGTGGACATGGGCAAGCCGTCGGAAAAGCTTTCCCGCTTTGCCATCGCTTCCGGCGTGCTTAAAGATTTCGTCGCCAAACGTCCCAATGACCGCATCGGCCTGATTTCATTTTCCGGTGTACCTTATCTGACCAGTCCGCTGACCCTGAATCACACGTGGTTGAACGAGAACCTGGCGCGGCTGCACATTGGCATCATCAGCGACCTCGGCACCGCCATTGGCGACGCGGTGGCCGTTGGCGCGCAACGGCTCAAGGCCGTGCCCAACAGCAAAAGCCGCATCATGATTTTGCTGACGGATGGTGACAACAACATGGGCAAGGTGGACCCGCTGCCCGCCGCGCAACTGGCCGCCGCGCTGGGCATCAAAATTTACGCCATCGGCATCGGCATTGAACAGCCCTGCAACCTGCCGAGGTTCGACCCCGCCACCGGACAATTTTTGCTCGATGGCAACGGCAACATTGTTCCTACGCTATTATTGCAGCCCGCAAATTATGCGGTGCTGGGCAAAATGGCGTCGTTGTCCGGCGGCCAGTTTTACCGGGCCACCAACCAGCGCGAATTGCAAACCATTTATAACCAGATTGACCGGCTGGAGAAATCCGAGGTGAAGTTGCGCCGGTATGCCACCTATCAGCCGCTGTTTGAATGGCCGTTGCTGGCGGCCCTTGCGCTGCTGGGTTTGGAAGTTATTTTGAATGGCACGCGGTATCGTCGCGTGCCGTGAACTGATTATGAATATGGCGAGTCTGCATTTTGCCGAACCGCGCTGGCTGTGGCTGGCGGCGGTCGCGCCGGCTTTGCTGGCGTGGCTGTACTGGCATGCGGCGCGCCAGCGCATGAAGCAACTGGCGCAACTGGCCTCACCCCAGTTCGTCGAGCAACTCACGGCTTCGCATCATCCCGCCCGGCGTCGCTTCAAGGAAATACTGGTGGCGTGTGTGTTTGTTTTTGCCGGCCTCGCGCTGGCCCGCCCGCAATGGGGCAGCACGGAAGCCAGCAATTCGTGGCTGGGTGAAGATGTGGTGTTTGTGATGGATTGTTCCTTGAGCATGACCACCACGGATGTTTTGCCTAACCGCATGCAGCGCGCCAAATTTGCCGTGCTGGATTTTGTGCGGCGTCAGAGCCACGGCCGCGTGGGTCTGGTGGCGTTTGCCGGCAGCGCGTTCATCCAATGCCCGTTGACCTTTGACGCCGGCGCATTTGAAGAATCGTTGTTGTCGCTCGATGAAAGAACCATGCCCATTCCGGGGACTGACATTGGCCGGGCGTTGTCCGAGGCTTACCACGCCATGGATAAACAAAGCCGCCGCAAGCTGGTCATCCTGGTGACCGATGGCGAAGATTTGGAAAAGTCCGGCATAGCCATCGCCAAGAATCTCGCCACCAATGGGGTGGTGGTTTTCACGGTGGGCGTGGGCACGCCGACCGGTCGCGAAATCCAAACGGTCAATCCGGCGGGGCAGGTGGATTTGGTTCGCGATGCCAGCGGACAAGTGGTGCGCAGCCGCCTGGATGAGGACACGCTCCGCGAGATCGCGCAGGCCACCGGCGGCAGCTACTATCCGCTGGGTATGATGGGCGATGGCTTGATGAAAGTGCGTTCCGCCATTCACGCGCTCGACGCCGCCGAGGGCGCAAAACAATCCTTAAAAAACGGCGTGGATCATTTTTACTGGCCATTGGGCCTAGCGCTGGCTTTGCTGATTGCCGAACCGCTGATCGGCACGCGCCGAAAACCCGCACCCGCCGGGTCATGAAAATGTTTACCGCCTTAAACAGATTTGTCCTGCTACTTGCCCTGACGACAGGTTTTAGCACGCATGCCGCGCCGGAGACGAACGCGCCCGCGCCCGCCACCGCCCGCGAGCTTTTCAATGCCGGCACGGCCTTGCTGTCCGCCAAGAAATTTGATGACGCGGAAAAAATATTTCAATCGGCGCTGGCCACGAAGGACGAACAGATACAGCCGAAAGCACTCTATAACATTGGCCACACGCGCTTTGCCAGCGGTTTGGACCGTTTGACCAAGGGACCGGACGCGCAGAAAACCGCCGCCCGTGGAAATTCCGCGTTGACGGAGGCCAACCATGCCCTTACCTCGGGGGAATCGGCGTTGGCGGAAAATAACATGGAGAAAATGATCAACGCCTACCTCGAGGGCCGGGGGGCGCGTCATGATTTGAAGGAGGCGCAAAAAGCGGTTTCATCGGCCATGGAAAATTACGGCAAAACCATGGAACAATGGCTGCGCGCAGATGGCGATTTCAAGGGAGCCGCCGAGTTGAATCCCGCCGATACCAACGCCCTTTATAATGCCAAAATTGTGGAACAAGCCATCGCCAAACTCGTGGACACGTTGCGTCAAATGCAGGAAATGGCGGGCATGATGGGGCAAAAAAAACAGGACCTGGGCAAAATGCTGGCCAAGCTGAAAGGTCAAATTCCGGCCGCGAATGCGCCGCCCGGCGCGGCGGGTGATGAAGATGACGACGATGATGGCAAGAAGCCCGGTGATTTGGCTGGCCAAAAGGAAAACGAGGGTCGCGATGGCGACCAGATGAAATTTAATTTGTCCCCCGACCAGGCCAGTCAGATTCTTAACGGCCTGTCATTGGATGGCACCCGTCGGCTGGACATGAGCGACAAGCAAGGCGCGCCGGCCAAGGACCGCCAAGGCCGCAACTGGTGAACTGCACAATGGAAAAGCTTAAACATTCAGTTCTCCGGCTGCTCGGCGCGACCGCGCTTCTGTGGCTGGCGAGTCCATTCCCGGTGCAGGCTCAACTGAGAATCCAGCCCGGCGGACTGGTCCAGCTTCAGATGCCCCAGCCAACGGTGGATGTCAGTTCGCCGCCCGTGGCCACGGCGGAATTTGATCCGCCCGTGGTGAATCCTGGCGGCAAAACGTATTATCGCGTGAACATCGATGCCACGGAATCGGCCATCCAATGGCCGGAAGATTTTTCGCTGCCGCCGGAGTTGAAGGTTGGCACCAGCGCGCGCGGCATGATTACGCAATTGCAGACCGACAAGTTCCGTCCGCTGACGTCGTTTATTTACGAAGTGCAAGCGCCGGCGGCGGGGAATTTCACCGTTTCCAATTTTACCGTGAATGTGTTGGGCTCGCTGGTACAGGTTCCGGCTGCCAGCCTGGCGGTGGCCAGTACCGCCACCGCCGTGCCGCCGCCGCGAAAGCTGATCATGCAAATGACGGCGACCAATATTTATTTGGGCCAGCCGTTCCGGGTGCGCGTGATATTACCGGCGGGTCCGGGCAATCAAATTGAAGCGCTCCGCGAAATCCAGTTCGACGGCGGCGGTTTGATGACGGACAAGACGGCCCTGCAACAATTCATCGGGCCCGTCAATTTGGATGGGGAACTTAAACCGGCTTTTGTCAGTGAAATGATGGTCACGCCCATTGCGGCCGGGCCGCAGAAATTGATGGCGCAAGGTTTCTCCGCCGGTCGCGAATTTACCGCGCCCATCACCATCCGCGGTCAGGTCAGCCTGGCTGGTGGCCAGCCCAAGTATGTGTTGCTGCTCTCCGACCCGGCGAAAATCAATGTTCGTCCGTTGCCGGTGGAAGGCGAGCTGCCCGGTTTCACGGGCGCCATCGGCAGATTTTTTTCTGACCCGCCCAAAATCAGCACCAACCGTTTTCACATTGGCGAGCCGGTGCAGCTCAAAGTGGTCTTTCACGGCGAAGGTGACTTGAACCGGTTTGTGGGACCCGCTGCGCCGCGTTCCCATAACTGGCAGATTGTTGCCGACCCGCCGCCCTCCACCAGTTTCACCCTGATACCGTTGACCGATGAGGTGCATGAGACGCCCGCCATACCGTTCAGCTACTTCGACCCGGAGAGCGGAAAATACGTGGACCTGACGGTTCCGCCGGTGCCGGTGACTGTGATGGGCGAAGACCTGCCCGTGCAATTGACTGACAGCTCTGAAGAAGGCAAAACCACGGTCTCGCTAAAACTCAGCGCGCCGGCCATGCGACCGGATCATGCGATGGCAAGCCTGATGCCGTTGCAACTGAAGGCGTGGTTTGTAGTCCTGCAACTGGTGCCGGTGGCGGGCTTTATCGCCTTGTGGGAATGGGACCGCCGCCGCCGCTATTTGGAGGCGCATCCTGAGATTGTCCGCCGCATCAGGGCGCGCCGGGCTTTGCGGCAGGAGAAAGTGCAATTGCAAAAAGCCGTTGCCGCCGGCGATGCCACGGCGTTTGTACGACACGCGGCCAATGCCATGAACATTGCCGTGGCACCGCATTATCCCGCTGACCCGCAAGCTTTGGTGGGCGGCGATGTGCTGGCGCAACTGGATGAACCCTCGCGCAACGGCCCGCCGGGCGAGCTTGTGAAACAGGTTTTTGCCGCCGCCGATGTGAGATTTGCCGAACTGGCCCAGCCCCAGCCCGATTTGCTGGCGTTGCGTTCCAAGGTGGAAACGGTTTTGCAAATGTTGGAGGCCAGGCTATGAACCGGATTTGCCTTCCTTCATTTTTCCGGCGCGTGAACTGTTGCCGTGCCGGGGTGGTGCTGCTGGTCCTGGTGTTGGGATTGTCCGGCGTGAGCCGGGCGGCGATGAGCGATGATTTTGCCAAGGGCCTCGAATTCAGCCAGGCCGGACAATTTCCCGAGGCGGCGGCGGCCTTTGAAAAAGCGGCCAAGACCAATCCGTCGGCCGGCACCTTTCTTAATTTGGGACTCGCTGAATGGCAACGCGGTCATGCCGGTGCTGCCATGGTGGCATGGGAACAGGCCCGCTGGATTAATCCTTTCGATTCCCGTGCCGAAAATAATTTGAAATTTGCCCGCGAAGCGGCGCAGGTGGACCCGCCCCAATTAAAATGGCATGAGGCGGTCTCGACCTGGCTGCCGCCCAATGCGTGGGTCTGGCTGGCAGGCGTCTCGCTCTGGCTGGCGGTGGGTTTGCTCATTCTGCCGGGAATTTTGCGCCGCCGCAAAGCGGGCTGGCAACCATGGCTGGCGGCCCTGTCCGTGGGCGTGTTTCTTTTCAGTCTTGCGGCCAACTACGGAGTGGTGAGCCGCACCCACCTTGGGTTTGTGATAAAGAAGAATGCCACCGTCCGGCTCACGCCCACGCAAGACGGCGAAGTGGTATTAACGCTTACTTCCGGCGAATCTGCTCGTGTCCTGCGCACACGGGGCAAATACTTTTACATTCACACGCCCGGCACCTCGGGCTGGATGGAACAGGACGATTTCCGCCTGATTTGCCCCCCATAGGGCATTCCAATTAAAAGTGCAGCCATGCTATCCCCGGACAGGGCGGTCGGAACGTGGATTGTCCCAACCCGCAGCGCGTAAATGTGCCGCAATCGAACAACCAAGGAACGAAGAGAACCAGGAAAACAGGTTTAAAACGTGTTCAGTGTTCAGTTTCAAGTGGTGAAGAGGTTTCAGGGCGGCAAGGTACCGCTGCCAATGATTGAACAACGAAGAAACGAAGTGAACACGTTTAAGATTTAAGGTCAGGCGCAATGCCGCAGTGCAAATTGGCATTAAAAAAATGGAAATTGGAATTACCGCTGGTGGGGCGAGCGTCCTCGCGAGCCGTCCTTGCGTCTAAAAAATGACACGGATTACACCGATGAGCACGGATTAAAAGGGGAATGGCAAGGCGCGTCGCTCCGCGCGCGCCGTCCTTTGCGGAGGGACGGTCTTTGCAGACGGCCACCACACGAGTCCCAAATCCTGCTCCCGACGGGCAACCCTGTAGCGGCGCTTTATGAGCGCCGGAAAGGTGTAAATCTATTGGCAAAACGTCGGCCATAGACCGCCGCTACAGAAAAAAGTGAGTTTCGCAGAGGTCTTTTTTAAAATTGAACGCACGGGAAGCACGGGCGCTCGAAAAAGGCAGCAAAGAAGGTTTGCTCCCCTCATTTATTGTCGTCAAACTACCATGATTTGTGATGAGTAACACAACCATTACTGAAAGCCCAACGCCGGTGGAGAGCAAGCGTCCGCCCGAGGACACCGCGCCGGTAGTCCGGCCCAAGAAAGGCGCATTCACGCTGTTTAAAGAGGTGCTGAAACACGGCGGGCCGGGGTATTTGCAATTTGCCATCACCAACATTTGCAATGCGGATTGCGGCTTCTGCGGTTTTGCCCGCTCACAGTTTGATCCCAAGGCGCGCCGCAGCGTGACCTTGGACGAGGCCAAACGCGTCATCGACGTGGCCGTGAAAAATCACATCGGCTATCTGCTGTTCGTGGGCGGCGAACCCATGGTGCATCGCGATTTGCGGGCTATGACGCGTTATGCGGCGGAGCGCGGGATTCATCCCATGATCTGCACCAACGGCGGCTTGTGGAACGAGGAAAACATGCGCGGCCTGGCCGATGCCGGGTTGACCAGCGTTATCATGTCCATCGACGCGCATGATATTGCCAAACACGAAAAAAATCGCGGCCTGCCGGACGTGTGCAAAAAGATCAAGCGCGCGAACGAATTTTTACAGGCCGCCGGCATCCAGACCACGGCGAGCATCACGGCGAGCCGGCTGATTGACGATTACGAAAAACTGCCGGCGTTCCTCGAAACGCTCGGTTTCAAGAGCTGCACGTTCAGTTATCCGTTGACCTCGCTGGCCAGCAGTTACCTGAGTTTCAGCGACAGCGGGCTGGTGAATTACTCCAAGGAAGAGCTCATTGCGCTGTTTGATAAAATCAAGGCGATGAAGCATAACAGCGGGTTCCCGGTGGTGAATCCGCGGGAGTCGCTGGACGAAATGCAGCGGCATTTGCGCGGCGAAAAGGAAAAATTCGGCTGCCTGGGCGGCCACAAATATTTTTACCTGGATTGGAACCTGGATTTGTACCGCTGCCATTTCTGGGAAACGCCCATGTGCAAGGTTTGGGATTGGGACGACTCGAAGCTCATCCGCGACGGCTGCACGCGCTGCATGATTGACTGTTACCGCGACCCCAGCGTGCTGCAATACATCGCCATCAGCACGAGCGACGCGTGGAATAATTTGAAGCAGGGCAACCTCGCCGGCGCGGCTAAAAATGTTTTCGATTCACGCAATTTGACCTCGCTCAAAGCCGTGTGGGAAGACCGCAAATGGATTGGCGGCGTTTGATCGCCCGCATTCGGCTCACACTCCCTTCACACCGGCACCGTCTTGTAAAACCGCGCCAAAATATCAGCGCGAAATTTTTAGCGTCGTCGTGCATTTCTCCCTCGCCGCTTGCCCTTGGCAAGGGGAGAGCAGCCCGGTTGGGTATTGCACAACAGCAAATCCGCTATTTCACTTTCCGCTTGGAAACGGTAGTCCGCGCTTGCTTTAAGACATCTTCCAAATTGACACCCATGCCGTCAGCGATGCGAAGCGCGAGTTCCAAAGTCGGGTTGCGAAGTCCCCGCTCCACCAGACTCAACATGGATTCGGAAACTCCGCAATTTTGAGACACGGCATAATTTGAGAGCTTCCGGCGCAGACGTTCTTCGCGCAGGCGGCGGATGATTTCGGCGCGCAGGGCTTCGTAATATTTCGGGTCAGGCACAGGGCAGCATCGCAGCTTTTTGCGCTTGACCGGTACTTTTCTATAGTCAAGTATTGCTCATATGCAAATGTCTGGTCTTGAAAACCACACAACGGTAAACAAGATTTTGTTTGCATTCCCCTGAAAAGAGATTAGAACAGCTTTTATTGGAACAAAGGGAAACCTCAAAGGCTTCCGTTAGTCAGAAGGTGAACAGGAAATATATGAAATTGGTACATTGTTCGTTTCGTCGGTATTTTGGTGCATTCATTATTGCGGTGCTCGCTTTGAGCACGCTTCGGGGCCAGGCTCAAACGCCGCCGCCTCTGCCGTTCTGGCAACTCTCCACGTGGAGCTTTGAAGACACCAGTTGGTATTCCGACTTGGGGTATACGCCCTTGAGCTTCACCAACCTGAACAACCCGCCGAGCTTCGACGGCAACGCTGTGCAGGTGGATACCAATGTGCCCGCATGGCTTCAATACAACATCGTTGAAAGCGATTCGACGACGAATATCACCTTCGAAGAAGGATCAATCGAAATGTGGGTTTTACCTGATTGGAATTCCGGCATCGGCCCCGGAGATTGGGGACGATTGATTGATGTTGGTGCCTACAGCACAAACGACCTTTCTTCATGGTGGTCATTGTATTTCTCGCCTGACGGTACGAGCCTCAATTTTTCAAGCGGCACCGACGGCGACATTACCGACTATATCAATTACCCAATTTCGTGGGATACGAACACCTGGCATTTCATCGCCCTGACGTATCGGTTTTACAAAACGGAACTCTACATCGACGGCCAACTGGTGACGAACGGGCCGGGTGTCTGGTATGAGCCGAGTGAGCAGGCCCAAACCAATGGCTTCTATGTTGGCAGCGATGCCACCGGCACCAAGCAAGCCCGTGGTTTGATTGATGACATCGCCACGTACAATTACGCGCTAAACGCAACTGACGTTGCCAATGACTATGCGGCCATGTTGCCGCTTTTGGGTTTTGGGGGCGGTTTCCATACCTTTGATGACCCGACGTTGCCGGGAGGCGGCGGGGGCGGTGGTGGCAGCACCGTTTACGGCAGCAGCAGCACCAATTATATATTCGACACAAACCAATTGTGGCTCCAAATCACGAATGTCTTTGACGGGATGGTGTACGCCAATTTGTTTAACGGCACGAACCAGGTCTATGCTATTTGGAGTACGACCAATCTACTGACGCCGTTTACCAACTGGCAGGTTGAGACAGAAGTGTTCCCGACGGATACCAATTGCCAGCCATTTAATTTTCCAACGTTGAACCGCCAAAACCTATTTATGTTGGCGCAGGATTGGACGGGTGTGGATAGCGACGGCGACGGTATCCCCGATTGGTGGACGTGGAATTATTTCGGGGTTTTGAGTTTGAATGCCACCAATCTTGACAGCGGCGGCGTGAACACTTTGGGTTACGACTATACCAACGGCCTTGATCCGAACACGATCAGTTTTAACATGTCATTTACAAGTCAGTATGTAGATGCCAATAGCACCCCGGCGCAATTAAATGTGACAGCGGGCGCGCCTTATTATTTTGCTGTTTTGGTGGATGGCTCAAATTATGCAGACGCGAATTGGATGGCTTACAGTTCTTCAAACATCAGCGTAAATCTTGGTTCCACGGAAGGCTGGCATCAAGTTTATGTTGGGTTGCGAGGGTTTTTGCCAAACGCAAGCCAGACATGGGAATCAACAAGGATTAAATTGGATTTAACCCCGCCGTTGCTAGTAATTACTAACCCCGCGCCTGGCACCGTCACGCAACCCGTGATTCAATTGAATGGTTATAGCCCGGAAGCACTGGCGAGTCTTTCCTATGATGTGAGCAACGCTAATGGGCTGCTCACTAATCAATTGGGCATAATTCTCAATCAGTTTTATGATACGAACAGCTTGGAATTTACTACGAATTGTTTCCAGTGCTTCGATATATTGCTAACCAATGGGGTGAACACTCTAACCCTTCATGCCACGGATTTGGCAGGAAATGTTACGACAACAAATTTCAATTTTACCTTGGATTATTCCGGTGACACCAATCCGCCAGCGGTTCAAATCTCCTGGCCTCAAGCTGGCACAAAAATCAGTGGCAGCAGTTTTACATTGCGCGGGAAAGTGAGTGACCCGACGATGCAAGTCGCCGCTCAAATTGTGGATACAAATTGGGTCACAAATTCAGTCAGCGGACAAGTAGGACGGGACGGTGATTTTTGGGTTGTAGGGCTGCCGTTATCAGGTGGCACAAACAATTTGTCGCTGACAGTGACGGATGCGGCGGGAAATGTAAGCATAACTACCATTCCCGTGATCCAAAGCAGTCTGGTGATAACGATTACATCGGCGGGGCTTGGGCAGGCTGTGAACGGGACAATCAGCGATCCCACCAACTATACAATTTGGGTCAACGGTATAAAAGCCACGAACAATCTTGACGGCACTTGGACGGCTCCCGACCCGCATTTAACTTTGGATGCGCCCACCGTGCAAGTGAGGGCGATTCCTAATTCGGATAATGGCGGTAATGGAGGTGGCCTGTGAGAACAAAAGCATTATTTCTCAGCGCCGCCGTTTTGGTTGCAGGGATGATTCTGGCTGTGGCACAATCCAATCCCAGTTCAACAAATGGAACGGATATTGAAATGTCCTTATCATGGCCAGATGGAACGATGTATTTTAGTTCCGATCATCATAATGAAACTTCCTTCGAGTGCCCCGATGAGTGGGGGACACAGCCTGGAACCGGGATTACGAATATTGTGGATTGGGACGAACTAACAGGCGGAACAGGTGCCAGCGGTGCCTACTCAAGCGATCCGTATTTCCCGCCATATAATTATCAGGACGCATGGGGTGGAGGCCGGTGGCCGGAATTTGGTCAAGGGATGCAAACTTCAATTCCAGATGGAAGCACCAATATTGCCTATGCGCCAGAAAGCACGTCCGTTATTAGCGGCGCTATGCCTTATGGCTATTTAAGTTTTGTAAGCACTCGGTTTATTCCATGGTGGGGGACTAACGACAATATCAACATTCAATACAACGACCAGAGAGAGCTTACGTTGCTTACGGGAGGCGATCCTACTTCGAGTGATGATGAATTCTATTTAATTTCGGGTTCCGCCAAGAGTATTAATTTTCTCGATTTTCCGGTTTTTGACCCCTACAATCCGGCACACGTGGTTTGGACCACAATCCCGCCTCAACAAATTTCCATTAGCGGATTCGGGAGTTTGGACAGTAATGGCAACCTATATGTCTTGCTGCCTAAGCACAAGTCGCCAGTCATAACGCCGCATATCAACAGTTCAAAATATTCCCTTATCAATA
>Ga0265327_10003775_pt1 | contig 14055 bp, 10 predicted proteins | sample 41621metaG_FD_202089 | JGI IMG/M metagenome (GOLD analysis project Ga0265327, IMG submission 202089) | Rhizosphere microbial communities from Carex aquatilis grown in University of Washington, Seatle, WA, United States - 4-16-21 metaG | ecosystem: Host-associated > Plants > Roots > Rhizosphere... | reverse complement strand
GACGATTTCCTCGCCCAGCTCGAGTGCACGAGTCAGGATCACGCGGTTGGATTGCCCCTCGGGGCGTTCGCGACGCTCCTGCAGCGCGGCCAGCATGCTCGCCTCGAACTTCGGCCCCAGCCCCTTGACTCCCCTCAGGCGCTGGTTGGCGGCCGCATCCTGGAGCGCCTCGGGTGAGTCGATCCCCAGCTCGGAGAACATCAGGCGGGCCCGCTTGGGGCCCAGGCCGGGGAGCCGGGTCAGCTCGATCAGCCCGGCCGGGAACTTCGCCCGCAGCTTTACCGCCGCCGGGATCTCTCCGGTCTCCCTCAGGGCCTGGATCTTTTCCTGAAGCGTCTTGCCGATGCCCGGCAGCTCGGTTGCCCGTCCTTCCATGGCCATCGCCGCGACCGAGACGGATGACTCACGGACGGCCTTGGCGGCGGACCGGTAGGCAACGACACGGTGGATGATCGCCCCGTCGAGCTCATAGAGGTCACCGAGCTCCTCGAGCGCATCGGCAATCGTGCCGTTGGAGGGAGGGGAGGCTGCCACCCGACAAGCCTAGGGCCCCGAGGTGCCTCGCACCCGACGACCGGACCGCCGATCCCCGCCACGCTCTAGGGTACGCGAGCCATGCGTGGCGAGCCCTGGCTGATACTGCCCACATACAACGAGGCGGCCAACGTCGAGGCGATCCTCACGGCCGCCGGAAACGTGCTGGGCGCGGCGGCCCCGGAGGGCTTCCGGATACTGGTGGTCGACGACGGCTCGCCGGACGGGACGGGCCGGCTTGCCGACGCCATGGCCGAGCAGCACGAGTGGGTCAGGGTGCTTCACCGCACCGAGAAGGGAGGCATCGGCCCCGCCTACCTGGCGGGCTTCGCGCACGCCCTGGAGCAGGGCGCCGGCTACGTGATGGAGATGGACTCCGACTTCTCCCATGACCCCGCCGACCTGGCCCGGCTGCTTGCGGCCGCCCAGGGAGACGCCGACCTGGCGCTGGGCTCGCGCTACGTCCCCGGCGGAGAAGTCAAGGACTGGGGCCTCCTGCGCAAGTTCATCAGTGAGGGCGGCTCCACCTACGCCCGTCTGGTCCTGGGTCTCAAGGTGCGCGACCTGACCGGCGGCTTCAAGTGCTTTCGCAGAGAGGTCCTCGAATCGATCCGCTTCGACGAGGTTCGCTCGCGCGGCTACGCCTTCCAGGTCGAGCTCACCTACAGGGCCGTTCAGGCGGGCTTTCGCGTCACCGAGGTACCGATCGTCTTTCGCGATCGCGAGCACGGCCAGAGCAAGATGTCCTGGCGGATCGCCGCCGAGGCGACGTGGCTCGTGCCGTTGTTGCGCTTCAGCTGAAGCTCCCGGCGGCCGATGGATGGGGGATGGACGCTTCGGCCTACGCGTTCGCCCATGGCGTGCGGCATACCCGCGCGACCCTGCGGGCTTGGCAGGGGACGCCGGGCAAGGTCGTCGGAGCATGGGTCGCCGGCTCGGCGCTGGCAGCGGCAGGCCTGCTGACCGCCGTATGGGTCATTGCGAGACTCGATCCGGGCTACACGCAGATCCTCCAGCTGCAGCCGCCCTTCGCGGTGGGCGACTGGGCCGACGTGCTGCACGTCCTGCGCGCCAACATGCTCGTGCTGGCTCTCCACGCGATGGCCTGCGTGGCGGGGTTCATCGCGGGCAGCTCGCTGCCGCTTCAGGCCGAGCATCACAGCGGCGCCTCGCGCTGGGTCCACGAACACGGCGGGCGCCTGGCGATCGCCTTCGTCGTGGGAGCCACGACATTCTCGCTCAGCGCCCAGGCCTATCTGATCGGGCACACACTGGCCGGCGTGTCGAACTTCCTGCACGTCGCCCCGGCGGTGCTGCTGCTCGGTGTCCTGCCTCATGCGATCCCCGAGCTGATCGCCCTGTTCCTGCCGCTGGCGGCGTGGATCATCGCCTCCCGGCGGGGTGAGTGGGAGCAGCTGCTGGCCGCAACGCTTGTCACGGTCGCGCTGGCCATTCCGGTCCTCGTCGTGGCGGCGCTGATCGAGGTCTACGTCTCCCCCCATCTCTTCAGCGCCCTGACGGGCATCCATCCGCCGATCGTGCGCTCCGCCGACGGCTGGGTCGTCACGGTCGGCCATTAGAGGGCCGAATCGAGGCTCCCTGCGGGCCCTCGGGGGACCCCTCCTTCATTTTGTATAGTGAGGGGTACATCGACTAAGGAGACACCATGGCAGGCACCCTCGCCCAAGTCACTGACAACAACTTCACTGCCGAGGTCCTCGAGGCCGACGGTCCCGTTCTCGTCGACTTCTGGGCGCCCTGGTGCGGTCCCTGCCGTGTCGTCGCCCCGGTCCTCGAGGAGATCGCCTCCGAGCGCCAGGATCTGAAGATCGTCAAGCTCAACACCGACGAGAACCCGCAGACCTCGGCTCAGTACCAGGTTCTCTCGATCCCGACGATGATCCTCTTCAAGGGCGGCCAGCCGGTCCACACGGTCATCGGGGCCTACCCCAAGAAGAAGCTCGAGCAGGAGCTGGAGCCCTCCCTGTCAGTGGGGTAGCGGCGGATCGGCCTTTGACAGGCTGATCCTGAGCTCGAGGCCGTCGACCGTCTCGATCTCGCTGTAGGCCATCTCGGCGATGGCGGCCTCGGCCGCCTCGTCGAGGTAGAGCTGCTCGGCCAGCGTCTCGGTGGTCAGATGGTCGGCGTAGCGCTCGGCGGCGGCGATCAGCGCCTCCTCGCCGGTGAGGGCCAGCTCGATCCGGTCCTCCACCTGTAGGCCGGCGCTCTTGCGTGCGTTCTGCACGGCGTGGACGATCTCGCGCCCCCGGCCCTCCTCGAGCAGGTCCTCGTCGATGGCCAGGTCCAGGGCGACGGCATGGGCTCCCTCGCGCTCGACGCTGTAGCCCTCGGGCGGGCGCATGCTCAGCAGCAGGTCATCGGCTGAGAGCGTGTGCTCGCGGCCCCCGACTGAGATGCCGATGGCCCCTCCGTCGCGCAGGGTCTCGGCGACGTGGGCCGGGTCCAGGGCGGCGATCGCGTCCGCCGCCAGAGGCATCTCCTTGCCGAACAGGGGCCCCAGCGTGCGGTAGTTGGCCTTGACCTCGTAGCTGCCCAGCTCGTCGGCTGCCGCGACGAACCTGACGGCCCGCACATTGAGCTCCTCGCGGACCACATCGACCAGGCGCTCGATCGCCTGGCGCTCGCGGTCATCGGCGACGACGACGGCCTCCCGGAGAGGCTGGCGGACCTTGATCTTCGCCTTGCCGCGGGCACCCAGCCCCAGACGGACGGTCTCGCGGGCCAGGGCCATGGCCGCTTCAAGGCTCTCGTCCCGGGGAGCGATCGACTCGGGCGAGGGGAAGTCGCAGAGATGGACGCTCGGAAGCTCCCCGTCGAGGTTGTCGTAGATCTCATCGGCGATGAACGGGCAGAAGGGGGCGAGCAGCTTGGCGACCGTCACCAGACAGGTACGGAGCGTCGTAAAGGCCGCCGCCTCGCCATCCCAGAAGCGCCTGCGCGAGCGCCGGACGTACCAGTTGGAGAGCTCGTCCACGAGCTCGGCGATCGCCCGTCCCGCCGCCGTCGCGTCGTAGGCGTCGAGGCGCTCGGTCACGAACTCGGCGGTGGCCGCCGTGCGCGACAGCGCCCAGCGGTCCAGGTCGCTCAGCTCCCCTCCCTCGGCCGGCTCGGCCGGCAGTCCACTCAGATCGGACGAGGCGGCCTGGGCGTAGAGGACATAGAAGTAGTAGGTCGACCACAGCTGCTTGAGGAACAGCCGGACGCCCTCGCCGATCGTCTCGGCCGAGAAGCGGTAACCGTCCCACGGCTGCTTGGAGGTGAAGAAGTACCAGCGGAAGGCATCAGCCCCGAAGGTGTCCAGGACCTCCCAGGGCTCGACCGTGTTGCCCTTCGACTTGGACATCTTCTGACCCTCCTCATCGAGGATCAGCCCCAGGCACACGACGTTTCGGTAAGGGGACGGCCGGTCCAGCAGCGTCGAGACGGCCAGCAGCGAATAGAACCAGCCGCGTGTCTGATCCTGCGCCTCGCAGATGAAGTCGGCCGGGAAGGCTCCCTCGAGCACCTCCTCTCCGGCGAAGGGGAAGTGATGCTGGGCGAAGGGCATCGCGCCCGAGTCGAACCACACGTCGATCACCTCGGGGACGCGCTGCATCGGCTCGCCGCAGGGAGCCCCGGACTCCGCGCCGTGGGTGCAGGGGAAGCGGATGTCGTCGACGTAGGGCCGGTGGTGATCGGAGAGCTCCTCGCCCGAGCGCTCGGCCAGCTCGGCGAACGAGCCGACGACGTGGAGATGGCCGGCCGCGCAGCGCCAGACCGGCAGGGGGGTGCCCCAGTAGCGCTCCCGCGAGAGGGCCCAGTCGACGTTGTTCTTGAGCCAGTCGCCGAAGCGGCCGTGCTTGACATGGGGCGGGTGCCAGGCCACCGTCTCGTTCGCCTCGAGCAGCCGGTCGCGGAGTTTCGCCGTCGCGATGTACCAGGAGGGTTTGGCGTAGTAGATCAGGGGGTTGCCCGATCGCCAGCAGTGGGGGTAGGAGTGCTCGTAGTCCTGGACTCGGAGCAGCAGGCCGCGCTCGCGGAGGTCCTCGATCAGCTCGCCGGTCAGCGCCTCGTCCTTGACCTCCCGCCCCTCATATGTGGAGCCGTTGCGGTCCAGGACACGCGCGTCGTAGGTGCCGTCGGGAAGCACCGGGTTGTAGAGCGTCGTGGCGTCGGTCGGATCGAACGGGACCTGCGGCGAGGCGCCCGCGACGCGGTAGTCCTCCTCGCCGAAGGCAGGTGCCAGATGGACGATCCCCGTCCCGTCCTCGGTGGTCACGAAGCCGTCCAGGAGGATCGGCAGGGGCCCGGGCTCCCGGTCCGTGGCGGCGAAGATCGGGCCGCGGTAGGAGCCGAAGCGCTCGACGAGCTCGGGACCCGAGAGCCGCTCGAGGATCTCGGCATCCTCTCCCAGCACCGCCTCGACTCTCGCCTCCGCCAACAGGTACAGCTCCCCGGCGGAGCGCACCCGCGCATAGGTGGCCGTCGGCGAGATCGCCACGGCGACGTTCCCCGGCAGCGTCCAGGGGGTGGTCGTCCAGAGGAGCAGCTGCTCCTCGCCCTGCGAGACGGGGAGCTTGACGAAGACGCTCGGATCGACGACATCCCGGTAGCCCAGGGCGACCTCGTGCGATGAGAGGGTCGTCTCACAGCGCGGGCAGTAGGGGACGACCTTGTTGCCCTCATAGAGCAGGCCCCGCCGGTCGATCTCCGACAGGGCCCACCAGACCGACTCGATGTAGGACTCGTCAAGGGTCCGGTAGGCGTGCTCGAGGTCGAGCCAGAAGCCGATCCGCTCGGTCAGCCGGTCCCACTCCTCGAGGAAGGTGAAGACCGACTCGCGGCACTTGCCGTTGAAGGCGGCGATCCCGTACTCCTCGATCTCCGCCTTGTGCTGGATGCCCAGCTCCTTTTCGACGGCGATCTCGACGGGCAGGCCATGGCAGTCCCAGCCGCCCTTGCGCTCCACCCGGTAGCCGCGCATCGTCTGGAAACGGGGATAGATGTCCTTGAAGACCCGCGAGAGGACGTGGTGTGAGCCCGGGGGGCCGTTGGCCGTCGGCGGCCCCTCGTAGAACACCCAGGAGGGGGCTCCCTCCCGCGCACGCAGCGACGCCTGGAAGACGTCGCGCTCGCGCCAGCGGCCCAGGATCTCCTGCTCGAGGTCGGGCAGGTCGCGTCGCGGGTCGACGTCGCGGCTGGGAAGCAGTGGGTCGGCGGGCGCGCTCACGGGGAGGGCCATTCTAGGCGCAGGTGCCGTGCCCGCTCAGTGCAGGCATTCCTCCTCATACGATGAGGCGATGAGACTGCGCCTCTATCACCATGCGGACGGGGCGCGTGTCGCCTACCGGGAGTTGGGTGCCGGCCCCCCGCTGGCCCTGCTGCACTCGGGGATGCTCTCCCACAAGGAGTGGGAGCCCGCCGTCGAGCAGCTGGCCGGCCGCTTTCGGGTGGTGCTTCCCGACCTGCCGCTTCACGGGGACTCCGAGCAGCGGCCCCGCCACCCCTACACGCTCGACTGGTTCTCGGAGGTGATGAGCTCCTTCGCCGCCGAGGTTCTGGGTCCCAGGCCGCTGATGGGAGGTCACGGCGCGGGCGCCGAGATCCTGCTCCACGGGATCGAGCACGGGCGCCTGCGGCCATCCCGGCTCGTCCTGATGGGAAATCGCCTCCATGCCTCCACGACGGGAAAGGTCCGGGGCGCTCTGCAGACGGCGGCGGGAGCGGGAGCTGTTCCGGGGCTCGATGTCCTGCTGTCCTACGCCGCGTCGGCGGCCTTCCGCCCCGCGCGGGGAGTCGAGCTGAGCGCCCGCGGCAACCCCGCCGCGGCGGACCTCGTCCGTCACGCCTTCGCCGACGTCGCGGGGAACTCGAGCCTGGCCCGGTCCTGGTCGAAGTGCGCCCGCGCCTGGCCGAGGGGTCCGCAGCGGAACCTGCTCGATCTCTATCCCCGGCTCGACTTCCCGGTGCTCCTGCTCTGGGCCGATCGGGATCGCCTGAACCCGCTGGCCCCGGCCGAAGAGGCGCTGGCGCTGCTTCCCCAGGGTCAGCTGCGGGTTCTCGAGAGCACCGGTTTCCTGATGGCCTACGACGATCCTGTCGGACTGGCCAGAGAGCTGACCGCCTTCTGCGGGTAGGGTTTGAGCCCCCGATCAGGAGACGAGATGCCAACCGATAAACAGTTGTGGGGCGGGGAGACCGCCAAGGCCGTCGAGAACTTTCCCATCTCCGGCGAGACGGTCCCCGTCGAGGTCGTCCGCTGGCTGGCGCGGATCAAGGGCACCGCGGCCGCCGTCAACGGCGAACTGGGGCTGATCTCCAAAAGGAGCGCCACGCGCATCGAGCGGGCCGCCAAGGAGATCGCCGGCGGCGCCCACGACGCGCAGTTCCCGATCGACGTCTTCCAGACCGGCTCGGGGACCTCGACCAACATGAACGCCAACGAGGTGATCGCGAACCTGGCCGGTGAGGGCGTTCACCCCAACGACCACGTCAACTTCGGCCAGTCCTCCAACGACGTGTTCCCCTCGGCCGTCCACCTGGCCGCGCTCGACGTGGCGCAGAACGAGCTGCTCCCGGCGCTGAAACTGCTCGAGCGCTCCTTCGCACGCAAGGCGAAAAGCTTCCAGAACGTCGTCAAGTCGGGCCGCACCCATCTGATGGACGCGGTCCCCGTGACCCTGGGTCAGGAGTTCGGCGGGTACGCCGCCCAGATCGCTCTGGGCATCGAGCGGATCCAGTCGGCTCTCGTTCACGTCGGGCAGATCCCGCTGGGCGGCACGGCCACCGGAACGGGCCTGAACACCCACCCCCGTTTCGCCGAGAAGGTGAGGGCGCGGCTGAAGAAGGACTCTGGCCTGAAACAGATCTCCGGACCGCTCGACCCGTTCGAGGCCCAGGCCAACCGCGATGCTCTCGTGGAGCTCTCGGGCGCCCTCAAGGTTGTTGCCGTCTCGCTGACGAAGATCGCCGGAGACCTCGCCCTGATGGGCTCGGGGCCGCGTGCGGGCATCGGCGAGCTGTTCCTGCCCGAGCTGCAGAAGGGCTCCTCGATCATGCCGGGCAAGGTCAACCCCGTGATCCCCGAGGTCGTCCTGCAGGTCTCGGCGCAGGTGATCGGCAACGACACGGCCATCACCGTCGGGGGGCTCCAGGGCCAGTTCGAGCTGAACGTCCGCATCCCGCTGATCGCCCGCAACCTGCTCCAGTCCCTGCGGCTGCTCACCTCGACAGCGACGGTCTTTGCGGAGAAGTGCGTCGACGGGATCCAGGTCAACAAGGCCGGGACCAAGGCGTCGGCCGGTGCGACGCTTGCGGTCGCGACCGCTCTGAACGGGGCGATCGGCTACGACAAGGCGACCCTGATCGTCAAAAAGGCGACGGCATCGGGCCGGCCGCTTCGCGAGATCGCTCTCGAGGAGGGCATCGACGCGAAGCTGTATGACCAGACGATCGACCTGCGCAAGATCGCTCGCGGAAACGGGTAACAACCGCGTTGGACAGGCCGTGAGCACGCTCGAGGATCGTCCCAACACCGCCCTGCTCGTCATCGACGTGCAGAACGGCGTGGTGGAGGGCGATCACGAGCGTGACGCGGTCGTCGCGAACATCGGGAGCCTCGTCGAGAAGGCACGCGACGAGGGGGTCCCGGTGGTCTGGGTGCAGCACTCGAGCGACAATCTGGCCAAGGGGAGCGAGCCGTGGCAGATCGTCGGTGAGCTGACGCCCGGCGATGGGGAGGCGCGGATCGAGAAGGTCTACGGCGACTCCTTCGAGCAGACCTCACTGGAGGAGACGCTCGCAGGGCTGGGTGTCGGGCGGCTGTTCGTCACAGGCGCGCAGACCGATGAATGCGTCCGCTCGACGCTCCATGGCGCGCTGGTCCGGGGCTACGACACGATTCTGGTCGCCGACGCGCATACGACCGAGGATCAGACGGCCTACGGCGCTCCGCCGCCCGATCAGGTGATCGCTCACACGAACCTCTACTGGACCTACCAGACCGCGCCGGGCCGAACCGCCGGAACGATCGAGACGGCGGCCCTGGACTTCGCCGCCGCGCTCTGAGGCTCAGCCTTCGGGAAGCGCTTTGAACAGCGAGGCGACCGCCCCGGCGGCGGGCTTGGGGCGGCCCGAGTAGGTGAACAGGCCCTTCTGGTTGATCCCTTCGATCAGCTTCAGGTGGTGGAGCACATGGCTGATCGAGCCGCCGCTGAAGGTGGGGGTCAAGGGATAGTCGCGGAGCACCCAGACCAGCATCGCCGTGAGGTGCGGGTCGGCGGCGTAGACCTTGATGTGGGCTCGCAGCAGGCGTGACTGGAAGGCATAGCTGCCCGGGCTCCCGGGTGGGTTGAGGGTGTTCGATTCGGCACCGAACTCGCTGATCACCAGGACCTTGCCGGGGAAGGTCTTCTCCATCGCGGCGAGCCGGGCGCGCATGTGGGCGATCAGCTGCGCTTCGGTGTCCGTCGGCGATTCATACCAACCCGAGTAGTCCGTCTCGGCGATCGCGTCGACGCCGGCGTAGAGCGAGCCGGCCCGCGTGGGGGGATGGCGGCCCCAGACGTCGACCGCGACCATCCGGCCGGGGTCGGTTCTGTGCAGCCAGCCGGACAGGTCCCGGACGTAGCTGACCTCGGCCGCATCGCGGCCGTTGCCGGCGACCTCGTTGACGAGGTTCCAGGCGAAGATCGAGGGGTGGCTCATGGCGGCGGTTGCGGCGACACGCGCCTGCTGCTCGGCCGAGGCGAGCAGGGAGGGGGTCGATGAGTACCAGTTGCCAGCCCCTTCGACGGGTCCGAGGCCCTGCCAGACGAGCAGGCCGGCGGCGTCGAAGCGTTCGAGCAGGGCCGGGTCGAGAGGATGCTGCGAGCGCACGGCGTTTGCTCCGATCGCCCTGAGCTCGGCCACGATCCCGTCCTGGTCGCCGGGAGTCAGGGCGTCGCCATGGCCGGGCACGTCCTCCTGGACGCTTGCGCCATGGAGGCGCAGCCGTTTGCCGTTCAGTTCCAGCTGCCCTTCCTTCCAGGTGATCTGGCGCAGCCCCACGCGGGCCGCGTAGGAGCTCTCGCCCGGCACCGAGAGTTCGAGTTGGTAGAGGTTCGGGGCGGCCGGCGACCACAGCGCCGGTTGGGCGAGGGTCACGGTGCTCGTGGCAAGCGCGCTCTGGCCCTTTGCCAATGTCATCGCCGGGAAGCTCAGCGCGATCGACTGGCCGGTGCGGGTCAGCGAGCCCGTCGGCGTCAGCGTCCGCCTGGGCCCGTTGTTCCGAACCAGGACGTTGACCCTGACGCTGGCCTGCGGCTCGGCGCTCGCGCCGGGCAGCAGCGTTGTCGAGACGGTCGGCTGTTCCAGCTCGCTCTCAGAAATCGGGCGCAGAGTCACCTCCCCGTCCAGTCCGCCCCAGTTGAACCAGGTCCGGTGGAACCCTTCGGTGGACTGCTTGCCGGGGTAGCGCCAGTCGACTCGCACGACGACCGTGTGGCTCCCGGCGCTGAGGGCGGTGCGTGCTTCGAACGGGAGGAACGAGCCCTTGTGCGAGGCCACCGGCTTCCCATCGAGGAAGACGGTGGCACGGAAGTTGGCCGACTGGAAGCTCAGTGCATAGGTGCCGGCGGTGGGCGCCTGGATCGTCGTCCGGTACCAGGCGACCGAGCCCTGGTAGTTGATCCCTCCGGCGTGGCCGCTGTAGGGAGTGGGGCTGACCACGTTGGGAACGCGCACCCGTGAACCGGTGAACTGCCCGGCGGCCCAGCCCCGCCGGAGGCCCGCGTCCGCGGGGTCCTTGCGCAGCGTCCATTCGGTGAGGGGGACCCGTCCGCCGGCCCCTTCGAAGATCAGCAGCTGGCTCGCCGGGGCGAGGGCGGCGGCGGCGGTTCCGCCCAGGGCGGCGCAGGCGAGAGCGGTCGCGAGGAGGATCTTTCCGAACTTGGCGGGCATGGTGTGGTGCGGGGTCCTCACGTGGCTTCCATCTTCCCCGCTGAGGGGTCTTCATGCGTCAACAGCCGAGCAGGCCTCTCAGAGCGGCGCAGCGAGAGCCGACTCGCCGGCACCCTCGAGCAGGTGCTCGAGCAGGCGCAGCGCCCCGGCCTTTGAGAGGGGCTCGTTGAGGTTGCCGCACTTGGGCGACTGCACGCAGGAGGGACATCCTTTCGAGCAGCCGCAGCCCTCGATGAGACGCCGGGCGTCGTTGCACAGCTCCTCGAAGCGCAGGAAGGCCGTCCGGGCGATGCCGATGCCGCCGGGGTGCCCGTCGTAGAGGAAGATCGTGGGGGCGCCCGTCTGGGGATGGAAGTTCGTGGACAGGCCGCCGATGTCCCACCGGTCGCACATGGCGATCAGTGGCAGCACGGCGATCTGGGCGTGCTCGGTGGCGTGAAGCGACCCCAGCAGGGCATCCATCGGCAGGACGTCGTCGAGGTCGGAGGGCACCCCCTCGCCGATGGCCAGCTCGAACCAGAGCGCCTGGGTGGAGAAGCTGACGGGCGGCAGGTCCAGAGCGAACATGTCCACCTGGGCATGGTCGGCCAGCCGGCGCCGCTGGTAGGCCAGGACCGTGTCGGTGACGCTCACCTCACCGAAGGAGAGCTTCACACCGAGCGTCTCGCGGCGGTCGAGCAGCTTCACGATCTCCGTGTCGGTTGTGCTCTTTGGCTGGGTGTACCAGTCACCCGAGAACGGCGCCACGAGCGCCCGGCGGCGCTCCAGGTCGAGCTCGGAGACCTCGTAGGAGCGGCCCAGGTGCATGTAGATGGCGCCCTGGTGGACTGTCGAGTGGGCACGGGCCGCCTCGGTCGAGCCGAGCAGCTCCCCGGAGGAGACGTCGACGATGGCGAAGCTCTCGTTCGAGGCGGAGCGCAATGACACCTCGGCTGCCGGGTATGCGCCGGGAGCCCGCGGGACGTAGCTCCCCGGCTCGCCTCGGCGCCGCAGCTCTCCGGAGCTCTCGAGCTGTTCGGCCGTGGCCTCCCAGCGGGGCCCCAGAAACTCGCCGTCGGTGTGCGACAGCGGCCCCTCGTGGGCGGCGCAGAGGAGGTGGCGGCTGTAGATCTCCGGGCTCTCGTGATCGAGGATGGCCGCCTCGACGGGGCGGTCGAGGAACTCGTCGGGGTGGCGGCAGAAGAACTGGTCAAGAGCGTCCTCTCCGGCGACGTACACGGCGAGCCCCCTGCCCCTTCGCCCCGCTCGGCCCCACATCTGGCGCAGCGAGGCGATGGTGCCGGGGAAGGTCACCACGACCGCCGCGTCGAGCTCGCCGATGTCGATCCCCAGCTCGAGGGCATCGGTGGTGATTATCGAGCGGAGCTCGCCTGCCATCAGGCGCTGCTCGAGCTCGCGCCGCTGCTGGGCGGTGTACCCGGCGCGATAGGGCGCAACCTGCTCGGCGAGGGCGGGGTCGGTCTTCTCGACCTCCTCGCGGACCAGCCTGCTGAGGACCTCGACCCCCTTGCGCGACTTCATGAAGCAGATCGACCGTGCACCCTCGCGGACCAGCTCTGAGAGCAGCTCGGCCGCCTCGCCGAGGGCCGAGCGACGGGCGCCGCTGGCCTCGTCGGTGAGCGGCGGGTTCCAGATCGCGATCTTGCGCTCGGGGCTGGGCGAGCCGTCCTCGTCGATCAGCGCGATCCCATCCAGGCCGGTGAGTCGCTCGGCCAGCTCGATGGGGTTGGCGATCGTCGCGGAGGCCAGCATCACCCGTGGCTCGGTCCCGTAGGCGGCTGCGATCCGCCTGAGCCTGCGCAGCACGTTGGCCACATGGGAGCCGAAGACCCCCCTGTAGACGTGGGCCTCGTCGATGACGATCACGGCAAGGTTGGCGAACAGGTCAGCCCAGGCGGCGTGGTTGGGCAGGATGCCGACGTGCAGCATGTCGGGGTTCGTCAGCACCACGTTGGCTCGCCGCCGGATGTCGGCTCGTGCCTCGCGGGGCGTGTCCCCGTCATAGATGGCCGGCCTGACGAGATTCCCCATGCCCAGCGCGGTGAGCGCCCGGGCCTGGTCCTGGGCCAGGGCCTTGGTGGGGTAGAGGTAGATGGCACGTGCCCGGCGATCGCGGCAGAGCACGTCGAGCGTCGGCAGGTTGAAGCACAGGGACTTGCCGGAGGCCGTGCCGGTCGTGACGATCGTGGGCCCCTCCCAGGCTGCCTCCAGCGCATCGGCCTGGTGGGAGTAGAGCTGCTCGATGCCTCCTCGCCGGAGCGCCTCGAGGAGGCTGGGGTGGAGCTCTTCGGGGATCGGCGCGAGGTGCGGGCGGCCGGGGCCCTCGCGTGCCTCGCGCACCAGGCGGCCGTCCTCGCGCCCACCGTCCAGCAGGTTGCTCCAGGGCTCTGTTCGCCGGTCGAGGGCCAAGGACTTGAGATAGTAGAGCCGATGTCAGCCGCCGCTTCGGGGGCCTGGGCGAAAGCCCGCTCCTTCCATCATTCCCTCTACCCGGCCGAGCGGATAGCGGCCGAGCGCCGCCAGAGCATCTCGGTCTGCCTGCCCGCCCGCGAGTGCGCTCAGACGGTCGGGCCGATCGTCGAAGAGCTCAACGCGCTGCGCGAGGCGGGAGCTGTCGACGAGGTGGTCGTAATCGACGCCGGATCGCTCGACGGGACCGCCGAGATCGCCAGGGCGGCCGGGGCACGGGTGCTTCAGGAGGCGGAGCTCCTGCCCGAGTTCGGGCCGGTCCTGGGCAAGGGCGACGCGATGTGGCGGGCCCTCGGTGGGGTGCAGGGCGAGTTGGTCTGCTTCCTGGATGCCGACACCGAGGACTTCTCCCGGCACTTCGCGACCGGCCTGCTGGGGCCGTTGGTCTGCGAGCCGCAGGTCAGCTTCGTCAAGGCCTTCTACCGCCGGCCCATGGAGGGCTCGGCGGACCCGCCCGGCGAGGGCGGCGGCCGCGTCAACCACCTGACGGCCAGACCGGCCCTGGCGCTCTTCTACCCCGAGCTCGAGGGTGTCCGCCAGCCTCTCGCCGGCGAGATGGCGGCCCGTCGCGAGCTGCTCGAGAGCGTTCCGTTCGCGACGGGCTACGGGGTGGAGATAGCGATGCTCATCGACGTCTGGCGGACGGTCGGACTTGACGGAATGGCTCAGGTGGACCTCGACGAGCACCGCAACCCCCATCAGCCCCTCTCGGCCCTGACGGGGATGGCGCGGACCGTCCTTGCCACCGTCGCCAGGCGCCTCGAGCGGGAAGGCCGGATGGAGCCCCGCTCCGAGGAGGGCGGCGACGGCGCCCCGGTGGAGCGCCCCGCGCTGGCCTCCCTGAGGGTCTCATGAGCGCCGTCGGCCCGGTGCGGTGCCTCTACGTGGATCTCGACGGGACCCTGCTCGGCCGAGGAGCCTCCCTGTTGCATGACGGCGAGGGAGCGGTCTCGCTCGACGGCGTCCGTGCGATCCAGGCCTGTCTGCGGGCCGAGGTCGAGGTGATCCTGATGTCGGGACGGCGCAGGGCCCAGGTCGAGGAGGACGCGCGACTGCTGGGACAGGCCAGCTTCATCTACGAGGCGGGTGCCTGCCTGGTGCTCGAGGGTGAGG
>Ga0265327_10003774_pt1 | contig 14055 bp, 15 predicted proteins | sample 41621metaG_FD_202089 | JGI IMG/M metagenome (GOLD analysis project Ga0265327, IMG submission 202089) | Rhizosphere microbial communities from Carex aquatilis grown in University of Washington, Seatle, WA, United States - 4-16-21 metaG | ecosystem: Host-associated > Plants > Roots > Rhizosphere... | reverse complement strand
CGGCGGCGGAGTCGCAGAGGATCCGCTCGACCGCCGCCTTCGACAGGATGCCGCCACCGGCGATGTCGCAGCGCGTGTGCAGCAGATCGGTCGGCGCCTTCCCGGTGGCGGTGTCGGCGTCGATGACGATGTCGACGTTGCTCTTGGCGCGTGCCGAGGGCGCGGTCCCGCCCAAGGAGCGCTGGCACATCTCGACCAACGCGTCGGCGCGACGTTGCGACAGCGTGCGGGGCGCCTCGGGACCGCCCTTCGGATCGGGCGGCATGAGTGCGTCGAGCGCGGCGGTGACGATCGCAGTGGCTTCAGGGTCGACGAAACCGTCGATGCGTCCCCCACCCATGATCGGGGACACGTGGAGGTGGCGACGCTCCCAGTTGTGCTTGCCCTTCTCTTTCGAGAGCTGGTCGTCGGCGAGCTCGGCCCAGCGGCGCGCGACCTTGACGAAGTCGTCGGGGCTCACGCGCTTCGCCGCGCTCAGGAGCACGTCTTCGTGCTTGCGGGCGAGGTCTTCGCGACCCCGGGCCACCTCGGCGAGGAGCTCGACGTGCTCGACCTGGACGTCGCCCGCGGCCAGCGCCTTGGCAGTGCGCTCGTGGCCGCGCACGAAGCGGGCGGTGCGCACGAACCTCACCGCGGCGGGACGGGTCATCGAGCTCCGGGCCACGAGCCAGGACGGTGCGCTCGGCGCCGCGTCGAACGCCCACGCCTTCGCGCCGTCCCATTCCGCGCCGCAGCGCAGCGCCTCGGCGCGCAGGCGTTCGATCTGTTCGACGATTCCGATCAGACGTTCCGACCGCGCCGCTTCGCTCCAGCCATCGCGATCCTCCGCGGCCAACTCGGCCACATCGGCGGCAAGTTGCGCGAGAGGATCGGATACGAACATGTGTTCGATGATAGAACAAACCGGACACACACTGCAAGAGCAGCTTCACGATTCCCTGACACGGACTTCGCGTCGTCACAGCACGATCTCGCGATGGTGGACCCATGATCGGTGCACTCGCTCTCACCATCGCCGCGGCGGTCGTGGTCGCGGTCGCCCGGGCCGCAGTGCGGCTCGAGGCCCGACCCCGAACCGACGGGCCTCGATCCGACGCCGCCGGTTCGCGACGAATCTGACGGGTCGTCAGGTCACGGGTAGGCTCCCCGCCCGTGACCATCACGACCGTACGCAACGACCACGGCATCGTCGAGGTGATCGTCGACGCCCCGCCCGTGAACGCCCTCACCGTCGCGGGCTGGTTCGACCTCGCCGCGCAGGTGACCGCCGCCGGCGCCGACGCCACCACCCGCGTGGTGATCCTCCGGGCCGAGGGCCGCGGGTTCAACGCCGGCGTCGACATCAAGGAGATGCAGAACACGGAGGGCTTCGGCGCCCTCATCGGCGCCAACAAGGGCTGCTTCGCCGCGTTCGCCGCGGTGTACGACTGCCCGGTGCCGGTGATCACCGCCGTGAACGGCTTCTGCGTGGGGGGTGGCATCGGTCTCGCCGGCAACAGCGACATCGTGCTCGCGAGCGAGGATGCGTTCTTCGGCCTCCCCGAGGTCGACCGTGGCGCGCTCGGCGCGGCCACCCACCTCGCCCGCCTCGTGCCGCAGCACAAGATGCGCGCCATGGTCTACACGGGCGCCACCGCCACCGCGCAGGAGCTGCACCACTTCGGCTCCGTGCTGCAGGTCGTGCCGCGCGACGAGCTGCGCGCCGCGGCGTTCGTGATCGCCGAGAGCATCGCGGAGAAGTCGCCGACGGTGATGCGGGCCGCGAAGGAGAGCCTCAACGGCATCGATCTGTGGGACGTGAAGCGCTCCTACCGCTTCGAGCAGGGCTTCACCTTCGAGCTCAACCTCTCCGGCGTGTCCGACGAGCTGCGCGACGCGTTCGTCGAGGGCCGCGACGCCGACACCTCCAAGTAAAGGAACCACTGTGGCCGACAAGCGGATGACCGAGGACGACGTCGTCGCCGAACTCGAGTCCGGGATGACGATCGGGATCGGCGGGTGGGGGTCGCGGCGCAAGCCGATGAGCCTCGTGCGCGCGATCGCGCGCTCCGAGCTCCAGGACCTCACCGTCGTGAGCTACGCGGGCCCCGATCTCGGTCTGCTGTGCGCGACGGGCAAGGTGAAGAAGGCGGTGTACGCGTTCTGCTCGCTCGACTCGATCGCGCTCGAGCCGCACTTCCGCAATGCCCGCCAGGCGGGCGCGGTCGAGACGCTCGAGCTCGACGAGGGTCTGTTCCTCCTGGGCCTGCAGGCGGCGGCGTGGCGGGTGCCGTTCCTCCCGTCGCGCGTCGGTCTCGGCTCGTTCGTGGTCGACCGCCAGCCCGAGATCAAGACGGTGGTGTCGCCGTACGACGACGGTGAGGAGCTCGTTGCCGCGCCGGCGCTGAACCTCGACGCCGCGTTGATCCACATGCACCGCGGCGACGCGCGCGGCAACGGGATGTACCTCAACGTCGACCCGTACATGGACGACCTCGTCGCCCTGGCGGCGCCGAAGACGTTCATGAGCGTGGAGCAGGTCGTGCCCACCGAGGAGCTCGCGAGCCTCGGGCCGGTGCAGGCCATGAAGATCAGCCGCCTCATGACGCACGGTGTCGTGGAGGCGCCGAAGGGCGCGCACTTCACCGAGTGCGTCCCCGACTACGGCCGCGACGAGGCGTTCCAGAAGGAGTACGCCGCGAGCGCGAAGGATCCCGAGCTGTGGGCTGCGTGGAAGGCGAAGTACCTCGACTGCGGCGGCCACGACGAGTACCGGAAGGTGGCGGGCCTGTGAGCGCCAACAGCTTCAGCCGAGCCGACTACTGCGTGATCGGTGTCGCCGAGTGCTTCCGTGGCGACGGCGAGATCATGGCGAACCCGATCGGCACGATTCCAGCGATCGGTGGGCGGGTCGCGCGCGAGAGCTTCGAACCCGATCTGGTGATGACCGACGGTGAGGCGCTGCTCGTCGCGAACAGCGTGCCGGTCAGCGGCGCCGTGCCCGACAAGATCGTCGAGGCGTGGAACCCGTACCGCTCGATGTTCGACGTGGTGTGGAGCGGTCGTCGTCACGTGATGATGGGCGCGTCGCAGATGGACCGCTTCGGCAACCAGAACTTCGCGTTCATCGGTGACCCGAAGCAGCCGAAGGTGCAGCTGCTCGGCATGCGCGGCGCGCCGGGGAACACCGTGCAGAACGTCACCAGCTACTGGATCCCCGCGCACTCGCCCAAGGTGTTCGTCGAGCAGGTGAGCGTCGTGTCGGGCATCGGCTACGACCGCGCCGCGGAGCTCGGCGACTGGGTGCGCGAGCACCACGAGCTGCGCCACGTCGTCACCAACCTCGGCGTCCTCGACTTCGGCGGCCCCGACCACGCGTTGCGCCTGCGCAGCGTGCACCCGGGCGTCACCGTCGACGAGATCGTGAGCGCCACCGGCTTCGAGCTGGTCGTCGACGGCGACGTGCCCGAGACGCGTGCGCCCACCGACGCGGAGATGGAGATCATCGAGCGCCTCGACCCCAAGGGCGTGCGCAAGGCGGAGGTTCCCGACTGATGCACGCCCGACTGCACACGCGTCTCTGTGACCTGCTCGGCATCGAGGTCCCGATCATCCAGACCGGCATGGGCTGGGTGGCGGGCGTCAGCCTCACCTCGGCCACGTCGGAGGCGGGCGGCCTCGGCATCCTCGCGAGCGCCACCATGGACTTCGCCCAGCTGCGCCGTTCCGTCGCCGAGGTGAAGCGCCGCACGAGCAAGCCGTTCGGCGTCAACATGCGCGCGGATGCCGCCGACATCGAGGCCCGCGCGCAGCTCTGCATCGACGAGGGCGTGAAGCTCGCGTCGTTCGCGCAGGCGCCGAAGCAGGCCGTCATCCAGAAGCTCAAGGATGCCGGCGTGATCGTCATCCCGTCGATCGGCGCGAAGCGCCACGCCGAGAAGGTGCTCGACTGGGGCGTCGACGGTGTGCTGGTGCAGGGGGGCGAGGGCGGCGGCCACACCGGCTCGGTGCCCACGTCGATCCTGTTGCCGCAGGTGGTCGACGCGGTGGCCGGCCGCGTGCCGGTGATCGCGGCGGGTGGCTTCTTCGACGGGCGCGGCCTCGTCGCCGCGCTCGCCTACGGCGCCGACGGCATCGCGATGGGCACGCGCTTCCTGCTGAGCGCGGACTCGCAGGTGCCCGACACGGTGAAGCACTACTACCTGTCCAAGGGCGTCACCGACACCGTCGTCACCAAGCAGGTCGACGGCGCGCCGCACCGCATGCTCGAGACCGAGCTGGTGCAGGAGGTCGAGTCCGCGCACGGGCGCGTCTGGGCGCTGCCGCGCGCGGGCGCCAACGCGTGGCGCTTCCACAAGCTGTCGGGCATCTCGCTGCCCGCGATGGCCAAGGAGGGCCTCGCGATGCGCAAGCAGATGGGCCTCACGTGGACGCAGACGATGATGGCGGCCAACGCGCCGATGCTCACCAAGGCGTCGCTCGTCGACGGCAAGGTGGAGTCGGGCGTGCTGCCGAGCGGTCAGGTGGTCGGCGTGCTCGACGACCTGCCCACGTGCAAGGAGATCATCGACCGGATCGTCACCGAGGCCGACAAGGTGCTCGACGATCTCGCCTCGTAACCGGGAGCAGAACTGATGGCGCTCAACACGTTCAACGGCATCGCCGAGGTCAAGGCCGCCGAGGGCAGGCACCTCGGCTACAGCGAGTGGCTGGAGATCACGCAGGATCGCATCGACAAGTTCGCGGAGGCCACCGGTGACTACCAGTGGATCCACGTCGACGTCGAACGCGCGAAGGACGGCCCGTTCGGCGCGACCATCGCGCACGGCTACCTCACGCTGTCGCTCGCGAGCTTCTTCCTGCCGCAGATCGCGCAGTACGAGGGCTTCTCGATGGCGATCAACTACGGCGTCGACAAGGTGCGCTTCATCAACCCGGTCAAGTGCGGCGCGCGCATCCGGGCCGGGGCGGAGATGCAGGCGGTCACCGACGTGGGCGCCGGCGTGCAGACCAAGGTGCTCATCACCATCGAGATCGAGGGCGAGGACAAGCCTGCCTGCGTGATCGAGTCGCTCAGCCGCTGGTTCGAGTAGCCGGCGCGCCGGTCAGGGCTGCCAGGACTCGCCGTGGCGGGTCCACGGGTTGTCGGTCGCGTCGACCGGCAGTGCGACCTTCGCGTGCGCGTCGGTGCACACCGTCGTGCCCACGCGGACGGTGAGGTCGAGCACCACCCAACCGCAGCCGGTGTCGTCGGTCTCGACGTCGCGCACGCTGCCGTCGATCGCCATGCGGTCCCCTGGGAACACGGGTGTGCGCATCCGGTAGCCGAGACGACCGAGGCGCGCGGTGGCGCCGGCCCAGTCGGTCACGAAGCGCTCGAGCCAGGCGCCCTGCGTCTGCGTGTCCATGAACACGTCGCGCACACCCTGGCGGTGCACCGCGTACTCGTGGTCGTGGTGCATCGGACGCCACACGTGCGCCGCGGCCGCGCCCTGCACGATCGTCGTGGTGGTGACGTCGTGCACGAGCTCGGGGAGCAGCTGCCCGGGTGTGACGTCGGCGAGGGTGAGGCTCATGCCGCGTCCACTTCGTACCCGAACGACGTCCACCGTTCGACGGCGACGAGGTCGTCGTGCTGGTTCCGGTATTCCACGTCGATCACCCAGAAGCGCCCGGTGCCGAGGCGCGTGGTCTTCTCGTCGCTCACCGACACGAGGCGCTGCTCGCTGGTGAGCACGTCGCCGGGACGGACCGGCTCGTGGTAGGTGGCGACGTTGTCGCTCACGATCGCTTCGGGGTAGCCGAAGCGCTCCTTGAGCTCGAAGTGCAGTCGCAGCGGCACGGCCTCCTCGGTGCGGCCGGGCTCCCACGGCAATGGCTGGAACCACACCGACAGCATCGTCGCCGGCGCGACCGGGCCTGCGGTGATCTCGTCGGCGACGGCGTCGTCCCAGTAGACCGGGTTGCCGTTGTGCGACGCGCTCACGAATGCGGTGATCGCGCCGGGCTCGACCGGCACGACGCTCTGCTCGCGGTGACACGGCTCGCCGACCCGCGCGAGCACATCGGCGGGCACCTCCGTCATGGCCGCTACGGCGCGGTGACGACGCCGTCGGCGACGAGCGCGTCGACCTCGGCGTCGCCCAGGCCGAGCTCCTCGTGCAACACCGAGCGGGTGTGCTCGCCGATCCACGGCATGCGCACGTCGGGGCCCTCGGCGACCTTCGACATCTTGATCGGGTTCCCGGGGATGACGAGCGGCGGCTCCTCGCCGTCGGTGCGCTCCATCTCGATGAGCATGTTGCGCTGGAGCACGTGCGGGTCGCGCCGGACCTCGGGCGAGGTCTGGATCGGCGACGCGGCGATGCCGACGGCGCTGAGCTGCTCGCAGGCCTGCAGGCGGGTCAGGTCCTTCGCCCACGCCTCGATGCCGGGCCGCAGGATGTCGTCGACGTGCAGCGCCCAGCCGCGCCGGGTGGCCATGCGCTCGTCGGTCAGGAACTCGGGGCGGCCCACGATCTCGGCGAGCTTCTCCATCTGGTGCTCGCGGCCGATCTGCACGACGAACCAGCCGTCGCTCGCGCGGAACGGGTCGCAGACGAGGTTCTTCTGCTCGCCGAGGCGGTCGATGCCGAGCGAGCCCATGCTCGTGACGATGTCGGTCATCGCGATCATCGCGTCGTACATGGCGACGTCGATGTACTGCCCTTCGCCGGTCTGGTCGCGGTGGCGCAGCGCGGTGAGGATCCCGATGGTGGCGAACAGCGCGGAGCTGATGTCGCCGAGCGCGCCGACGGGATTGGGCCGCGGCGTCTCGTCGGGGCCCGAGAGCATGTAGTCGTAGATGCCCGACATCGCCTCGGCGATGGCCGCGTACGCGGGCCAGCCGTCGTAGGGCGAGCTGCTGTTGCCGAAGCCCGACACCGACACGTAGATGAGGCGCGGGTTCACTGCGGACACGACGTCGTAGCCGAGGCCCATGCGGTTGAGCGCGCCGCCCTTGAAGTTCTCGGCGAACACGTCGAACTTCTTCGCGAGGTCGAGGATGATCTGCTTGCCCGCGGGGGACTTCAGGTTGACGGTGATCGACCGCTTGTCGAGGTTGTTGCGCAGGAAGGTGGCGCCCACGAACTCGCCGTGGGGCGCGGTCATGCCCGGCTGCGCGCCGCGGCCGGACTCGCCGCTGAGGGCCTCGACCTTCACGACGTCGGCGCCGAGGCGGGCGAGGAGCTGGGTGGCGTACGGCAGGGCCTGCATCTGCTCCAGGGAGAGGATGCGCACCCCTTCGAGGGGCTTGCCGTACTTGAGGGCATCTGCGTTGACGACGTCTCCGAGTTTCACGGGGTGGAGGGTATCGCCGGTGACCGACCGCGGGCCCACCGCATCTGACGGGGCGTCAGATACCCGTCCGCCGGTAGGCTTCGGACCATGCGTGGAATCGTCTCCTTCGCCGCCTACCTGCCCTACCGGCGGCTCGACCGCACCCAGATCGCGCCCTTCGTCGGGCAGGGCGGGGGCAAGGGCACCCGCACCGTCGCGAGCTACGACGAGGACTCCACCACCATGGCGGTGGAGGCGGGGCGCCTGGCCCTGCGGGCGCAGCCCGGGAAGGCCGGCGTGGTGCCCACCCAGCTGCTGTTCGGCACCTCCTTCCCGGCCTACGCCGACAAGACCAACGCCACCGCGGTGCACTCCGCGCTGCGGCTCCCGGCCGACTCGCTCGCGCTCGACCTCGGCGCCTCGGTGCGCTCGGCAGTGGGCGGCCTGCTCCTCGCGCTCGAGGGCAGCGGCACGTCGTTGGTGGTGAGTGCCGATGTCCGCACCGGCCTGCCCGGCAGCGGCGAGGAGTCGTCGGGCGGCGACGCGGCGGCCGCGTTGCTGGTCGGCGACGACGCCGGATCCGGTGGCGCCGGCCCCGTGGTCGCGGAGTTCGTCGGACGCGCGAGCGTCACCGACGAGTTCATCGAGCGCTGGCGGGTGCCCGGCGAGGTGCGCACCAAGACGTGGGACGAGAAGTTCAGCGAGATCAGCCTGGTGCCGCTGGGCGTGCGGGCGTGGAACCAGGCGCTCGAGACGGCGGGGCTCACGGCCAATGACGTGCAGGCCGCCGCGGTCAGCGCGCCGCTCGCGCGGGTGGCCAAGTCGATGGGCGGGAAGCTCGACGGCGTGCACGTGATCGACGACCACGCGGCCACGGTGGGAAACACCGGCGCCGCGCAGCCCGCGTTGTTGCTGACCGCGCTGCTCGAGCAGGCCGCGCCCGGCCAGGTGGTCGCGCTCGTGGTGCTCGCCGACGGCGCCGACGTGCTGCTGTTCCGCGCCACCGACGCCCTGGGCTCGTACCGGTCCGCGCGCACGATCGCCGAGCAGGTGGCTGCCGGGGGTCCGTTGCCCTACGGCAAGTTCCTCGCGTGGCGCGGGATGCTCCAGGTGGAGCCGCCGCGTCGCCCGGAGCCCGGCCGCATCTCCGCGGTCGTCGCGGCGCGCAACGAGGACTGGAAGTTCGGGTTCGTCGGGTCGCAGGAGCCCGAGACCGGCGTGATCCACATGCCGCCGGCGCGCGTGTCGCGCGACGGCCTGCACACCGACGAGATGGCGCCCGCGCCGCTCGCCGACGTGCAGGGCACGGTGGTCACGTTCACGATCGACCGCATGGCCTACTCGCCGAGCCCGCCGATCGTGTTCGCGGTGGTCGACTTCGACGGCGGGGGTCGGCTCCCGGTGGAGCTCACCGACCTCGACGCGAGCGAGGCCGCGATCGGGCAGCGGGTCGAGATGACGTTCCGGAAGCTGTTCACGGCCGACGGCATCGTCAACTACTTCTGGAAGGGAAGGCTGGTGCGCAATGGGTAGCCACGGCATCAAGGACCGCGTCGCCATCGTCGGGATGGGCTGCACCAACTTCGTCGAGGCGTGGGGGAAGGGCCTCGACGACATGGTCATCGAGGCGGCCAACGCGGCGTACGCGTCGGCCGGCGTCGAGAAGGACGCGGTCGACGCGTACTGGCTCGGCACCGCGAACGGCGGCATGAGCGGCATCACGCTCGCCCGTCCGCTGCAGCTGCAGAACAAGCCGGTCACCCGCGTCGAGAACTACTGCGCGACGGGGTCCGAGGCATTGCGCCAGGCCTCGTACGCGGTCGCGTCGGGCGCCTACGACATCGCAATGGCGATCGGTGTCGAGAAGACGAAGGACGGCGGGTTCCAGGGCCTCAACGCGGTGCCGCCGCCGCACGACGGCACCGGTCGCACGCTCACCGCCGCCGCGATGTTCTCGATGGTCGCACCGGCCTACGGGGCGAAGTACGGCGTCGACCCCGACAAGATGCGCGAGGCGATGGCGCACGTCGCGTGGAAGAACCACCACAACGGCGCCCGCAACTCGCGCGCGCAGTTCCGTCGTGAGGTGTCGATCGAGACGATCGTCAACTCGCCGAAGCTCGCCGGCGACCTCGGCGTGTTCGACTGCGCCGGTGTGGCCGACGGCTCGGCCGCGGCGATCGTGGTGCGGGCCGAGGACGCGCACGAGTACACCGACACGCCGCTGTTCATCAAGGCGCTCTCGTTCATCGCGGGGAACGGCTCCGGGGTGACCAACCCCGACTACGACTACACGAACTTCCCCGAGATCGCGGCGACAGCGGTCGACGCGTACGCGCAGGCGGGCATCACCGATCCGCGTCGCGAGCTCGCGCTGGCGGAGGTGCACGACTGCTTCACCATCACGGAGCTGGTGCTCATGGAGGACCTCGGGTTCTCCGAGCGCGGCGCGGCGTGGCGCGACGAGCTCGACGGGGTGTACGACCTCGACGGCGACCTGCCGGTCAACCCCGACGGCGGTCTCAAGTCGTTCGGTCACCCGGTCGGCGCGAGCGGCCTGCGCATGATGTTCGAGGCCTGGTTGCAGCTGCGCGGCGAGGCGCCGCCGGAGCGCCAGATCGAGGCGGCCAAGCCGGGTGGCGACCGGTCGATGGCGCTCACCCACAACCTCGGCGGCTACCCCGGGGAGATGGTGAGCTTCGTCTCCATCCTCGGCCGCTGACCCGACCCTGGACTCTCCGAACCGGCGTCACTTTTCCCTCTCTGGCGAGGAGAAGTGACGCCGGTTCGTTCGCGTGCGGCGCGGTTGCGGGGAGTGGTAGCGGGCACTATGTTGCCGCGCCTATGACGGAGACCACGCGGCCGGCGCCGGTCGTCACCGACGACAGCGCGGTGTTCTGGGACGCGGCGGCCGACGGGCGGCTCGTCGCCCAGCGTTGCGCCGACTGCGGGCGGTTGCGCCACCCACCCCGGCCGATGTGCCCCGAGTGCCACTCGCTCGCGGTGGAGGTGGCGGAGCTGTCGGGGCGGGGGACGGTGTACAGCTACGAGATCCTCCACCATCCGCAGAACCCCGCGTTCGAGTACCCGGTGCTCGCGGTGCTGGTCGACCTCGACGAGGGCGTCCGCCTGGTGTCGAACCTCACCGACTGCGCCAAGGACGACGTGCGCATCGGCATGCCGGTGGAGGTGCACTTCGTGCCCGCCGGCCCCGACGACGCGACCATTCCCGTGTTCCGGCCCGCGGGGCGGCGGTCGTGACGAGCCGGACTGCCGTCGTCGGCATCGGCGCGACCGAGTTCTCGCGCCACGCGGGGCGTACCGAGCTGCAGCTCGCGTGCGAGTCGATCACGGCCGCACTCGCCGACTGCGGGCTCACCGCAGCCGACGTGAACGGTCTGGTGAGCTACACCGTCGACCCGGTGGACGAGACCGAGCTCGTGCGCTCGGTCGGGTTCCCGGAGATCAACTGGTCGAGCCGCGTGCCGTACGGCGGTGGCGGCTCGATGGGCGTGCTGTCGCACGCGATGGGCGCGATCACGAGTGGCATCGCCGACGTCGTCGTCGCGTACCGCGCCATCCGCGCGCGTTCGGGCGCGACCCGCTTCGGCGGCGCGAAGACCGCGCCGAGCCCCACCTCGGGTCACGCGGGCACCACCGCGATGCAGTGGTGCATGCCCTACGGGGTGCTCACCCCCGCGTCGTGGATGGGGCTCAACTCCGTGCGCTACATGCACGAGTACGGCGTCACCAGCGAGGACATCGGCCGCGCCGTCGTGCAGGTGCGCAAGTACGCGGAGGTGAACCCGGCGGCGTGGGGCTACCAGCGCCCGATGAGCCTCCAGGACCACCAGAACTCGCGGTGGATCGTGGAGCCGTGCATCCACCTCTACGACTGCTGCCAGGAGACCGACGGCTCGGTCGCGCTCGTGATCACCAGCGCGGAACGGGCACGCGACCTTCCGCAACCGCCCGCCTACGTCGGCGCGGCCGCGGCGGCCGGACTCTTCGAGCAGGAGATCGCGAGCGACCACTACCGCCCCGACCTGTCGATCATGGACGGTTCGGTCGCGCTCGCCGCGCAGCTCTTCGAGGGCAGCGGATACGTACGCGACGACATCGACGTCGCGATGATCTACGACGCGTTCTCGCCCATCCTGTTGATGCAGCTCGAGGCGCTGGGCTTCTGCGGCTTCGGTGAGGCCAAGGACTTCATCGCGGACGGCAACCTCGCCCTCGACGGCGCGCTGCCGACGAACACCAACGGCGGCCTCATCGGCGAGGGCTACATCCATGGTCTCAACCTCGTGTCGGAGGCGGTGCGACAACTGCGCGGGACCGCGGTGAACCAGGTGACGGATGCGGCCACGATCCTGTGCACGGCGAGCCGCACCGGCGCGATCCTCACCACGGACGTCTAGGAACGCAGAGGGGGAGTCGTGAGCGCACCACTGCAGTCGCTCGGCGAGATGCAGGTGATCGGCGTGCAGGACGGCGCCGGCCACATGTACCAGGGCATCTTCGGTGGCCCTGACGGCGACCGCCCGCTCGGACCGCCGCCCGGCGGCCACGAGACCGGCATGCCCGAGCCGCTCGACGAGCTCGGCCGCACGGTGATCCCGATCTCCGCGTTCGTGGTGCGCACCGGCGGGGTCACCGCGATCATCGATGCGGGCATCGGCGAGCGGTCGGTCGAGTGGCAGCCGCCGGGCCTCGGGGCGCAGAAGCTCGAGGGGGGTCGACTCCCCGCCGCGCTCGCGGCCGCGGGCGTCACGCGCGAGGAGATCGACCTCGTGCTGCTGACCCACGTGCACCTCGACCACAACGGTTGGGTGTGGGCCGACGACGCGCCGTTCTTCCCCAACGCGACCGTGCGCTGCGGCGCGGGCGACTGGGCGCTGGTCGACGGGCAACCCGGTGAGGGCGCGGCGATGATGCAGGCGCTCGCCGCGGCGGGCCGGGTGGAGCTCATCGAGGGCGACATCGACGTCGCCCCCGGCATCAGCACCCTGCACACGCCGGGCCACACTCCCGGGCACACGATGTACGTGCTGTCGTCGGGGGAGCAGCGCGCCATGATCCTCGGCGACGCGATCTCGTGCCCGCTGCAGATCGCAGCACCGGAGCTCGAGGCCGCGGCGGATGTCGACAAGGAGCTCGGGATCGCGACGCGCGAGCGTGTGCTGCGCGAGCTCGAGGGCACCGACACGCTGGTCGGCGGCCCGCACTTCCCAGGCCTCGAGTTCGGTCGGGTGCTCGTGGGGCAGAGCAGGCGGTACTTTTCCTGAACGAGCTCGGCGCGCGTGCCACGTGCCGACGGAGGGGGAGTCATGTTCGACCTGTCGGGGCGCACCGCGCTCGTCACCGGTTCCGGTCAGCACGTCGGCGCGGGCATCGCTCGCTCGCTCGCGGTGCAGGGCGCGACGGTGATCGTCAACGACATCGTGGCTACGCGCGCGCAGCAGACCGCGGACGCGATCGTCGCCGCGGGCGGCGCGGCGCGCATCGCCGCGTTCGACGTCACCGACTACGCCCAGGTGGTGACGGCGTTCGCGGAACTGGGCACGATCGACATCCTCGTGAACAACGCGGGCAACGGCGGCGCGCAGGGCATGGCGATGAAGCAGTTCAAGGACACGGAGCCGGCCGACTGGGACGGTCCGATCGACGTGAACCTCTTCGGCGTCCTCAATTGCACGCGCGCCGCGATCAACGGCATGCGCGAGCGCACCTGGGGACGGGTGGTCACCATCTCGTCGGGGGCCGGCATCACCGGGCTGCGCATCGGCGTGTCGCCCTATGCCGCGGGCAAGGGCGGCGCGATCGCGTTCATGCGCCACCTCGCGGCCGAGAACGCGCGTGCCGGCGTGACCGCGAACTCGATCGCGATCGGGCTCATGCAGCCGCCGCAGGCCGCGGCGTTGGCGTCGATGGCCGCGCAGGTGCCGGTGGGCCGTACCGGGGTGCCGGAGGACATCGGCGCCCTGTGCGTGTACCTTGCGTCGGACGAGGCGTCGTGGATGACGGGTCAGACCCTGCACCTCGACGGCGGCTCGACCTTCTCCTGACCACCTCCTTGCCCCGAACTCCTTGCCCCGATCTCCTTGCCCCGATCTCCCGGAGGAGCCCCCATGGCCGACGACCAGGCAACCGTGTTCGAACAGCTGGGCGCGGCCGACGTGCTCACCGTGCCCCTGATGGAGCAGCTCTGGAAGCTGGAGCGCAGCGGCGAGGCCAGCTACCTGGCCATGGCCGAGCTGGTGGAGGACCCGCGCGCCAAGGAGCTGCTGGTGCGCAACGGCCGCGAGGAGATGGGCCACGCCCGGCGCATCGCCCGGGCGTTGTCGATCAAGCTCGGCCACGAGTGGGAGCCCTCGGAGGAGCTCGCCGCGCCCGAGCCGGTGGCAGCGCCGCCGTACCTCGACCGCGAGATCCTGGAGATGATCGTGCAGGCCGAGGTCCAGGGCGACGCCGGCTACCAGAAGTGGGCCGACAACGAGCCCGACCCCGAGGTCGAGCGCATCCTGCGGCTCAACGGCCGCGAGGAGTCACTGCACGGCGAGCGCGTCGCCGAGGTGATGGAGCTCCTCGGCTAGCCACCACGGGTCAGCCCGCGGCTTCCACGATCCCGCGGATGCCGTCCTGCCACGACACGGTGGAGTGGAACCCGAGGTCGTGCAGCTTGGTGAGGTCGACGATGATCGACGGGATCGTCGCCTCCGACGTGGTGAAGGTCACCGGCTGGTCGACGAGCTC
>Ga0265327_10003773_pt1 | contig 14057 bp, 10 predicted proteins | sample 41621metaG_FD_202089 | JGI IMG/M metagenome (GOLD analysis project Ga0265327, IMG submission 202089) | Rhizosphere microbial communities from Carex aquatilis grown in University of Washington, Seatle, WA, United States - 4-16-21 metaG | ecosystem: Host-associated > Plants > Roots > Rhizosphere... | reverse complement strand
GTTGATAATGCAATGATTGGAAGTTTTGTTGAATACTCCGGTGAAGTTAAAGATCTCAGCATCGGTGATTATACTACTAACATTTAACCAAATATTTTTTGAAAATTAAATTCTTAAATAATTATTTTTTACTCTCAGCATCGCTCATACTTTGCTCTTTTGTTTATGCTCAAAAATCAAAACCTCTGAGTGAAGCGGATAAGATAAAATTTGATGCTACTTTTATTAATGCCAATAAAGAAAAGTTAATCCATAATCCTGACGAATCTATTAAGCTTTTTAAAGAATGTTTAACTCTTCAACCTGATAATGCTACTGTAAATTATATGCTGAGTGAGGTGTATGAAGAAAAACAATTGCTCGAAGATGCGGAGTTATATGCAAAACGTTCAGTAAAATTTGATGAAAAGAACTATTGGTATAAAAAACAATTAGCATCTATTTATACAAAGAAAAAAAATTATAAAGAAGCAGCCATAGTGTATCATGAAATTTCTTTACTCAGCAATGACCTTAGCATGGAAATCGAATCAGCTTATATGTCGTTGCTGTCTCAAGATTATAAAAAAGCCATTAAAACACTTGATTATGTTGAGAAAAAAGCCGGTATCAATGAAGAAGTCATTAAGCAAAAAGAACAAATTTATTTAGCTCAAAATAAATTGTCGAACGCAATTGATGAAGTCAAAAAATTGATTAAAGCCTATCCAAATGATGCAAAATATGTGGGCATGTTGGCTGATCTATATATGGCAAATAATAAAACAGATAAAGCTGTTGAACTTTATTTGCAAGTAATTAAAATGGACTCCCAAAATGGGTCAGCTTATTTTGCTTTGGCTGACTATTATTTTTCAAAAGGTGATAAAGAAAAATATTACACTAATACTCGATTAGGAATAAGTAGTAAGACCACTGAAGTAAAATCAAAATTAAGCGCAATGATTTCATTTATTGCGGCAAAAAATATTGATAATTATTCAAATAGGTGCTATGATCTGGCACATGCTTTTATTGATGCAAACCCTTTTGAATCCACATCCTATCTTGTTCTTGGAGATCTATTATCGCAAGATAAAGATTTTGAATCCGCACATGTTCAGTATTTAAAAGCTTTATCTATTGAACCCGGTAATTTTATGGTATGGCAACAATTGATCGTGTGCAGTTCGGAATTACGCAACAATCAATATTTGCAAAGTGATTGTGAGAAAGCGCTTGAATATTTCCCGAACGAGGTCGTTTTTTATGTATATCATTCTATAGCGTGTGAACAATTAAAGGAATATGAAAAAGCATTTAATTCTGCAAAAAAAGGAATCGAAATTGCTGTTGATCAAAAAGAACTTTTAATTCAACTTTATGCAACGTTAGGAGATGCCAGTCATTACCTAAAAAGGTATGGCGCTTGCGATTCGGCATTTGAAGCGGTATTGACCATTGATCCAAAAAATTCATATGCTTTAAACAACTATGCATATTTTTTAAGTTTAAGAAATGTTGATTTAGATAAAGCTGAAAAGTTATCGAAACAATCTTTGGAAATTGAGCCTGAAAATTCTTCTTATATGGATACTTATGGTTGGATCCTTTATCAGAAAAAAGAATATGAAAAGGCAAAAGAATATATTGAAAAAGCATTGGCTATTACACCAAACAGTGCTGAAGTACTTGAACATTTAGGTGATGTGCAATACAAACTCAATCAAAAAGAAGAAGCAATAAAAAGTTGGAAACGCGCAAAAGAACTTGGTAGCAGCGGAGAGTTTCTAGACAAAAAAATTAAAGAAGGCAAGCTATATGAATAGAAAACTTCTTTGTTTCTTCTTTTTATCATCAACTTTTTTGAGTATTGGTTGTAAAAGTAAAAAAGCTCTCATTGTTAGTTCAGCTCCTATTGAAACTGCAAAACCTACTTCATCCGAATTGCTTATTAAGAAAATAGAAACTCAACAAAATACTTTCAATTATTTTTCGGCAAAAGGCCAGGTATCTTATACTGAAAAAAATACTTCACAAGATTTTGATGTATCAATTGTGATGGAAAAAGACAAATATATTTGGATGAATGTTTCTGTATTATTTGGTATTGAAGCCGCACGAATAAAGATTACCAATGATTCTGTTGTGATCCTCGACAGGCTTCATCGTAAATGCATCATAGCCGATTTCAATTATCTTAAAAAAATATCAAACGTTGATCTTCATTTAAAACAATTACAACAAATCATTATTGGAAATCCGGCTTTTGATCTTGACGAAAAACAAAGTATTGTTGATACTGTTCTGTCGAATATCATTATTTACACTATTCAAAATACTCAAAAGCAAACATCCTTTTATAACAACACTTTTTATCTCACTAAAAATATTCTGGAAGACAGAAATGTAAATCGACAATTCACTGTTGAGTATTCAAATCCATACACTCAGGAAAAGAATGTGTATCCAACTAACGTGAATATCAACATCAGGGCAGAAAAAAATATTGACTGTAAGTTTAAGCTGAGCAATTTTGTATTCGAGAAAAAGAAAGAATCAACATTCAGCATTCCGGGCAATTATGAAATTATTAAACCATAAATTTTTTTTAACTGTTAGCATTTTGGTGCTTACAGTTTTTTTATTTGCTCAACAAACACCAAGCCAGCGTAAGGAATTAGAACAAAAACGAAAAGAGCTTGTTGCAAAGATTCAAGACACAAAAAAATTTCTTGAAGAAACTCGCAGCCAAAAAACAAATTCCCTAAAACATTTAAAAGCCATATCGAGCCAGATACGAACTCGAGAAAATATCATCAACAATGTGATGCAACAAATTGCTTTCATCACTTCACAGATTAATCGAGAACAAGATACTATCACCAAATTAAAAAGCGATTTGTTTGTATTAAAAGATGAGTATGCAAAAAATATTTTGGGTGCATATAAAGCAAGAAATGTATATGATAAAATGATGTTTGTTTTCTCCTCACAAAGCTTCAATCAGGCAATTAAAAGAATACAATACCTCAACCAATATAGCGATTACAGAAGGCATCAGGCTGAGTTAATCATCAAAAAACAAAATGAATTACTTCTACAATTAAACTCTTTACTTGCCAAGAAAAAAGAAAAACTAGAACTCATCAATATGAAAGAAGATGAGAAAAAAGAATTGGAAGGTGATAAAAAAGAAGAAGGTGAAGTGCTCACAGTATTGCAGAAAAAAGAAAAAGAATTGAGAAAACAGTTAGCTGAAAATGAAAAAGCTGCCAAGAAATTGAACAAGGCTATTGAAGAAATGATTGCTCGTGAAATTGCAGAAGCTCGAAGAAAAGAAGAAGAAGCTCGAAAACGTGAAGAAGCTGCAAGAATAGCTGCTGCCGCAGCTAAAGGAACAACTGTTGCACCAGCAAAAAAGGAAACTCCGAAATCTGCAACATCCGAAAAAGAAATGTACCTTACTCCGGAAGCGTTAAAAATTTCTACCGATTTTGAAGGGAATAAAAACAATTTACCTTGGCCTGTTGAGAAAGGATATATCACTGAACAATTTGGTCAGCATCCTCATCCAACATTAAAAGGTGTGATGGTAAACAGCAATGGTGTGGATATTGCTACACAACCCGGAGCAAATGTAAGATGTGTGTTTAAAGGAACTGTTGCAGCTGTATTTTCGGTTCCCGGAATGGGAAAAATTGTGTTAGTGAGCCACGGAAAATATTTTACTGCTTATGCAAAACTTGCTTCAGTAAATGCAGGAATAGAAAAAGGAAAGCAACTCAACATGAAAGACGCTATTGGAAAAGTGATGACAGATGAAGAGCAAGATGTAACCGAAGTACATTTTGAGGTGTGGAATATGGATAAGAAAATCGATCCTCAATTGTGGTTGAAAGATTAATTCTTATCACTTCGAACTTGTCGAGAAGTTGACAATCCCTACCCTTATGTTTCGATTAACTCAACTTGACACGCAAACGTAACTGTATATACTATATCATAATCACAGTCACCGAAACCACACTAATCAAAATCCAAAGTATTACACCTTGCAATAAAGGTTTTACTCCAACGGATTTTATTGCATCAAGTGAAAGTCCTGCTCCGATAAGGAATAACGTAACTGTTAATCCTTTCTTTGCGAGCATAACAATCATCGAATATTGAGTTGAGAATTCAGGAAAATAAGTTCCGAAACACATCGCCAAAATATAAAATCCAATGAAGTATGGAATAGAAATTCTCTTTGTTTCACTCTTCGAAAACAAAACTGTTAAAACCGAAAGCGGAATGATCCATAATGCTCTTTCTAATTTAATAGTTGTTGCAATTTGCAAGGCTTCTTGCCCATATTTTGCTGATGCTCCAACAACCGAACTGGTATCGTGAATGGCTATTGCGCACCACAATCCGAATTGTTGCTGAGATAAATTTAACCAATGTCCAATGGTTGGAAAAATTAATAATGCAACTGAATTTAATATGAAAACCGTTCCCAAAGCCACACTCATTTGTTTCGCATCAGCTTTCACAATTGGTGATACTGCAGCAATGGCACTTCCTCCACAAATAGCTGTTCCACTCGAAATAAGAAAAGAAGTTTTGCCTTCCACTTTCAACCATTTGCTGAGCAACCATCCCAATAAAAATGTGAGTGATATTGAAAAAAATGTAAACACAAATCCTGATTTTCCGGCTTCAATAGCGTGATGAATATTGATTCCAAACCCTAAACCTACAACTGAAATTTTAAGCAGCAAACTTGTTGTTTGATGATTGAATTGACTAAATGGATGACCTATTGTTTGTGCAATTATAAAACCCAACAATAGCGCTAAAGGAGCATCAATAAAGGGTGTAAAGCAACAAATAATTGCCAATATAAAAATAGCTTTTTTTAAGAAGGGAGAAATTTGAATGGGCATTGTTCTACAAAAGTATTCCGCAAATTATTGATACAAGACTAAAGAATTAATTATATAATTGGAATATAACTTTGTGTTTAAAATTTTACCACGAAGTTCACCAAGAATATCACTAAGGACACCATTAAATTATTTCATCCCCTTTCTTTTTTTCGCACGGTTTCTTTCAACAGCACGGTTACGTGTTTTTGTTTTCGGTGGGTTTTTCTTATGAGACCCTCCTAAATTAATTTTTTGGTTTTTAAGTTTTTTCTCCTGAACAGCCGGCTCCGTTTTTTTCTTTGCCATAGCTTTCAAATAATTTTTCCCAGTGGTAATCGGCTTTTCAAATTCAGAAAAAACTTTAGAAACTTCTATTTCTTTCGGCAAGGATTCAATCGGAATTTTTATCTTCATCAAACCTTCAATTGCATCAAAATATTCTTCTTCCGTTTTATTGATGAATGTGATAGCAACACCAACTTTTCCTGCTCTTCCTGTTCTTCCAATACGGTGAATATAATCTCCTGAAATATCCGGTGTGTCAAAATTTACAACATGTGTTACATCTGAAATATCTAACCCACGTGCCGCCACATCTGTTGCTATTAATGCCATAACTTTCCCTGATGCAAATTTTTCGAGTGAAGCAAAACGGTTGTTCTGAGACATGCGAGAGTGGATAATTCCAATTTCATCCGGAAACTTTTTATTGAGTTGTTCAAATAACCTATCAGCTTGTTTGATGGTTGAAGCAAACACCAAAACTTTTTTCATTTCGGTATCCGTTTTCAATAAATATTCCAACAGATTTATTTTGGTGGCAAAGTTTGGAACATAATACGCTTTTTGAATAATTTTTTCGAGAGGTGTTCCGTGTGCAGCAATTTCTATTTTTAAAGGATTGTTAAAAAATTGCAGAAATATTTTTTCTACTTCGTGAGTAAGTGTTGCCGAAAATAAAATGTTCTGCCGTTTCTTCGGAAGCAAATCCAATATCATCGTAAGCTGTGCACGAAACTCTTGTTCCAACATTTCATCCACCTCATCGATCACCAACTTTTGAATAGAGGTTAATTTCAATGAACCGATTGAAGCCAAATCGATCAGCCTGCCGGGAGTTGCAACTAAAATATCCAATCCATTAAACACCAACTTTTTTTGTGTGTTGATATTTGTACCACCATAAATTCCGCCAACTCTCACTGTCATATATTTTGTGAGTTTTTCAACTTCTGCAATTACTTGCAAAACCAATTCGCGGGTTGGAACCAAAATTAAAACTCGTGGGTTTTTTTGCTCGGAGAATTTTAGTAAACGTAAAATGGGAAGCAAATACGCAAAAGTTTTTCCTGTACCGGTTTGCGCAATGCCCACCACATCTCTGCCCGACATCACCACCGGAACAGATTGTTCTTGAATGGGTGATGGATTTATAAACTCCAGATCCGTTAAGGCTCTGAGGATTGGAGTGTTTAAGTTAAGTTCTTCGAATGTCAAAATATAATTTTAAAAGTATCGTGGATAAAGATTGCGAAGTTAAACAACTTCAGTTAACCTTATAAAAACCTTTTGCTTTACTTTCGCATTCACAATTTATGAGTCAATTAAAAACTTGGATTTCGGCTTTTCGTTTGCGTACACTTCCGCTTGCTAGTGCTACCGTGCTTATAGGTGCAAGTCTTGCTGATCTAAATCATTCTATTGATTATACCATCACAGCTTTATGTTTTACAACTGCAGTTGCTTTGCAAATTCTTTCGAACCTTGCAAACGATTATGGCGATTTTTCGAAAGGAACTGATAGCGAAAAACGCGTTGGAAATATGCGTGCATTGCAAAGTGGAAATATCACTCCATCACAAATGCGTGTTGCCATTGTGTTGTTTGTTGTTTGCAGTTTGTTGTCGGGAATCACCTTGTTGTATATGGGTTTTGAAGGAATTTTCAATTTTCAATTTTCAATTTTCCTTTTAATAGGATTGATTGCTATTGCTGCTTCAATCAAATACACTATTGGAAAAAGTGCATATGGTTACAGCGGTTTGGGAGATATTGCTGTATTCATTTTTTTTGGTCCGGTTGCCATCATTGGAACATTTTTATTGAACACACATTTTGAATTTAATTTTGAAAATGATTGGATAACCTTGCTTCCAGCATCGGCTGTTGGATTGCTTTGTACGGCTGTTTTAAACACCAATAATATTCGTGATATTGAAAATGATAAAGCCTCAAATAAACTGACTATTCCTGTAAAAATCGGATTAACAAATGCAAGAATTTATCATGCTTTTTTAATTGGTGTTGCATTGCTGTTTTTCTTCATTTATAGTTTCATGCACAATTTTCATTGGGTGATATTTTTTCAACTTCCTGCTTCCATGTTTATCATCAAAAACCTTGTCGATGTTTGGAAAACCTTGCCATCCGAAGCTTATAATAAATTTTTGAAAGAACTTTCTTTAGGGATTTTATTTTTTGTGGTCATATATATTGTCACCAATTCGGCAGCACAAACATGGAACACGATTGATGGAATAATGAAGATTGTAAAATGAAATTTTCGGCAACTTTTATTAAACACGAATTGCAATTTTTAAAACCTGCACGAACTTCTCGTGGGGAAATGCAAACGCATGTCGTTTATTATATAACATTGAGAAACGGAAATGCAATTGGTGTTGGAGAAGCCGCTCCATTAAAAAGTTTGAGCATTGATGCCATTGATGGATTAGAAGAAAAAATTAAACAATTTTGCTTGCAAATTAATAAAGGAATTCATCCGCTTGATTTGGATATTGAAAAATTTCCGAGTATTCGTTTTGCTTTTGAATGTGCTTTGAAAGATCTCGAAAATCCAACCGAACATATTTTGTTTGATACCGATTTTATCAGAGGAAAAGGAATTCCAATCAATGGTTTGGTTTGGATGGATTCATCTGATGAAATGTTAAAACAAGCTTTTAAAAAAGTGGAAGAAGGTTTTGAGTGTATCAAGTTTAAAGTTGGCGCTTTGGATTTTGACGAAGAATGCAGAATGCTTGAAACATTTAGAAAAAAATATTCACATTCAAAAATTGAAATCCGACTAGATGCAAATGGTGCTTTTGCGGCTGATGAAGCATTGCGTCAACTCAAGGAATTAGGACGTTTCAATATTCATTCCATCGAGCAACCCATCAAAGCAAAACAGATCGAATTGATGCAGGAAGTTTGTGCAACATCAAAAATTCCTATTGCGCTTGATGAAGAATTAATTGGAGTGGATGTGATGACAGAAGGAAAAAAGTTGGTACAATTCATCAAACCTCAATATCTTATTTTAAAGCCAACCTTGCTTGGCGGATTTGCATTATCAGAGCAATGGATAAAATATGCAGAAGAACAAAATATTGGTTGGTGGGCAACATCAGCTCTCGAATCCAATATCGGTTTAAATGCGATTGCACAATGGACATCATCGTTGCAAACAATTCTCCCGCAAGGACTCGGAACAGGTAGTCTTTATAAAAATAATATTCAATCTCCATTAAAAGTTAAAGCCGGATTCATTATTTATAAAAACTTTTTAAAGTGGCAATCGTTGAATGAGCTTGAAGATAAGAACCAATAATTCTGTAATTTCTTTATTTTGCGGTTTCATTCTGAACAGAAATTTTCGGAAAATTTATTGATACAATGACAGAACAAAAAGATTATACTTTACGTTTATCGGGGCTCGAACCACTTATCATTAATGAGAATACAAATTTTGTAAATGTTGGTGAAAGGACAAATGTTACCGGCTCAGCAAAGTTTTTAAAACTCATAAAAGAAGGAAATTATGATGAGGCTCTTTCAGTTGCTCGTGAGCAAGTGGAAGGTGGTGCCCAGATCATTGATGTGAACATGGATGAAGGAATGATCGATGGTGAAGAGGCAATGGTAAAATTTTTACATCTAATCGCTTCAGAGCCTGATATCGCTAAGGTTCCTGTGATGATCGATTCTTCTAAATGGCATATCATCGAAGCGGGTTTAAAATGTGTTCAAGGAAAATCGGTAGTGAATTCCATCAGCATGAAAGAAGGTGAAGAAGCTTTCATCGCTCATGCAAAAAAAGTTAAGATGTATGGTGCAGCTGTTATTGTGATGGCATTTGATGAAAAAGGTCAGGCAGATTCTTATGAAAGACGCATTGAAATTTGCGAACGAGCTTATAAAATTCTCACTCAAAAAGTTCATTTCAATCCTGCTGATATCATTTTCGATCCGAATATTTTTCCTGTGGGAACAGGCATGGACGAGCATAAAAACAATGCACTCGATTATTTCCGAGCAACAAAATGGATCAAAGAAAATCTTCCTGGAGCTCGCGTGAGTGGTGGTGTGAGCAATGTCTCTTTTTCATTCAGAGGAAATAATACTGTGCGTGAAGCCATCCATTCTGCTTTTTTATATCATGCCATTAAACATGGAATGGACATGGGTATTGTGAACCCAAGTATGCTTGAAGTTTACAGTGATATTCCTAAAGATTTGTTGGAACGTGTGGAAGATGTTTTGTTGAACAGACGTGAAGATGCAACAGAGCGTTTGCTTGAGTTTGCCGAAACTGTAAAACGAAAAGGCAAAGCAGAAGTGTTTGATGAAGAATGGCGAAAAGGAACTGTGGAAGAGCGTTTAAGTCATGCACTTGTTAAAGGAATTATTGATTTTATTGATATTGATACAGAAGAAGCTCGCCAAAAATATGATAGACCATTGCATGTCATTGAAGGTCCGTTGATGGCTGGAATGAGCGTGGTTGGAGATCTTTTCGGAAGTGGGAAAATGTTTCTTCCACAAGTTGTAAAAAGTGCTCGTGTGATGAAAAAAGCTGTTGCTTTTCTGATGCCGTTTATGGAAGAAGAAAAACGAATAGCCCACTCTAAATCTCTCCCAAAGGGAGAGACTATGGGCGAAGAAGAGTTTGGTTACGAAACTGCTGATATTATTCTTTATCCATTATTAAAAGAATTTGTTTTACAAAATAAAAATCACGAAACGGAAGCTGAAGGAGTTTTATGGAATATTTTAAAGGGTAAAAAACTTCAAGGTTTTAAGTTCAGAAGGCAACATATTATTGGAAAATATATAGCTGATTTTGTTTGTCTGAAAAAGAAATTAGTAATTGAACTTGATGGAAAAATTCATCAACTCCCTGAAAATGTTGAATCAGATAAACAAAGAATAGAATGGCTAGAAAGTGAAGGATACAAAGTAATTCGATTTGTAAATGAAAGAATAATTTCAGACACAGATAATGTGTTAAATGAAATCTCAATTTGTCTAAATTCTTTGAATGATGTAGAATCAAAAGTCCTCCCCATAGGGGAGGATTTAGGTGGGGCCTGTAAGATTCTTTTGGCAACTGTAAAAGGTGATGTGCATGATATCGGAAAAAATATTGTTGGTGTTGTGCTTGCCTGTAACAATTTTGAAATCATTGATATGGGAGTGATGGTGCCTGCTGATAAAATTCTTGCGAAAGCTGTTGAAGAAAAAGTGGATGTAATTGGATTAAGTGGATTGATTACACCTTCGTTGGATGAGATGGTACATGTGGCAAAAGAGATGGAAAGAATGGGGTTGAAAATTCCATTGCTGATTGGTGGTGCAACAACATCACGTGTGCATACTGCTGTAAAAATTGATCAGAATTATTCGGGTTCAGTTGTACATGTGATTGATGCAAGCAAAAGTGTTCCTGCAGTTCAAAGCCTTATCAGTAAAGAGCATGGTGAAGCTTTTCATAAAAAAACAAAAGCTGATTATGCACAATTCAGGGAAGAATATAAAAACAGAAAACGTGATAAAAATTTTGTGTCAATTGAAAATGCTCGAAAGAAAAAAGTTGATGTTAATGTGAAAGATATTGTTGCACCAACTTTTACAGGAACAAAGGTTTTTGAAGATTTTCCTTTGGAAGAATTGAGACGTTATATCGACTGGACACCCTTTTTTCAAACATGGGAATTAGCAGGGCGCTATCCTAAAATTTTTGATGATGAAATTATTGGAGTTGAAGCAAAAAAACTATTTGATGATGCCAATAAAATGCTGGATGAAGTGATAGCAAAAAAGTTGCTACTCGCAAAAGGTGTGATTGGTTTTTGGCCTGCAAATGCTGATGGAGATGATGTTGTTTTGCAGTCGACAGTCGACAGTCGACAGTCAACCGTTTTTCATTTTTTAAGACAACAAAACGAAAAAGCTGAAGGACAAAATTATCATTGTCTTGCTGATTTTGTTGCTCCAAAAGAAAGCGGTGTAACAGATTATATTGGCGGTTTTGCGGTATCAACAGGTTTCGGAATGGAACCTTTGGTTGAAGCTTATGAAAAAGATCATGATGATTATCACAGCATCATGATTAAAGCCATTGCGGATAGATTAGCAGAAGCCTTTGCAGAAAAAATGCATGAATTAGTTCGCAAAGAATTTTGGGGCTATTCAAAAAACGAAAACTTCTCGAGCGAAGAATTGATTAAAGAAAGCTATGATGGCATCCGTCCTGCACCAGGTTATCCTGCTTGTCCTGATCATACCGAAAAAAGAATTCTCTTTGATTTATTACAGGCTGAAAAAAATACAGGAATTATTCTCACCGAAAACTTTGCCATGCATCCTGCTGCCGCTGTAAGTGGTTTTTATTTCTCACATCCTGAAAGCAAATATTTTGGTGTTGGAAAAATTCAGAAAGATCAAGTGGAAGATTATGCTAAACGCAAAAGCGAAAGTGTAGAATACATTGAAAAATGGTTAGCCCCGAATCTTGGATATGACAATTAGAATATGATGCGTGACCTGATTTTCCTGCTTTCTGCATTATTATGCGAAATTCTTGGAACAATTGGTGGTTTCGGTTCATCAGTATTTTTTGTTCCTGTTGCACAATTTTTTTATTCGTTTCAATTTGTCCTTGGCATCACGGGTGTTCTTCATGTTTTCAGTAACATCAGTAAATTGATATTATTTGGCAAACATGTAAACTACCGTTTGCTCTTTTTCTATGGAATTCCAAGTGTTGGATTTGTAGTTTTGGGTGCATATCTGACTACAATCGTTTCTTTTAATTGGGCTGAAATTACGCTTGGTGTTTTTTTGGTGGTATTCAGTTCGATCCTTTTACTTTTTTCAAATATTACGTTACCACCCAATAAAACTAACGCGTTAATTAGTGGTTCACTTGCAGGGTTTATTGCGGGATTTAATGGTACAGGTGGCGCAATCAGAGGAATAAGCATGGCAGCTTTTAATTTGCAAAAAGATGTTTTTGTTGCCACATCAGCAGCTGTAGATTTTGGTGTGGATATAAGCAGAAGTGCCATCTACATTGATCATGGCTACTTTACGAAAGACATGATTTATCTAATCCCTTTTTTAATTATCATTTCGTTTCTTGGTTCGTTTATTGGGAAAAGATTATTGAACAAAATCGATGAAACTGTTTTTAAGAAAATAGTACTTGTATTAGTGTTAATAGTTGGAATTGCTATACTATTTAAGGAAACCCTTAAATTCTTTTAGCTCATCAATTATTAAATACTAAATAGTATTCTTATCTCTTGCTGTAATTCGGTGCTTCTTTTGTAATGGTTACATCATGAGCATGACTTTCCTTAGAACCGGCATTAGTGATTTTAATAAACATTGCCTTTTGCAATTCCTTAATATTTTTCGATCCGGTATAACCCATTCCTGCTCTCAATCCACCAACAAATTGATAAGTTACTTCCGATAATTTTCCTTTGAAGGGAACTATTCCAACTATTCCTTCGGGAACTAATTTTGCAATTTCATCTTCGGTATCTTGAAAATATCTGTCTTTAGAGCCTTCTTTCATCGCTTCGATAGAACCCATTCCACGATAGGATTTGAATTTTCTTCCTTCATAAATTATTGTTTCACCTGGTGATTCTTCCACTCCGGCAAAAATTGAACCCGACATGACAGAGCTCGCACCTGCTGCAATCGCTTTTACAATATCTCCACTGTATCTAATTCCTCCATCTGCAATAATTGGTACCCCACTTTTTGCAATCGCTCTAGCAGCTTCGTAAACGGCTGTAAGTTGTGGGACCCCTATTCCTGCGATAATTCTCGTTGTGCATATTGAACCCGGACCAACACCCACTTTTACCCCGTCAACACCCGCATTTACCAATGCTTTAGCTCCTTCGCCAGTGGCAACATTTCCTGCAATGATGTCAACATTACCAAACAATTTTCTCATTCTTTTCACTTCATTTAATACGCCTTGTGAATGTCCGTGAGCGGTATCAATAATTACCACATCAACCCCTGCATTTACCAATGCCGAAATTCTATCTGAAGTATCAGAAGTAACACCAACTGCAGCACCAACTAATAATCTTCCGTGTTTATCTTTACAAGCATTTGGATGTGCTTTTACTTTTAAAATATCTTTGTAAGTGATTAATCCTTTTAATTTTCCTTTTTTATCAACTACTGGAAGTTTTTCAATTTTATATTTCTGTAAAATTGATTCAGCTTTTTTTAAATCCGTTCCTTCAGGTGCTGTGATGAGGCTATCTTTCGTCATCACTTCGCTCACTTTTTTGTTAACATTTTTTTCAAAACGTAAATCGCGATTGGTTAAAATTCCAACTAATTTAAAGTCATCATTTACAATTGGAATTCCGCCAATTTTATTTTCCTGCATCAACTTAAGAGCTTCTTTCAAAGTTGCATTTACCGATAAAGTTATTGGATCTAGGATCATTCCACTTTCACTACGTTTTACTTTGCGAACTTTCTCAGCTTGCTGATCAATACTCATATTCTTATGAAGAATTCCAATACCACCTTCTTGCGCAAGAGCAATAGCAAGACGCGATTCAGTTACTGTATCCATCGCAGCTGAAAGAATAGGAATATTGATGCGAATATTGCGTGTAAGTTGTGTTGAAGTGTTTACTTCCCTTGGAAGAATTTGAGAGTAGGCTGGAAGAACCAAAACATCATCGTAGGTTAAACCCTCTCCGTAAAATTTTTCAGTGTATCTTAACATGGCAAATAATTAGTTTCTATTATTTGCGGTGCAAATCTATTGCAAACTATCGTTTATAAAAAATTTAGTTTACAATTTATCTAAAAGCCCTGCCAATTCTCGGTCTTTAT
>Ga0265327_10003772_pt1 | contig 14059 bp, 15 predicted proteins | sample 41621metaG_FD_202089 | JGI IMG/M metagenome (GOLD analysis project Ga0265327, IMG submission 202089) | Rhizosphere microbial communities from Carex aquatilis grown in University of Washington, Seatle, WA, United States - 4-16-21 metaG | ecosystem: Host-associated > Plants > Roots > Rhizosphere... | reverse complement strand
ATAGAGCGCATATAATTTTCAGTCTCGTACCCACCTCCGGCTATCGGAGCTAAAGAAAAATTTCAAAAACCCATTACGTTAACAAATACTCCCACTTGCGGTAACACCGGCGTGCAATGTGGGTTAAAAGGGCTGTGTTTTCACTGATTCCTACATAGGAAACCTGTATCAAAAAAGTAGTGTCTTTTAGCAAAACAACATTCATTAAATAGGGTTTATAGAAATGTTCGTCTTTAAACTTTCCACTTTTTTCAATGCCATTTATTTCGTCCAGTTGAATGAACGTTTCTAATTTTTCACCTTCAAAAACAAATTTATTTTCCTCATTTGGTTTTTCTGCAGCACTCAAAAACTCATTCAAAGAAGCAGTCAAAGCGATACTGTCTTTCGGCAAAAAATTACCTGGATTAATTCGCAGCGAGCTTGATTGTGCATTTGCGAAAATTGTGGCTAAAATGAACGTGATTGTAAAAAGTAATTTCATTTTGTTTAAAAATTTGAGGGGTTTAAGTTTTGAAAAAATGGTATCAAAGGCTTTTAACATTCATGAAGATGCTTGACACTTTGTTAAAAAAGCTATAGAACCTGCAAACTGTCCCGACAATTGAGGGAATGGGGATGTACGCTTATTTAACTAAAAAATTCGCAATTAATAAACAGAATAAAGCGAGGAATTTTTATAAGTCGTTAAATGATAGATACAATCAATAGTGTGAATAGAAAACCATGCTTAGATCTAGTATCTCCATTAGTTCTTTCCTACCCCCCCAAAAAAGGTTTACCATCTCTAAAATGGCTGAAGCTTAAATCCTGAATTACCCATTTTTCAGTTTTTGGATGATCTCTTTGTGAACTATTAATTAATCCATCCGAGGATTGCCCATCACCTCTTTTTGTTTCTGACATGAATTATATTGTTATCATGTTTAAAACATTGATATCAAACTCTAACGCCCTGAAGAAAATACTTTGAAGCTTACGGTTTTATTTATGTCATAGTGCTGCTTCGTAAAACCGTATACCCAATCTGGGAAATATGGTCTGACTGATTGGAACTATGGATTATTTTAGTAAGATTTACACTGTTAAAAAATAACAAAGCTTGACTAATTAATAAGGCGTAATTTATATTTATTAGCACTCATAAAAACCAGTTATAATGATATTAAAACAGTTATTCGGACTCGCTATTAGCTCGTTGTTTATTACCAGTTCCGTCTTTTCACAAGGAGTTTCATTTAATACCACGGGTGCGCCGGCCAATGGAGCTGCAATGCTCGACGTGAGTTCTACCACACAAGGTGTGCTGGTTCCACGTATGACGGCTGCGCAGCGCACTACTATTGCTTCACCGGTAACTGGCCTTCTGGTATACCAGACAGATGGTACGCCCGGATTTTATTTTTACCAGGGCGGCTGGTCTATACTTGGCGGCGGCTCGCCAACTGGCAATGCAGGCGGCGACCTTTCCGGCACTTATCCTAACCCTACTATCAATCCAGGTACAACTACAGGCAACAATATTGTTAATGCTGTGAACGCCAGTGCTGGTGGTCTCAATGGCGCCAGACTGGCCAGCAATTCGGTGTCGGTGAATGCTATGAGCGCTACCGGCATCCGCAACAGCACGACTTACCTGCGTGGTGATAACACCTGGGCTACAGTGAGCAGCGGCACGGTGACAAGCGTAACCAGCGGCAACCTCAACCCTGTTTTTACCACTTCTGTCGCTAATACTACTACTACTCCGGCTATATCTTATTCGCTTAGCAATGCCGGAGCGCATACATTCCTGGGCAACTCAACCGGATCATCGGCAGCGCCTACCTATAGCTCTGTGGACCTGGGTTCAGACGTAACCGGTAGTCTGCCTGTATCGAGCCTGGCATCAGGAGGCACTTTCCCTTCAGAAAACGGGAGTGCCCTTACTAACCTTAACGGCAGCAGCATTGCCTCCGGTACGGTGCCAGTGGCCCGACTGGGAACCGGTTCCGGGTCTTCAACTACCTACCTCAATGGAGCTGGTTCCTTTACTGGCGTAAGCCCTTCTAGCTCAGTTCTTGGTAATGTGCGAACTTTTGCTAGCGGTTCCTTACCTACTAATCCGGTTTTAATAACAGATGGCCTGGATATAGGTACATCAATCGCAGGCACTGTATATTTTACATTACCAGGGGCCAATACCGTACCTGCAGGGAGACTTGTATGGCTGGCAATTATGACCAGTGGTCCTACATGTAATATTTATGTCAACCTTGCGGTAAGCTCCGACCATATTTACAATGTAACTAATGCAACTAATGTTACCGGTACAAGCACTATGAATATCAATACCTGCACTTTACCAATGGTAAGTGATGGGGCAGGTAACTGGTATGATGTGGGTACTAACTAAAATTATGTCCTTGGTTTTTTCTGATTTCCGAAACGGAGGTCCCCGAGGATGCAATGGAAAAGCGTTTGTAACGCAATTACGGGATATTAGAATTACCGATATTTACCCACTACGGGTTCAAGCGTTGCGGCGATATTCAGTGGTGTCACCCTGAATGTGCGTACTGGACTAGGCGAATGGTATCGCTTCACCTAAACTAAAACCCAAACCCAATCTGTATCCCCCCATTATGCATCTCCATGCCTGTCCTGAACTCCCGGGTCATATAGGATTGGTAGTATTCCAGGTATAGTTTATGAAACTGTAACACAAAGCCCCAGTTGTTTCGAAATACTGCACGGTTGATCTCAGAAGCCGCTATCGTGTATGGACTCGTTTTATTAAACAAGCCACCTTGCATCGTGGCATCGTACACCACCCCGCTTAATTCCGGATGATCGTAAGCATAGAGTTGAAACCGTTTGCCTTTTAGTGCCAGCGATTGATATGGATTATTGAATAGACCTCCCATAAACGTCATTCCAATACTTGCTTTATCACTCAAAGTTCCTGCCCGCGCCATTCCTGTAGCTGAAATATTCAGGAACCGAATGGGTGCCAACAGCTGCTTTTCATACGACAATTGATAATTGAGCACTACATCATTGGCAATCTGGTTATGCCAGCCATGGGGTATTGGATTGGGGGTATGTTCATGAATATAGGTTTGCATTTCACCCCCTCCGGCGCCGGGACCAATAATGCCGGTACTCAGAGCCGTGCTGATCCTTTGATGATGTGCCGGATCAGTAGCTATTGCAAACGTTTTAAGCGAGATGTCTGCCGTAAAGGGCCGGTCTCCATATAAAATTTCACTCGCTACATAATCCGTTGGGGTGTATCCCTCATGTTCCAGGGCGAGGCCATATTTCATTTCAAAATGGGCCGGTGCAATTAATAACCGGCTTAGCGGGAATTTTCGCAACCCAGGATGCACCAACTCAAAGAAGATACTCTGGGTCAGATAGTAGTCGGTAGCCGTGAAATAGTCGTTGCCATAGTTGAGTCTGAAATACCGATCACTTTGTATGCTTCTTTCGAGGCCGTTATTATCTACTGCCTGTGCGGATAAAGTTCCGGAATTCAGGCAAATCAAAAACACACTGCAACATTTCAAGAGCACCTTCATACATTATAAACGAGTAGCTCCTGCGAAAGGATTCATGGGTAAGAAATGCGGTTTAAGCAACAACTGCTCGAACAAAAAATTAGCTTCCATTACCCTTACTTCAACCATTCCGGATCCATCTTCAAAATCCTAAGGTTCAATAAGCCAGATCCAGACATTTGAATATACCTTTAATGTCAAACCTTCAACCCATTATATGTTTGATATTGAGTTCGTAATGCGCTCAGAATCGCTCAAAACCGCTATTGTAAGCGGGGAGTTTTGCGACGACGCCGGTAGCCTGCTGGATCAAATGCGGCCTAAATCTCCACCGGTATTTCAACTGGAGACAACCAATGTCTGCAACATGAAATGTGTCATGTGCCCCCGAACCACCAAAATGGAACGAAAACTGGGCTTCATGGAATCCGAAGCCTATGCTTCCCTGATCCATCAACTTTCACCGCATACTCCGGATCGCTGGAATCATTGGAAAGAATTTGTCGAGCAGGACCTATTGAAAAATACCGCCGCCTACGACGAAGATTATTTTTATTTCCTCATCTGCTCCCAGACCTTAATCCTGCACGGATTCGGAGAACCGATTCTCGATAAATCCCTGCCTGACCGGATCGCCCTCGCACATGCACATGGATTACCGACCTACTTCTCCATGAACCCAGTCAACATAGATCTGGAAAAGCTGGACGCCATTGGTGCCGCCGGACTCAGCTACCTGAAATTAAGTCTGGAGGGCCTGGACAATGAAACACAACTTAAATACCGGGGACGAATTGATGCCAGCTTCGATAATACCATCGAAAAGGTCATTTCAGTCATAAAGCTTTTCCAGGAAAGAGACTATAAGACCACCATCATACTCACCAAGCTCAATTTCAAAAACGACCTTGAGGCCCAGGAAGAATATGTAAATTTCTGGAAGCAATTTCCGGTAATGGTTTATGTGAAGAATCAACACAACCGCTGGCTGTATGAAGAAGAAACGGCCACTCCAAATACTGCCGAATACATGCAGCGATACTGTGAATTCCCCTGGTCTTCCGTTTCCATACTTTATGATGGAACAGTAGTCCCCTGTCCGCTGGAATATGAAGGTATCCTGAACATGGGCAATGTCCGGGATCAGCCTCTCGAAAAAATCTGGAATAGCGATCGATATCAGGCCTTCCGCGAAATGCACGCCTATGGCAATTTCCCCGAAGGACATTTTTGTAAAACACATTGCGACTATAACCAATTGCATGAGTTCATTGAGCGTAACAGAAATCTCCGCACTGCAGCAGCAGGCGCATAAGCTAATACCCGCAGGTGCCCATACCTATTCCCGCGCCGACGATCAGTTTCCTGCCAATGCACCGGCTTTTGTACAGCGCGCTGCAGCTTGCTACTTCTGGGATGAACGGGGCCGGAAATACCTGGACTATGGGATGGGACTGCTTTCTGTGACTTTAGGCCATGCCCATGAAGTTGTAAATGATGCAGTGATTGCCGCCATAGCTAATGGGACCTGTTATTCCAGGCCTTCCATTTTGGAAGCGAAGCTGGCAGGACTGTTGTATGAAATTATTCCGGGTGCGGAAATGTTCAAGTTTTCGAAAAACGGCTCGGATGTCACTGCGGCGGCTATCCGATTGGCCAGGCATTTCACGGGTCGTGATCTGGTTGTCCGCTGTTGTCAACATCCCTTTCATAGTGTTGCAGACTGGTTCATTGGATCGACTTCCAGACCGGGCGGTGTACCTGAATCAATCAGAAAGCAAGTGCTTTATTTTGACTACAATAACCTTGAATCACTCAGATCCGTTTTTCGGGAACATGGTGCAGCTATTGCCTGCGTGATCATGGAACCGATGACCAATGAACTCCCTGATCCTGGATTTTTACAGGCAGTAAAGGAATGCTGTCATGCTGCCGGCAGCCTGTTGATTTTTGATGAGATCATCACCGGTTTTCGGATTCATATCACCGGAGGCCAGGGGCTGTTCGGAGTAATTCCAGATCTCTCAACTTTTGGAAAAGGCATTGCCAATGGTTTCCCGTTGGCGGTGCTTTGTGGTCGTCGTGATATCATGCAACTAGGTGGCATGGACGGGACTGTTTTCCTGCTTTCGGGAACGTATGGAGGGGAAACGATTGGCCTTACGGCAGCATTGGCAACCATAAACTATCAGTTGGAACACCAGGTGCCGGAATATCTGACAGCTTATGGTACGCAGCTTATGAATGGATTCCGGGATCAAATTAATAGATCTGGTCTGCAGGAGTATATCTTACTTATGGGGCATCCGGCCCGACCAGAACTTCGTTTTAAAGAAGAGGGTAAAATCTCATTCCGTCTGAAAACCCTCTTTATGCAGGAAATGCTGAAACATGATATTCTGATGGAACGTATCGGTATTTCATATTCTCATGGCCCTGATGAATTGAAACACACACTTCAGGCATTTGAAAACGTCTGCGAATGCATTTCAATGGCAATTCGTAATGATCGGCTGAACGAAATGATTGTCGGACCGATAGTTAAACCTGTATTTACCTCCTGATCATGCCCTGCATAGCTATTTTCAGAACAGGTGGTATCGGAGATGTCATCCTTTCGACCGTCGCACTGAAAATAATTCAGGATCTGCAACCGCATACAGAGTTGCATTGGTTTGGTCGGCAACCGACATTGGAATTAATTCGTACCGCTTTCCCGAGCGTGCATACACACGAATTTTTACCGGGTGCTTCCTACCGGCAAAATATACATCTTGTAAAAAGCGCCGCAACTCGGTTTGATCTGATCATAGACCTGCAACGATCTGCCCGCACGATAGTGATTGGAAGCTTGTGCAGTGTGTATTTTGGCTGTGCCTATGTAACCTGGAATAAATACAGTATGGAACGAAGCATGTTTGTCTTTCAATCGCTTCTGAAGAAACGGCAACTGCTTCATAAAACAGCCAGTCTACCCAGACGGCATGAAGCAATGGCTGCTCGGGTGATCAGCGCATTAAAACAGCAAAAACTTCTGAGCGATGATTTAAAATTCACTACCGGCCAACCAGAGATTCCCGTTCCGAATCCTACTAAGAAGAATGCTATCGCAATAAATCTGGGTGTGCTCTATAAAAGCAAAGAACTTCCTTTTGATAAATGGCAGGAACTGATAAACCACATAAGGCTCCGTCAATGTTGTCAGGAAGTGTATTTCCTGGGGGACCAAAAGCAATTTGAACTGGCTGAAAAACTTATTGTTTGCCTGGGCAAGCAAATCCTCGGCCAAAATTATTGTGGAAAGACCAGCCTGTCTGAAGCTGCGCAATTATTAGCTGCCTGTACCTGCACATTGACGAATGATTCTGCTCTATCCCATTTAAGTGAAAGTGTTGGAACCCCGGTTATAGTATTTTTTGGCCCCACTCATGAACAATTTGGCTATCGCCCCTTTTTAAAAGAGAGTAAAAGTATCTCGCTGCCATTGTCATGCCGGCCTTGTACTAAAGGGGGCTTAACCAATTGTCGCTTTGGGGATTTTAAGTGTTTTCATGATCTCGATATGCAACTAGCCATTAAACAAATCAATCAGCTCACGAATTGTGAACCGGCTTCCTAAAACCTTCCTGTATTGTTGTGGCATTACCTATGACACCTGCTGTATCCTCTTACTGATACTTGGAGCACCGGCATTATTATTCAGTAAAAAACTAAGGCAGTACTTCAGGAGCAGAGGGCAGCTTATCGATATCATCAGCTTAATTAACACATCCGGGGACAAGCCTGTTTTTATTTATTGTTCCAGCATCGGTGAACTGGAACAGGCCTTGCCATTGATTGGGAAAATGAAGTCTGCATCCATTCCCTGCATCATTTTTGTTCATTCAGAAAATGGAATGCGCCATGCGCAAAATCTGAATCTGGAACATGTAGCCCTCACACCATTGGATTTCTTTTTCAACTGGCTTTGGATATTTCGAACTTGTCCGCCAAGGGTATGCATCATTAACCGACATGAGTGCTGGCCTGGATTTGTACTCAATGCCTTAAATGTAAGCCCCCTTTACCTCATAAATACGGTAGAAAAAAGCTATGGTAATGCAATTTACCGAACCTATATCCAGTGGCTCAGGCGTCAATGTGCAGCGGTTTTTTTTGTAAATAATCCCTTGAAGAAGGGAGCTAATTTTTTTATAAGCGGAGATACCCGGATAGACCGGCTTCGGGAGCGGAGAATTATTGAATCACAATCCATCGCGACATTAAAGGCCCTTCTTGAAGGCCATCACAAAAAAGTGTTGGTGTTAGGAAATGCCTATAATGAGGATGCGGCTATTTTAAGTCAGGTATTACGTCTGAAACCAGAAATTTTGGAGCGATGGTATTGTGTGATCGTACCTGCCCGACCGGAGATGGCACATGAAGTACAAACGGCATTGGGCGTTTGCAGCGGGGATGTTGAGGTTGATGCAAGTTTTGGGAAACTCTTTACCTGGTACCAATGTGCAGATGCGGCCTGGATTGGTGGAGGTTTTAATAACAAAGGCATCCACAATACCCTGGAGGCTTTAATAGCTGGAGCGGTGCTATTGTCCGGCCCGAACCTCGCACAACAACCTGACGCAATAATGGCCGTTCAGAACGGTTTATTATATACATGTAGCAATGCGGAGGAATGTATAAGGGTTTTGGAATTAAGGGTACAGCTCTCAAAACCGGAAGCATCCTCGCAGACTTCTTCACCCACGGACCTTATTTTCAATAGTATCTTTCACCCGAATTCTGTATCTATAAACTGATGAAAATTATTATCCCTGCCAAACGTCATTCCAGCCGTGTGCCGGATAAAAACTGGCGGCCCTTTTATGAATCAAGATCCCTCACGGAGATTAAGATCGGGCAGCTCCTTTCCAGTTTCCCGGCATCGGATATTTACTTGTCCTGCGACGATGAAGCAAAGGCAGAATTTGCCAACAAAATGGGCATTCAGTTTTTATTGAGACCATCGGCATTTGCAGCAGACGAAACACCCTGGCCGGATGCATTGCAAGGTATTATTGAAGCAACTCCGTTTGACAATGACACAGACATTTTGTGGGTGGAGGTAATCAACCCCTTATTTGATGATTATGCCGGAATGGCGAGCACCTGGAATGCTGCAAAAAAGGATGGATTCGACAGCCTTGTACTGGCAGCTCCGTTTAATAAATTCCTTTTAACCCCGGAAGGCCGCCCGTACAATTTCTTAGCCGGCAAGTGGCATGTGGCTTCACAAGGACTGGAACCCTTATTTGTATGGGATTCCGCCTGCATCATGAAGAAGGCTGACATGCTTTATTTCAGTTACCCGATTGGCAGAAAACCCTTCCTCTACAGTACAGGCAGCAACTGTATTGACATTGACACAATCAATGAATTTGAGATCGCCCAACTACTCTATACTCAAAAATTTACCCAGAAATGAAAACCCGCTTTCATGCTATAAATGATACCCAGCCCTGCTACCTCATTGCTGAATTAAGTCACAATCATCAGGCGGATGCAAATATGGCCATTCAGTTAGTAGGGGAAGCAGCAAAGAGTGGAGCGAATGCCGTAAAATTTCAAAAACGCAATAATGCCAGTCTGTTTAGTGCCTCCTATTTGCAACTTCCCTATACAGGACCCAACAGTTTTGGAAAGACTTATGGCGAACACCGGGAGGTATTGGAGCCGAAACTTTCCTGGTTATTGGATTGCAGGAAGGAAGCCCATCAACTGGGGCTGGATTTTATCATGACGGTATTCGATATCGAAAGCCTCGAATTTTGCGAAAGGGAATTGGAAGTAGATGCTTACAAGATCCAGTCAGGAGATTTAAACTATCCCGACCTGATTCGAGCCGTAGCGGCCACCAACAAACCTTATTTTATCAGTTGTGGCGCCGCAACGCTAAGCGAAATAAAATCGGCATGGAACCTGTGTAAATCGCTCAACACCCCGTTTATAATGATGTATGCGGTATCCGCATATCCTACAAAAACGGAGGAGGTGAATCTAAGTCGGTTTAAACAGCTTAAAAAGGTTCTGGATACGGATGCGTTTGGTTTTTCCTGCCATTATCAGGGGATTGAACCAGCCATTCTGGTGAGAGCCCTGGGATGTGTAGCGATTGAAAAACATTTTACCTTGGATCGCGGACTCGCCGGGCCGGACCATCTCATTTCACTATTGCCTGCTGAATGGAAGGAATTGGTATCAAAGCTGGCGGAGACGGACCGTTTGATTGGCCATCCTTTTGATGAATCAGATGATGCTGAAGTGGATGTTTATCAACGATCGGCGCGTAATAAAATGTGTAAGGCCGCCGTGGCCATTAAGAATGTGGAGCCCGGAGAAATGATACAGACCAAAGATGTGCGGTTTATTTCGCCAGCCTCGGGAATCAATCCACAAGCTTTTGAACAGTTTTGGAATAAGCAATTGATTTATAGCATCAAAGAAGGCGAATATTTTAGTCCAAATCATTTTGAGCCTGGGATTTAAATGACCCATTTGTATTTTCCAATGAATATATTTCAATCCTTCCTGGAATACTATGCAAACGTTCGCAAGAGAACCGTTCGCCTCCTGAATTCCATCCCGTTTGAACAGTTCAACTTTGCCTATAAAGCGGGCAAGTTCTCTATTGCTGATCATATCCGACACATTGCGACGGTGGAACGACTGATGTTTGGAGAAACCATTGCCGGAAGAAAGAGTCTGTACAAAGGTTGTGGGCCCGAACTGGGAGATAAGCCGGAGGAGGTCTTGCAATTCTTCCATCAAATGCATGATGAAACAATTGAGATTATTAAAGACTTAAAGGAGAATGATTGGGATCGATTATGTGAGACTCCATCCGGCGTAAAAATCAGTATGGGTAAGTGGCTTCAGTTATTGGCGGAACATGAAATTCACCACCGGGCACAACTTTATTTGTATGCAAATATGCTGGGACTGAAAACACCACCTATGTATGGGCTGAGTTCTGAGGAGTTGGCCGGAATGGGAAATTAATTTCAAAACGGCTACCCTTAAAAGCAAGAATAGAATACCCGAACTTTCCAAACACGATCCTGTATGGGAATGTGTAAAACCATACCGGTTTTGAGCACCTAAAACATGATACGATCTTAATGGAAAATGACAATAAAGTAGTAGAATATATTCAACGTTCTGTGAGTCTTACAGATGAAGAGGCCGCTGAATTTGGCGCTGCATTTAAAGAGGTAAAAGTCAAGAAACGCCAGTTTATTGTTCAACCCAACTTCGTCGTAAAAAACAGGAACTTCGTTTTAAAAGGAGCTTTCCGGGCTTATGTGGTGGATGATAATGGTCACGACCATACTATTGCTTTTGCCATTGAGGACTGGTGGATCACGGATTATAACAGCTATGTGTTACAGATTCCAGCCACCATGTTTGTGGTAGCCCTCGAAGAAAGTATTATTCTTGAAATCCCCTTTGAAAAAGAACAGGCCTTAAAACAGCAGAATCACAAGTTTGAGACCTTTTTCAGGATCCGGGCAGAACGTACTGCAGCCTTCATGCAGCAACGGATCATTTCGAATCTGACGCAGGCTGCCGAGGAGCGATATGAGCAATTTATCAGCAAATACCCGCTCATTGTTCAGCGAGTCCCGCAATATGCCTTAGCCTCCTATCTGGGAATGACCACAGAGTTCCTGTCCAGGATCCGTAACCGGAGAGTGCCCAGGAAATAGTTGAACTACATCAAGGGAATTTCCTGATCCAGTTCATTTTTAGACTTTAAAGCAAGTGCCACATTTGCCTTGTCAATATCGACACTGAAAACTTTAATGAATTTAAAATGACTGCTACAGAAAAAAGGACCTACAGTATTCCTACTAAATCAGAAGTTTCTGAACATAATCAGGGAATGTTTGACAACCTGAAGAAAGGCCTGGGATTCGTACCGAATCTATATGCCTATTTCGCCAAGAACGATACGGCGTTAAGTGATTACCTGGCCCTTCAAAACCGCAAGAGTACCTTAAAAGGAAAAGAGCGCGAAATCGTTAATCTGGTGACCAGTCAGATCAATGGTTGTCGTTATTGCCAGTCGGCACATACTGCTTTGGGCAAAATGAATGGATTTACCGACGAACAAATTATTGAGATCCGGAAGGGCACTGCCTCATTTGACAGCAAGCTGGATGCCCTGGCAAAATTTACAGCCGCAGTTGCTGAAAATCGCGGTCATGTAAAGGAGGAAATCAAGGAGGCATTCTTTGCTGCTGGATATGATGAAGCCAATATGATTGATGTGGTTATCGTTATCGGCGACAAAATCATCAGCAATTACCTCCATAATTTAACCGGTTTTGAAATTGATTTTCCGTTAGCGGATAAGATTTGAGGGAACAGAACATATAAGCTTAGCAACAGGGCTTCGTCGCTTGGGAAGACAAGAGGCGGAGCCCTGGTTTATTGGATTACGGCTCCTTCTTATTTTTATGTTTTTTGACAACACTTTTTATAGTTCAATTTTGGAAACACCACTTTATAATATGTAACTGTCTTCATCATTTTCGTCAGATTAATAGGGATGATTTAAAAAAAGCGCTCAAGAAATGGTATAATAAATTAACAATCAATATTGATCGCTTGAATACGAAATAGTATAAGAAATGATGGGGCAAAATTTCGAGCATACGCTTACAAATTAAAAGTAACTGTTTCCAATAACATTAAAGGAAACAATGATTTTAACATATACTAAGTTGATCAATAATCATGTAAAACAGAAATGTTATGCAATAAACGTGTTTTTTTTAACATTACAGGAAACACCACTATTAACATATACTACGATGATCATTAATTATTTGATTCAAATAATAGTTCATTAAATATGCATACCTTGATATTGCAGGAAACACTAATTTTAACATATAGCACGTTGGTCAATAGTTACATGAAATAACTAATCATGTATTCAAAATATACTTTTCACATTACAAAAAATGCTACCTTTTGCATATGCTATGTTCATCAATAATCACGTGAAATGGAATGATTATGCATTGAAATTGGTTTCTTTACTATTGCAGAAAAAATACATGCAATCTTCTTATGAATGAATTCATCATTGAAACCAAAATAGACATTCGACGAATTTTCTAATGCCGACTATTAGAACATTTGTAAATAAAAAGCTGCTGATATTGGGTTTTGGACTGCACAGAGACTGCTGAGAACAGGATTAAAGAACGCGTATCCGATTTTGGCGCTGTCAGCTTTAATCACAATGACTTTAGTGCAATAGAAGCCTGTCTGAACTGAAACGGGCATTCAATCGGCTATTCAAGGAAGTTATAGCGGGGATATTGTGGATGCTTTGATCCTTTTGTGCCTCAAGATGTACGGCGACAAGCAAAAGCATGGCACTGAGTCAGACAGAAATGGGCTTCATAGGTGGATTTATACTATTGCAATTTTAATGGACGACCTGGAGCTTTTCGGATCGTTTTTTAAGAGCGGCAACCTCTTATTCTTTAGCGCCTTATTCACCAGAACCCATCATTAAAGTTCTCCCTTGTGGTACTTCCCGATCACTTCAGCCTTGCTATTGACCTGAAGTTTGCGGTAGATATTCTTGATGTGAAAGCGGACACCATCAATGGAAATGGAAATCCTGTCAGCAATCAGTTTGTAGCTCAGCCCTTCCGTCATGGCCACAACAATCTGTTTCTCTTTCGGGCTCAGGGTATCGGAAGCCATCTTCTTTGGAATGAAGTGTTCCATTACCTTCCGGGCAATCGAAGGCGTCATATAACTTCCTCCTGCCCGCACATCCAGAATGGCTTTCATCAATTCCGGCAAGGGGGTATCCTTGAGCGCATACCCGGTTGCACCAGCACAGATTGATTTAAAAATGCGCTCCGTATTATTGAATACCGAGAGCATGATAATGTCTGTTACTGGATAGGCTTCCTTGATCTTCTTAATTCCATCGATCCCATTCATACCTGGCAGACCAATATCGCTAAGGATGACGTCGGCCGAGGTACCCTTGTGAATGGCTTCGAAAAAAGCCTCCATGCTATCTACGGCCAGGACGGACGTTATTTCGTCCTGTTGCGCAAAGAAATCCGCCAGCGTGATCCGGATATCCTCAATGTCCTCAATAATCGCCAGCGTGAATTGCTGCATAACAAACCAGATGTATGGCAAAGGTGCATTTTTCCCAAACGGGATACCACTACATAAAGATGGAGTTGCTAGTTATTGATGATGACACTGAATTGATTTCCTGTTCGCCTACCAGTGCATGGATTTTAGAAGCTCCTGACTGGTCCCTATTATGAAGTGGCCAAAATACTGGAACATTAGATAATCCGCTGGCAGTTGCCCCGTGCCTTTAGTGGCTGTTGCACAACTCAGCCTGCGATCGTCTTAAGACAAAATGCAATGTGGATAAATAAAATCCGCTGAAACCCTTACTGGTAGCTGGTTTGGACCAATTTTTGCAT
>Ga0265327_10003771_pt1 | contig 14062 bp, 10 predicted proteins | sample 41621metaG_FD_202089 | JGI IMG/M metagenome (GOLD analysis project Ga0265327, IMG submission 202089) | Rhizosphere microbial communities from Carex aquatilis grown in University of Washington, Seatle, WA, United States - 4-16-21 metaG | ecosystem: Host-associated > Plants > Roots > Rhizosphere... | reverse complement strand
CGTGGAACGCGTGATGGATACCTGGACGCGTCGGAAGAAAGCCTGATCTCTGCAGATTAGAACGCCGCGTGGAGGCGCAGCGCCGCCAGCGTGAGTGGCCCTCGATCCCGGTTGTAGGCCGGGTTCCAGACCTGCTGCAGGTCGAGGGTGACAGTGACGCTCGAACCAAGGCTGCACGCGTAATAGGCTTCCGCGATGCATTCGGGCGCGTAGCTGAGGCGGCCGTCCCCCAGGAGAAAGCCCAGCCCACCGGCCGCCAGGTAATCGCGGTGATCCGGGCTTAGACCGTTCCGGACCAAGGCCAGGCCGATCCGATCCTCCGCGTGGTGCCAGCGCGTGCCTTTGAGTGAGAGACCCATCGACAGGGACCGATCGATTTCGGTGAAGGCCCAGGTCTCCGTGTGGCCATCGTTCCAGCTCCAGCGCAGGAAGCCGCCCAGGTCCTCGCTGAGCGACTGCTCGGCATTCAGGCCCCAGCCCCGCTTCACGCGTCCACTGGCGCGGGTATCCGTGATGTCGGGTGCGGCGGATGCCAGGGCCAGGCTCTCCCGGTAGTTCCCCATGCGGGCCACATTGCGATAGGACAGCAATCGGACGGCGCCGGGCAGGCCCGCGAGCGTGTGGTCATGCTCCACCTCCCCCGCATCCCCATGTGCTTCGGCAAAGGCGTGGTCCATGGCCATCTGGTTGGCTTCGAGGGGTTCGGCAAACCGACCATAGCGAAGGGCCCAGTCATCCCAATACCATTCCACCGCGCCACCCCACGTGTAGCCCCGGGTATCGGCGGGGTAGTCCCAGGCGCCGTGGCCCATGAAGCTCCAGTTGAGGAACTGGGTGCGGGGCTCGTGGGCGTAGCTGTTGGAATCAAAGACATCCATCACGCTGAACTTGCCGAAGTGGAGCACGAAGCGCCGGGTGGTTCGCACCCCGGCGAACTGATGGGCATCGGTCGCACTCGTTTCCGATGCACCACCCAGGTCCCAGGTCTGGCGCAGGAAGACGCGGGCGAAGGTGGCCTTCAGCTCCGGGTCGCCCACGCGGTAGGTCTCTCCATTGGGTGCCCCCGCCATGCCCAGCACACTGCTGACGCCCTTGCCGGCGGCGGCTTCGCCATCCAGGAACCACTCGGCGCCTGGCCAAGGCTGCCAGCCCAGCATGACCGTCGCCGTGAAGGAGGTCGCGGATTCCCGCTCGGGGCGCAGGGAGTTCGGTCCCTGGTAGGGCGACTCAAAGGTCCCGTGCCCCTGGGTGATCAGGGTGGACTGGCCGTGGACCTGCCAGGCATCGGGTGCCTGCGACTGGCCCGGGGCCGCCAGGAGGCTGGCGATGAGGCCGCCCATCAGGAGGCGGAGGGATGAGGTGGGGGAGGATGGTTTGCACATGTATTGATATAGAGTCTCAAAACCAAAACATACAATACCCATGCATCGGTTTGTGATGACGGTCAACCTGTGCCTGGGTCCATGGCTTCAAAGGCTGATAAAAAAACACCTGCACGCAGTTCGGACCCGAACCCACCTGCTCTGCGCCTGGGGCGAGTGGACAGGGCAATCGAATACTTAGTGATACGATGTTCCGTCATTCCGACGTGTCTGGAGCAACCATGACGTCCCGTTCCCTGGTTCTATCCTTCCTGGCGCTGGCGCTGGCCGGCACATCCCTGCGGGCTGAAGAGGGGATGTGGACCTTCGACAATCTGCCGACCAAGAAGATCTCCGAGAAGTACGGCTGGGCGCCAGATCAGGCGTGGCTGGATCATGTGCGCCTCTCGGCCCTGCGCTTCCCCGGTGGCTCCGGTTCCTTCGTGAGCAAGGATGGCCTGGTGCTCACCAACCACCACGTGGGCCGCGGCTGGATCCAGCGCGTCAGCAGCAAGGAATCCGACTACGTGAAGAATGGCTTCGCCGCCGCCACCCGTGAGCAGGAGATCAAGGTCCCCGGCCTCGAGCTCATGACCCTCATGGCCACGGATAACATCACCGATCGCCTCGCCAAGGCCATCAAGGCTGGTTTGCCTGAGAAGGAGGCCCAGAAGCTCCGCGAGGCCGAGATCGAGAAGATCAAGAAGGAGATGCAGGAGAAGAGCGGCCTCACCTGTGAGCATGTGACCCTCTATCAGGGCGGCGAGCACTGGATCTACAGCTACAAGAAGCACACCGATGTGCGCCTGGTCTTCGCGCCCGAGCAGCAGATCGCCTTCTTCGGCGGCGACCCCGACAACTTCACCTTCCCCCGCCACAACCTGGACTTCTCCATCTTCCGCGTCTACGAGAACGGCCAGCCCTACCAGCCCAAGGACTTCCTGCACTGGACCCAGGGCGGTGTGAAGGCCGGCGACCTCACCTTCGTGACGGGCCATCCGGGTCGCACCAGCCGCCAGGACACCCTGGCCCAGATGCTCTACTCCCGCGACTTCGCCATCCCCATGCGCCTGAAGGCGATGGAGCGCCGCAAGGAGGCGATGGTGGCCTACGCCAAGACCTCGCCTGAAGCCGCTCGCCAGGTCAACACGCAGATCTTCGGCATCGAGAACAGCATCAAGGCCACCACGGGCTACTGGTCCGGCCTGAAGGACAAGGACGCCATGGCCCGCATCGCCGCCGCCGAGAAGGACCTGCGCGGTAAGGTCGCCAAGGATCCCAAGCTCGCCAAGGACGTCGGTGCGAGCTGGGGCAAGATCGAGAAGGCCATGACCGTGGCCAAGGGCCTGTCCAAGGACAGCCTGAACGTGGGCACAGCGAATTCCACCCTGCTGGGCTACGGCTTGTCGCTGGTGCGCATCGCGGATGAGGAAGCCAAGCCCAGTGAGAAGCGCCTTCCGGAATACAGCGACGCGAACCTGAAGACCGCCAAGACCCGCCTCGGCGTGCCCTCCCCCTACTACAAGGAGCAGGAGGTCTTCCTCTTCACCAAGGGCCTCGAAGAAGCCACCAAGGAACTGGGCCCCAACCACAAGTACGTGAAGGCCATGCTGGGTGGCAAGCCCGCAGCGGAAGTGGCCAAGGCCGCCGTGGAAGGCTCCAAGCTCAGTGATCCCGAAGCGCGCAAGGCCCTGCTGGCTGGTGGCAAGAAGGCCATCGCGGAGAGCACCGATCCCATGATCCTGCTGGCCAAGAAGCTGGATCCCATCACCCGCGAGCTGCGCAAAAAGACGGAAGATCAGGTGATGAGCGTCGTCAACGAGCATGGCACCCGCATCGCCAAGGCCCGGTTCGCCGCCTATGGGAAGAACACCTATCCCGATGCCACCTTCACGCTGCGCCTCTCCTACGGCGCCGTGGCGGAGTACAAGGGCAACGGCACCCTCATCCAGCCCTTCACCACCTTCGGCGGCCTCTTCGACCGCTACGACGCCTGGGGCGGCAATGAGGCCAAGGCCCACAACGGGGACTGGACCCTGCCTCAGCGCTGGGTGGACAAGCGCGCCGAGCTGAACCCCTCGGTGCCCTTCAATTTTGTCCACAAGGTCGACATCATCGGCGGCAACTCGGGTTCGCCCGTGGTCGACAAGAAGGGCGAGCTGGTGGGCCTGATCTTCGATGGCAACATCGAGAGCCTGCCTGGCAACTACTTCTATGACGAGGCCGTGAACCGCGGTGTCTCCGTGGATGCCCGCGCCATCGTGCATGCCCTGGACAAGGTCTACGGCGCCACCGCCCTGGCCGCGGAGCTGACCGGCAAGTAGCACCGACGCACCACCCACAGGGGCCCCCACCGGGGCCCCTTTTTTGGGAGAGCCCATGCGCCTAAGCGCCCTCGCCGCCACCCTCGTGATGACGCTCGCCCTGCCCGCGCTGCGCGCGGACGAGGGCATGTGGACCTTCGACAACATCCCCGTGCAGAAGATCAAGGCCAAGTACGGGGCCGACCTTGATGCCGCCTGGCTGAAGAAGCTGCAGTTGGCGACGGTGCGCTTCCCCGGCGGCACTGGCGCCTTCGTCAGCGCCGAAGGTTTGGTAGTGACCAACCACCACGTGGGGCGCAGCGCCATCAGCCAGGTCTCCAGCGCCAAGGCGGACCTCGTGAAGGACGGCTTCACGGCCGCCACCCATGAGCAGGAGATCAAGGTGCCAGGCCTCGAGCTCATGATGCTCGTCGCCATGCAGAACGTGACCAGCCAGGTTAACGGCGCCGTGAAGCCAGGTGCCGCCGACAAGGACGCCCTCACCGCGCGACGCAACGCCCTGGCCGAGCTCCGCAAGGCTGAGGAGGCCAAGACAGGACTCACCTGCGAGCCCGTCACCCTCTACCAGGGCGGCGAGTACTGGCTCTACAGCTACAAGAAGTTCACCGACGTGCGGCTGGCCGCGGCCCCGGAGCTGCAGGTGGCGGCCTTCGGCGGCGACGCCGACAACTACACCTACCCGCGGCACAACCTGGATTTCTCGCTCTTCCGCGTCTATGAGAATGGCCAGCCCTATCGCCCGGAGGCCTTTCTGTCCTTCCAGCCCAAGGGCGTGGCCATGGGTGAGCTGACCTTCATCTCCGGGCACCCGGGTACCACCTTTCGGCAGCAGACCCACGCCCAGATGGTGTTCGCCCGCGACATCGGCATCCCGTCCCAGCTCAAGTCCATGAGCCGCCAGAAGGCCGCCCTGCAGCAGCTCTCGGCCACCTCGCCCGAGGCGCGCCGCATCGCTGCAGACGCCATCTACGGCATCGAGAACGGCTACAAGCGCCTTAGCGGCCAGCTGCTGGGCCTCGCCAAGCCTGAGAACCTCCGCAAGGTCGAATTGGAGGAGGCTGCGTTGAAGGCTTCAGTGGCCAAGGACCCTGCTTTGCAGGCCCGCGTGGGCGGCAGCTGGGAGCGCATGGCTCGGGCCGTGGCGCGCCAGCAGGCCCTGCTGAAGGAAAGCAGCCTCGTGGGGCCCGGGCGTGTGGCACTGCTGGGTCACGCGCTGACACTCGTGCGCCTAGCCGAGGAGGAGGCCAAGCCCTCCGCCCAGCGGCTGAGCGAGTTCAGCGAAGGCAACCTCAAGGCGACCCGCGGCCGGCTCACGGCGCCGCGTCCCGTGCAGAAGCCCATCGATGCCACCCTGCTGGCGGCCGCGCTGCATGAGGCCAAGGAAGAGCTGGGTGCCGGGCATCCCTTCGTGAAGGCCATGCTTGGTGACCAGGCGCCGGCAGCCGTGGCCAAGGCCGCAGTGGAGGGTTCGAAGCTCGACGATCCCGCTGTGCGCAAGCAGCTGATGGAGGGCGGCAAGGCGGCCCTGGATGCCAGTACTGACCCGATGATCTTGCTGGCCAAGAAGCTCGATCCCTTCAACCGCGCCATCCGCAAGCAGGTGGAGGACGAGGTCACCAGCGTGTTCAGCGAGCACGGCGGCCGCATCGCCGAAGCGCGCTTCAAGGTCTTCGGCAAGGCGCTGTATCCCGACGCCACCTTCACGCTGCGCCTGGGCTATGGCCCGGTTGCCACCTACCACAATGGCACCGGCACTCTGGCCCAGCCCTTCACCACCTACATGGGCATGTACGACCGCCACCTGGGCTGGGGCGGCAACGCCGCCGCCGCCGAGGAGGGCGCCTGGACCCTGCCACAGCGCTGGCTCGACCGGCAGGCGAAGCTGGACCTCACCACCCCCTTCAACTTCATCTACGCCTGCGACACCGTGGGCGGCAACAGCGGCAGCCCCGTGGTGAATGTGAAGGGCCAGTTCGTGGGCATCAACTTCGACAGCGTCTACGAAGGGCAGGGCGGGTACTACGTCTATGACGCCGACACCAAGCGCGCTGTCGCGACGGATGCCCGCGCCATCCTCGAGGCTCTGCGTAAGATCATGGATGCGGGTCACCTCGCGGACGAGCTGACCCGCTGATCGGACTCACAGACCGCGGATGAGCTCCCTCAGGCCGCTCCAGACGATCTGCACGCCGATGGCCAGCAGGATGAAGGCCGAGATCTGCGAGATGGTGGCCTCTCCCGTGGCTCCCAGCTTGCGGATCACCTTGGTGCCGAAGCGGTAGAACAGGAAGACCGTGAGGGCCGCCAGGGCGATGCCGCTGCTGAGGGCCAAAAAGCTCATGAGCGTCTGCGGGTGCCAGATGGGGCCACGGGGCACGAGGCTCAGCGTCACTGCCATGGCGCCGGGGCCTGCCGTGAGGGGCATGGTCAGCGGGAAGAACGCCTTGTCCAGCAGGTAGGTCTGCAGCTCGGCCTTGTCGGATTCGGTGAGCTTGGGGTCGCGGTTCAACATGCGCCAGGCGCTGTGGAAGAGCAGCAGTCCGCCGGCGATGGCAATCACTGGAATCGAGATGCCCAGGAGCTTCAACATCCAGCCGCCCACCACCAGCAGGAGCGTGAGGAACATCCAGGTGTAGAGGCCGATGCGCGCCGCCAGGTGGTTGCGCTGCGACTCCTTCACCCCACCCGTGAGTTGCAGGAACACCGGGGCCATGGCGGGGGGATTCAGGATCGGGAAGAGGGCCAGGAAGGCGAACATCATGGTGTTGAGGAAGGCGGCCAAGGCGGACTCCATGCTGGGACGTGCCTGTTGAGATCCTACCCATTCCCCGCCGTGTCGTGTCCGTCGGCGCCATGCGGACGAAACCGCCGACGGCGCCCGGCAACCACCCCTAGAGCGTGCGGTAGACCTCGGGCCGCCGGTCCCTCAGCGCCGGGAAGCGCTCCCGCCAGGCACGCAGTTGGGCCAGGTCGATGTCCCCGATCACCAGTCCTTCGCTGGCATCTCCAACCGCGATGACCTCGCCGAAGCCATCATGGATGGCGGAGCGCCCCGGATAGTCCAACTGCGGATCCCGGCCCACTCGGTTGACGCCGCAGACGGCCATCTGGTTCTCGATGGCCCGCGCGGCCAGCAGCGTGGACCAGGCGGAGATGCGCCGGGCGGGCCAGTTCGCAGGGATGAACACCACCTCGGCGCCTTGGGTGGCCAGGGCACGGAAGGGCTCGGGGAAGCGCAGGTCGTAGCAGATCTGCAGGCCGCACCGCACGCCGTCGATGTCGAACACCGGGCAGCTGTCGCCGCCGGAGTAGTGGTGGTTCTCTTCGCCGTAGGAGAAGGGGTGGATCTTGCGGTAGCTGCTGATCAGGGCGCCGTCCGGGGCCACCACGAAGGCGGCATTGTGGGGATGAGGGGCATGCGCCTTGACCACCGTGCCCACGATGTGGATTCCGCATTCGCGGGCCAGATTCGCCAGTGCCTCGCTGGTGGGGCCGGGGAGGGTTTCCGCGAAAGGCTCGGGCGCCATGCTGAAGCCGATCGTGAACAGCTCGGGGAAGACGGCCACCCGGGCACCCCGCTGAGCCGCCTCGCGGACGAACGCGCCGGCCCGCTGCAGGTTCGCAGCCGGATCCTGCCAGACGGTGTCCTGCTGGATCAGCGCCACGCGGAAAGGGTGCTCAGTCATGCCCCGATCCTAGCTCAGGTGCTGCGGGATGGAGGGCCGCGGGTGCGGGAAGGGGCCGATAGGTGATGCGTCCATCTGCTTGACGGTGAAGGGAGGGTCGCCACGGGGACGGTTCTCCACTATGGTTGTTCACGACCCCCCAGCTCTTTCTGCCCCCCTCCGTCCCCAGGCGGGATGTTCTTCGCAGCGGCCACCGGTTCGAACCGGTTCCCAATGCGGGGAGATGGCCCGTCGCCTTCCACCAGCCCCCCCCGGGTGTCCTCTCTTCTGAAAGGAAGAACCGCATGGTGAAGCGTTTCGCCTCGAAGCTCTACAACTGGGTCGCGCTCATGATCATCATCGGCGCGGTGCTCGGGCACTTCTTCCCGATCGTGGCCGTGAAGATGCAGCCCCTGGCTGATGGCTTCATCAGCCTCATCAAGATGCTCATCCCGCCGGTGATCCTCTGCAGCGTGGTGCTGGGCATCGCCGGCTCTGGCAGCATCAAGAAGGCCGGCCGCGTGGGCGGCAAGGCCATCCTCTACTTCGAGGTGGTCAGCACCCTGGCCCTGGTGGTGGGCCTGGTCATGGCCAATGTGTTCGGGCCTGGCCGCAGCTTCCATGCGGATCCCAGCAAGCTCGACCCCAAGCTCGTCGCCAACTACGTCACCCAGGCGCAGCACCTGACCATCACCGACCACCTGCTGAAGATGATTCCCAAGACCCTGTTCAGCGCCTTCACCGAGGGCGACATCCTGCAGGTGCTGCTGATCTCCGTGCTGCTCGGCTTTTCGGTGGCCGCCATGCCGGAGCGGTACAAGGCACCGCTCATCACCTTCCTGGAAGGCCTGAGCAAGATGTTCTTCGGTGTCATGCACCAGATCCTCTACCTGGCCCCACTGGGCGCCGGTGCGGCCATCGCCTTCACCATCGGCAAGTTCGGGTTGAAGTCGCTGGTGCCCATGGCCCAGCTCATCTTCCTGTTCTACGCCACCTGCGCGGTCTTCGTGTTTGTGGTCCTGGGGGGCATCGCGCGCATCGCCGGATTCAACATCTTCAAGGTGCTGGGGTACATCAAGAGCGAACTGCTGCTGGTGCTGGCGACCAGTTCTTCGGAATCCGCCCTGATCCCGCTGATGGAGAAGATGGAGAACCTGGGCCTGTCCAAATCCATCGTGGGCCTCGTGATCCCCACGGGCTATTCCTTCAACCTGGACGGCACGAACATCTACATGACCCTGGCCTCGCTCTTCATCGCGCAGGCGCTGGGCATCGAACTCACCCTCGGTCAGCAGCTGGGCATCCTGGTGGTGGCGATGATCACGAGCAAGGGCGCCGCCGGCGTCACAGGCTCGGGCTTCATCACCCTGGCGGCCACACTGGCTGTGGTGCCGGGCATCCCCGTGGCGGGCATGGCCCTCATTCTGGGCATCGACAAATTCATGTCCGAAGCCCGCGCCATCACCAACCACATCGGCAACTGCACGGCCGCGGTGATCCTCGCCATCTGGGAGAAGGAACTGGATTGGGACAAGTTCCATGAGGGGCTGGCCAAGGGCAGCCAGTCCGACATCTGACGAAGCCACCAGCCGAGAAGGCCCGGGGCAACCCGGGCCTTCTGCGTCAGCGGAAACGGGCCGGATTCAGGGGGCCGGCCTCGGCCTTGCGCTGGAACACAGAGGCCGCCAAGGCGCCCACGGCCAGGCCGGAAGTCATGCCGTGGCCACCCAGGCCCGCGGACCAGAACAAGTCAGGCCTCCAGGGATCCCAGCCGATGACGAAGCGCCGGTCTGGCGCGAAGGTGCGCAGGCCGGTCCAATAGCGCGTGACGGGCCGCTCTGCCAACTCCGGTGCCAGCTCCCGCAGGCTTCCATAGAGCCCTTCGAGCACGGAGGCATCGGTATCCGGCTGGCGTCCGCGGGCCGGCAGAGGCACGGCCACTTCCTCGCAGGGACACATGAGCAGGCCGCCACTCTCCGGGCGCAGGTAGAAGGGCCGGTCCACCCACCAGGCCCAGGGTTCCTGCTGAGGATGCGGGGCGCCGCTCCAGACCAGGGAGCGCCGCAGGGGCGTGAAAGCGATGGGCGAGCCCGCCAGGCGGCCGAGCTCCCCGGCCCAGGCCCCGGCCGCGATGGCGAGGGCCTTGGCCCGAAGCGGGCCAGCGTCGGTGTCGAGCTCAAAGCCCGTGTCCAGTCGATGGAGGCCCTTCAGCCCGCAGCCGAAGCGGAGGTCGGCGCCGCTGGCCCGGGCACCCTCCAGGCAGGTGCGCAGCAGGCCTGAGATGTCGATGACGCCGTCCCCGGGAATGGCCAGGTGCTCGGCGGCCCGCAGGCCGGGCAGGGGGATGCCCTCACCGCGCTGCACAACCACGCTGTGGCGCTGGGCCTCGGCCGCGAAGGCATCCAGGGAGCCGCGCTCGGCGCTCACCAGCAGTCCGCCGCTGGGAGTCATCAGCCCGGCATCTGCCAGGCGTCGGCGACCTTCCACCGCCAGGGCGGTGTGTTCATCCCGGCCCGTCAAGGCCCTCGCCACGGCGGCATTGTGGCCACTGGCATAGGTCCCGGGCTGATCCTCCCGCTCCAGGAGGACGATGCCCGGCTGGCCAGCCTGGGCGAGGTGGAAGGCGAGGCTCAATCCCGCAATGCCGCCACCAATGATTGCAACCTCTGCCGTCTCAACCGTGCCCATGCTTTCATCCTAGCGCCACTGAGCCGGCAGACAGCCTTGGCGACCGCCCGGCGCTGCACGCGCTGTGACCTCGATCAAGGGTTTCATGGGGTCACAGGGAAGGAAGGCCTATGATGGAGAGATCCGGAGGTTTCTCCGTGCGGTGGATCCTGCGCGTCATCCTGGCTTTTGCGCTGCTTCTGGGCAGCGGGGCCGGGGACTGGGTGCAGGTGACTGTTCCTGCTCAGGAATCCTGCTGCGGCGCGCCCGCCAGCGGCGAGGACGCCTGCCCCTGTCCCAAGCCCGAAGGCAACCGCAGCCCCTCGCAGTCGCCGTGCCCCAGCGGAGTCACCACGGTGGCGGCGCAGTCGGTACGGCAGGCTGAGCGCACCCGGCGCACCGAGCCCCGACCCGAGCCGACCGGCTGGGCCGAAGCCACGCCGAGCCACCTCACCCTCGCCGCCTCGGTGGTGGATGGTGGCCGCGACCCGGACCTGGGTCGACACCTCGCCCGATTGAGCACGCACCGGATCTGATCAGGGCCTGAGCGAAGCCATGCCTGCTCATGGAGCGGGTGCAGTTCCTCTTCCTGTCTGGAGTTCCCATGCGCAAGATCCTGCGCCTGGTGCCCGCGCTGGTGCTGCTTGCACCGGCCGTGGCCCAGGTCCCTCCCTCCGAATTCACCGCCACCGATCCGGTTTTGGCCGCGCTGCTGCGCGAGGCTCTGGCGGATCATCCTGACATCCAGCGCGCCGATGCCGCCGTACGCATGGACCAGGAGCGCGTGCCGCAGGCGGGCGTGCTGCCCGACCCCTCGCTGTCGCTGGGCCTTCAGAACGACGGGTTCAAGCGCATTGAGGTGGGCCGCATGGAGACCAGCTTCTACAGCGTGGCCTTCACCCAGCCCTTCCCCTGGCCGGGGAAGCGGGGCCTGCGCAAGGAGGCCGCGGCCCTGAGCGTGGACCTCTCCTCGGCCGCGCGCACGCGCGTGCGTCGGGGGATCGAAGCCGACGTGCGCCGGGGCTACGCGGCCTTGCTGCTGGTGCGCGGGCAGAAGGCCCTGCAGGCGGAGCAGAGCCTATTCCTGGAACAGGCCGAGCGCCTGGCCCGCACCCGCTACGAGGTGGGGCAGGGCAGCCAGGGCGACCTGCTGCGCGCCCAGCTCGAGCGCACGCGCCTTCAGATCGCCACCTGGTCCCTGGATGCGGAGGAGAAGGCTGCGGTGGTGGCGCTCAATCGGCTGCGCCAGCACGACCCGGCGGATCCCATCGAGACGTCGGCCGGTCTCGCGGATCTGCCCGAGCCGGAGTTGCTGACACCTGACGCGGTGGAAGCGGGCAGCCCGGAGCTGGCGGGCGCCCGCGCCAGCGTCCAGCAGACCGAGCGCCTGTTGGACCTGGCCAAGCTGGACCGCCGACCGGATTTCGCGGTGACGGCGGGCCTCATGCCCCGCGGCGGGCTTGATCCCATGTGGCAGGTGGGCGTGAGCGTGTCGCTGCCCATCTATGGCCGCACCAAACAACAGCGGGCCGTGGCGGAGCATGAGCACCACCGGCAGGGGCAGGATGCGGAGGTTGTGTCGGTGCGCTCCCTCCTGCGCCAGCGCACGGAGGAGCGCAGCCTGCAGATCCAGGCCCTGCGCCGCACGCGGGACCTCTTTCGCGAGGGCCTGCTGGTGCAGAGCGAGGCCAGCTACAAAGCCGCCCTGGCCCAGTACGAAGCCGGACGTGCGCCGTTTCTGGGGACGCTGGAAGCCCTCAACGGCTGGGTGAGTGATCAGGGCGCCTACCTACAGACGCTCGCGCAGCTGCAGGCCCAGCACATCGCGCTGCGTGAGGCGGCCCTGGGCATCGCACCGGCCATCGCCGGCGGCTCCCTCGGTGGGGCCGCCATCAGTTCAGGATCGGCCTTCGCCGCCCCGGCGAAATCCAGCACCAAGGCCCCGGGCAAGCCCCAGGACAGTGGTCCCGCCTCGATGAAGATGTAGGAGACGCCATGAACCCGACCCAGCCTTCCCTCCACCTGCCGTCCAAGCCAGGCTTCCCTTTCCGCATCCTCGCCTTCACCGCCCTCGGCCTCGTGGCAGGCGTCGGCGGAACGCTGCTGCTGCGCCGGCCCACAGCGCCGATCACCGCCCAGCCCGAGGCCAAAAAGCAGATGTACCAGTGCCCCATGCACCTGCAGATCATCCAGGATCACCCGGGCACCTGCCCCATCTGCGCCATGGCCCTGGTGCCCATCCACGGGGAGCATGGTGGCGCTTCTGCGGTGGAGGACCTGGCCGCCGTCACCATCGACACGGACCGCCAACAGCTCATCGGTCTGCGTACCGCGACGGTGGCGGAAGGCCTGACCGGGGGTGAACTTCGGGCCTCCGTTCGGCTGGTGCCGGACGAGACCCGCGTGCGCCGCATCAACGTCAAGGTGGAGGGCTTCGTGGAGAAGCTCTACGCCGACTTCGTGGGCAAGCCGGTAGCCAAGGGGCAGCCGCTGTTCAGCCTCTACAGCCCGGAGTTCGTCAGTGCCCAGCGCGAGTTCCTGCTGGCGCTGAAGACGCAGAAGGCCCTGAACGGCGGATCGCTGCAGCAGTCCGGCGGCGACCTGCTGGAGTCCGCCCGGCGGCGCCTGCTGCTCTGGGATGTGCCACAAGACGTTCTGGATCACCTGGAGAAGACCGGGGAGATCCAGAAGTCCCTGGTGCTCCGCTCGCCCCTGTCGGGCGTCATCAGCGCCAAGGCGGTGGTGGAGGGTGCGCGCGTGACGCCTGGTGAGGCCCCGCTGGAGATCACGGACCTGAGCCACCTCTGGGCTCAGGCCGACGTGTATGAGGCGGAGGTGTCTCGGGTGAGGGTGGGGCAGTCCGCCGAACTGCAGATCAACACCTTCCCCGGCCGCCCGTTCTCGGGTCGGGTGGCGTTTCTGGATCCGGTGCTGGATCCGAAGACCCGCACCCTCCGTGTGCGCATCGAGGTGGCCAACGCCAAGGGCGAGCTCAGGCCCGACATGTTCGGTGAGGCTGTGCTGAAGGCCGGTGGCCGCAGGGGCCTGCTGGTGCCCAAGGACGCGGTGCTGGATTCCGGCACCCGCAAGGTGGTGTTCTTGTCCCTTGGCCAGGGCAAGTTCGTGCCGCGGGAGGTGGAGACCGGTCCGGCGAGCGGCGAGCTGGTGGAAATCCGCACGGGACTCAAGGCTGGCGACGAGGTGGTCACCGGCGCAGCCTTCCTCGTGGATTCCGAGTCGCGGCTGCGGGCGGTGCTGGCGCAGATGGGCGCCAAGCCGGAGTCCAAGGCCACCGCACCGGAGCACAAACACGAGGCGCCGCGATGATTCCGCGCATTATCCGCTTCTCCGCCGAGAACCGTTTCCTGGTGCTGGCCGCCAGCGTGCTGCTGCTGGCGCTCTCCTGGTGGTCCATGCACCGCATCCCGCTGGACGCCCTGCCGGACCTCAGCGACACCCAGGTGATCGTCTACTCCAAGTGGGACCGCAGCCCCGACCAGGTGGAAGACCAGGTCACCTACCCCATCGTCACCAGTCTGCTGGGGGCGCCCAAGGTCAAGGCCGTGCGCGGCCTGTCGGACTTCGGCTACTCCTATGTCTACGTGATCTTCGAGGACGGCACCGACCTCTATTGGGCGCGCAGCCGCGTCCTCGAATACCTCAGCAAGATCACCGCGAACCTGCCGCCGGGCGTGAAGACCGAGCTCGGCCCTGACGCCACCTCTGTGGGCTGGGTGTACCAGTACGCCCTGGTGGACCGCACCGGCAAGCACCGCAGCGACGAGCTGAAGAGCCACCAGGACTGGTTCCTGCGCTACGCGCTCCAGAGCATTCCGGGCGTGGCGGAGGTCGCCACCGTGGGCGGTCAGGCGCGGCAGTTCCAGGTGCAGGTGAATCCGAACCGGCTGGCTTCCTACAAGCTGTCCATCGAATCGGTGATCGGCGCCGTGAAGGCCGCCAACAACGAGGCGGGCGGGCGCCTGGTGGAGGCCTCGGGCCGCGAGTACATGGTGCGCGGCCGGGGATACGTGAAGACCACGCAGGA
>Ga0265327_10003770_pt1 | contig 14065 bp, 9 predicted proteins | sample 41621metaG_FD_202089 | JGI IMG/M metagenome (GOLD analysis project Ga0265327, IMG submission 202089) | Rhizosphere microbial communities from Carex aquatilis grown in University of Washington, Seatle, WA, United States - 4-16-21 metaG | ecosystem: Host-associated > Plants > Roots > Rhizosphere >... | reverse complement strand
GGCATCGGAGATACCATCGAGCTTTGATTCCAAACGGCATCTCGACCCCGTTCCACACTGATATCCAACGGCCCACACCTTGCCGAGATACACGCAATTCCGGAGTCGCGTTGACATTATCACCAATTTCGGGTTCTCTGACCACGTGACTTCTGTGAATTCTGTTTCGTTCAAGGTGTATGATTCGTCCGAAGAAGCCGTCCGCGAGCTGGCCGGTGAAGTGGCCGAATTGATCCGTTCGCGTGCTGCCGGAGGGCGCAGCGCCGTCCTCGGGCTGGCCACCGGCAATACGCCGCTTCCCTTCTACCGCGAACTCATCCGCCTCCACCGCGAGGAGAATCTCTCGTTCGCGCACGTCGTGACGTTCAACCTGGACGAATACCTCGGCCTCGAGCGCGATCACCCGGAGAGCTACTGGACCTTCATGCACCGGAACCTGTTCGATCATCTCGACCTCCTTCCGGAAAACATCAATCTCCCCTCCGGCACCGTCGCCGAGACCGAGGTCGACGCTCATTGTGCCGCCTACGAACAGGCGATTGTCGATGCCGGCGGCCTCGATTTCCAACTCCTCGGCATCGGCCGCACCGGCCACATCGGTTTCAACGAACCCGGTTCGCCGCAGGACTCCCGCACCCGCCGCATTCACCTCGATCCGGTCACCCGCGAGGATGCCGCCCCGGCCTTCGGTGGCCTTGAGCATGTGCCGACCCACGCCATCACCATGGGCTGCGGCACCATCCTCGAAGCCCGCCGGATCGCCCTCCTCGCCTGGGGTGAAAAGAAGTCCGCCATCGTCAAGGAAGCCATCGAAGGGCCCATCACCGATCAGGTCAGTGCGTCGTTCCTGCAGGAACACCCCAACGCCACCTATTATCTCGATCGCGGAGCAGCCTCCCAGCTCGACTGAGTTTCCCGACGCGGAACAGATCGGCTTTTTACGAAGCGGAGGGCCTTGGAAACGATCCAGCCCTCCGCTTTTCCTGACATGGTACGGGTGGACTCCTTCACCAGAATTTCACGTTTTTGAGATTCGCGTCCCGCCCGAGGGAGGTTAGAGTTCTGCTGCCATGGCAAAATCCTCGGATGAAAACCGCGATCACTGGATCGCGCTGGCGGAGAAAACCTCCCGCCGCGTGAACCTCGGCTGGTGGCTCGAGCGCCTCGCCGCGCCGCTGGTGGTCACCGCCATCGCCGGTGCCTGTGCCCTCTTGCTTACCCGTCGCGAAATGCCCGAAGCGCCCGCCAGTTGGTTCATCGGCGGTATCGCAGGGGTTCTCGCGCTGCTCGGTCTGATCACGTGGCTGATCGCTCGCCGCCACTTCGAGTCGCTGGATCAATCGATGGTCCGCATCGAAGCCACGATGCGCCTCCGCAATGCGCTTTCCGCCGCCCAGGCCGGTGTGGCCCCCTGGCCACCACCGCAGCCGCTGTTCGATCCCGGCATCCGCTGGAACTGGCCCCGACTGCTGGTGCCCACGCTCGGGGCGCTGGTCGTTCTGAGCGTCGGTCTCTTTGTTCCTGTCTCGGCCAAATCGATCGACAAGCACGTCGTCGATGAGCCGCAGGCGTGGAAAAAGATCGAGTCTGACCTGAACAAGCTCACCCAGGACGCGGTGGTGGACGAAACCTACCTGGAGGACATGCGCAAGCGCGTGGACGAACTCCGCGCCCAGAAGCAGGAGGACTGGTTCAGCCACTCGTCTCTGGAGGCGACCGACACGCTCAAGAAGTCCCACCAGTCGGAAATCGACCGGGTCGATCGTGAACTCACCCGCGCCCAGAAAGCCATGGGGGATCTGGAAAAATCCGCCTCTGCCGGAAATCAGGCCGATCAATCGCGACTCGCCAACGAATTCGACCAAGCCCTGCAGGGTCTCCAGAACGGCGCCATGAAGCCGAACCCGGCGCTCTTGGAAAAACTCAAGGCCTTCGATCCCAAAAACCTCGGCCAACTCAGTCCCGAGCAGAAACAGCAGTTGAAGGACGGCATGAAAAAAGCCGCCGATGCGATGAAGGGCATGAGCAAGCAGGGCGAGGGGGAGGGTGACGACTGGTCGGACCAACTCTTGGGCGACTGCAAGGGCGACAAGGACGGAAACGGCAAAGGCAGCGGCAAAGGCAGCGGCAAAGGCAGCGGCCAAGGTGGTGACGGCCAGGGAGACGGCGATCAAAATGGCAACGGCAATGGCGAAGGCGCACCCACCCGGGGCCCTGGCCATGACCCGAATCTCCTCGGCAAGCAGCACGACAAATCCGCTACCGGTGCCCTCGCCGGACTCGAAGCCAAGGACCTTTCCAACGCCACACCTGGCGATCTCCTCCAGCTTCAGGACGGCCAGCATGATGTGGACACGTCCCCCAGCAACGTCACCAGGGGCGGCCACACCGACGCACTGGGCGCAGGAGGCAACAGGGTCTTGACCGATTCGCTCGATCCTTCCGAGCAGAAGGCGATGAAGAAGTACTTCAGCGAATAGCCTTCTCCAGGCGAGCGTGCGATTTCGGAAGACCGGTGTCCGGTCCCCACCTTGGCCGCATTCCCGGCCAGCCTGAATTCCAAGTCGGGAAAACTTGCGCTATTTCCACCAGCGGTCACAGACAGGAGTGCCTGCCGAACACCTCCTGGACTCCCTCGCTGATCCGGGCTGGGTCGTTCTCCCCTCGTATCTCGCCGCTGTCGAAGCGCGTGCCCTCGCGTCGGAATGCTCCGACCGCTGGGACCAGGGTGATTTCCATCAGGCTGGCACTGGACGGGGCACCGGTCTTGCGGTGCGTGAGGCCATTCGCGGCGATCAGGTGCTGTGGATGGACCGCGAGGATGCCGGCATCGCCCAGACGGCATGGCTAGACGGAATCGAAGTCCTTCGGCTGGCCATGAATCGGGGGCTCTTTCTGGGCCTGCAGGACTATCAGGGACACTTTGCCATCTACCCGGAAGGCGGATTCTACAAGCCCCACCTCGACCGCCACGAAAACACCACCACCCGCATCATCACCGCCATTCTTTATTTGAACGATGCGTGGCAGGCCGGCGATGGTGGCGAACTGAAATTGTGGACCACCCCCGGCGAAAAAGACGGCCCGTTTGAAATCATCGAACCCCGCCTCGGAACTCTGGTGCTGTTCCGGGCCGCGGACTTCTGGCATGAGGTACTCCCGGCCCATCGCACCCGCATGAGCATCACCGGCTGGCTGCGGGTCTGAAGACTCGTCGGAAATATTCGAGTCGCATAGATTCTGTTCTCCGCTTGGGAAGTGGCCGGGCATTGCTGCCCGGCCACACCGTCATTGCATGGTACCCCAAAAAAGCGATTTCAGATGAACCAACCCTGGCAGATGTTGCCAGAGTGGGTTCCCAGATAAAACGTCGCCAGCCGCCGACCTTGTCGGCTGGTTCTGCGAATTTCCAGCTCATTTTCGGACGGCCTCGGAAATGCCCGCCGTTTCGGCGTTTTCTTCACTTCCCGGCCCTGGGGCACCCGATAGCCTGTGACGAAATTGTTTCCAATTTCTGATCCCGCATGAATCGCTCCCAGTTTCTCCGTCTCTCCACCTTTGGTACCCTCGGTTTCGCTTCACGCGGACTGGCACTTCCGACCAGCTATGCCGGAGCTCCATCAGGCCTGCGTCCCTACCTCCAGTCGCCACGGCCGGATTCCATCTGGGTCTCGTGGTTTTCCGACAAGGCCCCCTCCGGCGTGATCGAATGGGGCACCTCCCCCACCGCCCTGACCCACAAGGTCGAGACCGGGCTCGACACCCTGGGGCCGGGCTTCAACTACCACTCGGGGAAAATCACCGGACTCTCGCCCCGCACCTACTACTATTATCGTATCAGGAACGAAGCGGCCGTTTCCGAAACCTTCCGCTTCCGCACGCTGCCCGCCACCGGCACCAAGACGGGAAAATTCCGCGTGCTGGTGATGGGTGACAACCAGATCATCAAGGAAGACCGCTATGCCCGGCTCGTCGCCTGTGCGAAGGCGAAGATCGAGTCGGCCTACCGCGTCCCGATCGAGGAAGCGATCGACTTCATCCTCATGCCCGGCGACATGGTCGATGTCGGCACGCTCGACCATTACCGCAATCTCCACTTCAAGCAGTGCGGGCTCGTTTCGCCGAACCTGCCGATCATGACCACCATCGGCAACCACGAGACCTATTACGACAAGGGCATGGACCTCTACAAACGGATCTTCCGCTACGAGGACCTCAACTACGGCGGCATCACCAGCCCCGGGGGAAATCTCTACTACTCCTACAAGTTCGCCAACATCGCCTTCATCCACACCAGCAGCGAGCACACCGGTCCCGAACAAAAAGACTGGTGCCGCAAACTGGTCGACACCCTCAAGACCGACACCACCACCGACCTCTGCGTCAGCGTCTGCCACCGGCCATACCAGGCCGAGCAGTATGTGGGCGACATCTCCTCGTGGTTCCGCAATGAGATCATGCCGATGATGGCCGAGACCGAGAAGCACGTGCTCAACATCGGCGCGCACCACCACCTTTACGCCCGCGGCCAGACGCGGGAGTGGCCGGTTTATCACATCATCTCCGGCGGCACCGCCTGGGATCAGTTCTGGGGCACCTCGAAGGAAGTCGATTTCGATGACGTCCAGAAGACCATCGCCAACTGGGCTTGGCAGATCCTCGACTTCGATCTGGCAGAACGTTCGATGCAGGTCACCTGCTTCGCCGAGGCCAACGTCAAGCTCCCTGCCGCCACCCGCTGGAATTACAACAGCCGCATCATCGATTCCTTCCATCGGAAGCTCGGGCTGGCCGTGCCGGCCCAGCCCGCCGTCACCAATGTCTTCACCGCCCCAGTGACCCTGCCGCTCGCGCTGAAAAGCTCGGCCTACAAGACCTCCACGACCGAGAAGCTCAACAGCACCTGGTTCCAGATTGCAACCGATCCCGCCTTCACCAATCTCAAGATCGACAAGATCCGCGACTACGAGAACTTCTACGGCGACACCGGAGCCCCGCTCTACGAGCCCATCGACATCAACAAGGGTATCGATCTTCTGCAGTTCCCCATTGCCGCGGATTCCCTTCCGAACGGCACTTACCATGTCCGCCTTCGCCATCGCGACGCGAACGCCAGTTGGTCGCCATGGTCGGTGTCCGTCCCATTTGAGGTCACGGGAAGCGTCGTGCGGAACCCGGTGATCAGCCTCACCCAGCATGTCTATCCTCTGGGCGGATCCATTCCGATCCTCTACGAAAACGGCCCGGGCAACGCCAAGGACTGGATCGGAATCTTCAAGAAAGGACAGACGCCTTCGACCTCGTCCAAGGCCACCACGTGGCAGTATCTCAAGGGAAAGAGCGGCACGCTCACCTTCGCGGCGGACAAGCTCGCGGCCGGTCAGGAATGGTTCGCCTCCCTGCTGGCGGATGACGGCTACACCGAAGTCTCGAACCGCGTCCCCTTCTATATCGGCAATACGCCCACCCTCTCGACCGATAAGGCCGCCTACGATCAAGGCGATACCGTCCGCATCGCCTGGTCCAATGCCCTGCCCGGCCCTTCGGATACGGTCCGTCTCTACAAAGCCGGCCAGGCTCCGGGCTCGAACCCAGCCATTGCATCCCAGGCGGTGACCACTCCATCGGGAACCGCGACGTTCGAAAAATTGCCGAAGGGCTATTACTACGCCGTCTACCTTGTCAGCGATGGCAGCTTCGAGGTCAGTCCGCACGTTCCGTTCGCAGTCGGCTCCCAGATCGCCACGGTCAGCATGCCGTCAGACGTCATCACCGCCGGGCAGGACTTCATCGTCAACTTCACCGATGGTCCCGGCATTCCCAAGGACTACATCGGCCTTTTCAAGCAAGGCGACGTTCCCGGAGTCAACGTGCTCATTTCCTACCTCTACTTCGATGGAAAGAGTTCCGGCAGCGTCACCTTCAAACTGCCCGATCTCCCCCCGGGCGACTACTTCGCCGCCCTCTACTCCAACGACTCCTACACCGCCGTCTCCAACCACTGCAACTTCACCGCAAAGGCGCGCTGAGGCACTGGGAGTGGCTCCTTTCGAGGAGCCATGGTGGCTCGAAAGCCGCCACTCCAAGTCGCAAGCGCCAACCGCCGCCCCCGTTCAATGATGGCGGGCGCCGAGGTTGGCGATGGTCTGGAAGATCGCGGTGATCATCAGATACGCCATGGTGCCGATGAGGGTCGCCATGATGATCAGAATCACCGGCATGATCAGCGCCATGATGCGCTGCAGGTCCTTGTTCAGCTCCTTGTCGTAACGCTCGGCGGCGCGGCGCAGGGAAAGGTCCAGCTTGCCGGTTTGTTCACCGACGGAAATCATGTCCACAAACAACGCCGGAAAGGCCCCGGTGCGAATCAGTGCCCGCGAAAACGCGCGGCCGTCACCCACCTGGTCGATCACCCGGTTCAGCTCGCCACGCAGCGAAAGGTTCTGGGTCGCATCCCGCGAAAGCTCGAGCGCGCGCAGCAGTGGCAGGCCGTTGCCCACCAGGTTCGCCATGGTTTCCAGGAACTGCACGTAGAAGCGGCTGGCGATCACCGGACCCATCAACGGAGCCTTCAGCTTGATCCGGTCCCAGGTCGGCTTGTTCGCGTCGTTGTCCTTCCAGGCCTTGAAAAACAAACCGGCCGCGATCAGCAGGATAATATAGACATACCAGTACTGCGCTAGGTGGTGGCTGGCCATGGTCATCCACTGGATCGGCAGCGGCAGCTTGCCACCCGGCGTGCTCTTGATCAGCTCCGTGAGCTGCGGGATCAGCGTGGTGACGAACACCACCGACACCCCGATGCCGGCCAGCACCAGGAAGGCCGGGTAGATCATCGCCAGGATCAGCTTGCCCTGCAGTTCCTGCAGCGTCTTGAGATAATGTGCCTGGCGCTTGAGAATAGTATCGAGCGCGCCTGAGGCCTCGCCCGCCGCGGCGAGCGAGCAATAGAGAGGCCCGAAGCTGGGGCTCACCCGCTTCAACGCCGCCGAAAAGTTCATCCCGTCCCGCACTTCCTGGCGGATCTTATACGCCACGTTCTTGAGACTGCCGAGCTCCTGGCGGCCTTCCATCGACTTCAGCGCCGGCTCCAGTTGCAGGCCGGCCCCGAGCATGTCGGAAAGCTCTTCGGTGAACATCACCACCTCGGCCCGCTTCATCTTGATCGGCCCCTCGGGGATCGCCTCTTCCTTGGTCTTCGCCGTGACCCTCACCGCATCCGGATCCGCCTTGGCCTTGTTCTTGGTGGCCGAGGGCACCATCCCCGCCGCATTTTCCTTGAGGCTGACCGGCTGCAGGCCGCGCTTGTCGAGCATCCGCAGCGCGTCCGGACGGTCCGAGGCGTCGAGTTCGCCGGTGGTGACGCCACCAGCGGCATTGAGAGCTTTATAAACGAAGACAGGCACGGGAAAAACCGGAGTTGGGCGTTAAATGGGGGTCCGAAGTGGCTTCAGGCGTCCCCACCGATGTCGGTGGAGGTGACCGAAATGACTTCTTCGATCGTGGTCTGACCCTGCATGACCTTGAACCAGCCGTAGCCGCGCATCGGCACGTAGCCATCCTTGGCCGCCTGCGCGCGGATCGCCGTGTTCGGGGCGCTGTGTGCCACCAGTTCCTGCATGGCGTGGGTGAGAATCGCGATTTCGTAAATGGCCAACCGGCCGCTGAAGCCACTGTTGCGGCAGCGGTCGCACCCGCGGGCCGAGTAGGCCTGGCCGACGATGTCCATCGGAATGCCCAGGTCCCGGCGGTCCTGATCGGTCACCTCGCGCGGCACCTTGCAGTGCGGGCAGAGGCGGCGGACGAGGCGCTGGCCGAGGAAGGCGCGCACCGCCGCGGACACCAGGAACGGCTCCACGCCCATGTCCACCAGACGGCTGATGCCGCCAATGGCGTCGTTGGTGTGGAGGGTAGAGAACACCAGGTGACCGGTGAGCGAGGCGCGGATGGCGATTTCCGCCGTTTCCAGGTCTCGAATTTCCCCGATCATCACGATGTTCGGGTCGGCGCGGAGAATCGAACGCAGCGCCGAGGCGAAGGTCAGGCCGATTTCCGACTTCACCGCGATCTGCATCACGCCGGGGAGCTTGTTTTCCACCGGGTCCTCCACGGTGACGATGCGCCGCTCGGGGTGGTTGATCTCGCTCAGGAAGGAATACAGGCTCGTTGACTTACCGGAACCGGTCGGACCGGTGATCAGGATGATGCCGTTGGGCAAATGCAGCAGGGACTCGATCTTCGTCCGCACGAAGGGCTCCATGCCGAGCTTCTCAAGATTGAATTTCTGCTGGTTGAGCAGACGCAGCGAGACGCTCTCCCCCTCTACCGTCGGCACGGTGGCCACGCGGACGTCGATCGTCTGGCCTTCGAACTGGAGGTTGATACGTCCGTCCTGCGGCAGGCGCCGTTCGGCGATGTCCAGGCGGGACATGATCTTCAAGCGGGCGATCACCGAGCTTTGCAGCGCCTTGATGTTCTCCGGCACCGTCACCTCGATCAGCTTGCCGTCCAGGCGGTAGCGGATCCGCAGGTTGTCGCTCAGCGGCTCCACGTGAATATCCGTCGCCCGCTGGTCGAGCGCTTCACGGATGATCTGGTTCACAAACTTCACCACGCTGGCCTCTTCATCGTCGTCCTTGTCGATGACGTTGGCCTCGTCGGAAGCTTCGAGATTGTCGTAGTCCATCTCGCGACCTTCCAGAATCTGCTCGAAGGTGTCCGCGCCCACGCCGTAGAGGCGGCGCAGGGCTTCATGAATGCGGCGGCGCGAGGCCATGCACCAGTCCACCGCCATTGGCAGCTCCTGGGCGGCGGCCTGACGGGCCACCAGGTTGAAGGGATCGAACGTGGCCAATTTCAGCCGCCGGCTTGGGCCCTCACCCTCGAACGCGATCGGTAAAAGCCGGTGCCGCAGCGCCACCCGCGGGCCGCAAGCCTCACGCAGGGGCAGCGGAGCCTCCGACATCGGGATGGAATCCAGCCACTCCAGACCGAGGTCATCGGACAGGGCATGGAGGTATTTCTCCTCATCGAGGATACCGGCATCGAGCAAATCGTCGATCGGCGAGCGCTGGCGCTGGGCCGCTCCATCGAGGAGATCGGAAACGGCCTTGAGGTCATCACAACCGGTTCGGCGGGCGGGTTCGAGCAGGAGGCTGGTCATTCGGCTGGAAGTCTTCTCCTGTAAAAGCCGCTGAAGCGCAACTTTGTCTCAGGAAAATTACGAGGAGCAGGGAACTCCCGGGTCTGATGCCGATTTTCTGAGGAAATCATGGAGACTGGACCAATGGCTCCTCCAAAATCGCACCATTTGCAGCATCTTTCCCTTCCCGTTTCGCTAATACAGCCGCCGCCCGGATTCGCGCCTGATAATACCTTATGGTGTCCTTTCGATCTGCAGTGGTGTACATGGCGCCGGGGTGGGACAAAAACCTCCGGATCAATTCGGTGTCTTCCGGGTTCTGCCACGCAGCCAGACTGTCAATAGCGGTTCCCAAGTGATAGAGATCCTGAGTCTTGGCATTTTCGGAAGGGGCCCGTGCCAAAAGATGCCCGGCTTCGTCGAAGGGTGGAACATCTGGACCGAGAACGCGCCGCTCACGCAATTCCGCCTCAAGGGCAATACGGAGGCTTTCCCGGAATTTTCCACTCCAGTCGGGAACCCCTTTCTGTTTCCAATCGAACTGGATGGTAAGGAAGGATTCGGCAGCATCGAAGTTTTCGTGCAACAGGAGGTCGAATAAGCGGTAGTCTGGGCCGCTCAACGGCGTTTTCAATCCGACGAGAGTGCAGAACCAGAGGTTGGCGGTATTGCCCTTCAATCTTCCATGATTTTCAAGCAACCATTCCACCGCTTTTTCCCGCTGGCCTCTTACTGTCAGCTCTTGAATGGGCCATAGGCAGTTGAATGGGCTGCTGGACTTGAGAAGTCCGTTCAACCGCTTGTCGGTCATCAAGTCGCGGGGCCACCAGTCGAAACAGAGGAACTCCACCGCTGCGTCTTGTTCTCCGGGATCTCCATGCGCGATGGAATTTCCAGCCTCACGGAGAAGCATGACCAGTTGGGCCCTTGTCGCGCCCCAAGGATTGCCCGACTTCATGCGGTGCTTATATTCGGCCCGCTGCTCCGAAGTAAGATAGAGCACCTCACTACGGGTTCTGCGAGTGCCGTTCATGTACCGCCAGACCAATCCACGACATTTTTCCGGTGTGCCATAGTCCACGTGAGAAACGGATCTCGAAGAATCCAAGGCACCAATGCAGCGCTGGAGGCGACTCCGCTCGTTCAACGATTGGTCCCAGTTCTCGGAGAGGAGCCTGACCATCAAATCCGCGCACTTACGCTCCTCTTCCGTGAGCGTTCTACCCTGAAGGCTGGCAAGCCACTCACCGGCATAATGACGACTGGACCGGGAAGCGTCATACGCACGTTCGAGCGCGAGCGCAGCATCGATTTCCTCTGGAGTCTTGGCGATAAAGCATCTTGCCCAATTTCCCTCCTTCAGGCCATAACGGATGTCTTCGCCTATCCCCGGATTAGCTCCATAATCCCGGCCGGAACTTTCCCATCCCTTGGACAAATATTTACCCCGGAGGGTCTGGGACACCAATTCGCGACCTCGCAGCACAAACCGGATTTCTCCTGCAACGTCTCCGACCTGGGGATCGATTGATCGCAGCACCAGAACTTGGCCAGGAAGAAGGCTTTTGGGAACGTGCTCATCACCGCAACCCGATTGAAAAGGCTGACAGCGCTCCCAGTGATCGCCCATTTTCACTTCCTCGACCGCATCAAACGAAACATCTCGCTCGGAAACACTGGAATTCGTATCGTTGATCAGCATGACGGCAATCTGTCCCCGGACAGAGTCCTTTGGATCCGCCACCAGTGAAACCTTACCTTTTGGATACGCTAAGTCACTTGGGAGAGCCGTAATCGAAAACAGCCCACTTTCACTTCCGTCAAGCGCATGATGATTTCGAATCGACTCCAGTTCCTCGCTGGACGGAGGCTCGGTCGTCTCCCCGCACGCGGAGAGCGATCCACCGAGGACCAGAAACAGCGCTAGGATTTTCGTAATGGACGACATACTTCAGTAACTCTTAAGCGATTTCCTGATCAACGAAAAATCATGGATTGGGAAGCAGCGGCTCCTCCAAAATCACACCATTTGCGGCATCTTTCCCTTCCCGCTTTTTCAAAATTCCGACTACTTCCGATCTGACTTCATAGCATTTGAAAGTCTGATTCCGATTTATCGTGCGGTAGCTGACTCCCGGGTGATGGAGAAAGGATTTGATCAATGGGGTGTCCTCCGGATTCTCCCAAGCAGCCAGAACGGCGAGGGCACCACTCAGGTGGCCCAGATCCTGCCTTCTTGCCTGATTTGGAGGGGTGAGAGGCAGAGGCTCGCCCCAAACATCGAAGTCGGGCCTCTCCATCCCTTGTACCGAATTCTCATGAAGTTCACGCTCCAGAGCGGCGCGCAGTTCCACTCGGAATTTCCCGCTCCATTCGGGAACGCCATGTTCATGCCACCCCTGTTGAACCCGACTAAATGTTCCAACGCCCTCGAAATGGTTCCTGGCCAGGAGCGCGTGAAACAACCGAAGGTCAGCATCCCCTAAAACGGGGTCCTTTCCCCACAAGGTGGGTACCCATCGATCGGCTGCATCTTGATTCAGACTTTCCAGATTCTTAAACAACCACTCGACCGCCACCTCGCGTTGACCCTTTGCCGAAAGAACTTGGATCGGCCAAAGGCAGGTCGCGGGTGTCCCGGAATTGAGCAAATGGACGATTTCGTCATCCGGAATCAAATCATGTGGCCACCAATCGAAGCAAAGAAACCAGGTGGCGGCAGCGCGCTCGGCTTCATCGCCATGCTCGAACGAGTTTTCAGCTTCCCGTTTGAGGAGGATTAGTTGCTCCATGGTCGCTCCGAGCGGGTTCCCTTGATCCACCCGAGCTCTGGCTTCAGCACGTTGCTCGATCGTCAAATAGCCCAATCCGTGGTGCTCGGAGATCCGATTTAGATATCGCCATACCACTGCCCGGCATTTCTCGGGCGTTCCGTAGATCTGATGAGATACCGGCCGGCAAGAATCGAGGGCCGAGAGGCAGCGCCGGAGACGGCCCTCGACATCCAGTGCCCGGTTCCAACTAACCGAAAAAACCTGCTTCATGCGCGCGGCGCACTTCCTCTCCTCGTCCGATGCGGTTTCCGGATCGTAATGCTTACGAAGCCAGCGGCTGGCATAAAGTCGGCTCGCCCACGACTCGTCGTAGGAACGTTCGAGCACCAAGGCCGCGTTGATTTCTTCCGGATTCTTGGCGATTTCGCAGAGCTCCCATTTGCCTTCAATTAGCCCGGACACGATGTCTCCCGCGATGCCTCCGTTGGAGCTATGGTCCAGACCGGCATCACTATAGGCTTTCGAGGAATACCTGCCACGGATGGTTTGGGAAACCAGATCGGGCGATTCCAAACTATAGCGGATTTCGCCTTCAAGGTCTCCAATTGTCGGATCAGGACCACGCAACAGCAGGGCTTGGCCCGGAGGCAGATCCTGAGGTGGCTCTACGGATCCACATTGGTATCCAAATGGCTGGCATCGCCTCCAATGGCGGCCAATCTTCACCTCCTCAACGGCCTCCGTGTATTCGAATACCACTCCGGGTATACTCTTCGAAGTATCATTAATGAGGAAGATCGCGATTTCCCCCTGGTCCCGGTCCCTCAGATCAGGGACGAGCGACAGCTTCCCTTTGGCATAGGTCACTCCATCCGGCAAAGCCTGTAGGAGAAAGGCCCCCGCCCTCACACGTTCCAGTGCCTGGTGGTTTTTGAGAGCCGCGAGTTGCTCCGAAGTCAAAAGTCTCAACGCCGCCTCCTTCGCGCCGACGGAAGTCGATGCCGATGCCGACAAGACTAGACAAACCAGTATCCATCTCATTCGCACATGATCATTGGGCCCCAATACTTCCCAAAAAACAAGACCTGATCCAGCGACCAATCGCACTCAGAATTTCCGTGCCAGCGGGCATCCGGCGTGCATCATCCGGTCCGTGGCCTATTTGGAAATTCGCGACCTCTACAAGCATTTCACGAAGCGTACCGGCGGGATCTTTTCGTCGGGCACGGAAACCATCCGCGCGGTGGATGGCGTGACGCTCTCGATTGAAAAGGGCGAAATCCTCGGCCTGGTGGGCGAATCCGGCTGCGGGAAATCCACCCTTTCCCGGACGCTGATGCAGCTCACGCCGCCGACCGCCGGATCGATCATTCTCAATGGCGAAGACTTGGCGCAATTGCCCCACCACGAGATCCGCAAGCGCCGGCTCGATTTCCAGATGGTGTTCCAGGATCCCTATGCGTCCCTGAATCCGCGGATGACGGTGTTTTCCACCCTTTCCGAGGCGATCCGCCAGCGTCATCCCAATGTCAAAGGCAAGGCGCTGATGGATCGGATCGAGACCCTGATGGCCACCGTGGGCCTCGATGCACGGACGGCCCGCAAGTATCCGCACGAATTTTCCGGCGGCCAGCGCCAGCGCATTGCCATCGCCCGGGCGCTCGCGCCCGAGCCGAAACTGGTCATCGCAGACGAGCCGGTGTCCGCCCTGGACGTGTCGATCCAATCGCAGATCCTCAACCTGCTCAAGAAGTTGCAGCGGGACCTGAACCTCACGCTGGTCTTCATTTCCCACGATCTAGGCGTCGTCCACTACCTGGCGGACCGGATCGCGGTGATGTATGGCGGAAAAATCGTGGAGTCCGGCACCGCGGAGGAGGTCTTTCACCATCCACAGAACGACTACACCAAGCGCCTGCTGGCCGCGATTCCGAAGTTGGCGGCTTCTCCTGCCGCTTGATTGGAATATTTCCCACGGGTTGCACGTCTCAAGGGTATGAGTATCTTCGCTCCAATGATTCCATCCCGCTGGCTGATGGCCGCCCTGTTCCCGCTGACGCTGGGAGCCTGCCATGCCGGCGACACCTCCAAGCCCGCCATGGAAACCTCTGAAAAAGCTCCCGAGCAGCCCACCGGCAAGGTTGAAAAG
>Ga0265327_10003769_pt1 | contig 14067 bp, 12 predicted proteins | sample 41621metaG_FD_202089 | JGI IMG/M metagenome (GOLD analysis project Ga0265327, IMG submission 202089) | Rhizosphere microbial communities from Carex aquatilis grown in University of Washington, Seatle, WA, United States - 4-16-21 metaG | ecosystem: Host-associated > Plants > Roots > Rhizosphere... | reverse complement strand
ACATCAAGGACCCGACGCAGAACATCGTCTGGGTCACGCCAGAGGGCGGCGGCGGCCCGAATTACGTCGGGATGTGAAGTTGAATGCAGAGGCCAATGCCGTTGTGATCACTCCTGCGCGCGTGGATAGATGATCACGGACAGAAACTTGATCGGGCACTTCGTGAGCTGCTCGGGGCCATGCGGCACGTCGCCCTGGAAGCTCAGCGAATCGCCGGGCTCGAGCACAAACGAATGCTGGCCGCAGCGGTATTCGAGCACACCCTCCAACATGTACAGGAACTCGGTGCCGGGATGCTGAAACGTTGGATAGCGCTGCGAGTCATCGTCGATTGTGATCAGGAAAGGCTCGAAGAGCTTGACCGGACCTTGGTCGTAGGCGAGCAGATGGTAGGTGTGCCCGCTTTTCGTGCCTCGGCGCACCACTTCCATGCCAGCGCCTTTCTTGACATGCTGGGCAGTCGCCGCCGTGGCGTCGTAGCGGCTGAACAAAGTCGCCATCCCGACGCCCAGCGCGCGCGCGATCCTGGACAAGGTGTCCATGCCGGCCGCGACGCTGCCGGTCTCGATTTTCGAAAGCATCCCCCGGCTGATTCCCGTCTGCTCCGACACCTGCGCGATGGTCAGGCCGTCGCGCAGGCGCAAGGCGCGGATCGCGCTGCCCACCGATTCTTCCAGCGTGACGGAAGTGGGTTCGGGTGCTTCGGCAGCGGATTTCGTCATGGATGCAGAAAGTCTAATGCACCAATTCGATAATTCTCAGCAGGCATAAAGGTTGCATGACAAGAAACATTGTCGCTACACTTCCACCGCGGGCCTGTCGTCGATCAGGCGCATGTCCCGCCCATCCGAGAAAAAGGTGCTCACCACATGAAGTCAGATACAACGCCCTTGCTGGCGCCATCGCACGGAGGCCTGATCCCTGCGCCGCGCTTCGCGGATGTCGAGGCAGCACAGGGCTATCTGCATGCGCAGGGCGTCAGCTACGTCCTCGCCCAATTCGTCGACATCCACGGCGTCGCCAAGGCCAAGTCGGTGCCGGTGTCGCACCTGCCGACCGTGATGAACGAAGGCGCCGGCTTCGCGGGCTTCGCGATCTCGGGCGTGGGCATCGACCCGCACGGCCCGGACTTCATGGCACGCGGTGACCTGTCGACCCTGAGCACTGTGCCCTGGCAGTCGGGCCTGGCGCGCATCGTCTGCGAAGGTCATGTCGAGGGCGAGCCCTGGAGCCACGACAGCCGGGTCGTGTTGCGGCGTCAGATCCAGAGGCTCTCGGAACGCGGCTGGACGCTCTTCACCGGCCTGGAGCCCGAGTTTTCGCTGCTGCGCCGCAGCGCCGACGGCAGCATCGCACCCTGCGATCCCACCGACACCCTGGCCAAACCCTGCTACGACTACAAGGGTCTCTCGCGCACCCGCGTGTTCCTGGAACGCCTCTCCGATGCCCTGCGCGCCACCGGCATCGACGTCTACCAAATCGACCACGAGGATGCCAACGGCCAGTTCGAACTCAACTACACCTTCACCGACGCGCTGACCTCCTGCGATCACTTCGTCTTCTTCAAGATGGCGGCCACCGAGATCGCCAACGAACTCGGCCTGCTGTGCTCCTTCATGCCCAAGCCCTTCGCCGACCGGCCGGGCAACGGTATGCACATGCACATGTCGATCGGCGATGGCCAGCGCAACCTCTTCAGCGACAAGTCCGACCCGCGAAAGCTCGAACTGTCGCCGCTGGCCTATCACTTCCTGGGCGGCCTGCTGACGCATGCGCCAGCCTTGACGGCGCTCTGCGCGCCCACTGTCAACTCCTACAAACGACTGGTGGTCGGTCGCTCCATGACCGGCGCCACCTGGGCCCCGGCCTACATCAGCTATGGCGACAACAACCGCTCCTGCATGGTGCGGATTCCGAAGGGTCGGTTGGAACTGCGCCTGCCCGACGGCGCCTGCAATCCCTACCTGGCCACGGCGGCGGTCATCGCCGCGGGTCTGGACGGCGTCGCGCGCGAACTCGATCCGGGCGCGCCCTGCAGCAGCAATCTCTACGAGCGGTCCGACGCGCAACTCAAGGAGGCCGGCATCGCGACCCTGCCGCAGAACCTCGGTGCGGCGCTCGATGCCTTCGAGTCCGACCACCTGATGCGCGATGCGCTCGGCCCGGTGGCCGATGAGTTCCTGAAACTCAAGCGCATGGAATGGACTGAGTACCAGCGCCACGTCTCGGCCTGGGAAATCAGGCAATACCTCGAATTCTTTTGAAAGGACAAAACGCCATGTGCGGAATCGTAGGACTGCTTGTGAAGACACCCTCGCTGCGCGAAAGGCTCGGCGAACTGATGATCCCGATGATGATCGGGATGACCGAGCGCGGGCCGGACTCGGCCGGTCTGGCCGTCTTCACCGCGCCGCTGGAAGGCGAGCGGCGCAAGCTCAGCATCGATGCGGGCAATGATGCCGGCGGCGACCATTACGACTGGCAGGCGCTCAGCGCGTCGCTGGATGCGGCATTGCATTGCGACGCCTGCGTTGAAGCCAAGGGCAACCACGGCATCCTGGCCTTCGACGCACCGGTGGGGAAGGTCGGCGCCTGGCTTAAGGAGCATGCGCCGGCGCTCCAGGTCTTTTCGGCCGGCCGCAGTATCGACCTCTACAAGGACACCGGCACGCCGGCCGAGGTCGCCGAGCGCTACGGCTTCTCGCACTTCAGCGGCACGCACCTCGTCGGCCACACGCGCATGGCCACCGAGTCCGCCGTGACGCCCGACCGTGCCCATCCCTTCACTGCGGGAGAAGACTTCTGCCTGGTGCACAACGGCTCGCTCTCCAACCCCAACGGCATCCGGCGCATGCTCGCGCCGCAAGGCATCCGCTTCGACACCGACAACGACACCGAGGCCGCGACCCGCTTCCTCGAATGGCGGTTGCGTGAAGGCGACGAACTCGAGACCGCGCTGCAGAGGGGCTTCGAGGTGCTCGACGGCTTCTACACCTTCCTGATGGGCACGCCCACCGAACTGGCGCTGATCCGCGATCCCTTCGCCTGCAAGCCGGCGGTGGTCGCCGAGACCGACGACTACGTCGCCATCGCCTCCGAGTTCCGCTCGCTGGCGCACCTGCCGGGCGTGAAGAACGCCCATGTCTTTGAACCTGCACCCGCGGAGATGTACGTATGGAAAGCGTGAAGTTCGACCTTGAGCAGATCGCGCTGCGCATGGTCAATCAATACCTGCACCAGGAGGCACCGGCGAAGGAAGGCCTCTCGGTGCTGATCGAGAGCCCGAACGGCGCCCATGCCATCGCGGCCGGCCTCGACGCGCCAATCGATGTCGTGATCGAAGGCCATGCCGGCTACTACGCCGCCGGCATGAACCAGCAGGCCAAGGTCACGATCAACGGCAGCGCGGGCCCGGGCGTGGCCGAGAACATGATGAGCGGAAGCGTCCATGTGAAGGGCTTCGCGTCGAACGCCGCCGGCGCCACCGCGCAGGGCGGCCTGCTGGTCATCGACGGCGATGCCGGACTGCGCTGCGCCATCTCGCTCAAGGGCGCGGATGTGGTGGTCGGTGGCTCGGTCGGCAGCTTCTCCGCCTTCATGGCCCAGGCGGGCAACCTGGTGGTGCTGGGGGATGCCGGCGAGGCGCTCGGCGATTCGCTCTACGAGGCCCGCATCTTTGTGCGCGGCGCGGTGAAGAGCTTAGGCTCGGACTGCGAGCAAAAGCCGATGGGCGAAGAGGACCGGACGATCCTGCTCGACTTGCTGGCGCGCGCCGGCCATGCCGACGTCGACCCGGACAGTTTCCGCCTCTATGGGTCGGCCCGCACCCTCTACAACTTTCATGTCGACAACGCCGGAGCCTACTGAGATGAGCCATCCGAACGATCCCGCGCGCGCGAGCGTAGCTGCGCAGACGCTGCCGCGTTTCTCCGCCACCTTCGATCCCGGCACCTTGTCGGAGATCCGCCGCGCCGCTGCCACTGGCATCTACGACATCCGCGGCGCCGGTACCAAGCGCAAGCTGCCGCACTTCGACGACCTGCTGTTCCTCGGCGCCTCGATCAGCCGCTATCCGCTCGAGGGCTATCGCGAGAAATGCGGCACCGACGTCGTGTTGGGCGCGCGCTTCGCGAGCAAGCCGATCCACCTGAAGACGCCCGTGACCATCGCGGGCATGAGCTTCGGCGCGCTCTCGGCGCAGGCGAAGGAGGCGCTGGGCCGCGGCGCCAGCGCGGTCGGCACCAGCACCACCACCGGCGACGGCGGCATGACGCCGGAAGAGCGCGGTCATTCGCAGACCCTCGTCTACCAGTACCTGCCGTCGCGCTACGGCATGAACCCCGACGACCTGCGCAAGGCCGATGCGATCGAGGTGGTGATCGGGCAGGGTGCGAAGCCCGGCGGCGGCGGCATGCTGCTGGGCCAGAAGATCAGCCCGCGTGTGGCGAAGATGCGTTGCCTGCCCGAAGGCATCGACCAGCGCTCGGCCTGCCGCCATCCGGACTGGACCGGCCCCGACGACCTGGAAATCAAGATCCTCGAGCTGCGCGAGATCACCGACTGGGAAAAGCCGATCTATGTCAAGGTCGGCGCCACGCGGCCCTACTACGACGTCGCGCTGGCGGTGAAGGCCGGCGCCGACGTGGTGGTGCTCGACGGCATGCAGGGCGGCACTGCAGCAACGCAGGAGGTCTTCATCGAGCACGTGGGCATCCCGATCCTCGCGGCCATCGTGCCGGCGGTGCAGGCGTTGCAGGACCTAGGCATGCATCGCAAGGTGCAGCTGATCGTCTCGGGCGGCATTCGAAATGGCGCCGACGTGGCCAAGGCGCTAGCGCTGGGCGCGGATGCGGTAGCGATCGGTACCGCGGCGCTGGTGGCGCTCGGCGACAACGACCCGTGCTGGCAGGATGAATACGAGGCGCTCGGAACAGTGGCGGGCGCCTACGACGACTGGCATGAAGGTCGCGACCCGGCGGGCATCACGACGCAGGATCCGGTGCTGGCCGCACGTCTCGACGCCGTGCAGGCCGGCCGGCGTCTGGCGAATTACCTGTCGGTGATGACCATGGAAGCGCAGGTGATCGCGCGCGCCTGCGGCAAGTCGCATTTGCATAACCTGGAGCCGGAGGACCTCTGCGCATTGACCGTCGAGGCTGCGGCGATGGCTCAGGTCCCGTTGGCGGGAACCGGCTGGATACCGGGTCACGGCCGCTACTGAGGCGGCGCACCGAGGCGCGATCGCGGCATCCTGACGTCCACGGCGGATTCGTTGCACATCGATTAGCTGCCCCGGATCGGCGAGCACGTCGACGGACCGATGCTGATGGCCGTCCGGCGTGAGCGCTCTGCGTCGACGCCGGCCGTCGGCGCGGGCCGCGAAGACCGCCGGCACTGCCATCTGCGCGCCGCTCTTCAGCATCGAGAACGGCGCGGGCGCCGGCAGCGTCAGCGGCAAGGGCGGCGCGGTCGGCGTGGTGCTCAAGCACGAGCTAGGCAACTGGACCTTTTCGGGCGCGGCGGACCTGGGCTACGGCAGCTACGACACCACGCGCAACATCGCCTTCCCAGGCTATGCGGCGCAGGCGAGCGGCAGCTTCAACCTCACGCAGGCCGGCCTGCATTCGCGCATCTCCTACCTGATCCCGCAAGCCAGCTGGTACCTGAAGCCCTACCTCGAGCTGCACGCGATCTACCTGCACAGCGGCAGCTACAGCGAGCAGGGTGCGGGCGCGCTGGGCTTGAACGTGAGCAGCAAGAGCGACACGATGTACTCGGCCGTGCCGATGCTCGAGGTGGGCAGCCGGGTCGAGCTGGACAACGGCATGACGATGCGCCCCTACGCCGCCGTCGGCGCGACCTTCCACAACAGGAACGAATGGGGCGCCGATGCGCCGATGCGCCGATGCGCAGCTGCAAGGCGCAGTGCCTGACGTGGCCGCGTTCAACACCGCGGCCACTGCGCCCACCAGCCTCGCCAACCTGAGGCTCGGCGTGAACCTGCTGGTGAAGAAGAACGTGGAAGTGCGCGCGGAGTGTGCCGGGCAGTTCGGATCGGGCTACCGCTCGAACGAGGGTGTGCTGCGACTGAACTATCTGTTCTGAACCGAAGCCATTGATGCCGGATATGCCTGGATGGCCAACACGTACTTGTCCGGCGGCGATATGGATGCGACACTTGCGCCGCCCAGTGAACGAGCGGCCCGCACGCCGCATCCAGCAAAGTCGGAGCACGGCGTCTGTCTGCGCGCAGGCCACGCCGCGGGAAGCGTTGAAATCGAGGTCCACGCAATGCCCAATTTCTTACTGCCAGGTCCCGAGCCGCCGCCGTCTGAAGCCGGCGGCCTTCCTCGATTGGTCTCCGGCTGGAATGCCGAGATCGGCATCACGACCCAGGATCGCCTGGACGTCTTTTCCACCGCGGTGTCGCCGGCCTGGATATTCGAGCCGAAGGATCCTGCTTCGTTCGACATGAGTGAGTCTGTCTACGTCATGGGCGACGGCGTCGTGTTTTCGTGCCACTACCCCGGCATGAAGATCGACAGGACGGTGCAGTGCGTGCGCCGGGCCGATGTCGACTACTACGCCTTGCAGTTGAGGCCACGTGGCGAGATCAGGCTTGAAGCGGATGGGCGGCGCATGCGGGCGGCAGCGGGCCAGATTTTGCTAACCGACTTCGCCCGGGCTTCGCAATCGGAGATCGATGAGGGGCCGCAGCTGATGGCACTCATCCCTCGCAACGAGTTCAATCGGCTCCTTTCGCGAAACCTCGACCTGCATGGGCTCAACCTTCATGAAATGATCGGTGGCGTAGGGGTGGGTCTGCTCGCGAGTCATCTCAAAGCACTCAGCGCCCAGCTGCCGCGCATGGGCGTACTCGAGGCTGCCGGCGCGCTGCAGGCCACGATGCATTTGCTGGCGGCGGCTCTCGCGCCATCGATCGACTCGCTGGGCCTGGCACGGCAAGCCATCGAACAGTCCGTGATCCATCAAGCACGCGAGTTTGTCGACGAGCACCTGAGGTCCCCTCAGTTGAGCCCCGACATCCTTTGCCGTCATTTGAGGATCTCGCGGTCGAGGCTCTATCGAATCTTCGAACCATTCGGAGGGGTGACGACGTACATCAAGGAACGTCGATTGGCCCAGATTCACGCTCAACTCACGGGGCAGTCCGGGCCATCGGGTCGCCGACGTCTCGGGCAACTGGCGGATGAATACGGGTTTCTCAGTCAATCAGCCTTCAGCCGCGCATTCCGGGAGCAATATGGGTACACGGCTCGTGAAGCGCAGGGCATGAGATTTTCGGTCGGCGCCTCAACCTCAGTCTGATGGGGTAGCCGACGGAGCGACCGGCGCCCGGAATAACAGGCCCCGGTGCGGCGGTTTGAAAGCACGGCGAGACGATCACCTGTCGGGCGCGGCGCCGATCGAGCCGCTGGCTCCACTCACGTCCTCGACGACGACGGTCCGTTCGAGCGCGCTCGCGAGGGCCGGCGCGAACGCACGTGCGAACACGTCCGACGCGCCGCCCGCGGGATAGGGCACGAAGATGGACACCGTTCCGTACGTGAGCTCCTGCGCTTGCGCGCCGCCGCCCCGCCATCAGTGCGCCCAGCAGAAAGACGCGGGCGAATCGCAGCGCCGATCCGTTCGCCGTCACTGATAGAGCGAGCTGAGCCACTCGTCGAAGCGCTGGTGCGGGCCGCCCTCCGCCGCAAGCGCCGGCAGCGTGGCCGCGGTCGGCACCTCGCTCGGGCTGTAGCCGAACTGCGCGCGAAATGCCTTGCTGAAATGCGCAGGGCTCTTGAAGCCGTGGTCTTCCGCCAGCCGCGCGATGGCCCGGCGCTCGGTGGACTGGCTCAGGATCTGGTGCACGCGGGCGAGCCGGCGTTCCTTGATGTACTGAGCCACGCCGCCGAGCGGCTCGAAGAGCCGATACAGGGTCGAGCGCGAGATGCGCAACTCGGTGCACAGGTGCCGCGCGTCGAACTCGCAGTCCACGAGCCGGTCCTCGACGTGCTTGCGGGCGCGCCGCAGAAGTGCGCCGTCGATGGCTAGGCCGGTCGTCTGCGGATCGATGGCGACGGGCGCGAGGCTTGCCGCGACCAGACCCACCGTGGCCGCGGAAAGCGACGAGAACTCTGCGGGCATGGTTTGGGGCAGTCCCCGCAGCAGCGCGAAAAGGTGCTCCGCAAGGAGCTGCGCGCAGGCGTTGTCGGGTGAGAGCCCGTGCAGCTGCATCGGCTTGGGCAGCGCCTGATGGAGGGTGTCGCGTGGGATGTAGAGCACCGCGCTGTGGCAGCACATCTGGCTGGCCTCGGGCTGCGCCATGTCGGTGATGACGAAGCGACCCGGCGCAAGCGTGGCCCGCTTGCCGCCGGCGTCGTAGCGGAAGTCGCCGTCGCGCAGCAGGATGAGCCGGTAGTGGTCGAGCTGGTCGGACTGGATGTTGCGCTCGCGGCGCATGCGCGTCTGCGCGGGCCCGAAGGTCGCGCTGCCCACCATCAGCTCCGCCATGCGCCAGACCGACACGTCGGCGTGGAAGTCGCAGGCATCGGCCTCGTCGGCCATCGACATCTCCCAGCTCTGTGAAACGGAGTGGCGCCAATAGTCGAGCGCCTCGTGCGCCGAAGTGGTGCGGGAATCGAAGCGCATCTGCGGCAAGGCAGGCGCGGGCATCGGGGAATGCACGGGCGACATCGGAAGCAGCTTTCGTTTCGTCAGCGCCTCGAGCAGGGGCGACTCAGGGAAAACGGATGCCAGGACGGGCGGCTCGTTCAGCCAGCCCTGGAGCGGGCCGCTGCACCTCGGCGAACTTGGATGCGATGGTGAAATTCTATTAACTTAGTGTTCTGCACGTCTCGACCCAGCGTCCCAGTTCTTGCTTATTCGTCTCAGGCGCCCTGGGACCGGGGGAAAGATTTGGAACGCTCGGCAAACCGCTGCGAGCGCGCCGAGCCTACGATCCGTGCATTCATCGATGAGGAGCAGGCACCATGAGCATCATTCCCCTCGGCACGCACGATGCACCCACCATCGGGGTGCGCGACATCGGCAGCTTTCACACTGGGGGCCGGCTCGTCACGCTGAAAGGCATGCCGGCCCGCTCGCGCGTGAGCACGCCCAACGGGGCCGTGCATCCCGTCGACCCCAACGGCGAGATCATGGCGGGGCAGATGTACGTGCAGTACGTGCGCCTTGTGCAGCCCCGCAGCCGCCATCCGCTCCTGCTGTGGCACGGCGGCGGCATGTGCGGCACCAATTGGGAGACCACGCCGGACGGGCGTCCGGGCTGGCAGATGTTCTTCCTGCGCGCCGGGTTCGACGTGTGGGTGTCCGACGCGGTGGAGCGCGGCCGCGCCTCCTGGGCGCCCTCGCCCGCGGTGTACGAAGGCGAACCCTTCTTCCGCACCGGCAAGGAAGCGTGGGAAGAGACCTTCCGCTTCGGTCCGCCGGGCTCCTGGAACGCCTCCGCGGCGCTGCGGCGTGCCCACGCGGGCTCGCGCTTCCCGTCGGCCCACATGGATGACTTCATGAATCAGTTCGTGCCGCGTTGGGCCTGCAACGACGAGCGCACTCAGGCGGCCTACGACTCGCTGGTGGCGCTGCAGGATCCGTCCGCCATCGTCGTCTCGCACAGCCAGGGCGGCCAGTTCGGCTTGAGGAGCGCCTCGCGCGCGCCGGAGCGCGTGGCGGCAGTGGTATCGCTGGAACCTTCCGGTGCGCCCGACCCGCAGATGGACGATCCGTCCCTGCTTCGCGGTGTGCCGCACCTGTTTGTGTGGGGCGATCACCTAGCCGAACATTCGTTCTGGGTCGAATCGCTGCCGCGCGTGCGCCGCTGGCACGAGGCGCTGCTCGCCGCCGGCGTGGACAGCACCTGGCTGGACCTGCCCTCGCAGGGCATCCACGGCAACAGCCACGCGCTCATGGCGGACGACAACAGCGACGCGATCGCCGCGATGGTGCTGAGCTGGCTGGACGAGCGCGGCCTGCGCACGCGTTGAGCGGAGCGCGCCGGCGAAGGCTCGGGCTGGGGATGACGCCTGCCTGGGCCTCCATGCGTTCGATATTTCGACCGACGCGGTGCTGACCTTTCGCGCGCTGCACATCGCACTGACCACCGGCGGCGCCGGCACGATGTTGCTCTGGACGATGAGCCCCCGATGACCACGGGTGACGGCATCGCCGCGGGCTGCCCCGTCGCGAACATGGAGTTCATGCGGTTCTCTCCGACTTGCCTGTACCACCCTGAGACCAAGTCAGCGCGGGTGCGCTCACCCGATCGAGCTCGAGCGTTCTCAGAAGTCGAAAGTGGACAGGCTAGGCGCGTCGTGAGTCAGGGGCGGTCCGAGGAACTCGATTCCCCATCGCTGCTCGATCTCCCGCAGTCGAGTTGCACGATCGGCCGTCTCGACCTTGATCAACGGGTCGGTCGCCTCTGCCAGCTCTTGAAAGAACGTGGCGACGTCCACGCCGGGATGCATGATGACTTGCTGACGCGCCCCTGTGCCCGTCACGTTGACGTAGGTCCGAGAGCTGCCGCCCGGCACGACGACCAAGTCTCCCTTGCGGGCAACGAAGCGCCGCTCATCCACTTCGAAGATGAAGCGCCCGCTGAGGATATGGACGATTTCGCCTTCGGCACGGCGCAGGCGGGGCAGGCCCGAGTTCGCCGCATTCATGGTTTCGAACACCGCGGGAGACTGACCTGGCGGCGTGCCGGGCACGCGAACCCGCACCGACATCCCCAGAGCGTGAAGATGGATGATGGGTTCGCCTGCTTCGTGTCGCGCAGTGCTCAGCGTGGTTCGGCCGACAGATGGCTGCATCGCCCCTCCCCCTGGACGCTGGTCCAGGTCAGGCCTTCTTGACCAGCGCGCTGGCATAAGCGCGGGTGTAGGTGACTTTCATCTGATCGCCGACCTTGACGCCTTCGAGCTTCGCTGGGTCCTTCAGCTGCACTTCGCTCAGGTGGCCATAGGGGCCAAGCACGGTGACGGTGCCTTGCGCCGGGCTCATGGCCCAGATGTTGGTCACGACCGTGGTGCGCTTCATGGTGGCGTCGCCGTCGGTGGCGATCGTCTTGGCTTCCATGCGGATGCCGTCGCCCTTCTGGAAATCGAGGGCCACGGCGCGCACATAGGTTGCATCGACCGTGTCGCCGACCTGCAGGCCCGCCAGGTTCACCGTGGCGCCGACGTCGACCGCGAACTCGTTGCCTTGCGGGCCCTTGAGCGTGACGACGCGGTTCTTGGCATCGATGGCGGCAATCGTGGCGCTGGCGGTGACGGCAGCGACCTTGCCCGAGGCATCGACGATCTGCGTCGGCTGCTGGGCCGGTCGCTGGGCGAAGGCCGTGCCGGCGAAGAGCACGGAAGCGCACACGGCGCTGAGGGCAAAGGTGTTGAACTTCATGATGAGAACTCCTGCGAGTGGTTGGCGGAATCTCCCGCCGAAGGTTGGTTGTTGCTCGTCGAAGCGGAGTGCTTGTCGAGTGCATGGATCGTAGGTTTCGGGGGCGTCGCGTTGTGTCTCGCGCGTCCCATCTGTTGACGTTGCGTCTCTGATCCGAATCACCCACAGGCTTCGCACGCCGCATCCCGGTCGAGAGCGAGATTTCTTGAAGAGGATTGAGACGTCCGCGCAACCGCGCGTCGAGCCCGATTCCTAGCATCCATGGCATTGCAACGACTCCGCAAACACTTCAAGAACGAGCTCTCGATCCGATCCAACCGCCTTGTGCCGCGCACTCGGCTCAGGCCCTGGTGCCGCCCGCTGACGATTTCGGCAGCCAGGACATATGCAGCGCGGTGGCCGTGTTCTCCGACCCATGCGCAATCCACCATGCCCGATGTCTTGATCGCGAGCGTGGGGCAAACGCCGGCCAATGGCAGGTCCGAGCCCGCGCCTCCCTGGGCTGGGCGGTGACGCCTGGACCGCCTGGATCTCCGACCAGGCCGATATCGGAACCTTCTGGCCCGCGTGGCTCGTAGAGGAGTTCCCAAAGGTCGGATCTGGACGCTCGGTTACGGCGGGCCTTCCCTGGAGGTCGCCGACGTCTTCCGCCAGCACGCGCCGGCTTGGCGCGCCTCGCAGCGCCGCCATCTGAGCCTTTGGAGATGCGAATGCCAGTCGGCTACCTCCGACCGGCTCTGCCCAGGTCAAAGCCGAACGACGACCTTGCACGACACGCACGAAGTTCAGCGAAGTGCTGGATTCGCAAGTGCTTGTCGCAAAAGGGCCGGCCACATTGACGCGATATGGCGGACTGATCCTGCTCGTCAAATCTTGGAACGATCAGCAAACTGCCCGAGCGCCGCAAAAAATATCTTCATGTGCATGTTCAAACCCAATCGGGACCATGCAATGAGACCCCTTGATTCCAGGATGCAGGCGCTGCCTGCCCGCTTCTCCCGCACGCCGCTCGCGCGGCTGCTTCAACTCTCCATCGGTGCCTCGACCACCGGCATGCTGCTGATCGGCAGCGGCGCCGCGTGGGCGCAGACCTCGGGCACACCGTGCGACACGACGGCCTTCTCCTGCTCGGTCACTTCCACCAACGGCCAGTCGGCCCCGCCGGTTGCATCGGCCGGGTTCGACAAGAGCGGTCATACCGGTGGCCCCGGCACGGCCGCGGGCCCGGTCAACATCACGGTCAGTGGAGCGCCGGGTGGCAACGGCAATCCGACGCCCTGGTTCGCGCTGAACGACCCGGTGATCCAGCTGGAGGCCATCGGCGGAAGCGGCGCCGATGGCGGCACGGCGAGCGATGGCTCGGCCGCACCGATCGGAGGCTTGTCCGGTGGAAGTGGCGGGCAGGGGGCGGCTGGCGGCAGCATCGCGCTGACCGTTCCCCAGGGCGCGCCCGTGCAGGTCGTGGGGCTGCAGGATTCGGCGGCCATCCAGTTGACCTCGCAAGGAGGCAGCGGCGGTGGCGGCGCGCTGGCATCGTTCGGCGGCATCTCCGGCACGTCGTCCAGCGGCGCGCAGGGTGGCGATGTGAACGTCACCTTTCTCGCCGCGCCCGTTCAATCCAACGCCAAGGTGCAAGAGAGCACCAGCGCCGTGACTGCAAGCGGCACCGGCATCCTGGCCCAATCCATCGGCGGCAACGGTGGCAACGGCCACAGCTACAACGGCGACGTCAGCTACGTGAAGTTCGGCGTTGCCGGGGCAGACTCGAACGGGCCCGGTGGCAATGTCACGGTCACCTTCAATTCCTCTATCGCGGCGTATGCGGCGTACAGCAGCATGGGTTCCCCGGCCAGCACGTCACCCGGTGCCGGCATCTGGGCGGTGAGCGCGGGCGGCAACGGCGGCAGCGGCGGCAAGGGCGAGAGCACCGATGGCGGCCAGGGCGGCCAGGGCGGCGCGGCCGCAAACGGCGGTGCGGTGAACGTCAACGTTCAGGGTGGCTCCATTGCGACCTTGTCCGGCTCGTCCTACACGCCTGCCATTTGGGCGCAATCGCTGGGCGGCATCGGCGGCGCCGGCGGCAGCAGCGGCTTCGGCTCGGGCGGCGACTCGGGCGCCGGGGGCAACGGCGGCAATGTGAGCGTGAGCAACGACGGCGACCTGAGCACCGCAGGCGCACTGCACTCGCCAGGCATCCTCGCCCAATCCTTCGGCGGCGCCGGGCCCAACGGCGGACAAGCCGGCGCCTGGGGCGCCTCGGGCGGCGAAGGCGCCACCGGCGGCACTGGCGGAACCGTGCTGGTCACAGGCACGGGCTCGATTCAGACCGCCACCCGCAACTCCCCCGGTGTGCTCGCGCAGAGCATCGGCGGCGGCGGCGGCAACGGCGGCGACTCCAACGGCTGGTTGGCCGTGGGCGGCGTGGGCGGCAATGGCGGCAACGGCGGCCCGGTGCAGATCAACTCCGGACAAAGCATCACGACCACCGGCGCCTCCTCGACGGCCATCATGGCCCAGGCCGTTGGCGGCGGCGGCGGCAACGGCGGCAATGCCACCGGCACCGGCGTCGGTGTGAGCCTGGTCATCGGCGGAAGCGGCGCGCAGGCCGGCGACGGGGGCACGGTGGCGGCGTTGAACACCGGCAACATC
>Ga0265327_10003768_pt1 | contig 14069 bp, 6 predicted proteins | sample 41621metaG_FD_202089 | JGI IMG/M metagenome (GOLD analysis project Ga0265327, IMG submission 202089) | Rhizosphere microbial communities from Carex aquatilis grown in University of Washington, Seatle, WA, United States - 4-16-21 metaG | ecosystem: Host-associated > Plants > Roots > Rhizosphere >... | reverse complement strand
TACCAGCACCCCCGATCACCGTGGCAACTGCGCCGGTCCCTTCGGCCCCAGTCGCCCCACAAAATGGGACAGTGATTCCAAGAACAGTCGTAGCGCAAGCGGGCGGCGGTCGCGGAATCGGTTGTCGACCGATCCGCGCCAGCGCACGGGACCGAACGGCGGTCCTCGCCAGGCCTGCCCCGGCAGCGCCGGCGCATCGGTCGCAAAAAATCCTGATTCAGTTCCGGCACGGGCTCGGCGATGCGGCCCAGTTGACAATCGTCCTGCGACACTTGAAGCACTATCACCCCGAGTGGTCGATCGAGCTGGCGACACGGGAAGGGAAGCAGACAGTCGGGAGGGGATTTTGTGAGACGCTTTCCGTTCTCAATGCGCCCACTAAAAAAGCAGTTGGCAACCGGCAGGTCATTGTGCTGGACTGGGACGAATGCTACGACGCCTACTCCGATTGCCCGAGCACAAAACCAACCCGTTGCCTGAAGGAAATCTTTCTGCTCGAACCGATCCTGGATCTCTACCAGTATGAGATCCAGCGCCGGCCGGAGGTCGACCAGCGGGCTCGCGAGTATTTTACGAGCCTGTGTCCGGAGGGACCGCTTTTGAATGATCGGTTCCCGGTGGTGCTGATCCACTACCAGGGAAACACTTCCTGCGACAAGAAAGATCTGTCCCACGAAGTCGCGCGGCGGGCCTGTGAGACCGCCCGGGAACTCGGTTACGTGCCAGTGATCCTGGACTGGGACCGTCGCTCTCCATTGATCGATCAAAAGTCGATCCATTGTCCGCAGGCGGATCATGCGTTGTGGGGCGGTCAGGGGACCGGCGACGCCGAGGTCCTGGCGGCGCTGATCGAAGCGTCGTCATTGATGATCGGGATCGACAGCGGGCCCCTCCATGTTGCAGGAGCGACCACCACACCGACGCTGGGCGTCTGGACACGCCATCATCCGGTTCATTTCTTCGATCTCTGCCCCAACGTGAAACACATGGTTCCCCGCAACCAGGCTCGGCTCGCCCGGGGCTCCGCCGCGGTCGAGTTCTTTTTACGCCACTACGACCACGAATTTTACGACGACCTGGCCGCGGATCTGGCCGCCCAGGTCCGCAGTCAGCTGACCGGCGAACCGGTTCCCCCCAAGGAGGTTTCCGTGGCGACGATGACTGCCGAGCCGGTTGAAACTCCCCCGGCGGAATCTCGCGAACCGGGCCCCGAACGAATCCTGACGTCGGTGACATACGAACAGCAGTACTACGAGGAGCATCAGCGGGCGGGACTGGATTATCTGAACTTTGGCGAATGGCAGCAGCGGTACGGCCGCTGGTTCGTCGAATCGTTCGGGTTCGAAGGGAAGCGGGTCCTGGATGTGGGCTGCGCCTGCGGTTCGATCCTGCGGGGATTGGGGGAAGCGAAGGCGGTTGTCGAGGGGATCGATCTCAGCGAGCACATGATCAATCTGGGCCGTCAGAAGTGGCCCGACATGGCTCCCCTGCTGAACGTGGCCGATGCGGCTGACCTGCACCGGTTCGGTAACAGTGGCTGGCAGGGAATCCATTCCGCCCAGGTCGCCGAACACTGGAATCCCGATCAGGTCCCGCGGATCCTGCGCGAACTGAATCGGATCACCGTTCCCGGCGGGCTCTTTTTCTGTTCGCTGGACACGGAAGAATTATTCGCCCGGCAGCAGCGCGACATGGAGACGGAAGATCCGACGCACATCTGCGTGAAACCGCGGGCCTGGTGGATTGAGCAGTTGGCCCGGGCGGGCTGGACCGATGTCACCGCGGAATACGAACCGGCGCTCCTGAATCATCCCGACAGTTTTTTGAAACAGTACGACTGGGATTTTTTTGTGGCACGGAAGTCCGCGCAAGGGCTGCCGGTCGGTTCATACGATCTCGACGCGTATCCGAAATCGATCTGGGAGTGGTCTCCCGCGAGTCTCGATCCGCGGCACCTGTACTGGATGTTCGATGTTCTCGCTGCGGGACGGTTCCAGCATGCGTTGGAAATCGGTTGCCTCAACGGCGCCAGTTCGACCGCATTCGTGGAAGCGATCAACCGTCAGCTGCTCCAGCAAGCCACCTTCTGCGATCTCGACCTGAGATCAACGTTCCACAGCGTCTTGGAAAAGACTCAGGATCGTTCGCGAGTTCACACGTTCCAGGGCCGGTCGGTCGATCTGCTGAGTCAATCGCCTGAAGCCTTCGACTTCGTGTTCGTCGACGGAGATCATCGCCTCGAAAACGTCACGAAAGAGGTCGAACTGTTGCTCCAGCGAAACACACTCTGCGTGATGCCACACGATACCAATGTCCGGTCGTTCGGGTATGTCGACTGCGACGGGACCCCGTATCTCAAATGGCGGTTCCAAACCGCACCTGGCTACTACTGTCTGGAAGACAACGCCGTCCGGCCTGGTGAAGACACCGGGCGCGGGTTGTTCTTCGCGACCACGTCTCTGGATCTGTTCGAAGCGGCTCGCACTTCCCTCCGGAAGTGGGGCCAGATCTCTGTTCCCGACAGCGTCGGACCGCCGACGCCGTAATTCTCCGTTGACACCGTTCTCGTCGGTTGCTGCTAACCGCGAATCGCCAACCGCGTTTGGCCGCGCTGAACGTACGTCCAAAACCAAGAACCAAGAACAACAAACCAAGAACGCCTTTTTTCTTTCCGAGTCATCCATGTACGACTACTCCAAATGGATTTTTCAATTGGGTCATCCGCGACTGCTGGTCGTCGGAGACCTGATGCTCGACCGGTATATCTGGGGGGACGCCGAGCGGGTCAGTCCCGAGGCGCCGGTCCTGATTCTGCGTGAGGACCTCGACGAAGTCCGGCCCGGCGGCGCGGCGAATGTCGCTTCGTTCCTGCACGCGTTGGAAGCAAAGGTCGTCGTTGCCGGCGTCGTGGGAGATGATGCCGAAGGACGGATCCTGCGGAATCTGCTGGGGGTGATTTCTGGAGAAATCACCGCCGTCGTCACCGATGAAAGCCGGCAGACGACGGTCAAGCAGCGGTTCGTTGGCAAGACCGCTCAGCGGCAACCGCATCAGATCCTACGGGTCGATCGCGAGACTCGGACACCCCTTTCGGCCGAAGTCGAGGCGAAACTCATCGACGGCATTTTGCAGGCGATGCCGACCTGCGATGCGGTTCTGATCTCGGATTATGCGAAAGGGGTCTGCACCCCGAAACTACTCCGAGCGGTGATCGATCGCGGCCGGGAACTCGGGAAACCGGTTCTGATCGATCCGAGTCGGGGCGGGGATTATCAGCGATATGCAGGTGCGACGGTGATCACGCCGAACCGACTGGCGACCGAGTTGGTGATCGGCTCACCCGTCCGTGACGCTGATTCGATTCTCGCGGCGGCGAAAACACTTCGTGACAACCTGCGGCTGGACGCGGCGGTGCTCACCCTGGATCGGGACGGACTGGCCTATGCGGACTCGCAACAGTCCGCCGTCATCCCCTGTCGGCCGCGGGAAGTCTGCGACGTCACAGGCGCGGGGGATATGGTCCTGTCGATGCTGGGGATTTGTCTCGCCGCAGAAATCCCACTCGTTGACTGCCTGCACATGGCGAACGCGGCCGCGGGCCTGGAGGTCGAACGATTCGGGGTCGAACCGATCACCCGGTCGGAAATCCTCAGGGAACTCGATCGAAACCAGATCGAATCCCGCCAGCCAATGACTCTGGATCAACTGCGGATCCACGTGGAGGAACATCGCCGCGCTGGCCAATCGATCGTATTCACCAACGGCTGCTTCGACCTGCTGCATGTCGGGCACGTTTCATTGCTCGAGGAAGCGGCTCACCTGAGCGACGTCCTGATCGTCGCCATCAACAGCGATGCCAGCGTCCGCAAGCTGAAGGGGCCCGAGCGTCCCATCATTGGGGAACGCGATCGAGCCCGCATGCTCGCCGCGCTCGCCTGCGTCGATTACGTCCTGGTGTTCGACGATGACACCCCACATCGACTACTCGACGCCATCCGCCCAGACGTTCTCGTCAAGGGGGGGACCACTGGTCACATCGTCGGTCGAGAGATCGTCGAAGCCTACGGAGGACGCGTGATTCATGCCAACGCCATTCCCGGTTTCTCAACGACTCAGATCGTGAATCATCTCTACACCAACTCATCTGCGGAGGATCGTTCGTGAAAGTCACGGATTGTACCTGTACGGAACCTGGCTGGTGTGAGCGACATCAATGCCGGAAATTAGCTCTGGCATTTCAATACTGCCAGCGATTACCCGCTTATTTTGAGGCCTGGGAGCGGGGCGAACTCCGAGAACTCTGCTTGCCTTCAACTCAGCAATCCGAGCGTGCAGCAGCCTGCCGACATCTGGGGCCGGAGTTACGTCAGGTGGCCTGCGAAACCTGTCGCGGCTCTGTCCGCCTCAAAGTCTTTGCTTGTTCCCTCCATGGCGAATGTGTCCTGGGACGCGCACCTAAAGGACTGAGCACCTGCGTGCTTTGCGAGCAATACGACCCCAGCTCAATTTCGCGACCGAACGAACAGCAAACCCCGGAATAGGCCCCTGATTCATTTCCAAGTCTTCCTGTATTTTGCGATTGAGGAGTAGTCCATGCCTTACTTTCCATGTTGTGTCACTGGTGGCCCCTGGCTCCAAACCCATCTGACTGCCTCCCTTTGGGTCTACGATCAACTCTTCGGCATATGCGATTATGTCGTCGCCTCATTGAAGTGGGACGGTGAAAAATGGGATCTCGTGTCGAGCCTCCCCGGTGGGCAAGGCACTATTACTCAGTGCAGCGTCACACGCGACTGTGATTCGGGCGATACGAATATCACGTATAATTATCAAAAAGGTTCCTGTGTCATCAGCGGCTCCAACACGGTCCACAATGCCATCTTTTGCGGCGCGGTTGCAGCGTCAGACGGCGGGACCGGTCAAAGCCCGGCCCTGTGCTGCGACGGGCATGGCACCGACATACGCTGGGAGATCCAGGCTCTCGTGGGCATTGCCACACTCGTCGGCGACAAGTGGTATCCCGTCCCCGATTGCGACTGCGACGAATCCGTAAGCACGGCGCCTGTGCGCTATGCCACTGGAGAACTGCGCTATTCCGCGACCGATATCTCATCGAGTGGATTCTCGATGCCGTGGGGACATACCCGTCACTTCACGAACCAGTTGCAGTCAAGTGACAGTTGCGGGCAGGGTTACAACTGGCTCGTCTCCCAGTGGCCTTATGTGACGCAAGACAGTTCCGGGAATATCGCCATCATGGGGGACCAGGGACAAACACTGTGGTTCGAAAAGTCCGGAAGTAGCTATATCTGCGCGTACGATTTGCGGTACACACTGGAATTGAATTCCGGGAGTTCGCGATTCATCCTGACGGATAGTAGTGGGACGATCACGGAATTCGACCGCCTGACAGGCATGTTCCGGCAGAAAACCGCACCGGGTGGCCAATCAATCCAGATCACGGCGATGGCACCGAATGGTCTGAATTTTACCGCCGTTGAGCGAAGCGTGATCACTGGCGGAGTGACGACGCTGGAGCAGTTTCACTACGAATACATCACGCCCTATGCAGATACTCTGTTGCAAACGGTGACACTGCGGAGGCAGGTCAACGGAGGTAACTGGATCAATGTCACTCGTGCGAATTACACGTACTATGGGCCGAATGAGTCCCATGGCGGACTTCAGGATTTGAAAACCGCGGTCACTCAGGTCTGGAACGGAACGGCCTGGGATGACACGGGGACGAACTATTACCGCTACTACCCGGAATTTGGGTCGAGTGGGAGTTCCAGCTCCAGTTCGAGTGGCGGAGGCGGCTCTGGGTGGAGTGCGCGTGCGCATCTGCTGATGTACGTTCTCAACCCGGCCGCGTTTGAACGGATCGTCGCTGATGGACACGATCCGTTCACGGTTTCGGATTCGACGATCAGCCAATACGCCGACTATTTCTTCGACTACAACGATGTGGGACAAGTCATCAAGGAAACAGTCAAGAGCGGATCCCAAACCTTCGAATTCGATATCGTCACCAGTGGCTTTTCAGACGATTTGAATCATTGGACGACGCGGACGACTGAGACTCTTCCCGACGGGAACCAAAACATCATCTATGCGAACGTCGGCGGGCAGACGATGCTAAAAGTATTCAAGTCCGGCAGCGACGAATGGTTGACGTTCTGGCGATATGGAAGCGATGCAAGGGTCTCACTGCGCGCCCACGCATCGGCAATCAGCGGATATGACGAAGCGTATCCCGACCTGCTTCATTGGGACAGCGGAACAGGTACCTACGAGTACTTGCGTGATCACGATGGCTTGATCGAGACGTTCACTTATCACCAGCCATCGGGCAACCGTGCAAGTGAAAGTCTGCAGCAGGGGCAATTGGGTGAGTCGATTCCGGTGCACGCCTGGTCTTACTGCAAGTGCGGTAACGACTGTGACTGCAATTCGAGCTCGTCATCCAGCAGTTCATCACTTTCGTCAAGTTCGGGCGAAACAGGTGGTGTGTGGTTTCTGCGAAGCGCAACGGACTATCCGGATGACAGCGATCCCGACCGGACGATCCTCACTCAACATTGTTATTCGTTCTACGATGGAACCTGCGCGGTAAAACAGCGCATTACCACATTGCCGGTCGTGCCGACGGAACAAAACGGCTCCGGGAGTGCCGACACAAACCGCCAGTACCTTGACATCTACGGCAATCAAACCTGGACGATGAATGAGCGGGGATTCATCACGAGGATGGCGATAGATATTCCAACGGGAGCAATCAATCAGCAAGTTGACGATGTCGATACTTCATTGTATTCGGATGTTCCCGCAGGTTGGTCGACTCCGTCTGGAGGCGGGCTCAATGTCATCACGGACTTGGACCACGACGATCAAGGGCGGACTACGCAGTCAATCGGGCCAAGCCATTCGATTGACTTGGACGGGATCGCAACTGTCATTCGTACCGCATCTTGGACCGTGTTCGATGACGAGAACCACATAACCTATTCGGGGCAGGGATTCGCGACCGGTACGGCTCCCGATTACGAATACACACTCATCAATCCTGTCTCCATCACGAAAATGGACGCGTCGGGGCGTGTGAACGAGCAGATCCAGGCGATTGCTCCGAGCACGTCCGGAACACTTGCGGAGATCATTGCTGCAGCGGGGGGCGGGGAGCCGGCATTTCCACAGTCGAGCTATACGCGCTGGACGACCAATCAATACACTGACTGCTGTCTGGCTGCGTCACAACGGGTCTACCACACGATTCCCGATACGGGCGAAGGGACTTCCGGGACGAATTATGACGAGACCGACTTCGGTTACGATGTCATGAAGCGCAGAAACCGGACAGTCAGTCCAGGCGGGACGATCACTGACTTGGTATACGAGCCACGCGGTCTGGTGATCGGGACCTATGTCGGAACCAACGACGATGGCGGCACGGAAACCGATCCCACTGGCGGCGGGGTCGATCCTGACAACAACATGGTCATTGTGACTGCGAACGAATATGACGACGGAGCGGATGGCGGCGATGGCAACCTGACGCAATTGACTCAGTACGTGAACGCGACCACCACGCGCGTGACGCTGATGACGATTGATTTCCGGAACCGAAGGGTCACGACAGACGGGGAAATCGACTATTTCCAGAAACAGTATTTTGACAATCTGGATCGGGTCATCCGGATCGAGCGATATGACACGACCGCAATGGGGAATCTGATCGCCCTCTCGGAGCGGAAATACGACGACCAAGGGCGAGTATACCGCTCAGTTAGGTATGGAGTGGATCCCGCCACCGGCACGGTTGGTGTCAGCCTGAAGGATAACAGTTGGTTTGATGCGTCTGGAAACGTCATCAAGACATTGCCATCTGGTTCGAGCCTTTTCACGAAAACCAATTATGACAGCCTAGGCCGTACGGCAATCCAATACCGTGGCTACGATCTCGGTGAATCCTTCTACGCTGACGCCTTCTCGGTAGCGGATGATGTGATCATCGAACAGATCGAAACGATCTACGACAACACAAATCTGGCGATTCAGTCGATCATTCGGCAACGGTATCACAATTCGCCGGATACTCAGACGGGGCCGTTGCATGATCCTAGCACGACACCAAAGGCAAGGGTGACCTATTCCGCAGTCTGGCAGGATGGAATCGGCAGGCCGATCGCCATGGCCGACTATGGCACCAACGGCGGCTCCCCGCTCTCACGGCCCGAAATCATTCCAATCGCCTCCGACACTGTTCTGGTCAATCTGACGACATTCGATGGCGCGGGGAATCAGTTTGAAGCGACAGACCCTGCCGGAATGGTCACCCGGTTCGGATACGACGATCGGGGGCGAAAAGCCTTGCAGATTGATAACTACAATTCAGATTCGTCGTCCTCCAGTTCATCCGGCGAAGATTGCGAACCATCCGATGATGTCAATAGAACGACTCGCTACACCTTCACCCCCGACGGCCAGCAGGCGACAATGACCGCCGAGAACTGGCGGACGGGAGACCAGACCACGACTTGGAATTACGGAACAACACTCACGGACTCGGACATCGCTTCGAGTCAATTACTGCGATCGCTCGCCTATCCGGATTCGGTTTCGCCTAACGATACCGTTCGTTACGGGTACAATCGACAAGGTGGACGAATCACACTGACAGACCAACGTGGTTGCGTTCATGTTTTCGACTACGACAAGCTTGGTCGGCAAATCCATGACCGAGTGACAACAGTGGGTGACGGGGTTGACGATGCCGTACTTCGACTGTCAACCACCTATGAGGCTCGTGGCATGATTGAGACTCTGACCAGCTGGAACAACGCCAGCGTCACTCTCGGGGATGCCGTCAATCAGTGCCTGTTCAACTACAATGAATTTGGGCAGTTGATTGCCGATTACCAGGCGCATGACGGCGAAGTGGATACGGACGTCACTCCGGTTGTTCAGTACCGGAATGCAGACGGCAGCGCCAACACCATCCGACAGACAACCATGACCTACCCGAATGGGCGCGTTCTGTACTACGGCTACGGAAATTCAGGCGCAATCAACGACGCCCTCAGCCGAATCGTGAGCCTGATTGATGATGATTTGACAACGCACCTTGCGGATTACTCGTTCGTCGGCTTGAATCAGTACGTGGTCGTCGACTACGCGGAACCGGACGTGAAATACTCGCTCGTCAACCAAGCAGGGGCGAATGATCCCGACACCGGGGACATCTACAACGGATGGGATCGGTTCGGACGGACCAAGGACTGTCGGTGGTACGACTATGGACATGTAACCGACATCGTGCGGCTACAATACGGATATGACCGGGTGTCAGATCGGCTCTGGCGCGAGGATCTCGTTGCACAATCTCTTGGCAAGGACTTCGACGAGCTCTACTCGTACGACGGACTGCACCGCTTGAAGGAAATGCAACGCGGGTTGTTGAACGGGACCAACACCGCAATCACGAATGAGACATTCGCTCAGTGCTGGAGCTTGGACAGCACCAGCAACTGGCATGGATTTCGGGAAGCATCCGCCGGTGGATCGTGGACCACAGTCCAGTCGCGTACAGCCAGCATAGTCAATGAGGTCACGGGAATCACTACCTCGGTTGGCTCCATTTGGGTGACCCCGGAATATGACACAGCCGGGAATACAACCACGATCCCACAGCCCGCTGATCCGACAACCAGTTATACTGCGCGCTACGATTCCTGGAATCGAATGGTCGGGCTAGTCCATGATGTCAGCGAGCACACTGTACAGCAAAACGCCTACGATGCCAGGAACTTCCGCATTATACGACGTGATTATACCGATGGTGCAATCTCAGAAACGCGGCATTTCTACTACACGACCCAATGGAAATCTATCGAGGAACGTCTCGACATCAATCCTGAATCAGTTGATCCGGAACGGCAACAGGTCTGGGGGCAACGATACATCGACGATCTTATTCTCCGTGATCGTGACACCAATTCCGATGCTTCACTCGATGAACGTCTCTATGGCCTGCAGGACGCGAACTGGAATGTTGTCGCACTAACCGACGCTTCTGCTGCCTCTCAGGAACGATACATTTACTCCCCATTTGGGGTTACTGTCTTTTTAAGTGGAACCATGACGATTCGATCTGGTTCCCAGTTGTCGAGCGACATTCTCTTTACCGGACAGAGACTTGACGCAACATCGCTGCACCTGTTTCGGACGCGCCTTCTGCATTCACGCACGGGACAGTTCATGTCGCGTGATTATAAACCATATATAGACGGAACGAATCTGTATGCCGCATATTTCGTCTCCAGTGGCACTGACCCTCTCGGATCGGACGTAATGAATTACTGGGGAGATGGAAATAATTGGTTTGTCGCTCCGGGCCCAGGTATTGAAAAACTCGAAAACCAAATCATCCAGGACAGCCTTGGGAATGATTGCAGTAAGTGCGAAAAGTGCCACGTATCGATTCGCTTTCAGATTCATCGAGAGGAGCTGCCAATCCCTCAGGCGTTAATGCTGATAGCAAATGGGCAAGCGCACCTGATAAATGAGCGTACCGTCAGGACGGGGCACACGTTCATCGAGTATTCCTGCCCGGCACGAGTTGCAAGTGAATGGTCTCTACAGCACAGGACGAGAGCTATTGGGTTCTTTGGGGACGTATGGGTTAGAGACAACACAGGACAGGTTGTGATCAACCAAGAATATCTTTTAAATGGTCCATGTCATTTTCAAAATGAGGCGTTCACCGATTACAAGTATTCAAAGACATGGGAGCTGTGCCCACAAGAGATTCGCCACCTTGAGCGTACGATATCATCTTACGAAGACAAGGCAAAGAATGGAGAGATGCGATTCAATCTGGCGGCGCAGTATCTGGACTCACGGTTTTACAATTGTACAACGTGGGCTTGTGAAGTGATTGCGGTCGACATGGGGCTGGATCTAATCATTCCAGATACCGATTTTATTAGTCCACTTGAGCTCGCTCGGGAAAACTGTCCAGCAAGTGATAAGGAGAATCCAAATAAGCCAAGATCGAGGTGACATTTGTAAATAGGCGAGGTTATTGTGAGGCCAAGGGTGTAACTCTCCTTTCGCTCATTGCCATCCAGTGAGTTACGTCGATTGATGTTCCAAATTGCATGATTTCTCAAGGTAACCGTTCACGGCCCGTAATGTAAAAGTGATCTTCGCGCGCCTGCTGGAATTTGCAAGATCCGCGGGTATGTCGCATTCAAGGGGATTGCCACCGGATTTGGAACGTGAGATGACGCCTGCAGTGCGGGCGTTTGTTGAGGTTCTGTTCGGTCGGATTGAGGAGTTGGAGAATCAGTTTGGCCGGTTGCAGCAGGAGTTGAAGAAAGCGAATCGCTTCGGCCATGCCGAGAAACCTGCCAATGCGTCAATCGGTGCCCCTGGAACTGCTTAAGATCCGGAAGTCGAAGCACCCGAGGCCGACAAGCCCCAGCGGAAACGGTGCTGCCAACCAGGTCACCCGAAGACGCCCGAAGACGGAACGAGCCTTGATTCCGTCGGAAGAATGCAACGAAGTTGTGGCCTGCAAGCCGCAGTTCTGTCGAGGATGCGGAACCGCCTTGAATGGAGATGATCCCTCTCCGCTGCGTCATCAAGTGACCGAGATTCCGCCGATCGTACCGGTGATTGTCGAGTATCAACGGCATCGACTGACGTGTCCGTGTTGCGGAGTATCGACATGCGGAGAACTGCCCGAATGGGTTCCGGCCGGAATGACGGGACCGCGACTGGCCGCGATCGTCAGCGTGCTGATGGTCCTGTTTCGCCAGAGTAAACGCCGGGTCAGCCTGTGCTGCCAGACACTGTTCAATACGTCCGTCAGCCCGGGATTGGTCGTCAAGCTTCAGAATGTCGTGACGCGTTCCACGCGACCGGCCTATCTCGATTTAATCCGGCAACTCCCCGATGAACCTGCGGTTAATGTTGATGAAACACCGACGCGGGAGAGTAACGAGAATGCCTGGATCTGGACGGTGGTCGCCAAATCCTTCACGGTGTTCGCCGTGCGAGTGACCAAGGCGGCCTGCGTGATCAAAACGCTGCTGGGTGAGGCGTACCAAGGCGTCGTGACAAGCGACCGGGCAAAAATGTATGACTTTTTTCTCTGGCATCAGTGGTGCTGGGCTCATCTGGAACGAGACTTCACGGTCGTTGCCGAAAGTTCCCATCGAAACGCGTCTCAGATCGGGAACAAACTGCTGGACTTGACGCACGATCTGTTTCACCAATGGTACCGGATTCGCGATAGTACGGTGACCCGCAAAACCTTTCTCAAGCACATCCGACGGCTCTACGGCGACGTTGATCTCGCTTTGGAGGAGGGGGCGCTATGTGCCCATCGTTCGACCGCTGCGTTATGCGAGAACCTGCTGAACAGATACGAAAACCTGTTCATGTTCGCCTATTCCCCCGGCGTCGAACCCACCAACAATGCTGGGGAGAGAGCAGTGCGTCATCCCGTTATCTGGAAGCAACTCAGCTTCGGCACGCAAAGTGAAACCGGAAGTCGATTCGTCGAAACACTACTGACCGTCGTGGAAACCTGCCGACAACGGCGGCGCGATACACTGCAATTCCTCACGCAAGCTGTGACGGCACATTTCCATCACGCAGAAGCACCACTGCTTACGGTCAGCGGGGTGTGAACGGTTACTTTCTCAAGAGAAATCACCAAGACGCGCGAATGACGACCGAGTTCAGGCGATTTTCGAATCAGTTCCTTTGTAGTCGTGCTTGCGATACCCCCCTGAGGTATAGTGTGTTTCGGCTGATTTCCGATGGGAGTGGAAGGCGAGTTACACCCTAAGACCAACTTAATTGATTCGGTTTATTCCTTTATCGCAAGGCCGACAATTTCCGCTTCTAATTCACCTCCAGCGTGGGATCGCTGGCGATCGAGTAGCCATCGACCCGTTGAGCCATCGTTCTTAAAAAGGAAGCAAGCACTTCCCATCGATGACAGCCTAGGTATTGTGACAATGACATCACCGCCATATTCTTGTGGGACACGAAATTTCATCCCACCTAGACCGATGTTTGATCGAACTTCACTCGAATAGATGAAGACGACTTCTTTTGGGTTCTCTTCTCGGACGCCGACAAGCACGCGGAGCCGATACTTCCCTGAGAATGGCTGGACAGCCACCGGTTCTAGTGGGAACGAGTCTGAGGACGACTTCTGGTCATCGCCTCCAGCGGAGCAGAAGCTGTAAACAATGGCCAGAGTCGCAAGGGAAATCAGGATCTTTCGCATGTGGCACCTAATGCATGGTCAACGTGGGACACGGACGTTCAGGTCGTTGTTGGATAGGATATCCTCTGTAACGTGGAGAGGGAAGGAGAATCTCGCGTGGTTAGCTCGCCGGGTGGTGAAGTACAGTCGCACGCGGGAAAGAAAAAGGGGACGCAGCTCATTTTGTTGACGTGGCGGGCTGGGACACTGTAGCATTTTGACATTCCCCGTCGCCCCCGCAATTGTCCTGGTGGAATGTGTTTTCACGTCCTCAATCGATCGTGCGGAAAGACTCTGGCGAATCGTACTCCGAGTTCCTGACGGATTTGGCAAAGGCCTCCGGAATCGAGACGCCGACGCGTGCCGACTTGGCGAAAATCGACAGGAAACGCCCCAAGAAAGGCTCGAATGACGACTGGGAGCACTATCTCCAGTGCCAGCCCCGCGGATGTCAAGCTGATCGAACCTCTCCTGAACAAACGCATCTTGGCGCGATTGCCTGAACGAATCATTTACGATCGCGCGGCCGATTCCGACCCACTGAGAACCCGCCTGAAGCAACGAAAGAGAAAACAGGGGTCAGGACTGGGTCAGGACTCTTTGTTGTCAATCACTGGGCTCTGGGAGAACGTTGCGAAACAAAGAGTCCTGACCCGAATGGCACTGCCGTACTGGTGCGGCATCAGATGCACGCGTGACGACCATGTGCTTTTGAGTCGGTGATTGCGAATTTGAAGGCGAAATCAAGATCTGGGGTGGTGGTGAGACCGTTGTTGGCCTATCT
>Ga0265327_10003767_pt1 | contig 14076 bp, 15 predicted proteins | sample 41621metaG_FD_202089 | JGI IMG/M metagenome (GOLD analysis project Ga0265327, IMG submission 202089) | Rhizosphere microbial communities from Carex aquatilis grown in University of Washington, Seatle, WA, United States - 4-16-21 metaG | ecosystem: Host-associated > Plants > Roots > Rhizosphere... | reverse complement strand
GGACTGGTTCACGGGCTCGGTGTACATCGACGCGGTCGCGACCCCGTCGGACGCCTCGCGCGTGAGCGCGAGCAGCGTCCACTTCACGCCGGGTGCGCGCACTGCGTGGCACACGCACCCGAACGGCCAGACGATCTACGTCCTCGAGGGTGTCGGTCACGCGCAGCGGCGCGGCGGGCCGGTCGAGGTGATCCGCCCGGGCGACCGCGTGTTCTTCGAGCCGGGCGAGGAGCACTGGCACGGCGCGGCCGCGACACGGTTCATGACGCATATCGCGATCGTCCAGGTCGACGAGGCGGGGACGAGCGCGACCTGGGGCGACCACGTCACCGACGAGGAGTACGGAGCAGCGCCCCCGATCGACGGCTGACCCCTCGCCGCTGGCACGATTCTCTGGTCACGAACGAGGGAGGACGGTCATGAGTGGAACGACGGAGCGGGCGATTCTCGCCGGCGGGTGCTTCTGGGGGATGCAGGACCTGATCCGCAGGCGGCCGGGCGTCGTGTCGACGCGGGTCGGCTACACGGGCGGCGACGTGCCGAACGCGACGTACCGCAACCACGGGACGCACGCCGAGACGATCGAGATCGAGTTCGATCCGGAGCAGACGTCGTACCGCGACCTCCTCGAGTTCTTCTTCCAGATCCACGACCCGACGACGGTGAACCGGCAGGGGAACGACATCGGGATGAGCTACCGCTCGGCCATCTTCTATCTCGACGACGAGCAGCGGCGGGTCGCCGAGGACACGCTCGCCGACGTCGAGGCCTCGGGTCTCTGGCCGGGACGCGTCGTGACCGAGGTCGTGCCGGCCGGGCCGTTCTGGGAGGCGGAGCCCGAGCATCAGGACTACCTGGAGCGGTATCCGAACGGGTACACCTGCCACTTCCCGCGGCCCGGGTGGGTGCTGCCACGCAGGGCAGACGCGGTCGCGCGCTAGAGACGTTCAGTCGCCCGCGACCAGCCGAACGCCGGCGCGACCTCGCGCGCAATCGTCTCGAGCAGGCGCGCGTTGTACTCGACGCCGAGCTGGTTCGGCACCGTGAGCAAGATCGTGTCTGCCTCCGCGACCGCCGCGTCGGTCGCGAGCTCGGCGGCGATCACGTCAGGCTCGCCGGTGTACGTGCGCCCGAAACGCGCGAGCGCTCCGTCGAGCCAGCCGACCTGATCCTCTTCACCGCGGGAGCCGAACAGGCGGCGATCGAGCTCGGAGGTGATCGGGAGGACGCTGCGGCTGACCGAGACGCGCGGCTCCCGCTCGTGGCCCGCCGCCTGCCACGCCGTGCGGAAGGCCGCGATCTGCTCGGCCTGCAGCTCGTCGAACGGGACCGCCGTGTCTTCGAGGAGCAGCGTCGAGCTCATCAGGTTCATGCCCTGCTCGCCGGCCCAGGCCGCCGTCTGGCGCGTGGCGGAGCCCCACCAGATGCGGTCGGGCAGACCGGGGGAGAGCGGCTGAATCGGCAGCGTCGCGGCTGCCGGTCGTCCGCCGGCGTCCGCGTGCACGACGCCCGCGCCGGCGATCGCCGCGCGGAAGAGCTCGACCTTGGCGCGGGCGAAGTCGCCGTCGCTCATCCCCTCCGGCGGCGCGTGGCCGAACGCATCCGCGCCGCGGTATGCGGGCTCGGGCGAGCCGCGGCTCACGCCGAGCTGCAGGCGCCCACCGGTGAGCAGGTCTGCGACGGCGGCGTCCTCTGCCATAGAGAGCGGGTTCTCGTAACGGAGGTCGATCACCGCCGTCCCGATCTCGATGCGGCTCGTTCGTACTCCGATTGCGGCCAGCAGCGGGAACGGCGCCGACAACTGACGGGCGAAGTGATGCACGCGAACGAACGCGCCGTCGATCCCGAGCTCCTCCGCGGCGACCGCCAGCTCGACGGTCTGAGCGAGCGCGTCCTGCGCCGTCGGCGTGAGCGACCACTCGGCGCGCTGCCAGTGGCCGAACGAGAGAAACCCGATGCGTTTGCGGGGCACGAGGGCTATGAAAGCAACCCGGGCGCCCCGAACCGCACGGGTAGGCTCACGCTGTGCCGCCTCCCGCGAGCCCGCTGCTGTCCGGATCGCAACTGGCGACGCTCGCGAAGCTCGGCGATGAGCGCACGGCACGTGTGGGTGACGTGCTCTTCCAGGTCGGCGACAAGCGCTATCCGTTCATTGCGATCGTCGAGGGCGAGGTCGCGATCCTCGATGGGGCCGGCAACGAGATCGTCCGGCACGGCACGTCGGGGTTCCTGGGCGAGCTGAACCTGCTCAACGGCCAGACCGTGTTTCTGACGGCGGTCGTCACGAAAGCGTTGCAGTACATCGCGGTGGATCGCGACGCGCTACGGCCGCTGCTGTTCGAGGACGGTCTCCTGAGCGATCTGCTGCTCTCGACGTTCATCGCGCGGCGCGAGGCGCTGCAGCAGGTTCAAGGGATCGGCCTCGAGGTGATCGGCCCTCGCTCCTCCGAGGCGACGATGCAGATGGTCGAGTTCGCGCGCAGCAACCGCCTGCCCTACGCGTGGCGCGACCCGGAACGGGGCGACACGGAGGCCGCGGCGCTGATCGCAGGGCTGGCTGCCGCGAGCCTGCCGCTCGTGCGCCTGCCGGGCGGCGCCGAGTTGCGCGGCCCCACGACCGGGCAGGTGTCGCGCGCGCTCGGGATCGGCCGTGAGCTCGCGCCTCGCGAGGAGGTCGACCTGGTCGTCGTCGGCGGTGGCCCGGCCGGTCTCGCCGCCGCGGTCTACGGCGCGTCCGAGGGCCTGCAGACGCTCGTCGTCGAGAGCAGCGCACTCGGCGGGCAGGCGGGCACGTCGCGTCGGATCGAGAACTACCTCGGCTTCCCGGCCGGGATCACCGGTGCGGAGCTGACGAGCCGCGCGGTCACACAGGCGCGGAAGTTCCAGGCGCGGACCGCAACTCCCTATCGGGCCTTGTCGCTCGAGCCCGGCACCGAGCGCTCCGTCGTGCGCCTCGAGGAAGGTCACGAGATCGCGGCTCGCACCGTGCTGCTCGCAACCGGCGCGCAGTACCGCCGTCTGCCGGTGGACGGGCTCTCGGACTACGAGGGAATCAGCGTGTTCTACGCGGCCGGGCCTCCCGAGGGGCAACTCTGCGGGGCCTCGCGGGTCGGCGTCGTCGGCGGGGGAAATTCCGCGGGCCAGGCCGCGGTCTGGCTGGCCCGCGGCGGTGCGCTGGTGACGTTGCTGCACCGTCGCGCCGACCTGCGCGAGACGATGTCCGACTACCTCGTGCGGGAGCTCGAGCAAAACGGCGTCGCGGTGCGCGATCGCAGCGAGATCGCCGAGTTGCACGGCGCCGACGGGCAGCTCGAGGCCGTCAGCCTGAAAGACGGCACACACCTCCCGTTCTCGTTTCTGTTCCTCTTCCTCGGTGCGTTGCCGTGCACCGAGTGGCTCGGCGACGTGGTCGCGCGCGACGAGAAGGGATTCGTGCTCACGGGCGCCGCCGCGAATGCCGGCAGCCTGCTCGAGACCAGCCATCCCGGCGTCTTCGCCGCCGGCGACGTTCGCTCGGGCTCGACGAAGCGCTGCGCGACCGCCGTGGGAGAGGGTGCCATGGCTGTTCAGTTCGTGCACGGGCGGCTCGCCGCCACGTCTCTCGGGTAGCGCGACTCGTACTTTGAACGGATGTCTCTCCCGTCGACTCCGCCGGAGAATGAGCGCAGCGCGTGGTCAGGCGCGCGCGGCTGCGTCTGCGCCTCAGATCACGGCCAGCGGAAGGGGTTACTCATGAGTCGTGACCGCGCACCTCGGATCTTGATCGCGGCACTCGCAGCTGTGCTGAGCTTGCTGCTGCTCGCCGTCGGCGCGCTCGCCGCACAGCCCACCCCGGGCAAGACCTACGCCGGGTTCGTGGGGGTGCAGCCGTACCGGGGCTTCAAGGCAAAGGTCAGCTTCAAGGTTTCGAGCGACGGCAAGCACGTGCTCGCGTTCAACTGGCAAGCAGGTGGCTGCATCGGAATGGGCGGGCCCGGCAACGCATACGCCGACCCCTACAACAACTACCGGGCCGCCACGATCCCGGTCTCGGCCACCGGCACGTTCTCCGCCGAGAACGTCAAGTGGATTGGCACCTCGCAAACCCCGGCCAAGACCACGATCTTCACCGTCACCGGCCGATTCACGACCGCCAAGACGGCGACCGGAATCATCCACTACACGCAGACTGACGCGGCCGGCGCCGGCCCCTGCAGCGGCCACGCGACCTTCACGGCCGCAACGCCCTGACGGAATCCAAAGTGGCCGCTGCGCTCCGGCGCGGCGGCCACTCGTCGGATTGATCCCCACAAACCGCCTGTCCGTTGCTCGCGTAGTTCGCAGGAGACCGACCTGACAGATCGCGGTCCTGGCCCGCCCCTGGGGTCAGGGCCGCGAGGTCTCGTCTACGCGCCGCCGTTCGCGACGATGCGCGTGCCGGTCGCCTTGAAGGACGCAAACGCGGTCTGCCCGACCTCGAGACCGAGCCGCTGGAGCGACTCGGCGGTGATCTCCGCGCTGACGGGGCCGATCGTGATCCGGACGCGGTTGCCGAGCTCCGCAATGCTGCGGATCGGCCCGCTGATCAGGTTCATGGCGGAGTCGTGGGGTGGGGCGGTGGAGACGGTGATGTCCCACGGATAGACCGCGAGCACCATCTCGCCGCGGCCCGAGCCCGGCGTGGTGATCACCGTGCCGTCGGCGAGGCGCATGCGGGTCGAGTCTCCGGACGCCTCCACGTGACCGTGCAGCAGGTTGGCGCCTGTGAACGACGCGACGAAGGGGTCGGCCGGCCGGGCGACGAGCTCACCCGGGGTGCCGGTCTGGCGGAGCTCGCCGTCGACGATCACACCGACCTGGTCGGCGAGCGCGGCCGCGTCCTCGAAGTCGTGCGTGACGAGCAGTACCGGAATGTCGAGCCCCGCAAGCAGCTGCTGCAGCTCGGAGCGCACATCGGCTTTCGTGTGCGCATCGAGTGCCGAGAGCGGTTCGTCGAGCAACAGCACCTCCGGGTCGCGCGCGAGCGCACGCGCGAGCGCAACGCGCTGGCGCTCGCCGCCGGAGAGATCTCCGGGGTGCGCGCGCTCGAGGTGCTTGATCGCAAAGCGCTCCAGGTACTCGTCGGCCTTGTGGCGCCGGCTGTACTCGACGTTCTGGCGCACGGTCAGGTGCGGGAAGAGCGCGTAGTCCTGGAAGACGAGCCCGACCGGGCGCCGGTCGGGCGGGAGCGAGATGCCGCGCGCGGCGTCGAACCACACGGCGCTACCGGCGCCGATGCGGCCGGCCTGCGGCCGCACGAGCCCGGCGACCGCACGCAGCGTCGTCGTCTTCCCGGACCCCGACGGCCCGACCAGCGCGACCGTGGAACCGACGACCAGGGTCAGCCGGAGGCTGAAGGACCGAAGAGGAACGACGACCTCTTCGAGGATGAGGCTTGCCATGTCAGTCCGATTCTGAGGCCAAGGAGCAGGACGATGCTGATCAAGACGAGCACACCGCTCATCGCGAGCGTCGCGTCGAGGTTCTGGTCGAACTCGGCATAGATCGCGAGCGGCAGCGTCTGCGTCACGCGCTGGAGGCTGCCGGCGAACATGATCGTCGCGCCGAACTCGCCGAGTCCGCGCGCGAACGAGAGAGCGAGCCCGGCGATCAGTCCGCCGCGCGCGAGCGGCAACACGACGCGGAAGAACGTGCGCAGCGGGCTCGCGCCGAGCGTGCGCGACGCCGCCGTAAGGTTCGGATCGGTCGCCTCGAACGCCGCGATCGCCTGGCGGATGTACAGCGGGCTCGCGACGTACGCGACCGCGACGGTGACGGCGCTCTGGGTGAACGGCAACGAGATCCCGAGCACGTCGAGAGTCGACCCGAGCAGGCCCACGCGCCCGAACGCGACGAGCAGGCCGACGCCCGCGACTGCGGGCGGCAGGACGAGCGGCAGTTCCACCAGCGTGACCGCGATGGAGTGACCGGGGAAGCGATTCGTTGCGAGCAGGTACGCGGTCGGGGTGCCGAAGAGGACGATCAACGCCTGCGCGATCAGGCTCGTCTTCAGGCTCACCTCGAACGCGTCCCGGACGACAGGATTGGAGAGCTGGTCGACCAGCCGGCCCGGCGTGGTGTGGGCGAAGATCGCCACGATCGGGAAGACCAGGAACGCGAGCGCGATGACGGCCGCCGCGACATAGAGGCAGGTGACGGCCGTCCGTCTCATTGCTCTACTTCTTCTTCACGCGCGGCAGGAACCCATAGGCGAGCAGCTGTGCCTGTCCGGCCTTGCTCATCACCTTGTTGATGAACGCCTGCGCATCGGTCTTGTTCGGGCTCTTCGACACGACGCAGATGCCGTACTGCACTTTCGGCTGCGCCCACGCGGGAACCTTGAGCACCGTCACCTGGCCGGGCACGGTCTTGGCGTCGGTCGAGTAGACGAAGCCGGCGTCCGCCTCGCCGAGCGCGACCTTCGCGAGCACTTCACGCACGTCGGTCTCCTGGCTGACGACGTTCTTCAACACCGACGTCGACAGGTTCATGTTCTTGAGGATCTGCAGCGTGTAGCTCCCGACCGGAACGCCGGACGCGGCGATGACGAGCTTGACGCCGGGCTTCGCGAGGTCGTAGACGCTGTGGACGTTGGCCGTGTTCGCCTTCGGCACGACGATCACGAGCGTGTTGCGCGTGAACACCACCGGCTGCGAGCAGAGGCCCTTCGCGAAGAGCTGGTTCGGCAGCGTCGTGTTCGCCGAGGCGAAGACGTCTGCCGGCGCACCGAGCGTGATCTGCGCGGCCAGCGCGTTCGAGCCGGCGAACGAGTACTTCTCGCTCGAGTCGATCTTCGGGAACGCGTCAGTCAACGATGCCGCGGCGTAGACGGTGATCTGCGCATGCGATCTCGCGGCAGCCTGGCCCGCCAGGGCCGCCAACAGGGCGAGCGCGACGAGCGCGGGAAGGAGGGAACGGCGGAGGCTGCGCATCAGCGCTGCACCATGACGCTGGTCGACTTCACGATCGCGGTGGCGGACATGCCGCTCTTCAGGCCCAGCTCCTCGACTGCATCGCGGGTGACGACGGCGACGAGGCGCACGGGATCGGTCACGACCATCTCCACCTGGGCCATCAGCCCCTCGATCTTCACCTCGGTGACGGTCGCCTTGAAGCGGTTCCGTGCGCTGAGGTGCGTGCCTGCGCCGTCGCCCAGCAGCCGGTCGAGCTCCGCTGCCGACACGACCCGGCGGTTGCTCCCGTCGCGATCGACCTTGATGCGGCCCGCTTTGTCCCAGCGGCGCAGCGTGTCGATGCTGATGCCGAGCGCCGCCGCCGCCTCGCTTGCCGTGAAGACCTGCTTGGCCATCGCTCAGCTCTCGTAGGTGTCGAGCGCGGCCGAGACCGTCGCGATGGGCAGGGAGGGAGCGAAGGCGCGCCCGATCGGAGAACGTCCCGACGCGGACGCGAGTGCGCTTACGTGTTGGGCTTCGTTCGCCGCGATCTGGCCGATCGGCAGGCGCCACTGCGGCGTCTCCACGTTCTCGACCGCTCCGAGATAGGCGCCGAGCGCCAGGTTCTCGAGCGTCGCCGCGAGTTTCAGGACCGAAGCCTCGGAGTCGAAGCTTCCCTTGGGGTAGGCGAAGTTGATGTCGTCGGCGCTCGCCGGGGTCTGCCCCGCGAGCGTCAGCAGGTTCGCGAGGCCGGAGTAGTGCGCCTGCTCGTCCGCGAGCATCCGCTTGACGAGCGAGGCCGATGCCTTCGAGAGCTTCCCGCTCGCGCGTGCCTGCGTCTGAAAGTCGGCCGTGAGCAGCTCGGCGCCGATCAGCAGCCGCACGTACGCAAGATCGTTGTCGGGGATCGTCGCTGCAGTCGCGGAGCCCGCGAGCGCCGACACCGCAGAGCCGGAGGCGAGCAGCACGGCGCTTCCCGCCACGCCTCGGCGCAGCAGCCCGGCCCGACTGAGACGTGCGGTCACCATTCAGCAAGCTCCTCGGTCATGTGCGATCTGCCCAACCAACTGGGCGTCCAAGGTCAGAGAATAGCGACTATGTTGTGATTTTGCCTAGGCGTTGCCAGGGCGTTCGTTTCGACCCTGCCACGGACGCCGGAGCTCGGTGATCGAGCAGCGTGTGCAGCTGCGCGGCGAACGCGCGCGGTGCGGTCACCCAGGGCGCGATGCCGATCAGCATCAGCGCGAGCGCGGTGTCCCAGTAGTAGCCGTAGCGCGTCGGATCGAGGGCGATGCGACAGAGCGACGTCGCTGCGGGCACGACCCAGATGCTGAACGGCCAGCGGCGGATGCCGAGTGCGAGCCCGCCGCCGATCCCACAGACGATCGCCGCCTCTGCGACCCGCATGCCCCACGTGAACGGATGCATCCGCCCGAACGCCATCGCGTCCAAGCCTCCGGCGATCGTCCACTGCTCGTGGAACATGTGAAAGTCGCCGCCGAGCACGAACGGCAGGTAGATCGCCACGCCGACCGCGCAGGCGAGCACGCCGGCCTTGACGGAACCGCGCAGCGTGGGGAGGAGCAGCAGAACCGTCAGCCCGAGGATGCCCCACGTCTCGAACCACGCCGAGACGCCGACGATCGCACCGGCCGCGACCACGTTCCCACGCCGCGCGGCGCGCGCCGCGAGCACCCAGGCGAGCGCGATGAAGAGCTCCGAGGGATGACCGATCTCGTACATGTCGGTGATGATCCCGAGCCCGATCGCGCCGAAGCCGACCACGAGCACCTGCGCCCAGCGCGCACCGAGCACGAAGATCGCCGTTGCCGTCAGCGCCGCCGCGCCGATCACGTTCATCGCGATCGGGACTCCGCCGAACGTGCTGCCGAGCCAGTGCCCGAGCGACGTGAGCAGGAGCTCGAGCGGCCCGGCCTGTAGCCACGGATCCGCGTAGGTATGCCGCCAATCGCCGGAGAACATGACGCGCCCCGCGGCTGCGAAGGCGTTCTCGTCCGACATGATCGTCGAGTGGACGAGCGACCCGGCAAAGGCCGAGCCGCCGACGACCGCGAGCGCCGCGCCGACGACAAAGGATCGCTGTCTGACCTGGGTCACCCAGGTCTCTATCGGTTGAAAAACGCCTGGCTTTAGGAGGTTGGGCAGAACGCCGAGCGCAGCCCGACCTCGTCCCAGCCCGCGGTGCGAACGCCTGCCTGATAGGCGCTTTCAAGGAATCCGAGCAGCGCCGCCTGCGGATCGGCGGTCGAACGGACGGCCTCGTAGGGCAGGAGCGCGAGCGAGCCCGAGCCCTGCTCGACCCAGTGTGCCGCGGCGGGCTGGAGCGGCTCGGCCGTCAGCCCGGCCGGCTCCGGCGCGGCGTAGGCGTAGAAGGACGCCTCGCGAACGTTGTCGTCCCCGGCCCAGAAGCCGAACGAGATCACCTCGTGCGAATACGCCTCGTCGGTCACGGCGTCGCGGCCTGCGACGGGCGGAGCCGGCCGGCCCGAGAAACGCGTGTGGGCGAGGTCGAAGCTGTGCCAGAACAAATGCACGGGGCTCGCCTTGCCACAGAACCAGCCCGCGAACTCGGTGAAGACCTCGTCGACCCAGCCGAGGGCGCGCCAGAAGCGTTCGACGTACTCCGCCTGATAGCTCGCGTGCTCTCGGTCCTCGCGGAACGGCGTCGTCATCGGCACGCCGAACGGCCGCTCGCGGATCGCGACGTCGACACCGGCGCGGCCGAGCAGCTCGTGGAACCGCGCGTCGAAGTCGGCGACGGAGAGGCCGTCGACGAGCTCGAACGAGTTGACGTCACCGCGATCGGTTCGGACGACGAGACGGTGCTCGATGAAGTCGAACTCGACGGCGAACGCGATGCCGTGCTGGTGCATGTTTCTCGTCGTCAATCCGCGCACGTCGACGTACAACGGAACGTTCCACCAATGGTTCTCGGGCGGCGTCGATGCGAGCCTTACCTTGCCGACGATCTGCGCCCAGAGGTGCAGTGTGTCCTTCGTCTGCTGCCACTCGGAGTAGGGAAGCTCGGGCAGCACGCGGTCACTCGAGCACGAACGCGACGTCGTCGACGAAGCAGTAGCTCCAGTCCTCGCCCGGCTCGGCCGAGCGAACGAGCGGATGGCCGACGGTCTCGGCGTGCTTGCGGGCGTGGCGGTTCGGCGACGAGTCGCAGCAACCGATCTTGCCGCAGGTCAGGCACATGCGGAGATGCAGCCACTTCGAGCCGATCGCGAGGCAGTCCTCGCAGCCCGCGATGTGCTCCGGCAGCTCGGTGACTTCGATCTGGTCGAGGTGGCTGCAGTCGGGCATCTGGGAATCATGCCCTGCGGCAGTCAGGCTGCGCGGATCTCCGCCAATGCGTCGCGCAGCCGCTCGAGTGCCGAAGCGATCCACGGCAGCCCGGCGGGGTCGTCGCTCTGGAGTGACCGGCGGCGCTGGTCGTCGTCGGCGCCGTAGAGCAGGCTCGTCGCCATGCGGAAGCGCAGCGCGGCCGGCTCGTCGCCGAACGCCTCGCCGGCGAGCACGGCGATCTCGAAGCGGTCGAGCAGGAGCTCCGCCAGCTCCACGCCGGTGTGTGCGCCGAGCGCGGCGAGCTGCGGCCGCAGCGGCTCGAAGTCGGGGTAGAGATAGAACGCGCCGGCCGGCGGGCGGCACTCGACGCCGCCGTCGACGAGTACGCGATGCGCCGCGCGTGTCGTCGCGCCGTGCAGGTTGCGACTCGCGGCGACGTGCGCGCGGATCTCGTCGTGCTCGTCGAGGACGAACGCCGCGGCGTGCTGCATCGGCGCCGCGAGGCTCGACCACACCTCGCTCGCGAAGCCGGTCAGCGCGTGCAGCGTCGACGATCGCTCCGGCAGCCGGACGAAGCCGATCCGCCAGCCGCCGAGCGCCATGCTCTTCGATAGGCCGCTCGTCACGTAGGTCCGGTCGGGTAGCAGCTCGGCCGGGCTGTGGAACGAGCCCGGCTCGTAGGTGAGGTCGCGGTAGATCTCGTCCGAGACGACCGCGAGGTCGTGCGCTTCACAGAGCTCGCACACCTCGCGGACGAGCGACTCAGACGCGAGCGTGCCGGTCGGATTGTCGGGCAGTGTGAGCACGAGCACGCCCGGGCTGCCACCGCTCGCGCGGGCCTCCGCGAGGACGAGCTCGAGCACAGCCGGATCCGGGACGCCGCCCGCTTCGGCACCGATCGGCGCTCGCCACACGCGCTTGCCGGCGAGCGCGGCCTGCGCGGCATAGCTGACCCAGGACGGAGCCGGCAGCACGACGTCGCCGGGCAGGATCGAGATGAGCGCGAAGAGGAGCGCCTTGCTGCCCGGCGCGAAGACGATCTGTCCCGGCTCGGTCGGGAGCCCGCGCCGTTCGAAGTAGCCGGCCGCGGCCTCGCGCGCGGCGCGGGAGCCGGCGACCGGGCCGTACGCGTTGTCGTGCGCGCCGCGGGCAAGTGCGTCCGCGATCGCGGGGTGCACAGGCAATCCCGCCTCGCCGAAGGCGAGGTGCAGGACCGGCACGCCCGACTCGATCTTGGCGCGGATCCGCTCGTTCGCTGCCAGCGTCGCCGACGGCTCGACGAATGCGTGCTCCGTGCGCACGCCTGGAGCATTGCGACGGACTACCCGGAAGTCAAAAGCCGCGGGTCGAGCAGCGAGCGGAGCGACGGGACGACCCGCCCCGCTCCGAAGCCCGCGAGGAGCTCGCCCTGCGAGCCTTCGCCGACGCCGATCACCGTCAGCCCGGCTGCGTGCCCGGCCGCGATGCCGGCGGCGCTGTTCGTCAGCGTCACGGCGTGTTCCGGCTCGACATCGAGCCGCTTGCACGCGTCGAGCAGCAGGTCGGGCGCGGGGCGTGAGCGGAGGCCCTCGGCGCGGATCACGTCCGCGTCGACGCGCTCCTCGACCACGCTCGTGAGGCCGGCGAGCTCGAGGATCGGCAGCGTGCTCGAGCTGGCGGAGACGACCGCGCGCCCGAGGCCCGCGTGACCGGTCGCTTCGAGATACCGCCGCGCGCCGGGCACCGCGCTGACGCCGTGCTGGCGCAGGCCGCGGGTCATCATGTCGCCCTTCCGCCGTGCGAGCCCGCAGGCGGTGTCGGCAGTGCCCGGATCGCCGTAGCGACCTTCCGGGAGGTGGATGCCGCGGCTCGCGAGGAACGCGTGCACGCCCTCGAGCCGCGCGCGCCCGTCGATGTAGTTGCGGTAGTCGGCGCCCCGGTCGAACCGGATGAACTGCCAGCCCGTGGTCTCGCTGAGGCGCAGAAGCAAGTCGTCGAAGACCTCCGCCCAGGCCCAGGCGTGGAGGACGCCGCTGTCGGTGAGGACGCCGTCGAGGTCGAAGAGGCAGGCCTGCACGCCGTCGGGCAGCCCCAGCATCTTGGTCGTCACGGGCACGGAGGAGAGCCACGGCAGCGGCTGCACGCCGGTCAGCCGGCCGAGCCGGGTGAGCGCCCGCGCGGTCTCGAGCCGCTCCTGCGTCAGCTCGTGCCGGCGGCCGTCGAGGTTCGTGACATGCACCGGGCCGCGCGCGGCGGCCAGCGCGTGCTCGGCGGCGTCGAGCGCTTGCTGCCACGCCGATGCGATCGCGTCGAGCGGCGGCGGCTGCGCCGGACCTGCCGGGAGGGCCGGGGTGGGGCCCGGTTCCGGGCTGATGCTCGGGCGACCGTTGCTCGTGGTGGTCGTGCGAGGGCTGACGGCTGAAGCACTCATCCTCGCCTTCAGGATCGCCACGGCCGCAGCCGGCCGCATCTGGATTAGCTGGCGGACAGGCTGCGGCCGGTTACCGATGCCGTGGGTTCTACGGTACGCGCTAAGAGGCGGCCCGCTTCAGGGTCAGCACGGCAACCGCCCCCATTTGGCGCGTTTCGGCCAGTTCGAACGTGCGGAGCGCTGCGTCGTCCGCAAAGAGGCGCTTGCCCGTGCCGAGCGCCACCGGGAAGACCATCAGGTGGAGCTCGTCGACGAGCTCGTGCTCGAGGAGGCCCTGGACGAGCTGTGCGCTGCCGGCGACGAGGATGTTGCCTGCGAACTGCTCCTTGAGCTTCATGACGTCCTCGGCGAGGTCGCCGGCGAGCACGGTCGTGTTGTTCCAGTCGGCCGTGCCGAGCGTCTTCGAGACGACGAACTTCGGCATCGAGTTCATCCGGTCAGCGAACCCGGCCTCGTCCTTGATCGACGGCCACGCCTTGGCGAAGCCCTCGTAGGTGCGCCGGCCGAGCAGCTGCGCGTCGGCCGTAGCGAGCTCGTCGAGCTTGAACTTGTTGCCGTCGGCATCTCGGTCGAACTTGAACGTCCAGCCGCCGTGCACGTAGCCCTCGGCTCCGCCTGGATCCTCCATGACGCCGTCGAGGCTCACGAACTCCGTTACGACCAGCTTTCCCATTGCTCCTCCTCGGTTCGGTTTCGCCTGTCAGACCGTCGGGCATCCGGAGATTCATCGCCGCCGCACCGATGAGTTTCCACCCGTGGCGCCGTCATTAGGATGGATGTTGATGCAGGAGCCGTCACCCGCATTCATGCCCGAGCTGGAGAGCCAGTTCGAGCAGCATCGCTCTGAGCTGACGGCGTACGCCTACCGCATGCTCGCCTCGCCGTTCGAGGCCGAGGACGCCGTGCAGGAGACGTTCATCAGGGCGTGGCGCGGCTTCGATCGCTTCGAGGGGCGGGCGGCGGTCAAGTCGTGGCTCTATCGGATCACGACGAACGTCTGCCTCGACATGCTGAACGGCAGAGAGCGGCGCCCGCGTCCGATGGACCTCGGGCCGGCGCGCGAGCCGATCGAGGCGAACCTGAACGTGCCGGCCGAAGTGACCTGGCTGCAGCCGATCCCCGACCCGGCCGACGTTGCGGTCGACCGCGAGACGATCAAGCTCGCGTTCGTCGCAGCTCTGCAGCATCTGCCGCCGCGGCAGCGTGCCGTGCTGATCCTCTGCGAGGTGCTGCGCTGGCAGGCGACGGAGGTGGCCGAGCTGCTCGAGACGAGTGTTGCTTCGGTGAACAGCGCGCTGCAACGCGCGCGGGCGACGATCGAGGCGAACGATCTCGCGGCGGGGACGACGACGGAGGAGCTCGACGACGACGATCGCGCGCTGCTCGCGCGCTACGTCGAAGCGTTCGAGCAGTACGACGTCGAGGCGCTGACCTCGTTGATCC
>Ga0265327_10003766_pt1 | contig 14077 bp, 12 predicted proteins | sample 41621metaG_FD_202089 | JGI IMG/M metagenome (GOLD analysis project Ga0265327, IMG submission 202089) | Rhizosphere microbial communities from Carex aquatilis grown in University of Washington, Seatle, WA, United States - 4-16-21 metaG | ecosystem: Host-associated > Plants > Roots > Rhizosphere... | reverse complement strand
CCGCCGGTCCGGTGCGTCTGCGCGACGTCGATCAGGCGCAAAGCGCCATCGTCGCCCTGGCCAAGGAAATGGCCGCATCCGGCGAACTGGTCATCTCGGAAGGCCGCGACGAGGACGAGCTGGTTTATTAGAGCGCCCGACGATTTGACCTGTTATCCCGACGACCAACGGGAGGAGGGATCTCGTTCTGGTCCGGCATCTCCGATTGGAATCCGCCGTGCCACAAGCGGAGCAACCGTATTAAGCCGCCAGGCAGACGTCGAGGGAGCGCAGTTTGGCCCGCAGGGTGGCGACGTCGGTGGGGTGGTAGCCGCCCGGCGCCACCGGCCGGTTGATCGAATCGAGCGCCAGCAGGATGTTGGACCGGGCCAGGTAGGGGTGGCCCTCGCGCAGCGCGTCGATGGCCGCCGACAGGTGGCCGCTTTCGTCCGGAGTGATGGCGGCGCCACCGGCCTCGATGATGTCGAGAAAGTGGCCGATGGACTCGGCCAGCACCCGGTTTTCCTCGCCGACCTTCATGCGGGAATGGTGGAGCGCGCGCAACGCGTCCGACAGGGATTTGCGGTCCGGCATGGGAAACTCCCGTCTCTATGCGATGACCGAACAATAATGCTGCACCGCACAAAGGGGCCGATGATTTTTTGCATATGACCAGCGCACAAGCGTGGGCAAAGAAAAGGGGGCCGCGTCGCCGCGGCCCCCACAAGGTGGACGGTTTCTTGGTCAGCCGAACAACAGGTTCTGCCAGAAGCCCAGCAGCACCAGGGTCAGCAGCACCAGGCCGACCAGGATCAGGGCCGCGCCGACAAGCGCCGCCAGCTTGGTCTTGGCCGCGCTGGGCGGATCGACCAGATACTTGTCGATCTCGCCGGTTTCGACCATGCGCTTGTATTCGACGCCCCGCTCCTCGATGAATTCATGGAGCGGCACCGTGCCGGTGAACATCACCAGGTCCTGGGGCAGCTTCGTCGGCCGGAAGTGGCAGTTGAAGTAATGCACCGAGAACAGGAACACGGCGGCCAGGAAGGCCTCTTCGCCGTGGATGATGGTCGCCACGTTGAAGACCCAGCCGGGCAGGTAGGTGGCGGTTACCTCGGGGAACCACAGTGACAGGCCGGACAGGCCGATCACCGCCATACCCCAGAAGGGCGCCCAGTAGTCGAACTTCTCCCAGTAGGTCCAATGGTCGAAGGTCGGCCGGGTCCCCAGCCCGCGGAACCAGCGGACCATCGCCAGGAAGTCGCGCAGGTCCTGCCAGTTGGGCATCAGTGAATCGGGGCCGAACCAGCGGAAGCGCCCCCGCTTCAGCACCAGGGTGTTGACCATGGCGTAGAGGATGTGGCCGAAGAAGATGACGGCGAACACCGAAGCGCAGGTGCGATGGATGATCGCCGCCACCTTCGCCCCCCCCAGACCCTTGATGACCACCGGGGCCCAGAAGCTGTCGGCGTAGAGCACCGAGGTGCCGGTCAGCACCAGCCCCATCACCGCCAGCGCCAGCGCCAGGTGGACGAACCGCCACAAGCGGCCGAAGCGCCGGATGTGCTTGCCCTTGTACGAAGGCGGCGGCGTCGGCACCCGCACCGGATCGCCGTTGCCGTCGACCAGGATGTGGTGGCGGCCCTCCCGCTTGTCCTTCCACTCGCGCCAGAACCATAGGGCGGAATGGGACCAGAAGAAGGCGAAGACACCGGCCAGCAGCAGGATCATGAACTTCGAGGCGATCCACATTGCCGGGTATTTGCCCAGATCATGGGTGCTGCCGTGGGGTTGGAAGGTCAGATAGCCGGCGGTGGCGTTCTTGTGGCACTGCCGGCAGGTCTCCATGCGATTGCCCGGCGACACCTTCGAGGCCTCGTCGGTGACCTTCCGGGTGGTGTGGTGTTCGTGGCAGTCGAAGCACTTGGCGGTATGGGTATAGCCCAGCGCGTTGACCTGGCCGTGATAGGTGGCGCGATAGGTCTTGTACTGCTCGTCGTGGCACGAGCCGCAATTCCTGGTGATCGCCAGCCGCGCCGGGTCCTCCTTGGGCTTGGAGATGCTGTGGGCGGTGTGGCAGTCGGCGCAGGTGGCGGCCTTGGGGTTGCCGTAGCGCAGCACCTCGAGCCCGTGGGTCGAGCCGGCATATTCCAGCCGCTGCTTTTCGTGGCAGCGGCCGCAGGCGTCGGGGGTGGTCAGGCGGTAGGCCTGACCGGCGGCGCTGTTGACCGGAAAGACGTAATGGGCGCTGTGGCAATCGACGCAGGTGGCGTTCGGCCGCGCCGGATTGTCCTTGTTGGGTCGGGCGTGGACCGAGGCGAGGAAGTTCTCGGTCTCGTGCACGACCGTGCCGATCTTGGCCTTGTCCTGGCCCTTGGGCGGGGACTTGGCGGTGTCGGCGTGGCAGCCGATGCAATCGACGGTGCGCGCCACCCCCGTCTTGTGGGGCATCTCGGTGATGTCGGTGTGACAGGCGACGCAGGGCTGCTTGCCGTGGGCGCTGTCGGCATAGGCGTGCTTGTTGAAGGAAAGCGCCCGCTTGGGCGCGGCGCCGGTTTCGCCTTTGGGGACGGCGAAGCCGTCGACACCATGGCAGCCGAGGCAGGCCTCGTTGCCGGTGTCCTTGGTCACGGGGATGGGGGCGAGATTGGCGTCGGGCGCCGCCATGGCGGCGGAACCGCACACCATGAACACGGTGACCAGCAGCCGGACGACCCACGATTGGCGGCAGGACATCTGAAGCCTCATTGGCGGCAAGGTTGCGAAAGGGCGGAGCCGAAGGGGGATGGCGGCGAACCGCCATCCCCCCGACGGACTCACTTGCCGCCGGTATAGGTCTTCATGAAGTCGATGCGCTTCTGGTCATGCTCCACCTTGCCGGGGGCGGTCTTGCCCAGGAACCACATGTGCTCCGGCCGGTTGAGAATGTCGTCGATCACCTTGTCGACCGAATCCGCCTCGGCCTTCTTGCCCGTCTGCAACGCGTGCTGGGCGATCTCGCGGGCCTCGGGGATCATGCCGGTGTAGAACTTCTCGGCGACCTCGTAGAAGCCATGCCACTGGACATAGTCCGGAGCCTGCATGGCGGCACCGTGGCGAGCGCGACGGCCCTCGTGGTGCCACAGGTAGAACCACGTCCATTCGATCTTTTCGTCGAACTCGGTCGGCGTGATCAGCTTGGCCTCGCGGAGTGCCTTCATGATCGCGGCGCCGGGCTTGGCGAACTTCTCGTTGTAGGTGGTGATCACCGAATTGTACTGGACGTACCAGTTGTCGACCCAGCTGACGCTGTGACACGAGGTGCAGACCTGGCGCATGTCCTTCTCGCGGTCGGCCCAGGGCTTGACCGACTTGCCCTCGCGGATCGCCTTGGCGTCGATGCGTTCCGAAATCGGCAAGCGCAGGTTCCAGGTGATGCGGGAGCCGATGTCATGGGTGACCGGCAGGGTCGCCGTCGCCGACATGTGGCAGGTGGCGCAGGTCGGGGCGGCGGTGTAGTCCTGACCCGGGATCCATTTGGGCGAGGACAGGTTCATCTTGTCGATGTTGGCGCGGTAGGCGATGCCGTGCTTGGATTCCTCGTAGATCTCCTTCTGCGGATGATCCGGGCCCAGGTGGCACTTGCCGCAGGTTTCGGGCTGACGCGCCTGCGCCGCCGAGAAGCTGTGGCGCTGGTGGCAGGCGTTGCACGAACCCTTGCTGCCGTCGGGATTGATGCGGCCGATGCCACTGTTCGGCCAGGTGGCGGGATCGAGCTTGCCGTCGGGCAGCACCTTGACGACGCCGCCGTGGCACTGCCAGCAGCCCTGGACCGCCACCGCCGATTCGCCGTTCAGCGCCATGGCGCCGTGGATCGAGCCTTCGACCACCTCGGCCAGCACGTTGTCGAGCGAATTGAGGATCAGCGCCGCGGTCGAATGGTGCGACTTGTCGAACTGTTCGACCTCGCGGGCGTGACAGGTGGCGCATTTCTTCGGCGATACGATCACCGAGATCAGCATGTCCTTGTGACGGATGGCGTCGGGGTCGCCGGGATTGGCCTTGTGGCATTCGTAGCAGCCGACATTGCCGCCGTAATGCTTGGACTGGCCCCATTGCTGGTAGATGCCGGGATTTTCCTTGGCATGGCACGAGGCGCAAATGGCGCTCTCGCGGCTCAACGCCTCGAAGGTCTTGGGCGCCGCCACCGTCGGGTCCTTGCCCTTGGTGTCATGGGCGGCGACCATCGCCTTGCCGGGATCGGCGGCGGTGTCGGCGGCGCTGGCGGGTGCCAGCGCCAAGGTGGCGGCAAGGGCACCGGTCGATAGCGCCAATAGCAAGCGCGAACAGAATGATTTCAACATGTTGGCTCCCCTATCTACAACGGCCAGCCAACCAGACGCCCCCCAGCGCGGCAGCCGCATCGAAAAAGGGTATGTTATATCCCCCATTTTTTGAAGAGATATTTTAGAAGCGCTTTCATGAAGTTTTCAGACGGGGGTGCGGCGCCGTCGCGGCCGGGCCAGGGCCAGCAGGGCCAGCGCCGCCACCGCCTCGACCACCGCCACCGCCTCCGCGGACGGCAGGGTTGGCGCCGGCGCCGTCGGCGGCGCGACGGCGGGTTCGACGGTCGCGGGCGGTTCCGGCGGCGGCGGCTGAACCGTCTGCGCCCGCATCAGGTCGATGGTCTCGACCGCGTGGCGCGGCGCCGGCCGCGCCGGCGGCGAGGGGTCGTGGTCGCGCGGCCGCACATGCATCCAGGGGCGAAGGCCGGGATCGGCGGCCGGCGCCGGTGGCGCCTCGGCGATCTTCTTCGGCGGCGGCGGTGGCAGCAGCGCCGTCAGCGCCTGGCGAATCTCCGTCGGCAGGCGGCCCTTGCCGTCGGTGGCGACGGCCAGATAGCGGGCGCCGGCCGTCTGGCACCACGCCTTCAGCGCCGCCGAGTTGCCCGAGGTGTCCCAGACCAACAGCCGTTCGCCCCACAGCGGCCGCAGACGGGCGGCGGCGGCGGCGGCGAGTTTGGCGTTGCGCTCGCGGTAGAAGGGGCCCAGCAGGTCGAGCAGTTCGGCCTTGGTCGCCTGCGCCTCGGTCAGGTCGCGGTACTGATCGTTGAGGGCGCGGTAGCGGTCGTCGGCCTTGACCGTCGGGCTGATCCGCTTGCCCCAGACCTCGGGGGCGCCGTGGCTGATCAGGATGGCGAAGGGGCCACCGGCCAGATCCTCGGCCAGATGGCGCAGCGCCGGCTCGAAATCGGCGTGGCGTTCGCGCCCAGACAGACGGCGGAGCTTGAGCAGCGCCGCCTTCCACGGCTCGGAGCCCGGTTGGACGGCTTGCGCCTGTATCCGGATATCCTCATCGAAGCCGGCCAGGGTGACGGCGGCGACGCGCTTCGAACCGGCAAGCATTTCCAGCACCTGCTCGGCCAGATGGGGCTCGGCCCGGCTGTCGGCCAGCGACTGGTCGAACAATACGGCGACCGCCGGTTCGGCCACCGCCGGCGTGACCGCCAGCAACGACGGCAGCAAGGCCACCGCCAGTCTCAGCGGGCCGAATCGGATGCGTTGGCGTGACATGCGGAAAGCCTAGCCGCCGGCGGCGGGAAAGGGAATTACCTTCTGCGGCGAATGGGGCTAGGCCGGTTCCGGGTCGGTGAAGCGAACCACCAGTTTGACCAGGGCCAGGGTGGCCGGTGCGAAGCGGATGCCGATGGCGCCGTCCTCCTCGTGGCCGACGATGCCGACGCCCTTGACCCCCTTGTTGAGGTCCAGGCGGTTGCCGTCGAGGGGATACAGGGTGAAGGATAGCGGCTCGGCGCCATAGGGAAAGGCGCGTTCCACGGTCATGCCCTTGGCCGAGACGTTGACCACCCGGACCAGCTTGCCGCCGATATTGGCCATCAGCGGAATGTTGCCCAGTCGTGGATAGCGCCGCCGGTCGGGGGCGGCGGCCGTCGCCTCGGGCGCCTTGGCCGTGGCGGCCTTCGGCGACGGAGCTTCGGTCTTGGCGCGGCGCCTGGCCATGTCACAACCTCGCGAAGGGTGTCCCTGGCCGACAATATTAGGGGGAACGACGGGGATTTTCCAGCCCCGCCGGCCACCGCGCTCGGTTCAGGCGGCCTTGGGGGCGTCCTTGCCGGCGTCCTTGGCGGCGCTCGGCTTGGCCGTGGAAACGGTGCCCAAGGAATCGGCCAGGAATCGGGCCGCGTCCTCATTGGCGCGCGTGGTATCGGCAAGGGTAAAGGGAGATTTGACGATAATGGGCGAAGACATGGAGCGGCCTGTATTCATTTAACCGGCGTGAAAGGATTTTGCTCTCTTTCCACAGACCGCATATGCCAACATCGTCGTCCGGTATCAATCTGAATTTCATTGCGTTTGGCAAATTGAAATCGTGTTTCGCCGGGGGTGGCGGGGGCGCAATTCTCGATTCATTCGGACCATCCCGGCGCAACTTCACTGCCGGGCGTTGGCGGTCAGATCGACGGTCACCGCCACTTCCAGCGCCACGTTCCGGCCGTCACTCCACGACCCCTGGCCGATACCGAACTCGGTGCGCACCAGGGTCAGCCGTCCCTGGGCGCGGGCGCGGTTGCCGGTCAGGTCCAGGGTGAAGGGCAGCGTCACCGGGCGGCTTACACCGCGAATGGTCAGGCTGCCCTCCGCCTCGTAGGCGTTGCCGCCCTTGGCGCGGAAGGTGGTGGCCTCGAACACCGCGTCGGGGAATGTCTTGGCGTTGAACCAATCGGCTTGGGGCAGCGCCTCGTCGCGGTTGCGGTCGTCGGTGGTGGCGCTGGCGGTGTCGATGGTGACCAAGGCGTGGCCGGCACCGGGGTTGGCGGGATCGAAGACGATGTCGCCCCGCCAGCGGGTAAAGCGGCCATCGAAGGGGGTGCCGCCCTGGCTGCCGGTGAAGCCCAGTCGGCTGGCGCCGGAATCGATCGTCCATTCGGCGGCGGCGGCGGGCGTGGCCCAGCACAAGGCGGCGGCCAGCGCCACCACCGGGGCGTGGCGCCGGAACCGCGGCAGCATGCGCACCAGCACCTCGTCGCCCAGCAGGAAGTGATGGCGCAGCGCGGCGCCGACATGGACCACCAGGATGGCGACCAGGGTCCAGACGCCGGTTTCGTGCAGGCCTTCGAACAATTCGTGGATTTCGGCCTTGTCCGCCAGCGACGCCAGCGGGGCGATGTGGGGAACCGGCACTATTCCGTAGAGTAGGGTGGGGATATTGAACGAGGCGGTCGAGACCACGACCCAGCCGCTGAGCGGCAGCGCCAGCATCAGCCCGTAAAGCGCCCAATGGCCAAGCTGGGCCCCGCGTCGCTCGATGGCGGACATTGTCGGCGGCAGCGGCGGCGGCCGGTGGCCGGCCCGCCACAGCAGGCGTAGCGTCGCCAGCGCCAGCACGGTGAAGCCCAACGATTTGTGCCACTGGAACAACTGGAACTGCGACGACGAGCCCGGACGCAGTTCGACCATGGTCCAACCCAGCCCCAGCATCGCCAGAATGGCGAGCGCGGTCAGCCAATGGAACGCGATGGCGACCGGATCGTAGCGGTGTGATGTGGGCATGACGGATGGAACTCCAGGTTGGCTCCTTCCATCAGATGGAACCCGACCCGGGCGCCGACAATCGGGGGCGGGGAAAAAACGTCAACCGGCGTGGGAATCGGGGCGCGACGGCGCGGAACACCATCTTTCGGCCCGCCGTCGCCCGCGTGCGGTCAATTTGTATAATGTCCGTTTTGAGAGATAGGTGACGGATCGTTCCGGAGACATGGGTGACACTTCTCCCCCAGCGCGCTGGGGGAGAAGTGTCGATGCCGTGGAAGGAAAGGTCCGTGATGGACGAACGCTTAGGCGATCCAATTCCTGCTGGAGGTCGATTATCCGGCCAGCGATCGCGGAGCGCTTCTCGCGCAAACTGGATAAGGTGGCGGCGTCGCTCATACCCCGAAGTTTACGGAAAACCGACGCTGCCCGTCATTTTCCGCCTGGTGGCGTTTGCTACATAATGCCGGGAAAATGGCGCAACCGGTAGGATTCGAACCTACGACCTCTGCCTTCGGAGGGCAGCGCTCTATCCAGCTGAGCTACGGCTGCGCATGGCTCTGACGAGCGAGAAGGCGGTTTATAGCGCAAGGCCCCGGCCTTGGCAAAGGGGGAAACGCCGTCCGCCCCGGGAAGGCGGGGGCCGCGGAAAACCCAATGTGCCTGTGGCCAAGGCGGCGCGACCCCGGCCGAAACCGCTCCGGCCGTCTATCGCGGGCTTTGGCGGAGGACGTGTTCTGGCCGATTGCCCGGCCGTGCCAGCACGCCCTTGGCGACCAGATCGCGCCAGGCGTTGACCAGGCCGTCCATCGTCGCCCGCCCGTCACCGCCGGCCGAGCGGTGCAGGTAGATGTAGAGCGGCACGCCTTGAAGGTACGTGGTGACGACGTTGGCGGGGGTGTGGCCCAGGGCTTTGACCCCTTCCTCGAAATTGACGTCGTAAAGAATCGCCACCGCCGTCTGTTCGACCTCCAGCAGCCGGAGCGCATTCTGATAGCTGTCGACCTCGAAGATCTTGACGCCGTTGGCATCCATCCATTCGCGCAGGCCACCATATCCGTAGCCGCGCATGACGATCACGCGTCGGCCGGTCAGATCCTCGCGCCGGGCGATCGGGCTCGCCCCGCCAATGCCGTAGGCGTTGAGCGCATCCTCGGTGATCGGCTCGGTCGAACGCAGCACGTCGGGAGACGTGTCGAGCGTCTGGTTGCGGACCAGGAGCGAGGCCTGCGCCTCGCCCGCCGCCAGCATCCTCATCAGGCGCGCCGCCGGATAGGTTTCGCCGGTCCAGGCGTATCCCGCGCGTTCAACGATGCGGATAAGGATTTCGGCCACGGTCCCCGTCAGCCGGCCGTTCTCCATCACCCAGTGCGGAGGGAACTCGGGGCCGGCCAACCGCAGTTCGTCGGCCCGGGCGGGACTTGCCAACAGCAGCGCCGCCAGCACGCAGATGATGAAACGCGACGTCATGATCTCCCCCGACGGCGAATGGAGGCCCACATCTGGGCGCCCCACCTATTGCGTCCGATAGGCCGAGTGGCAGGTCACGCAAAGCTCGGTCACCCGCCCCAGCGCGCCCAGGGCGGCCTTGGCGTCGCCGCTCCGCGCCGTGGCGGCGAATTCGCCGGCGGCGGTGTGCATGGCCAGGCCGATGGAGCGCATCCGCTCGGGCATGTAGATCTCCATCATTTCGTCCATCGACCCCTTCGCCGGCGCCGGGGCGTCGGCGCCGCGCGGCTTGCACCCGGCGGCCGAGGGCGAGTCCATGCCCAGGCGATCCTCGGCGAGCCTGGCGGCGCCCTGGTAATCGGCGGTGGCCAGGGCGCGCAGAATCCCGTCGACGGTTTGCAGGTGGTCGCGCATGTTGCGCAGTTGATGGGTCCGCATCTCGGGCGGGAAGAACACCAATTCCCGGCCGTCCAGGGCCGTCATGGCGGCGTGGTCGTGCCCGGCCATGGGATGGTGACGCATCTCCGGCGGCGGGGCGTCGTCCGCCCGGAGCGGATTCGCCGCCGCCGCCAGAATCGCCAGGGTGGCGAGAATGGCGCGGCGGCGGGCGGGGATAAGATACGGCTTCATCAGGGACCACCATGTCGCGTTTGCGGATGGCCGATCCATCCGCCGAAGGTTTGGCACCCGGTCAAACGCCATGGACCTGGGACAGGCGGCAATCGCCGTCGCCGCGCTCGATCTGAAGCGTGGCGTGGTCGATGCCGAACCGTCGGTGCAGGGCGTCGGCGATGCCATGCATCAGATCGTCGTTCACCGTGGCGTTGGGGTTGACCAGATGCGCCGTCAGGGCGACCGAGGTCGTGCTGAGCGGCCAGATGTGCAGGTCGTGGATGGCGACGACGCCGGGGATTTCGGCCAGATAGGTCTCCACCGCCTCGCGGTCGATGTTGGCGGGGACGGCGTCCAGGGCCAGATCGAGCGATTCCTGGAACAGGCCCCAGGTGCCGCCGGCGATCACCAGGCCGATGGCAAGGCTGACGGCGGGGTCAAGCCACAGCCAGCCGGTCCGCTCCATGATGAAGGCGGCCACCACCACGCCAAGCGAAACGGCGGCGTCCGCCGCCATGTGCAGGAAGGCGCCCCGGATGTTCAGGTCGCCCTTGCTTCCCGCCACGAACATGGCCGCCGTTCCGGCGTTGACGGCGATGCCGACCGCGGCCACCCACATGACGGTTTCCCCGGCCACCGGCGCCGGGTGGCCAAGCCGCAGGACGGCCTCCCAGGCGATGCCGCCGACGCCGATCAGCAGAATCACGGCGTTGATCAGCGAGGCCATGATGGTGGTCCGGCCAAAGCCATAGGTCCGCCGCTTCGACGCCCGCTTTCCGGTCAGCCATATGGCCGCCCACGCCAGCAGCAGGCCGGCGACGTCGCTAAGGTTGTGTCCGGCGTCGGCGAGCAGGGCGAGGGAATTGACCGTCAGGCCGTAGAACGCCTCGACCGCGACGAAGCCGAGATTGAGGGCGACACCGACGGCGAAGGCCCGATTGTGGCTGACCGGCCCATGATGGTGGCCGTGGGAGCAGCCGCCGTGGCCGTGTCCCTTGTGGCCGTGGTCATGGTTGTGGTCGTGACCCATCTCGTCCTTCATTCTTCAACCGGGCGCGCCCCTGACATCGTCATCCTTGCGAGCCCGACGGGGCTGGGCCGGAAGACGACCGCCGCCAGGGCCGAGGCCGAGAAGCGTAAACGGCCGCAAAAGCCCCCTTTCCCAGTCGCTCCGGTGAAGCTACGCGGCCTTGGCCCGTCGTTCAAGGGTAGGGCTCCGGACGCCTCTCATGCGTTGGTCCGATCCTGGGGCGACGGTTTGAAGCGCTCGGGAATCAGGCGCCGCATTCCGGCGCCGAGCGCGGCGCGGACGCGGGGGCTGTGCAGGCAGACCCCGCCCAGGAGGCCGACAAAGCTGCCGACGCAGGTGTCGATGAAGCGCGCCTGGATCAGCGCGTCGGGCGAGCCTTGCCCCAGCGAGGTGGCGTCGGCCAGCAGGATGGTCAGCGGCGTGATGAACATGGCGGCGAAGGTGTAGTGGCGCACCACCGCCGTCTCGATGATGAAGGCGAGCACCATCATCGTCAGCGCCACGCTCCATTTGTCGAGCGGCAGCGACAGCAGCCCCCAGGCCAGGATCAGGCCGAAGCCGGTTCCCAGGATGCGTTGAAGCTGGCGACTCCACACCGCCCGCAGCGATGCCCCCTGGACGACCGCCAGACAGCTGACCGGCACCCAATACGCTTTTTCCATGTGCAGCACCTGGGCCAGCGCCAGCGAGACGCCGACGAAGGCGCCGATCACCACCGAATCGTACACCACGAAATCGAAGGTCGGTTCGGGGATCGGCTGGACCGGCTGCGGCGCCCGCAGACGCAGGGTGTGCAGACTGTAGAAGAAGGCGATCAGGCAGGCCAGCAGGGAGCCCATGGCCAGCAGGCCGACCATCAGCGGCACTTGCAAGATGTCGACCGGCGAATAGGCGCCGATCGAGGCGGCCATGATGAAGAACAGGCTGCCGGGGACGCCGACGCGGTAGAAGCGGCAGACCATGGTGACCAGGATGGCGGTGAAGGTCAGCGCCAGCATCATCAGCACCGGTACCTGGTGGCTGATCACGCCGAGCGCGTAGCAGGCGATCATGCCGAAGGCCGAGGCCATCAGCGCCACCATGCGGTGCGAAAGCGGCGTCGGCGGCAGATACAGGAACACCATGCCGCCCAACGACGAGACCAGCCCGTAATCGAGATGGTCGAACCAGGCGCCGACCAGCAGCGGCAGGCCGGAGGCCAGCGCCGCCGCCACCGGCATCTGCCACATCCGGTCGCTGGGATGGATGGTGGCGAGGTGGTGGACCTCCTCCTTGAGGAAGGTGGTCAGTTTCGTCCATATCCGCATGTCGACGCCGTGCCGCTTTGCCGTATTCGCCGGCACTATCGCATGCGGAGACGGGGTGGCCTACACCGCCTTGATGTCGGCCAGCAGCTTCTCGACGCTATGGCGCAATTCGCCGGCCTCCGACGACAGCCGGTCGGCGAGCGAGGTCATGTCCTCGGCCAAGTGGTGGGCCTGGGCGGCGTCGTCGGCGACACCGGAAATACCCTCGGTGACGCGGGTGTTGCCGGCGGCGGCTTCCTGGACGTTGCGGGCGATTTCCTGGGTGGCGGCGGTCTGCTCCTCGACCGCCGAGGCGATCGAGGTGACCACGTCGTTGACCTGGTTGATGGTGGCGGTCACCGCGCCGATCGCCTCGACCGCCGCCTGGGTCGAGGTCTGGATGCCGGCCACCTGCTGGGCGATCTCGCCGGTGGCCTTGGCGGTCTGGTTGGCCAGGTGCTTGACCTCGTTGGCGACCACGGCGAAGCCCTTGCCGGCCTCGCCCGCCCTGGCCGCCTCGATGGTGGCGTTCAGCGCCAACAGGTTGGTCTGTCCGGCGATGTCGCTGATCAGGGTGATCACCGTGCCGATCTGCTGGGCCGCGTGGTGCAGCGACTGCACGGTTTCACGGGTATCGGCGATCCCATCGACGGCGCGCTGCGAAATGCCGCTGGTGTTGGTGACCTGGCGGGAAATCTCTTGGGTCGAGGCGCTCAGCTGCTCGGCCGCGCTGGCCACCGTTTGCAGGTTGCTGGTGGCGCGTTCGGCCGCCTGGGCGATGTCGTTGCTGAGATCGTCGGTGCGCTGGGCCGACTTGGTCAGGCCATCGGCCAGATTGCGCGCTTCGCTCATGCTGCCGGTCACCGATTGCATGAGACTGCCCGCCATGGCGTCGAAATCCAGCAGCAGCCCCATGCGCTTGCGCGACTTTTCCAGCCCCTTGTCCTGTTCCGCCCGCTTGGTCTGTTCCGCCTCGGCCGAAGCATTCAATTTCAGGCGCAGGTCTTCCAGGGCCCGGGTCAGCGGGGTCGCGGGGCCACCGATCGGTGTCACGGTGTCACCGGCGGTCAGGCGGGCAACGGCGGCTTCGAGGCCCGGTGTCGGCTCGGCGTTACGGGGGGCCGCGACGACGATCACAAGGCCGGTGAGAACCGCGATGACCACGCTGGCCCATAAGGGGGAGGGAATCGTCCAAATGGCGGCAACGGCAGCGGACGCGATTGCCAGCGGTACGCCGACGGCGTTGATTCCAATCCGCATTTTCGCCTCCCCCCGCGCCGACAAGTTGGTCCATCGTTGCGCGGAAAATGAATGAGGAACGTTTACCCGCCAAGGTTAAGGCGCGGCGGCGGCGGCGACAAGATATCCGAAGGAATCAACCCTGTGGATTGAGACTAACTGTCAAAATAGATGCGTCTTATGCAGGTAATCGGTTGATGCGGCTTGGCGCTATTTCTGCGCGTGCGGCGTGTCGTCTTCAGGCAATGATTGTGGTTATGGCGTGTTGATTTGCTTGGTGGCGGAAGGCGTGCGGCAATTGACCGGTGCTGGCAGCGCCATCGTCGCCCCGATCCGGGATAGCGACAGCGAGGCCGCCGACCAGTGCATGTATGCGGTCAAGCGTACCCGCAAGACCCGGCGAAACTGTTAAGTGCCGCCGGGTTCGCCGAAATTGTCGACGCGGCGCAGTTCGGGGAACCGCCAGGCCCACAGGGCGGCGATCGCCAGGGTCCCCACGCCGCCGATCACCACCGCCGGGACGGTGCCGAACCACGAGGCGGTCAGGCCGGATTCGAAATCGCCCAATTCGTTCGAGGCGCCGATGAACACCCAGTTGACGGCGCTGACCCGGCCACGCATCTCGTCGGGCGTGCGGATCTGCACCAGGGTCTGGCGGGTGACCACGCTGACCATGTCGGCGGCGCCCAGCACCGTCAGCGCCGCCAGCGACAGGGGAAAGCTCCGCGACAGGCCGAAGACCACGGTGGCCAGGCCGAACAGGGCGACGGCGGCGAACAGCTTGCGGCCGATGCGGCGCTCCAGCGGTCGATGGGCCAGCACCACCGCCATGGTGGCGGCGCCCACCGATGGTGCGGCGCGCAGCACGCCCAGACCGACCGGGCCGATCAGCAGGATGTCGCGGGCGTAAATCGGCAACAGGGCGGTGGCTCCGCCCAGCAGCACCGCGAACA
>Ga0265327_10003765_pt1 | contig 14078 bp, 14 predicted proteins | sample 41621metaG_FD_202089 | JGI IMG/M metagenome (GOLD analysis project Ga0265327, IMG submission 202089) | Rhizosphere microbial communities from Carex aquatilis grown in University of Washington, Seatle, WA, United States - 4-16-21 metaG | ecosystem: Host-associated > Plants > Roots > Rhizosphere... | reverse complement strand
GTCGAGATCAGCCTGACCGCGACGCTCGCCTAGACAGACTCGGTTGCGGCGGCGACGCCGGCGCCGAGCCCGCCCAGCACGTCGCGCACCGATCCCGAAACGCAGGTGAAGATCGGCGTGTCACGCTCGGTGTAGCGGCTGGCCTCGGTCTCGCGCAGCGTCATCATCAGGTCGAGGAAGTCGCCGACGTAGTCGGTCTCGAAGGCGACCACGAACTCCTGGTCATCGATTCCGTAGGAGTAGGTGGTGTTGATCTTCACCGTCGGGAACTTGTGCCCGGTGGCGATGTGCTCGTTCATGATCCCTTGCCGCGCAGGCTTGGACAGCTGGTACCAGGCGCGGGTCTTGACCATCGGGTAGATCAGCAGGTACCTGGAGTCGGGGTTCCACATGATCCGGCCGCGCTTGTGCATCGACCGGCCCTCTCCCTTGACGTACTGCGAGCGGCGGGTCATCGACAGGTAGGCGTGCGGCGTCTCCAGGTAGGGCCCGAGCGCCGTGCCGTGCAGATCGGTGGCGAGCTCCTGGAAGTCCTCGAGCCGCTCCGACACCTTCCACAGCATGAGGTCGGCATCCGGCCGCAGGCCGAACATCGAGTAGGCCCGGATCGGGAAGCTCTGCTGGTAGTGCTCGACGACTGCCGCGAACTCCTCCAGCGCCGCCTCGCGGTCGGGCTCGGGGAGCAGCCGGAAGGCGCGGTCGAGCCGGTAGAACGTGAAGTGGACGAACTGGCGGTCCTCGCCTGCCGAGTTGTTTGCCGCCGCTCCGTTCTGCTCGCTCATCCGTTGCGATCGTAGCAGCCGACTCTGGTCAGTCCTGCGACACCTCGCGCGTTGTTTCGTGAGCGCCGGCGCTCGTACGGTGGGCCGGTGATCAGGGAACGGGGACAGGCGAGCGTGGAGCTGGTCGCGTTGCTGCCGGCACTGGTGCTGCTGGCGATCGCGGGCTGGCAGGCGGTGCTGATCGGGTGGTCGATGCTGGAGGCCGAGCACGCGGCCCGGATCGCCGCGCGCGCGGCCATGATCGGCGGGTCGCCGGCCGCCGCTGCCCGCTCTGCGCTGCCGGGGTCGCTCGCCCGTCGGAGCGCGGTCTCGCGGTCGGGCGGCCGGCTGCTCGTACGGCTGCAGGTGCCATCGGTGATCCCCGGGCTGGCGCCCCACGTCACCGCCTCGGCGCCGGTGGTGCGGCAGTGAGCGAGCGCGGCCAGGCGACGATCGAGATGGCCGCGGCCGGTCTGGCGGTGGTCGCCGGGGCGCTGGTCGCGGTGCAGCTGCTGCTGGTGGTCGGGGCACAGCTGCGGGCGTCGCGTCTGGCCGACCAGGCGGCCGTGCGGCTGGCCGAGAAGCGGCCGCTGCCGGCGAGCCTGAGCCGCGATGCCGTGATCCACCGCGTCGGCCGCCGGGTGGTGGTCACCGTGCCGGTTCCGAGTCTGCTCGGCAGCACGTTCCTCACGGTCGACGACACCGCGACCCTGCCGTGAGTGAGCGAGGGCAGGTGACGATGCTGGCCTCCGGAGCGATGCTGCTCCTGCTGCTGGGCGGCGCGGTGCTGTTCTTCCTGGGACAGGTCGACCGGGCGGGAGGGGCGGCGCAGCGTGCCGCCGACCTCAGCGCCCTGGCCGCCGGCCAGGCGCTGGGTCGGAACCCCGACGCCGGAGAGGGCCGGCTGGACGACGTCGCGGCGAGTGTCGCACGCGCCAACGGCGCCCGGCTGGCCTCGATCGCTGTCCGCCACGACAACGGCGTGCCGAGTGGAGTGGAGGTGACGGTGACCGTGGTGGCAACGGGCGACGTCCCGTCGGCCGGCACGCAGCGGCGGCCGGTGACCGCGCAGGCATACGCCGCCGTCGAGTTCACGGCATCGCCGGACGCGGCCTCGTTCCGGCCGGTCGACCTGCACGGGCTGACGGGCCGGGCGGGGGTGGTCGAGGCCGCGGCTGCGCAGGTCGGATGGCCCTACGTGTGGGGCGGCGAGAGCCGGGCGGAGGGCGGCTTTGACTGCTCGGGCCTTGTCGACTACGCCTACGCGGCCGCCGGGGCTCCGTTGCCCGGCCGGCCGACGGCGGCCGTCCTGTGGTCGCTGGCGCACCACATCCCGGCGGCCTCCCTGCTTCCAGCTGACCTGGTGTTCATGGGCTCGGGGTCGGGCGCCCCCTACCACGTCGGCATCTACGCCGGTGACGGCCAGGTATTGGTGGCTCCGCATACCGGCGCCCAGGTGCGGTGGGAGCCGCTGGCCGGCGGCGGCTGGGACGGATTCGGGCGGCTCGTCCAGGGCCCTGCTCCCATGCCTTCTGCCGTTGACCGGGCCGCCCATGCCGCCGGCGTCGCGCCGTACGTGGTCGACGCCGAGCTGAGGCTCGGCCTGGCCGCCGATCCGACGACGGCTGCGTCCGGCCTGGCAGCGGCCGAGCGAGACCATCCCGGCGACCTCCGGGCAGCCCTGGTCCAGCAGCTTGGCAGCGCGTCGGCGGCAGCGCTCGTGCTGCGCACCGGCTCGGGCCCGGCCCTCACCTCGTTCCGCGCGGACGTCCGGCTCGCCCCGCTGCCGGCGTCCAGCCCGCGGTCAGGTAGCGAATCACTGCCGGCGCCAGCCGTGATCCTGCCTCGAGGATCGGCGGCCAACACAGCTGCTCAGAGCGCCCTCGGCGCCGGGCTCCAGGCCGGGGAGGAGGCGGCGGTTCGGCTGGCGGCGCGTAGCCGAGGCGTGCCGCTGCAGGCATTTGCAGCGCTGCGAACAGCGGCCCGGTTGGGGGTGACGTTCGCCGGTCTGGTGCTGCCGGGCACGTGGCAGGCGGCTGCGGCCGTGACCGGGTCGGTGTGGGACGCGCTGTCGGCCGTGCGTGACCTGGTGGAAGTTGCGGGGGAGGGCGGGCTTGTCGTCGCCGGCATGGGTGTCTGGGCGCTGCGCCTGAACCTGATCGGCGGCGTGATCTCGACCGTTGGCTTCGCGGTACAGGCGGTGATGGCCCGCAGCCGCCGTGACCGCATCGCCGACGCGACCCTGGCGGTCGGCAGTGGTCTGACCACCGCGGGCGTCGCCACGGCCGGCACCTCGCTGATCGGCGTGGGAGGCGCGACGCTCGAGGTGCCGCCGGTGGGGCTGGCCCTGATCGCGGTCGGCTCCCTGCTGTGCGCCGGGGCCTACCTCTACCAGAACCCGCGGCTCTGCCGCCGGCTCGTGGATGCCGGCAGCAGAGCGCTGGATCTGGCGTGGCGCGTGCAGACAACGCCCCTGCGGGCGGCGGTCAGCGTCGCCTCTGATGCGGCGTCGAAGGCGAGGTCGCTGGTCGAGTCTCTACCGACACCCTGGTAGCTACGAACCCACGACCTGCTGGTCGCCGATTCGCTGCGCTGCTACGACCTCGGTAACGGCGCCGGTGCCGACGTCGTAGATGTACCCGGACACGGTGATGTCGGGATCGAGGTGCGGCGTCTGCTGTATTCGGCGGACGTCCTCGCGGACGTTCTGCTCGAGGGCCGGGAACGGCAGAAAGTCGATGTCGGACGCGTCGGTGCCACGCTCGTCGTGGAGCTTCTGCCGCAGCTGGTCGTTCGTGAACGTCAGCATCCCGCAGTCGGTGTGCTGCATGACGATGAACTCGCGGGTGCCGAGCAGGTTCGAGGAGATGATCAGTGAGCGGATCGCGTCGTCCGAGACGCGGCCACCGGCGTTGCGGATGACGTGGGCGTCGCCGATGTCGAGCCCGAGCGCCTTTGCCGGGTCGATGCGGGCGTCCATGCAGGTCACGATCGCCACTCCGCGGGCGGGCGGCATCGGCAGCTGCCCCCTGTCATAGCCGGCCGCGAACTCCTTGTTTGAGTCGAGCATCTGGTCGAGCTCAGCCATTGCAAACCCCCTTCGGTCAGTGCTTCAGAACGGTGCGGCCACCGTAGCAGGTTTGGATCCAAGTAGGAGTTCGCGGCCCCTGGCTCAGAGCCGCCGTTTGCCAGCAGGCCGACAGCTACGATCGGTGTGATGGCCACCGCCTCAGACTCCGCCCGGGGAGAGCGCGTCCGCGACCAGCTGCGGGCGCTTCCCGACTCACCCGGCGTGTACCTCTTCCACGCCGGAGATGGCGACGTGCTCTACGTCGGCAAGGCCAAGTCTCTGCGCAAGCGGGTGCAGAGCTACTTCCGCCGCGACGCCCTGCAGCCCCTGCGCACGTCGGAGCTGGTGGAGCGGATCGCCGACATCGAGTTCTTCGCGACGCGCACCGAGAACGAGGCGCTGCTGATGGAGCAGAACCTGATCAAGCGCCACCGGCCGCCGTTCAACATCCGCCTTCGCGACGACAAATCCTATCCGTACATTGCCGTGACGACCCAGGACGAGTACCCGCGGGTGATGTTCACCCGCGAGCGCCACCGCAAGGGGGTGCTGTACTTTGGGCCGTACTCGAGCGCCAAGAAGGTGCGGGAGACGCTCGACGTCCTGAACCGGGTATTTCCCTACCGGCCGTGCGAGGGGCCGGCGCCCGGCCGCCGTTCCGGCGTCCCCTGCCTGGATTACCACATCGGCCGCTGTGCGGCGCCCTGCGTCGGGTACATCTCGCAGGAGGATTACGCCCAGGTGATCGAGGGCGTGGTCGAGTTCCTGTCGGGCCGCGTCCGCCCGCTCGAGCGCCGGCTCGAGGAGCAGATGCAGGCGGCCGCATCGGCCCACGAGTTCGAGGATGCCGCGCGCTACCGCAACCGGCTGATGGCCGTCCGCCACCTCGCCGAGCGCCAGGTCGCCGACCACGTGGCCGGTGGCAGCGCTGACATCCTGGCCGTTGCCTCAGAGGGCGACACGGCCAACGTCCAGCTCTTCCACCTCCGCGACGGGAGGCTGGTCGACCGTCGCAGCTTTTACCTCGAGAACGCTCTCGGCGAATCGGCCTCGGACGTGCTGTGGGGGTTCGCCATCGAGTACTACGGCGGTCAGGTGGCGATTCCCGGCCAGCTGATCGTGCCGGCGGGGTTCGAGGATCCGGAGCTGCTGGGTGACTTCCTGGGCGAGCGGCGCGGGTCGACGGTCGAGGTGCGCCCCGCCCGCCGTGGCGAGAAGCGGCGGCTGGCCGAGCTGGCCCAGACCAACGCCGAGCTCGCGCTCCAGCACGACGCGCTGCTCGCCCAGCGCACTCGCGCGCGCCGGGTCGAGGCGCTGGAGGAGCTGCGCGAGCGGCTCAACCTGGAGTCGCTGCCGGTGCGGATCGAGTGCTTCGACATCTCGAACCTCGGCGAGACCAACCGGGTGGCGTCGATGGTCGTGTTCGAGGACGCCGTTGCCAAGCGCTCCCACTACCGCTCGTTCGGGATCCGGCACGACCAGGGCCAGGACGACTTCGCGAGCATGGCCGAGGCGGTCGGCCGCCGGTTTGCCCGGCTGGGCGGAGACGCGACCGGTGAGCGGTTCGACCCCAGTTTCTCGTCCACGCCCAACCTGGTGGTGATCGACGGCGGCAAGGGGCAGCTGAACGCGGCGCTGAAGGCGATGGCGGAGTTCGACCTGCCGCGCGTCGCGGTGGTCGCCCTGGCCAAGCGCGAGGAGGAGATCTACCTCCCGGGCCGCAGCGCGCCGGTGGTGCTGCCGCGGGACAACCCCGGCCTGCAGCTGGTGCAGCGGATCCGCGACGAGGCCCACCGGTTCGCCCTCGGCCACCATCGCAAGCGGCGGGGGAAGGCGGCCGTCGACTCGATCTTCAACACGCTGCCCGGCGTCGGACCGGCCCGCCGGCGGCTGCTGATGCAGCACTTCGAGACCGCGGATGCGCTGGTCAGTGCCAGCCGCGAGGAGCTCGAGGCCGTGCCGGGGCTCCCCGGCAGGGTGGCGCGGCAGATCCACGCATCGCTGCACAAGACGGGCTAGATGATCACGCTGCCCGGCACCACCATCTAAGGTGACGCGGTGCCGCTGATCCCCGAGCAGCCCCAGCCGCTCCAGGTGCCGGTCGCGAGGCGCCGCACACGAGTGCGAGTCGTCTGCCTCGGCGGCGGCACCGGCCTCTCGATGATCCTCCGCGGCCTGAAGCGGATCGCCAGCGTGACGGCGGTCGTCACCACCACCGACGACGGTGGCAGCTCGGGGCGCCTGCGCCGCGACTTCGGCATGCCGGCGCCCGGGGACGTGCGCCACTGCTTGTCGGCACTGGCCGAGGACGAGTCGCTGGTCGGCCAACTGTTCGAGCACCGGTTCGCGACCGGCGAGCTGGCGGGGCATAGCTTCGGCAACCTCTTTCTGGCCGGCCTGACCGACTACCTGGGCAGCTTTGACCAGGCGGTGTCGGAGTCAGCCCGGGTGCTGGCGGTGTCGGGCCGGGTCGTTCCCAGCACCACCGACGTGGTCGAGCTGGTGGCCAGGTTCGAGGACGGCCGGACGGTGCGCGGCGAGACGGCGATCGCGGCCGACGGTGACACCTGCGACATCATCCGACTCGACCCGCCCGACCCGCGCGCCCACCCGCGGGCGCTGCAGGCGATCGAGCGGGCCGACCTGATCGTGATGGGCCCGGGCAGCCTGTTCACCAGCACGCTCCCGCCGCTCCTGGTGCCGGGTATCCGGGAGGCGGTGCGGATGGCTCGTGTCCCGCGGATCTACGTGCTCAACCTGCTCCAGCAGCCGGGCGAGACGCTCGGCTACAAGGCGTCGGATCACATCGCCCGGATCTACGAGCACGTCGGCGACGACCTCGTCGACGCCGTCCTGGTCAGCCGCAACCGGGCGGAGCACGGCATCCCTGTTCCGGTCGACCGCGGCGGCCTGCGACGGCTCGGCGTGCGCGTGTTCGCGGCGCGCCTGGCCGGCGAGTGGCAGCACGATCCCGACCGGCTGGCGCGGAAGCTGGTGCAGCTCTCCCGCTGGGATCCCACCGATGGCGTTCGGTGAGGACGTCCGCCATGAGCTGGTCGAACGGCCGCCTCGCAAGGCGTGCTGCCGCGACGCCTTCCTGTCCGGGCTGATCCGCGGCGCCGGGACGCTCGAGGTGCGCGGGGGCGGGGAGCTGGCCGTGGTGGTGGAGCTGGGCGATCCGGCCGCTGTGCGGGCCGCCTTCGGCCTGCTCCGGGAGCGCGGGGCGGAGTGCGAGATCCTCTCCTTCCGCGAGCACCGGTTCGACCGCAGCTCGCGGCTGCTCCTGAACATCCACGGCGACCGCGGCCTGCAGGCGCTCCACGAGATCGGTGTCCTGTCCGCCGCCCTGGCGCCCGTGGACGAGCCGCCCCGCCGGCTCCTGGGGCGTGCGTGCTGCCGGGCGTCGTACCTGCGCGGGGCCTTCGTCGCCGGTGGGTCGGTCGCGGCTCCCCGCCGCCCGGCCCACCTCGAGCTCCGCGCACCGACGCTGGAGGGCGCCGACCTGCTGTGTGAGATCGCCGCTCGGGATGGGCTCGATCTGCGGCCGCTGCCCCGCCGGAACCACGCAATCGCCTACACCAAGCGCCGGGAGACGGTGCGCGACCTGCTGGCGGCGATGGGCGCACACGACGCCGCCCTGTCGCTGGACGAGGCGGAGGTGGTCAGCCGCACGCGCGAGCAGGCCAACCGCCTGACCAACTGCGACCGCGCCAACCTGGGGCGAGCGAGCGCCGCTGCGCACCGCCAGCGGCAGGCGATCGAGCGGCTCGACGTCGACCGCCTCGATCCCGACCTCCGGGAGGCCGCCGAGCTCCGGCTGCGCTACCCGGACGGGTCGCTGGCCGAGCTGGCCGCCAGTGCCATCCCACCGCTTACAAAGTCAGCTCTGGCGCGGCGAATGCGAGCACTGGAGCGGGCTGCGGGTGAGTGAGGGCGGGTTTTTCGCTCATCGCATCCTTACAAAACCCTTAAAGATCACCCTTTCTGGGGACTGCGCGGTTGTGCGCCAGACGTCATCATGATCGTATTGTCTCGTGGGTGATCAGCATCCACTGCGCGACAGACCTAGACCCCATCTGACGCTGCCCGATCTTGCTGGTCACCCACGGGACCCCGGGTCCTCTTAAAGGCTCCACCCGGACTCCCCCCAACAGTCGCCCCGTTAGACTGGTCGTCGGTATTTGCCGTCCAACGAGCAGGGGAGACGTATGAGCGTGCGGGTTGGGATCAACGGGTTCGGCCGGATCGGCCGCAACGTCTTCCGGGCCGCGCGGTCGCGCGACGCTGACTTCGAGATCGTCGCGGTCAACGACCTGATGCCCGCGGCGACAGCAGCACACCTGCTGCGCTACGACTCGGTCCACGGGATCTACCCGGGCACGGTCGAGGTTGGCGACGACGGCCTCGTGGTCGACGGCAAGCCGCTGCGAGTGCTGTCGGAGCGCGACCCGGCCAATCTCGCCTGGCGCGACCTCGGTGTCGACTTCGTGGTCGAGTCGACCGGTTTCTTCACCAAGCGCGACGATGCGGCAAAGCATCTCGACGCCGGCGCCAGCAAGGTGATCATCAGCGCACCGGCGACGGGGCCCGACATCACGATCTGCATGGGCGTCAACGATGACCAGTACGACCCGGCGTCCCATCACGTCATCTCCAACGCGTCGTGCACGACCAACTGCCTGGCGCCGCTGGCCAAGGTGCTGCTGGACACATTCGGGATCCAGCGCGGGTTCATGACCACCACCCACGCGTACACCGGCGACCAGGCGCTGCTGGACGGGCCCCACAAGGACCTGCGCCGCGCCCGCGCCGCCGCGCTGAACACGATCCCGACGACCACCGGCGCCGCCAAGGCAATCGGGGTGGTGATCCCTGAGCTGCTGGGCAAGCTGGACGGGATCTCGCTGCGCGTGCCCGTGCCGTGCGGATCGGCCACCGACCTGGTGGCCGTGCTCGACCGGGAGGTCACCCGCGACGAGGTGAACGAGGCGTTCGCGGCGGCAGCCGACACCGGAAGGCTGACCGGCATCCTTCAGTACACCGAGGACCCGATCGTCTCCAGCGACATCGTCGGCAACTCCTTCAGCTCGATCTTCGACTCCCAGCTGACGATGGTCAACGGAAACCTGGTCAAGGTGCTCTCCTGGTATGACAACGAGTGGGGCTACTCCTGCCGGGTGGTGGACATGATCAACAAGATGGCGTGAGGAGCGTCGACCACCTGGACGTGGCCGGCCGGCGCGTCCTCGTGCGAGCCGACCTCAACGTCCCGCTGCAGGACGGCCGGATCGCCGACGACACGCGGATCCGGGCGGCGCTGCCCACCATCGAGCTGCTGCTCGACCGCGGCGCCACTGTGGTCGCCTGCTCGCACCTCGGCCGGCCGAAGGGACAGCCCGACCCGGTGCTGTCGCTCCGCCCAGTGGCCGACCGGATGGCCGAGCTGCTGGGCCGTCCGGTGGCCTTCGGCGACGAGCAAGGCGACCTGCGGCTGCTCGAGAACCTCCGCTTCGACCCCCGCGAGGAGAAGAACGACCCCGCGATGGCCGCCGATCTGGCCGGCCTCGCCGACCTCTACGTCAACGACGCGTTCGGCGCCGCCCACCGGGCGCACGCATCGACCGAGGGCGTGGCGCACCTGTTGCCGTCGGCCGCCGGGCTGCTGATGGCCGCGGAACTGGACGCCTTTCACCTGCTGCTGGACGCACCGGAGCACCCGTTCGTGGTGGTCATCGGGGGCGTCAAGGTGGCCGACAAGATCGGCGTCATCGACCGCTTGATCCACCTGGCCGACACCATCCTGATCGGTGGGGCGATGGCGTTCACCTTCCTGGCGGCGGAGGGGATCGACGTCGGCGCCTCGCGCCACGAAGACTCGGACGGCCAGGAGACCGCGCGGCGGGCCGTGGCGGAGGCCGCCGAGCGCGGCTGCGAGCTGCTGGTGCCGACCGACGTGGTGGTGGCCGACCGCTTCGCCGAGGGTGCCGCCACGCGGGTGGTCGCCGTGGATGCCATCCCGGCCGGATGGATGGGGCTCGACATCGGGCCCGAGACGGTCGCCCGTTATAGCGAGCACCTCGCAGCAGCCCGCACCATCTTCTGGAACGGGCCAATGGGCGTGTTCGAGATGGCCCCCTTCGCCGCCGGCACGCTTGCGGTCGCGCGCGCCGTTGCGGCGTCCGAGGCGGCCTCGGTGGTCGGCGGCGGCGACTCCGTCGCAGCCGTCAACGTCGCCGGCGTGGCCGACCAGATCACGCACGTCTCGACCGGTGGCGGCGCCGCGCTGGAGCTGGTCGAGGGCAAGGTGCTGCCGGGCGTTGCGGCGCTCGAGTCGGGAGCCCCGGCATGAGCCGCCGGCCGTTCGTCGCGGGCAACTGGAAGATGCACAAGACGGCCTCGCAGGCGGGACCGTTCGTGCAGGAGTTGGCCGTCCGCGTCCCGGAGCACATCGACGCTGCCGTCTGCGTTCCATTCACCGATCTTGCCGCCGCGGTCGCCGGAGCCGCCGGCAGCCCGCTGAAGGTGTTCGCCCAGAACATGCACCAGCTCGAACAGGGCGCGTTCACCGGCGAGGTGTCGGCGGCGATGCTGCTCGACCTGGGCGTTGACGGGGTGCTGATCGGCCACTCCGAACGGCGCCAGTACTTCGCCGAGACCGACGATGCGCTGCGGGCGAAGCTGGCGACGGCCCACGCCGCCGGCCTTGACGTGATCCTCGCCGTCGGCGAGACCGCGCCGCAGCGGGAGGCAGGCGAGACCGAGTCCGTGCTGCGCCGTCAGATCGAGACCGCATTCGCCGGGCTCGCCGACGACCGCGCCGCAGCCACCACCGTCGCCTACGAGCCGGTGTGGGCGATCGGCACCGGCAAGACGGCGACGCCGGACATGGCCCAGCAGGCGCACGCGTTCATCCGCAGCCTGTTCCCGGCGGCCGTGGGCGAGCGCGTCCGGATCCAGTACGGCGGCAGCATGAAGCCCGAGAATGCCGCCGAGCTGCTGGCCCAGCCGGACATCGACGGCGGCCTGATCGGCGGCGCCAGCCTCGACATCGAGCCGTTCGCCGCCATCCTCGCGGCAGCGGCGTGAACGGGCCGGTCTGCCTGGTCGTGCTCGACGGGTGGGGGATCGCCCCGCCCGGTCCCGGCAACGCGGTCGACCTGGCTGACACGCCGGTATTCGACGGCCTGTGGGACGCCTGGCCGCACGCCCAGCTCGGCGCCTCGGGTCGCGCGGTCGGCCTTCCCGAAGGGCAGATGGGCAACAGCGAGGTCGGCCATCTCAACCTCGGCGCTGGGCGGATCGTGCGCCAGGACCTGGTACGGATCGACGAGGAGATCGAGAGCGGGGCGTTCTTCGCGAACGAGGTCTTGGTCGCGGCCTGCCGGCAGGCGCGCGGGCACGCACTGCACCTGATGGGCCTGGTGTCGGACGGCGGCGTGCACAGCCACATCAGCCACCTCCAGGCACTGCTCGAGATGGCCGGGCGACAGGGGGTCGAGCGGGTGCACGTCCACGCGTTCACCGACGGCCGCGACGTGTCGCCGACCTCAGGCGCCGGCTTCCTTGAGGGGGTTCCCAATCTGGCGACCGTGGTCGGCCGGTACTACGGGATGGATCGCGATCGCCGCTGGGACCGGACGAAGCTGGCGTACGACGCCCTGGTGCACGGGATCGGACAGCAGACCGACGACCCGGCAGCTGCGGTGCGCGCCAGCTACGAGCGCGGCGTCACCGACGAGTTCATCGAGCCGCTGGTGGTCGGCGCCCCCTCGCAGGGGCGGATCGGCGCCGAGGACACGGTGGTCTGCTTCAACTTCCGGCCCGACCGGATGCGCCAGATCGTCCACGCCCTGATCGATGCCGATTTCACCGACTTCGACCGCGGGCCACAGCCGCCGCTGCCAGCCCTGGTTCAGATGACCGAGTACGCGGCCGACATCGACGCCCCGATCGCGTACCCGTCGGAGAGCCTGGACGAGGTGCTGGCGCCGGTGCTGGCCACTGCAGGGATCTCGCAGCTGCACGTCGCCGAGACGGAGAAGTATCCCCACGTCACCTACTTTTTCGACGGTGGCAGCGAGCAGCGAAGCGGCGGCGAGGAGTGGAGACTGGTCGACTCGCCGCGCGACGTGCCGACGTATGACTATGCGCCGGCCATGAGCGCGGTGGGCGTGGCCGACCTGTTTTGCAGCCGGATCGGCGACGGCTACGGGTTCGGGCTGATCAACTTTGCGAACGCCGACATGGTCGGCCACACCGGCGTCATCCCGGCGGTGATCGAGGCCGTGGAGACCGTCGACGCCTGCCTGGGCAGAGTGGTCGAGGTGGTTCTCCGGCTCGGCGGCGCCTGCCTCGTCACCGCCGACCACGGCAATGCCGAGCAGATGCTGGAGCCCGACGGCAGCCCGCACACGGCGCACACCACTAATCCGGTACCAATCATCCTGGCGGGAGCGTCACATGCGTTGCGATCGGGCGGCCGGCTGTCGGATATCGCACCCACAGTGCTGGATTTGATGGGGATCTCGCAGCCGCCGGTGATGACAGGCCGCACCCTATTAGCCTGAATGGCGTAATGGGGACGCTTGCGCTTGCCACTAGTGCGGGGTGTATAGTCCTCGCCGGTTCTCTGTAACCGCCCCGACACAGTTGGCACTCCCACAGCCTGATCCCGCAGTCCTCCGGCTCGCACGGCGAGGCGACGAGCGCGCCTTCGCCCTGATCGTCCGGCAGTACCAGACCCCGCTGTACAACTACATCGTGCGGGTGCTGGCGGGCGACCGTGCCCTGGCCGAGGATCTGTGCCAGGAGGTGTTCCTGCGGGTCTACCAGGCGCTCCCCGGCTTCGACAACCGCTGCCAGTTCACGACCTGGCTGTTCCAGGTCGCCAAGCACCGGGTCGTCGACGAGTTGCGGGCGCGCGAGCGGCGCGGGCGCCCGGCCCTCGAGCTGTCGGTCGCAGCGCACATCCAGCTGGCGGCGGCGCCCAGCGAGTCGGTCGAGGACATGGACTCGGTCTGGCGCGCCATCGGCGGGCTCACGCTCGACCTCAAGATGGCGCTGCTGCTGCGCGACGTCGTCGGCCTCTCGTATGCCGAGATTGCCGACGCCCTGGAGACCACGCTGGCCACCGTCAAGTGGCGGATTTACAAGGCACGCGAAGTGGTTGCCACCGAGCTGGCCCGCGAGGGATACGGCGGCCGCCGGGTCGCCAACCGCAAGACCAGCTAGTTAGCGGCCGTCGCTGAGCCTGGTCGCGAGTGACCGCGGCAGACCGGCTTCGATGATCGCCTGCTGGGCCGCGGCGATGTCGTATCCGATCCGGCGCCAGGTCGCAGTTCGGCGGTCGAAGTCGAGCACGAGGTAGGCGGCCCGCGGATCGCCGTCCCGGGGCTGGCCGACCGAGCCCGGGTTGATCAGGTAGCGGGTGCCCTCGACCATCTCCAGCGTGCCTTCCTCGGCGTAGCCGGCGAGCAGCATCTCGCCCTGAGCCATGGCGTACACCAGCGGGACGTGGCTGTGGCCGATCAGCGCCAGGTTGTGGGTCTGCAGGGCGAGACACGCCGCGGCCGTCCCCGGGTCGACAACGTACTCCCAGATCGGGTCGCGAATGCTGGCGTGGTAGAGCTCGACCTCGTTCCGCTCGCCGAAGGGCAGCAGCGTCTTCAGCTGCTCCATCGCCGTCTCCGACAGCACCTTGGCGGTCCAGCGGGCCGCCGTCCCGGCGTCGTGGGTGAACACCGACATGTCGATCGCCCCTGCCACGACCAGATCGTGGTTGCCTGCGAGGGTGACGTCGCAGCGGTCCATCAGGATCTCGACGCAGCGCTCCGGGTCTGCGCCGTAGCCGACCAGGTCGCCCAGGCACCACAGCTCGTCGACCTGCTCAGCCTCGATGATCGACAGCACCGTCTCGAGGGCGGCGAGATTGCTGTGGACGTCCGAGATGATCGCCGCTCTCACGGCCCGGTATCATATGAACCCAACCAACGGGTTGCCTGTCGAGGCCATTCTCGAGCGCGAGTCACAGGCCTGGGCGGGCCACTGCGGTGGCCATTGCTCCGGACGGCGTCCCATGGTCGAGGCTGCGCCGGCCCGACATCTTCTAGCCCGACCGCACACCGAGCATGGAGGGGCTTTCAACCATGGAACTACTGACGATTGGCTCGTTGCTCTGGGACACCATTGTCCTCCTGATCTGGATCGCCATCGCCTTCTGGCCGGCGCGCGTGGCCGGGCGCAAGGGC
>Ga0265327_10003764_pt1 | contig 14078 bp, 7 predicted proteins | sample 41621metaG_FD_202089 | JGI IMG/M metagenome (GOLD analysis project Ga0265327, IMG submission 202089) | Rhizosphere microbial communities from Carex aquatilis grown in University of Washington, Seatle, WA, United States - 4-16-21 metaG | ecosystem: Host-associated > Plants > Roots > Rhizosphere >... | reverse complement strand
CCAAATCAATTTTTATTTTTTCTAATGACGCCAAAGCCAGCTCGCCACTATCTGACGGAAAAACTTTATAACCTTCGTCGGTCAGCAGTTTTGTAAGCAGCGACAATGTTTCGTGCGTGTCGTCAACTACCAATATGTTTCCTTTGCTATTCATTGTTATAATTTTGGGTGGGTACAAGAACTTGATTTAAAGCTCTAAATATTTCGGTAAACATCAAATTCGAAACATAATATTTTAAAACATTTCCCAATGTGGGATGTTGTAAATTTATCAGATCGACAAAAGCATCTAATTTTAGGGTATTCAAATTTTCGATGGAATCTTTAAGTTCTTGCAAAACTGCCAAATCCAAATCTTTGAACATTTCCGGATCGAGTGTCTGTCGTTCGACATTTAAAACCTGTGTGTTGACATAAAACAAATATTTGACGCCGAGATGTTTTTGTAAACAACCGTAAATGTCGCCGAAACGATACGGTTTTTTTATAAAATCGTCCACGCCGGTAGCCATAATATTTTGAATTTCTTTTTGAAAACCGTGTGCCGATACGCAAATTATTTTCACCAGTTTGCCGTTTTCCATTTGTCTTATTCGACGGGTTGCTTCAATGCCATCCATAACCGGCATCCGAACGTCCATAAAAATAAGTTGCGGTTTCCAAGCGATAAAAGCATCAATTCCGTCTTTGCCATTTGCGGCAACCATAACTTTGAAACCTACATTTTCGAGAATTGCCTGCAACAGCACCCGGTTCTCAATTTGATCTTCGACGATTAATATTTTATATTCGGGTTCGTCAGTCGCCAACGATTTTATCGATTCGTAATTGTCTTGGACATGCACAGTTTTGTTTGCCCGCGAAACCGGTATTTGCACTGTAAAAGTCGATCCGGCGCCAAGTTTGCTGCTCACCGATATTTTACCACCCATCAGCTCGGAGTATTGTTTACAAATGGTAAGTCCAAGTCCGGTTCCTTTTTGCGACGACACTTTTTTACTCTGATAAAATGGATTGAAAATTTTGTCAATTTCGCTTGCTGTAATACCAACACCATTGTCTTTTACTTCGAAAATCAACAGAAAATTTTCCGGCGTTTCTGTTGTATTGGTTTTTACGAAAAAATCTATTTTTCCGTTTTCGGTAAATTTAATGGCATTTCCAATAAGGTTAATCAATATTTGTTTAATTTTCAATTCGTCAGACTGCACGGTTACCGGTAAGTTTTTATCAAAGTTACATGTCAAAATTAAATCGTTGGCTTCGGCACGCTGGCTCATTATCAAAGCGACGTCCTGCAAAGTGTTTTTGAGATTAAACGCGGCGATTTCAACTTTAATTTGACCTGCTTCGATTTTCGAAATATCCAGTACATTGTTAATCAAATTTAAGAGATGTTCGCTGCTTCGAATAACAATTTCGAGGTTTTTTTGTTCGTTGTCGGGGATGTTATTGTCGCGTTGCATCAATCGCGTAAAACCAAGAATTGCATTCAATGGTGTTCTAAGTTCGTGGCTCATGTTTGCAAGGAAAACACTTTTTGCTTTGTTTGCAAATTCTGCCTGTTCTTTTGCTTTGTCGGCTTTCTGCCGTTGCCTTACTGAATATTCTGCAATTGCCGAAACCAACATACAGTTGAACAGAAAAACCCATAAACCAATCCAATCGGCTGTGTTGTTGATAAACGGTAGTGGTGAAAAAAACTGCCATAGATAAATACTTATCAAACAACATAAAATTGCCGAAAAAAGTCCGGTAAAAAAACCACCGAAAAGCGCTGCAGCCATCACTGCCGGATAAAATGTTATCCATGCAACTTTATTGCCAAGCGATGATAACAAAAACTTTCGCAGCAATGATGCAATGACAATTGCTAAAATCGCAATAAACAGCCGTTGCAGTATTTTTTTTAGTTCAATATTTTTGAATGTTGCTTTCATATTAAAATGTCAATTAAGTAATTGATAATGGATAACGGACAATTGACAATTTTGCTTTCGCTTGATAATGTGCTACTAAACAAAACAACTAATGTCGATTATTTTTGCTGTCCTACTTAACAATTAAGAATTGACAATTATTTTTAAATATTTCATTATTTTTTTAATTAGTTCATTGCTGTTAATTGGTTTAGTTATATAATCGTCAAAAGCGTTACCCGTAAAACGTTCGCGCTCGTGCTCCAGCGCATAAGCCGATTGTGCAATAATCGGCAATCTGGGTTTGAACTCTTTAATTAGATTTGCCGCCGTATATCCGTCCATAACCGGCATTTTGATGTCCATCAGAATCAAATTTATTTCGGGATTCGAAATACATTTATCGATTGCATCCTGACCGTTTTTGGCGTGAATCAATTTGTAATTTTGGTTGATTAATAATTCTTCGATATATAGAAAATTAAATTCTTCGTCTTCGGCAATTAAAATTGTCTGGGCGCCGGTAATTTGTTTTTCATTTACTTTTTCAATTTCATGTTTATTAAGCGGCTTGTATGGAACTGTAAAATAAAACGTCGAGCCTTTTTCCGGTTCAGATTCTACCCAAATTTTACCACCCAATAATTCGGTAAAACCTTTTGATATGGAAAGACCAAGACCTGTGCCTCCGTATTTTTTGGTTATCGAAATATCGGCTTGACGGAAGCGTTCAAAAATGTTTTGCTGCTGTTCGGGCGCAATTCCAATGCCTGTGTCTTTTACATAGAATATGACGTCGGCAGGTCTTTCAGACGCTGCTGAGTCTAATTGGTAACCAAATTCGATAAAGCCTTTGTGCGTAAATTTGAGTGCGTTGGTTATTAAATTGGTCAGGATTTGGGTTACTTTGGTTTTGTCGGTATATATTTCCGATTGTTTGTCAGTTAATTGTTGTTTTGCATAAAGAGAAATATTTTGATTAAATGCCTGCGACTTAAAAATTGAAAGTAAATCAACGATAACGTTATTTATACGAACAATGCCGATATTTAATTTTTCTTGTTTGGTTTCGATTGCCGAAATGGTGAGAATATCGGTAACAATCGAAAGCAATTGATTTGAACTATTGACAATAATGTCGGTATAATTTTTTCTTTTTTCGTCGGACAGCACCGGTTTTGTCAACAATTGCGAAAACCCGACAATGGCATTCATTGGTGTACGGATTTCGTGCGAAATATTTTGCAGGAATGCTGTTTTTAAATGGTCGCTTTCTTCGGCGTGTTCTTTGGCTGCGGTCAGGTCAATAATTAATTTTTGCAATTCGCTTTCTGCCTTTTGACGCGCTTTTTGTTCTTCCGATTCTTTAATTGCACGCAATACTGCCGGAACAAGGCGTTCAATTTTATTTTTAAGTACATAATCTGTTGCGCCATTGAGCAGTGATTCTATTGCAACATCTTCGCCCATAGCGCCACTGACAAATACAAATGGAATATCAGGAAAATTATTTTTCACAAAAATCAATGCTTCGGCGCCATTAAAATCGGGCAAATGATAATCGGATAAAATCAAATCTATTTTCTCTTGTTCAAGTATCCGTTTAAAATCTTTTTCCGAATCAGCAAAGAAATATTCAAACTTAATTTGTGCTTTTTTAAGCGCGGTTTGTACGAGAAAGGCATCATTTGTATCGTCTTCGAGATGCAATATTTTAATACGTTCTATTTTAGTTTGGTTGTTCGTCATATTGTCTAAATAAAAATCGAAAATTCTAACCGGTAAATTATTACAAAAAAGTATCCACAATATTGTTTTTTTATGTTATACGCAAAATTTTGCAGAATGACTATATTTGTTATTGAATAAATTTTGTCAAGATGGAATTTCGTTAATTACAACCCAGTATTGCCCAAGGTCTTTAACGGTATTAATAAATTCGGTAATATTTACCGGTTTCACCACAAACGAATTTGCGCCGTTGTCATAACATTCCTGCAAGTCGCCTGTATCGCGCGACGAAGTCAGCATAATAACAGGAACTCTGTTGAATTTTGCATCGGCACGAATTATTTTTAATACTTCAATTCCGTCAATCAACGGCATTTTAATGTCGAGTAAAATAAATACCGGTTCTTCGTCAAGGCAATCAGCATATTTGCCGCGTCTGTATAAATAATCGAGCGCTTCTTCGCCATCTTCGGCAACTATTATTTCGTTGCCGAAATGTGCATTTTTCAGTGCCGATTTTATCAGCACTACGTCGTTAGAACTGTCGTCAACTAACAGAATATTTTTAATAACTGATGTCATATTTTTAAAGTTTTAATCATTCATTGGTAAACTGAAATAAAAAACTGCGCCTCTGTCGATTTCACCTGTTGCCCAGCAACGACCGCCATGGCGTGTTACAATCCGGTTAATATTTGCCAGACCGATGCCTATGCCTTCGAAATCGCGCAGCTTGTGAAGTCGTTGAAAAACGCCGAACAATTTATCGACATATTTCATATTAAATCCGGCACCATTGTCTTTGATATAGAAAATATTTTCGTTATTTTCCTGATAACTTCCTATTTCAATTATTGGCTTTTTTTGTTTGCCGGTATATTTTATTGCGTTCGAAATTAAATTTGTCCAGACCTGACGAATGAGTTGAAGATCGCCCTTGGTTTCGTGTAGTTGATTTATTTTTATTTCAATTTGACGACTTTTAATTTCGCCATCGAACAGGAGCAAACTTTGCTGAATCATTTGGTTCGTGTCAATCGGCGATTTTCGCAGATCGGCGCGGTTAAGCCGCGAAAATAAAAGTAAGGCATCGATTAATTTGCTCATTTCATTTGCCGAAGTTGTAACGGTGGTTAAGTAGCCAAGTTCTTCGCCGGTAAATTGCGTGGTTTTTGTTTCGAGAAAGAGATTGATGAAACCGGTTATATGACGCAGCGGCGCTCGTAAATCGTGCGATACGGAATACGAAAATGCTTCGAGTTCTTTATTGGCGGCTATAAGCTGTTCGGTACGCTCAATTACTCTTTGCTCAAGGGTTTCGTTGAGTTTTTTAATTTCTTCTTCGGCAAGTTTACGCTCTGTAATGTCGCTGATTGTACCAATTAATTTTACGGGTTGGTCATGTTTATCCAATTCCAATTCGCCCAATCCATGCACCCATCTGGTTTGTCCGTCATTTATTCTGGTAATCTTATATTCTTTATCGAACCGCGAATGTTTGCCAAGAATTTCGGTATAAATATAATCGGTCATATATTGTTGCCAGTCGGCGTAAATGATGTTTGCCCAACCCATAAGCGAGCGTTCGTATTTATCGTCAATTCCAAAAATTTCGTCGAGTATATTTGAGCTTGTCCAATAACCGGTTTTTATGTTCCATACATAACTTCCGAGATGCGCCACTCTTTGCGATTCTTTCAAAAGACGCTCACTTTCTTTTAAAGCTTCGTCAGACTGTTTGCGCTCAACAACTTTCCAGACAACATCCATTAAAAGTCGCAATTGCAGAATATCATTATCGGTATAATCTGTTTCTTTGTTCGCAACGGCGACAACTGCAATTATTTCGGCGTTATTAAACACCGGCAATGTTAAATATTTATATAGTGGCGCATGTCCGTCGGGATAACCTTTTTTAAGCGGATGATGCGCCTGAAAGTCATTAACCATTATTGGTTTTCTTTGGCGGACGGCTTCGCCCCAAATTCCAGTTTTATCAAGTTGATAGACAGTTTGTTTTTCTTGGATGGTACATTCTTTCATTACTTCGTCTGACCATGAATTTAAAGTAAATTCTTTTTTAGCTTCATTGTAATGATAAATGTAACCAATTTTGCTGTTCGTAAATTCGATAGCGAGTTTAAGCGCGTAATCCAAATAATCTTGCAACGATTCGGATTGATATTGCAGCACGTCAACCAAAACTTTTAGCCGCCTTGCATTGTTTCGGATTTCTTCTTCTGTTTGTTTACGTTCTGTAATATCCTGCAATGTCGAAATAAAGAAAAGCGGTTTTTGCTCATTATCTCTTTGTAACGTAGTACTGATGTCCACCCAAATTATTTTACCGCTTTTATGAATATATCTTTTCTCCCAATGTATTGATGAATTTTTACCGACAACAACTGAATTCAAATTATTTTGATCTCTTTCGACATCGTCTGGATGGGTAATATCTTGCCATCTCAATTTTGACAATTCATCTCTCGAATAACCCAAAATATCGCAATAGGCTTTATTTACGCGCATCATTCCATTGATTTGGGTTATAGTTTTGCCAACGCTTGCATGTTCAAAAACATTTCTGAAATATTCTTCACTTACACGCAAAGCTTCTTCGGCTTTTTTACGTTCACTAATTTCGTTTTGAAGCGCGTTATTGGAAATCAACAATTCGGCGGTACGTTCTTTTACGCGTTGTTCTATTTCGTTATACGCTTTTTGCAATTCGCCTTGTGTAAATAAAAGTTTATCTTTTTCTTTTTGCAATGCTGTATTTACAAATCTAAGTTGCTGCGGACTTGGAATTGACAAAAGTTTTGGTAACATAGGCCACAAAACAACTGCCGATGCAATAGAAATAATTGCACAAATAGAATCGAAAGTTGCCTGCCACCAATCAACTGCCCACCAAAGACCAAGTACGTGCATTACATGCGTAGCGCCACAAGCAAGAATAAATAATCCGAACAAGAGAATTATCCAAGAGAACGGCATATCGCGGCGTTTCCTTACAAAAATAATCAGTAAAAAAGGAATGGACGCATACGAAATAGCAATCAACGCATTCGACAGCGCCATAACCATCATTAGCAACGGCGACATTTTACCAACAATTGCGCCTTTAATTACCATGCTACCCGACGGCATCGAAACCATTGGTAAAATAATTAAAATTGCCAGTGCGACTGCCGGTGCAATAATGCGCGGCAATAGTTCCAACGTTTGACGAGTAAGTGATTTTTTTGGTGCGAAAGTTTGTACTTTATATGCGCGCAAACGTAAACTATTTGTAACAACAAAAATAGAACTGAAAGCCATCGCACCGGCAGCAAACATAGGACTGAGCAAACCATACGCTGCAATCGGAATCAATGCGACATTATAAAACAAAGCCCATATTAAATTTTGCACAATTGTTTGCGACGTTCCGCGCGACAGCGAAATTGCACGACCAACGCCCAGCAAATCGCCGCTTACTAAAGTGATGCCTGCTGTAGCAATTGCAATGTCAGTACCGGTGCCGATTGCAATACCGACATCAGCCTGTGCCAACGCCGGAGCGTCATTTATGCCGTCGCCAACCATTGCTACGACTGGTTGAGCAAAATTGCCCAATGTTTTAGCTGACTGCAATTTTTTTATTTCGCTCGACTTTCCGTCGGGCAAAACTTCGGCGATGACGCGCTCAATTCCGACTTGTTTTGCAATTGCATCGGCTGTTCGCTGGTTGTCGCCGGTTATCATAACCATATCAAGCCCAAGTTGACGGAGTTCTGCAATTGCTTCTTTGGCGAATGGTTTCAAAGTATCGGCAACTGCAATCAAACCAAGCGCGTTAGAAATTGTGTTGCTGTTTATTTGGTTTGACGCAACAATCATAACCGTTTTTCCTTCGAACTCCAAACGCGAAATATCAGTTTGCAAATGAGAAATATCGATTTTTTCATTTTGCATCATGCGTTGGTTTCCAATAACGACAATCTGATCCGCAACAGTTGCACGAATACCAAGTCCGCCAAACGAACGGAATTGTTTTGGTGCGACCAATTCCAATCCTTTGTTTTTTGCTGCCTTCAAAATAGCGCGACCTAAAGGATGCTCCGAGCCACTTTCTGCACTTGCAGCCAACCGCAAAATTTCTTCGTCATTGTTTTTATTGACACAAATAATATCTGTCAATTCGGGTTCGCCTTTGGTGATGGTTCCGGTTTTGTCGAATACCACAATATTCACTTTTCCGGCGCGCTCTAAAATTTCGCTGTTCTTAAATAAAATGCCGTTTTCTGCGCCTTTCGAAGTACCAACAATAATTGCAGTCGGTGTTGCCAACCCAATTACACACGGACATGCAATTACAAGAACTGCAATGGCGTTCATCATTGCGCCGGTCCAGTCGAGATGCGCTACATATATCCACCCGAAAAAAGTAAATAATGCAATGCCAACAATTATCGGTACAAAATATCTTCCTATTTCGTCGGTCAGTTTTTGAATGGGCGCTTTGCTGCTCTGCGCTTCCTGCACCAGTTTTATGATTTGTGCCAAGGTCGAATTTTTGCCGATTTTGGTGGCTTCAAATTTTATGAGACCTTCACGGTTTATGGTTGCGCCAATTACTTCGTCGCCAACAGTTTTGCTTACCGGCATTGACTCTCCGGTTAACATCGATTCGTCAATTGCCGAGCGTCCATCGCAAATAATGCCGTCAACAGGAATTTTTCCACCGGGACGTACAACAATCGTGTCGCCAACAACAACCTGTTCGATATTTATTTCTGTTTCAACTTTGTCTCGCAAAACCCAAGCGGTTTTGGCGCGTAAACCAATCAGTTTTTTCAGCGCGTCAGAAGTTTTACCTTTAGCGCCTGCTTCGAGATATTTGCCAAGTCTGATAAGTGTGATGATGGCAGCCGAAGTTTCGAAATATACATTTGGGCTTTTTATTAATCCGATTGTAACACAAAGACTGGAAAAATATGCAACCGACGAGCCCAACATTATTAATACGTCCATATTTGCACGACCGAATCGTAAACTTTTAAATGCGCCAATGTAAAACTGCCAACCAACAACAAACTGAACAACCGTCGCGGCAGCAAGCATTGCAAATTCGTCATACCGGAAACCGATAAGTTTGAAGTCGCGCAACATGCTGAAAATAATTAGAGGCGCTGTAAAACAAATTCCGACGACGAGCAAATTCCTTTGTTTTGTAAATTCTTTGGAGCGGATTTTTGCCTCGGCGTCTTCCATGTCTTCGGTGTCGGCAGTCTGAACAATGTCAAACCCTGCTTTGCGAATAACGGCAGCTAATTCAGCAATGCTGGTCATACCCGGAATGTATTGGAGCGAAAGACGCTCCGTACCAAAATTGACGATGGACGAAAGAATTCCGATTTCGTTTGTCAGAATTTTTTCCAGATTAATTGCGTCTGTGTTTTCGCCCATGCCGATTACCGGAAGTTCGAGTTTTCCAATGGCAACGTCGTAACCAACGCTTTTGATACAGGAAATAATTTCGTGAATTTTAATTTTCGATTCATCGAAAACAACCGTCAGTTTTTCGCTTGCAAAATCGACATTGGCTTTTGTTACTCCGGAAAGTTTAGCAACATTTTCGTCAACCGTCATTGCGCAATTGGTACACGACATTCCAGTTACAGGAATGATATATGTTTTGATGTTAGCCATTTTATTTCATTAGGTTGATTGAAAAATAAATCTGTCTTTCGTCAAACAAAAATAGAAATTAATTTTTGTTGATACCATTTGTTATAAAAATTTTTGTAATGGTCGAAACAAAGAAAATACCAACAGCTATTGAACCTGCTGCTGCCAGTGTTTCAACTACGTTTACGATTGCCTGATTTGTATTTCCTTCGACAACCGAAAGCATAGTGCGGAACATTCCACCGCCGGGCACCAACGGAATAATGGCACAAATAATAAAAACCGTTGCCGGGGTCTTGATAATTCTTGCCAATATTTCGGAATACGATGCCGCAGCAACCGATGCCACGAAAAATGAAAACGCATTTGAGTTGCTGTATTTAATAGTTATCATATAAACGAGCCAACCAAGTCCGCCGCCAATGGCAGCAAGAATTGTTTTCCGTCCACGAATATTGAAAATCATACTAAATCCCAGCGTTGCTAATGCAGCAAATATTGTATCTAATATCATAAAACTTTAATTCCAAAATAAATAAACCACAATTTTAAAATAAAACCAACGCCGACTGCAATGGCAACGGCTATAAAAAATGCTTCAACAGCGCGGGCACTTCCTGCAATCAAATCGCCGGAAATGGTGTCGCGTATGGCGTTTGTAATGGCAATGCCCGGCACCAACAGCATTACAGCGCCAATAATAATTTTATCGGTATGAATTGCAAATCCGTATTTAACAGCAAAAAGCGCAATTGTAGATGCAATGGCGCCACCAATTAAGTTGATGAAAAAATTATTGAAATTAAAGCGGGTTAAAAAAATACTCATCGCTTTAATAGCGCCACCGGCAATCATCGAAATGGATGCGTCAAAATAATTTCCGCCAAAAATAATAGTACAAGAAGCAGCGCTAAAACTTCCGCAAATCAAGTGCGTAAGCTCGCTGTAATGTGGCGTCAGATTGATTTGTTTCAGTTTATCGTCAAACTCGTCGATTGATAAATGATTTGATTTGATGGAGCGCGCCAAATAATTGACACGCGCAAGTTTTTCGAGATTTGTGGTTCGGTTTTTTATGCGTCTGATTAATGCAAACGCATGTCCTTGTTCGTCTGTCGCTGAAAGCATTATGCCGGTTGGAGTTACAAAACTGTTGGAACTTGTAATACCGTAAGCTTCGCAAATTTTTTGCATCGTATCCTCCACGCGATATGTTTCTCCGCCATTTTCCAAGACTATTTTTCCGGCGTCGGCAGAAGTTTGAATAATTTTATTGATGTACATGAATTTTTATTTTTTAACCTGATAGTTGAAAACTTGTCTTCCAATCTGACCTGTCGCAGAAATTCCCTCGACGACGACACAAATTGTTGCCGGATTGTCGGCATTGTAAAACGAACAATGTGCTTTGCCTTTTTCGTCGGTTATTAAAACGGGCGTCCAAAAAATTGTACTTCTGTTGTCGGGTTTATTTATTTTGTTCGGGACATCGTAAACCGGCGCATAAAACTGCTTCGGCGTAGCATAAGCAAGCATTTTAAAAGCCAGTTCGCCCCACTTGATATTAAAGCCATGTTTTGTATAAACCGCAATCACTCCGTTTGCACCAAGCAATCCATAGATTGCTGTATTCGAACTATTTTTAAGGACTTCAATTTTTTCAACATCCTGAAGTGATACTTCATTCAATTGATAAATTGGCACTTGCGTTCCGTCTATTAATGCCAACGGAGCATCGCCTCCACTTGCAAAGCTTTTGCTGCCGCGAATTGTTGCTGTTGTATTATCGCCGGTACCCGATACGGTTAAACCTGCTACGCGACCGCGCAAATATTCCAACACATTTTCATTTCCGCTGACTTCATTTGGATTGATGTAAATTGTTGCATCGGCAGAGCTGTGCAACGAATTTGTACTGACCGGCTGATGATAAATATATCTTTTCTCAGGCTTTTTACCTTTTGGCAATTTCGTCTCAATAATATTTTTATTGACGCAACTAAGGAAATCAAACTTAACTTCCGGAACAACAGACGTATCAACATTAATGACAACTTTTCTGCCACCATTAACATTCCGCGATTCAAGCAAAATATCCAGCGTGTCATAATAATTCAGTTTTTCAAAACAAAACCTACCGTTCACGTCGGTGGTGTCTTTAAAAACGTCGTTGTATTTATTTAAGATTGTCAGTTCGATCGTCGCTTTTTTCGAAGAAATGTCAAACAAAGGTTTTGTTATTCTACCACTGATGGTTATTCCATTTTCTGGTTTACTTTTAATTATTGGAAAACGATCATTTAGAATTTCGCTCCAATCGAAACGTCGCCAGCCTTGCGTGAGCATGAGCAAATCGAGATACTTGTTAGTTTGCAGATTGTTGACGTCAAAATATGACGCCGGATTTTCGATACTTCCTTTTAAGTCGGACGTCAGCAATAAATTGCTGATAATATTGTCTGCCAATGAATCGGCAGCAACTTTTGAATTGTCGATTACCGAAACAGAAAAATTGCCTCTCACAGGATTTCCTTTTTGATCTTTTACTTCGAAATCGATCGTGGTTTTTTCGTGTGGCGAATAAACCGTTTTGTCGGCAGCGATGCTTACATTCAACAAATTGCAATGATTGATAAATACAAGCCTCTGGCACAAAGGTTTTAAAAATCCATTAAAAATAGTTATGTGCGCAATGCCAGTCGGAAAAAGGTTTTTGTCAATTTTGTTGCTGTACCTTTTTTTCGAAACGTCTGCGTCGTCGGTAAAAATAATTTTTTGGTTTGTGTGCGCCAATACAATTAAACGGTTTTGTAGCGGATCGCCGGACGGCGGCGTGTTGATTTTAACGTCGATATAAATATTCGATTCGTCGGAAGTAATTTTAAGAATGTAACCATTTTTTTCAATTTCAGGAAATTTTATTTTTTGCGTTTTGCCGTCGTCAAACTTGGCAATGACATAATATTTGTTATTTATATCGGGCGTCAGATTAAACGTTCCCATGCCAAGATATTCTGTTTCGATTGTCGCAATTTGTTTATTTTGATTGTCGAACAAAGTGCCGGTACAATGAATACTTTTGCCAAGTCCATTGATTGCTTTGAAAGCTATTTTGTTATCGAGACCATTAACTAAATGACCACCTTCGGGAAAAAATTGCACGGAACGATTTTTCTCTGCTTGGTTAAAATGTCGCTTTTCGCTTCGCGACAAATAATTATAGAATTTGGCGTTTGTCAATTCGAAAGTCCTGCAAAATAAAAAATCGTTGTTAAAATTTTTCATCCAATCGGTGTAAGCTCTTATTTGATAGTAGCCGCCAACAAGTGTGTCAGATAGAAAGAAATCGCCAAAACCAAAACCGTTATCGAGTTTTATAACTTTAGTATAAACAATAGTTTTGTTAAAGTCAATTAGTTCGACGTACAGGTGCGTGGTTGCAGTGTCAGGAATATTTCCATCGGCATCGACCAAATAAGTTTTAAACCAAATCGTTTGTCCGGTTTCGTAATTTTGCTTGTCGATGTGCAAATAAATTTTTTGTTGGTAGTAATGTTTTGCGAAATTTGTTAATTTAGCAACGATTTTTTGGAGCTGAGTGTTGTCGTCGGAAAATTTAAATCCGAACACAAACAAAAGCGCCAAACAAATTGAAGTTTTGACGGTTGAAAATTTGATTCTCATGATTCTGAGTTTTTAATTTGTAAACCAAAAATCTGTTAAATTGTCGCAATCAAAGTTAATAAAATAATAGAAATAATCATAAAATAATATTTATGTACAGCAAAATAAAAGTAAGCGAAGAAGTTTATTACATTGGCGTAAATGACCGCAAAACGCATTTATTCGAAAACTTGTGGCCCATTGAAAATGGAGTAGCTTATAACTCTTTTATTATTAACGACGAAAAAGTTGCGCTAATTGACACCGTTGAGCGTAGCATGATTGATGAGTATGTTGACAAAATACAAAATATAATTGGCGGAAATAAAAAGGTTGATTATTTAATCATCAATCACATGGAGCCGGATCATTCTGGCGCAATTGCCGAAATTATCCGTGAATATCCCGGAGTTAAAATCGTTGGTAATAAAATGACGTTTGCTTTACTAAAAGCCTTTTTCGGAATTACAAGTAATCTGTTGCAAATTGAGCACGGTGGTTCGCTCGACTTGGGCAAACGTAAACTTTTCTTTTACAATACACCCTGGTTGCATTGGCCCGAAACAATGATGACGTACGATTCGTTTGATAAAATTTTATTTTCGGGTGACGCTTTTGGCAGCTACGGAACGCTCGACGGTGGCATTTTCGACGACGAAATAAACATCCAGTTTTACGAGGAAGAAATGCGGCGTTATTATTCAAACATTGTAGGCAAATACAGCAAGCGTGTACAAGATGCTTTGTGTATTTTAAGAGATGTTGACATAAAAATTATTTGCTCGACTCATGGTCCTGTCTGGCGGTCGCAAATACAATATGTACTGAATCTTTACAACGATTGGTCGTCTTATAAATCGGAACAAGGCGTGGTAATTGTTGTTGGTACAATGTATGGCAACACCGAGCGGATGGCTGAAATTATTGCGCGTCGTCTTGCAGAAAATGGGATTAAAAACATCAGGATTTTCGATTCATCAAAAACGCACCTGTCTTATATTTTGCGCGACATTTGGAAGTACAAAGGCGTTATACTCGGCAGTTGCGCCTACAATGCCGGCGTTTTTCCGACTGTCGAAATTCTTATTCACG
>Ga0265327_10003763_pt1 | contig 14080 bp, 12 predicted proteins | sample 41621metaG_FD_202089 | JGI IMG/M metagenome (GOLD analysis project Ga0265327, IMG submission 202089) | Rhizosphere microbial communities from Carex aquatilis grown in University of Washington, Seatle, WA, United States - 4-16-21 metaG | ecosystem: Host-associated > Plants > Roots > Rhizosphere... | reverse complement strand
ATGTTTCGCATTATACTCTCGACCAAATTATCCTGATTAAATTCGGCAGACCAACTCATGAATATTCCCAAAGAAATCTTCAAGGCTTACGACATCCGCGGTATCGTCGGCAAGACACTGACGCCCGTGATCGTCGAGGCTATCGGCCACGCCATTGGTTCCGAAGCCAAAGCGCGCAAGCAGACGCAAATCGTCATCGGCTACGACGGACGCCTCTCAGGTCCTGATCTAGCAGCAGCCCTGGCGCGCGGTATCCAGAAGTCCGGCATCGATGTCGTCGATATCGGCATGGTCGCCACCCCCATGGTGTATTTCGCCGCCCACCACCTCGGCACACACTGTGGCGTCATGGTGACCGGCAGCCACAATCCGCCGGATTACAACGGCCTGAAGATGGTCCTGGCGGGCGAAACACTCTCGGGTGACGCCATTCAAGGGCTGCGCCAGCGCATCGAAACCGGGGACTTGGCCACCGGCAACGGCAGCTATGTCAGACAGGATATTGCGCAGGCTTATATCGACCGCATCACGTCCGACACCCGGCTGGCTCGCCCGATGAGCATTGCCATCGACGCAGGCAACGGCGTCGCCGGCGCTTACGCAGGCAAACTGTTCCGTACCCTGGGGTGCGAGGTGCAGGAACTGTTCTGCGAGGTGGACGGCCACTTTCCCAACCATCACCCCGACCCTTCAGTGCCCGAGAACCTGCAAGACCTGATCCATGTACTGAAAACCGGCGACGCAGAACTCGGCCTCGCCTTTGACGGCGACGGCGACCGGCTGGGCGTCGTCACCAAGGACGGCCAGATCATCTACCCGGACCGCCAGCTGTTGCTGTTTGCGGCCGATGTATTGTCGAGAGAACCCGGCGCCACGATTATTTACGACGTCAAATCCACCCGCAACCTGCACCCATGGATCGCCGAGCACGGCGGCCAGCCACTGTTGTGGAAAACCGGCCACTCCTTGGTCAAGGCCAAGATGAAGGAAACCGGCGCCGCGCTGGCAGGCGAAATGAGCGGCCACGTATTCTTCAAGGAACGCTGGTACGGTTTCGATGACGGTCTCTACGCCGGCTGCCGCCTGCTGGAAATCCTCAGTCGATCTGCCAACCCTTCTGCCGTGTTGAATGCGCTGCCAGATAGCGTCAGTACGCCAGAACAGCACATCCAGATGCAAGAAGGCGAGCCGCATGCCCTGATCGCGCGTCTGCAGACAGAGGCCAAATTCGAAGGCGCGCAGAATATCGTCACCATCGACGGCCTGCGCGTGGAATACGCCGACGGCTTCGGCCTGATGCGGCCTTCCAACACCACACCGGTGGTCGTGCTGCGCTTCGAGGCGAATAACGAAGCGGCGTTGAAGCGTATTCAGGAGCAGTTCCGCAGCGTGATTCTGGCGGCTGCACCCAACGCGAAATTGCCGTTCTGATCATGCAGCGCGGCACGATTATTTCCACCGCCATCTGGCTGGTATTGTTTGCCGGCTTCGTCTGGATGATCGAAGCTGCGCTCAACCCCAACAAGGCCGAAATGCTGGGAAACGGCGAAACGGTGGTATTGAAACGCGACCCCAGCGGCCATTACCGCGCCGAGGCGTATATCAATGGGGTCCAGGCAGATGTGCTGGTCGATACCGGCGCAACGGGCGTCGCCATTTCGCAGAAGCTGGCGGATACCCTCGGCATCACCAGCCATGCGGCCATCGCCACCACCACCGCCAACGGCGAAACCGTGAGCTACATGACGCGTCTAGCCAGCGTCAGACTTGGCGGCATCGAAGCCAAGGATGTCGGCGCCACCATCTCGCCGGGGCTGGAAGGCGAAGCCCTGCTGGGCATGTCTTTCCTCAGCCGCATGGACATCCGCCTCTACAAAGGCACCATGACCATCAAGCAGGTCACTGAGTAGTCAGCGCGTCCAGAGCGATTTCCGCATAGCCGATGCCGAACTCCGGCCCCACGATTCCGCGGCGGATCATCGGGCCGAAATCCTTGATCTTGAGGTGGCCTGAAAACCACAGGCGCAGACGGCCATCTTCCACCAGCGCCGCGGGAGCCAGAATCTCACCCGCAGTCCAGTCAAAGCTGCCCCGCGTGAAGATGGGCTTGTCATCTTCCCGGAATGTTTTGCCGGCATCCATCGACACCGCGTGCCCCAACGCCACCTGCTGCCAGTTCGGGTCGTCCTCGTCCCGGAACGTCGACACATCGTGAAACAGATGCACCACCCCGTCATGCACCAGGGCAAACGGGGTAGAAAACCCGGCGAAACCCTGCGCGCCCGGATAAGGCTCCGCCGCCCGCAATGCCACCTGAGGGAGCGAGAATACGGTGCCGTCACGAGAAGTGGCCAGCCCGATGACCTGGGCAATCGCCGGCTTTCCGCCGGGAAGCTGCTGCACCGCCGAGAAATACAACCGAATCTCGTCATTCAGCACCACGGCACCGGGCTCGCCCACCAGATAACCGTTCCAGTCTTGCTGAAGCCCGGTAGCGCGCAGCACCGGCTGCGTATCCTTGACCCAGTTCACCCCGTCTTTCGATACCGCATGGCCGATGGCAAAAGGGCTGGGCGCCCCTTGCGGATACACGCCGGTGTAGTACAGGTGATAACGCCCTTGAAAATAGACGACCGAGGGGGTTTCCGCGCTAACGAAGGGCGTCCCGGTCGCATCGAACAAGGGACGATCAGGTTCGAGATGCCAGGCCAATCCGTCGGCAGATCGTGCACGGAAAGGCAGAATGGGCGGCTTGAAGGGGTTTTCTGGCGTGCTCGTGGTCAGGTACATGGTGTAACCCCCTGCCTCGCGGATCACATGTGCGTCGTTCCACAAACCGTGTTTTCTGAAATCCCCCGCCCAGATGATCGGGTTGCCGGCATACGGTTTCCAACCGGGCTGGGTGGTCATGTTCGCCACCGGATCAGGTGGCGCAGCCATGTTCTGACAGGCAGTCACACCGCCCGCCAGCAGAAAAGCGACCATCAGCAACTTCTTCACCAGGGCCCCTTTCCTTACATCAGGTAATCACCGTCGGCTCGGTCCGTCCGGTGCGCTCGCGCAATTGCGACACCTGCAGCGAGATGCCGATCAGTTCGGCCAGTGCCACCTGGGCATCGAGATGATGCTTGGTCACGTCGGGCTCGAACGCTTCCAGATAAATGCGGATCGTGGCCCCCTCCGTGCCGGTGCCGGAGAGGCGGAACACGATGCGCGAGCCATCCGTAAAGCCGATACGCACGCCCTGCCCGGTGCTGACGCTGCCATCGACAGGGTCGGTGTAGCTGAAATCATCGCAGAACAGCACCTTGTAGCTGCCGAACTGTGCGCCGACCAGGCCGGCAAAGCTGTCGTGCAGATGCTGCATCAGGCCATTGGCTGCCTCGGCGTGGATCCCCTCGTAATCATGGCGCGAATACACATTGCGGCCGAATTTCGCCCAGTGCTCGCGCACGATGGCCTCTACCGACTGCTTGCGTGCCGCGACCACGTTCAGCCAGAACAGCACGGCCCACAGGCCATCCTTCTCACGCACGTGGTCAGAGCCGGTGCCGAAGCTCTCCTCGCCGCACAAAGTCACCTTGCCGGCATCCATCAAGTTGCCGAAAAATTTCCAACCGGTCGGCGTCTCATAACAGGGGATACCCAGCGCCGCTGCCACACGGTCAGCTGCCGCGCTGGTCGGCATGGAGCGGGCGATCCCCGCCAGCCCCTTTTTGTACCCCGGCACCAGCGTGGCGTTGGCCGCCAGCACGGCAAGGCTGTCCGAAGGGGTCACGAAGAAGCCCTTGCCCAGAATCATGTTGCGGTCGCCATCGCCATCTGAAGCCGCGCCGAAATCCGGCGCGTTGTCGCCATAAACAATCTCGACCAGTTCATGCGCATAAGTCAGGTTGGGATCAGGGTGGCCGTTGCCGAAATCCGGCAGCGGAACGGCATTCATCACGCTGCCTGCCGGCGCACCGAGACGCTTTTCGATAATCTCTTTCGCATAAGGCCCCGTCACCGCGTGCATGGCGTCAAACTTGAGCCGGAAACCGCTCGCCAGCAAAGACTTGATCGCGCCAAAATCGAATAGCGTTTCCATCAGTTCGGCATAGTCCGTCACCGGATCAATCACCTGCACCGTCAGATCGCCCAGCCTGGTCTCACCGATGACATCGAGCGCCACGTCGGCCGCATCGAGAATACGGTATTCGCTGATCGTCTTGCTGCGGGCAAAGATCGCCTCGGTCACCTTCTCAGGCGCCGGGCCTCCATTGCCGATGTTGTACTTGATGCCGAAATCACCATCCGGACCACCAGGGTTGTGGCTGGCCGACAGCACGATGCCGCCAAAGGTCTGGTATTTGCGGATCACGCACGACGCTGCCGGGGTCGAGAGAATACCCCCCTGCCCCACCAGCACACGACCGAAACCGTTGGCCGCCGCCATTTTCAGGATGATCTGGATCGCCTCGCGATTGTAATAACGCCCGTCGCCACCAACAGTCAATGTGCTACCAGCCGGGGCACCTATACTGTCGAAAATCGACTGCACAAAGTTCTCAAGGTAATGCGGCTGCTGGAATGTCGGCACCTTCTTGCGCAGGCCAGAGGTGCCGGGTTTCTGATCGTTAAACGGTGAAGTGGTAACAGTACGGATGGCCATGAATAACTCCCCTGAGGCATGTTTGTGCGCTTGTTTTGAGTTATCTTACCACCGCACCAACAGCCAGACACGCGCATTAAAGCAATGTTTCGGTGTTGACAGAATCCCGCCAAATCGTAATAATGCGCGTCCTCAAGGGAGATTAGCTCAGTTGGTAGAGCAGCGGACTCTTAATCCGTTTGTCCGGGGTTCGACCCCCCGATCTCCCACCAAATACTTCAACGGCTTAGGACTTAGTCCTAGGCCGTTTTGGTTTTCAGTGTGGGGGAAATGTGGGGAAAGCTCACCACATTGCCACCCGTCCGAGATTCGATACGTGCAGCGGCAACAGTTAAATGCTCCGTCGCAAACTTCGCATATCGATCTACCATCGACCGAGTTTTCCATCCGCCCAAGTCCTTGAGTTCATCTGTGCTAGTGCCTGCCTGACGATGCCAGGATGCCCAGGTATGCCTCAAGTCATGGAAACGGATATCTTCCAGACCTGCTCTTTTTATCGCGTGCTGCCAGCCATGATTAGTTAAGCCATGCATGATCCGGCGGCCTTGATAGGTAAAGCAGTATTGCGAATGCTGACCAATTTGCTCTTCCAGGACAGCAATCGCATCACGGTTAAGCGGAACACCTCGCGGTGTGCCATTCTTGGTTTGATTTAACCAGGCTTGGCCTCTCGCCAAATCCACCCGATCCCATTCCAAGCCGGTAATCTCACTGGCTCGGCAACCCGTCGCCAACGCAAATCGCACTAGTGCAGCCAAGTGTGGAGGACAGGCCTTAATAAGCCTATCCGCTTCTTCCTTGGTCAACCAACGATCACGCTCGACTTCGCCACCAAGCAGACGAATTTTCGGGAAGGTATCGATCCACTGCCATTCATCGCGTGCCATACGCAATACTGCACGCAGCCACGCCAAGCAACGGTTAACAGTGGCAGGCTTGCATCCCCGATCAAGTTCACCTTGAACAATCGTCCAGACGGTATCGCCTGAAATCTCGTCCAACGTTAGCTCTCCCAAATAAGGATCAAGCTTTCTGAATACCTGCCTCACACACTCGATACTCCGAAGATTCGCCTTTACCGCGAGATACCTGACAACGGCTTCCTGCCAACTTCGCTTAGGCTTAACGCCGAGGTAGGTTTCCTGAAACGCCTCGTGTCTGAGCTTGGCTAAGTATGCTTCAGCTTGCGAACGGTCTTCAGTCCGAGAGCTTCCGCGTAAGCGCTTGCCGTTGGGTAGTACCGTATCGATCCACCAGAAGCGCGAATTCGGCCTCCGATAGATTCCGGTTTCACGGGCCATAAAGTCTCCTTTCTAGCCCGCCCTCGCTGCTTATATTCTTCTAACCAGGTATCCAGGTCAATCTTGTCATACACCCGACGACGACCGAACTTGATGCAGGGAATATCCAACTCCGCGAGAAGCGTAATCCCCACACCCAGATACAGAGCCGCCTGATCCTTGGAAAGACACCTCACCGCAGGCAAAGGCAGGGCCAGATTATCCTGGTCGTTATTCACCATCCGATTGCTTGCGGTATTCATCGGCATCACCTGATCCATCATCGACTCCAAGCTTATTCAAAATCGAATTGAATTTCCTGGCCTTGGCTGCAATACGCTCTTCAACGTAGAGATCGAAGTAAGCACCGTCATTCATCGCCCGATTGTTAATATGGTTGTATAGCGCAAACTGGAAGGCTTCAATGCCTTGGTAAAAATCCGTGATCCCTTCCCTGGCCATGAATGAAGAGATGACACTGAACCCATGATCATAGAGGCGACGATCTGAAGGCACCCGCTCAGGCGAGAACGTACGAGAAAGTGCCCCACCGTTGGTTTCAAAGTCCACAGTAGCAAGACAAGCCCAAAGGGGATGGATGGGCCAACGTGACCGGTTCTGATCGTCTGGATTAGGTTGAGTGAGCTTGAGCCATTCGGTCGTGGCGTAGCTCCAAAGCCCGTTGAGATTGCTCATGCAAGCACTCAAAGACTGCACATCGAACTGGCTGAGAATGTCGCGCTTGAACTGAAACTCTAAACGCCATACGTCCCCATCATCATCTTCTTTCCAGCCTGCCTCATTCCAGAGTGGCAGGAGGTAGAGTTTCTTACTCTTGGCTATCTCCAAACTCTTGTTATAGAGCCTCGCAGCAACGGTTCCACCCAGACCCACTGTCCAGCCGGAGAACTCACCCCCAACTGAATATTGATTGATGTCATTGGCGCGAGTAACCCAGTCATGACGATCCCAGGATTCCATATCGACAGAAGACACAAAATCAACGAATAGGTCGATGCGGCTGACCTTGGGCATATAGTCGATCACACCTAGCTCATTAAGCACGCTACGGAGGTCCTGGACGACTTCTTCCACGGGTTTGTGCGTCAGGTACTCACTTGAGATTTTGACGTAAGCCATGGGCATGGATTTGGCCGTGGCACGTGAGAGCTGAATACGGAAAGCGTTATCTTCCAGCACATAGGGGAAAAGTCCTGCTCCCTTATCCTTGACCTCAAAGAGATGACTCCCCAAAGACATTTGAGCGAGCGCCTGATCCTGGATGAGTTGGGATTGGGCGAGAAGCTTGAACTTCTTGAGATCAGTTTCCTGCTGGGAATGCAATTCACCTGAGAATGAGAGATAAAGACTATCAACACCCCAGCGAAAGGCTCTAAAGAACCCTGGATTGTATTTATTTGACACTCTGTTAGTAGGCGGCGTGTCTTGTTCCACCTCGCCAAAGACCTGTCCGTCCGGCGCACGCTCCGCGTGCGTTCGGGCGGTCAGCTCTTCGGCTGCGGCGGTTTGAGTTAAAAGCGATTGGTCTGACGGTTTGCCACTGTCATGTTGATCATGGGATTGCATATAAAGCTCCATATCCACGGCGAGCATGCGTAGTGCTTCTCGCAACGGATACGAACTTTATGGATTAGCTCCCTGGTGGAATGTCAGAGAAAATCAGTTGTTTTGGCTAACAGACTTTTGCTTCATGAACTGATAGGCAAATTGACGAAGATTGTTGGCGACGTTCCCGACATCGCTATCACGCTCTCGAGCAACAAGATTCAATTCTTCTACGAAAAGCTGATACAAGTCTTCCTCACTAAGTTGAGGCGCACCAGTTTCATAGAGAATTTGCAGGACGACACGCTGGCGCTGGTAAGTAGCATCTTCCCGTTTAGTAAGTTTGCCTTCGATAGCACGCTGTAGCTTGCGCAGAAAGGCCTTATCGTTTTCGATAACGGCCCTGCTAATCCTTTCGGAGAAACTTTGGCAGCCTAGGACGCTAGGATCAATCTTAACAGCCTGGAATAGTGCTTTATCGGCAGCTTTGCCACTAGTGCGAACTTGCTCGACTAAGTCATTAAGATAGAAGCCAAAAATAAGTAAGCTTCGAAAGGTATTCACAACAGAAACTGACAAACCGAGAATAACCGCAAGAACTTTACGTAGTTCGTCAGCTTCTTCCATAGTCAATTCCTCGTCGTCAAGTGCTCGAAGAAAAGCATCTGTGACAACCGGCATCGCTTGGATTTGATTTGGTGCAGAAGCAATGTCCTTAAACATGGCCTCGGCCCCTAAACCTACTAGAACCGTGACGACATGCTCATTAATCGGTTTTTCGTAAAAGTGGCACCAGGCCGGCTTATGGCAGTCTTCAGCAAAGAAAACATCAGGTCGCCCAAGGAGAATTTCTCGGGCCTCTTCCAACTCCTCACTAAGCTGTGGATAAAAATTCAGATACAGTTGAAGATCGGCTGATGAGATTTTTCCGAGTTGCATGTTGCAATGTGTCCCATTGACGTGATTGTGGAGATTCGCCTACATTGATCACCGTATCCGACGCCCCCTGTTTGCATAAGCGGGGAAGCTTTAATCATTAGGTATCAAATATTTATATGGTATTTAAAAAATGACTGAAAAAGAGATCACTGTACAAACCAGTCCCATTGAAGAGTCAAGAAAGCCACGTAATCCTATGGTTTTTATTAGTCATGACACAAGGGATGCCGATATTGCTGAAGCTTTTAGCAAACTACTCGGAAGTGTTAGTGCGGGAGTTTTAAAATCATTCCGTACATCTGACCGTAAGGGCAATCAAGGTATTGAGTACGGGATTGAATGGTATCCAGAAATTATGAAAAAACTGGAAGCCGCCTCAGATGTTGTTTGCTTGCTCACGCCAAATAGCGTTAATCGGCCATGGATTCTGTACGAAGCTGGAGTTGCCAAGGGGAAATTAGAAACCCCAGTGCATGGAGTCGTCTTAGGCTTACCACTCGCATCAGCAAGTACGGGCCCATTTGCTCAATTCCAGAACTGTGATGATGCTGAAGACTCTTTAACTCGTCTAGTAATACAGTTGGTTTCTAGAATCCCGAATGCCGAACCAGACAAAGACGTTGTAAAAATGCAGGTTATTGGATTTAAAACTAGGGTAGCTGAATTACTTGCAGCATCAGCTACTCCAGCAGAACCAGAAGCCACTAGTGACGAAACAGCTGTAGCAATTGCAAAGATGTTTGAGGAAATCAAGGTTATGTACATAGACCTTCCATCAAGAATCGAAAGAAAACTTGATCCTGAGCGAGCAGCAGAAATTCGTAGGAGACGACGTGGTGTTTCTCCAATGATGCTGGAGCAACTTGTAGAGAGCGGAGCCACAGACCGTAGTGATCCAATAACGTTACTAATAGTACTCAGTCAATTCAAAGATGATTATCCATGGCTGTATGAACTTGGCACTGAGGTGTATAGAAAAATGAAAGCCAAAGACCCGGAGGTCTCAGCTGATTTAAATCGCCTTATGCGCTTAGTCGAATTGTTTGCACACCACCCTATGTCGCGTGAATTCGGCATGATTAGCAAAAATCGCCGGGATGAAATAGAGGAGACTTTTATGTATTTACGCCATTTAATGAACAGGTGGATTTGATAATTTTTAGGCACCAGGTTCTATAGCGTAATGAACTGATACCGACCTAGGTTTGGGTTTAAACGACTGCTACTTTGCCGTTTAATCAATAATAAAACCTTACGTTTTATCGTTAATTAAGAAGGAAATATCTATGCCTGCACTCAAAAACAGAATGATATTTATTAGTCATGCATGGTCTTATGATGCCCAGTATCACACACTAGTTAATTGGTTTAATGAAGAACCCAATTTTTCATGGAGTAACTGTAGCGTACCAAGTCACAATGCATTGCCTGACAAAACTTCGAGGGGACTCAGCGCAGGGATGACACGTCAAATTAGCCCAGCCCAAGTTGTTCTAATCATTGCCGGAATGTACGCTGCACATAGTCAATGGATTGACTATGAATTATCAGAGGCTCAGCGGATGGGTAAGGTAATTATCGGTATAAAGCCATGGGGCCAAGAACGTGTTCCAATCGCCATCCAAAATGCATCCATATGTCCAGTAGTGGGCTGGAATAGAGCCAGTGTAATTCAAGCAATAAGAAGCCATACATGACCACTGACCCTAGGATTTCGTCTGAATCGCTTCCGGGCTTGTATCAGTCAGCCGACCAAGCATCATTAGATGCGCAGGTGGTTTACTTTTGGAGTCTTGGTTTCTATCTTGTGTTGCTTGTTGCGGCAGCGTTAGTTTCATTTTCCTGGCCTAACAATCATGGTGGGGCATTAGCTGCAGCGGGTCTGTTTTTAGTTACCCTTGGAATTCTTGTGTTTCTTAAGATTAATCGCCCAGACGATATCTGGTACAACGGACGCGCAGTTGCCGAATCAGTAAAAACAAGATCATGGCGATGGGTTATGAGGGCAAGACCATATGAAGATAATGTGGATTATCAAATTGTTTCTAGGCAATTCATTAGTGATCTAAAGGATATTTTATCTCAGAATAGAAGCCTATCTAAAGCTCTAAACGCTAATGCAGGAATCAATGAACCCATTTCTAAAACAATGGAGGCAATACGTAAATTGCCACTTTCCGATCGTCTAGAAATATATAAAGAACAAAGAATTAAGAATCAAGCTACTTGGTATTCAAAAAAATCGCAATTTAACAAACGGCGTGCACGACAATGGTTCTTAGTTTCTGTGTCACTCCACTTAATTGCTATTGCGATGCTTTTATACAGAATTAAAGAACCTACACTAAGCCTTCCGGTTGAAGTCGTTGCTACGGCAGCTGGCGCAGTGCTAACTTGGTTACAGGCAAAAAAACATAATGAATTGAATTCATCCTATGCGCTCACGGCCCATGAAATTGTATTAATTAAAGGTGAAGCGCTATCAGTAAAAACTGAGGACGATTTATCAGAGTTTGTTATTAGTAGCGAAACTGCCTTTTCGCGAGAGCACACTCAATGGTCCTCGAGAAAAAATGAATAGTCCGTACATATGTAATTAAGAAAGCAACCCGAAAATTGCCGTGTGAAAAAGGTTGCAACTGTCAGCGAGCGTCGGCGATCGAGGGCGGGAAATAACGCAAAATATATATTTATATATAAATATATATTTCCGAGATATGGCCAAAAATAATCAATGAGTTGGGGAGGCAGTGTGGGAGCATTCTCTCACTGTCTGCTTTCGACCAAAGGAGACGTTTTGGCTATAACGCTTTTAAGCCTTACTAAGTCTGCAACTCGAGCCGAGAGCTTATGCGCATATCGCTGATCGGAACTGTCCACTCCGAAAGTGGGCGTGCTAACGTGGCAGAACTGCGGGCAATCCTTGATCGCCTTCAACCTGACGTCATTTTTGCAGAGATCCCCTCCACTAATCTTGCTGACTATCTCGACGGCTCTCACGGCAATATCGAGTCCGCTGCCGTTGCTCTCTATCGCAAACGCTGTCCAGTCAATGTTGTACCCGTGGACTTGGATAAACCAAGCGACGAGTTCTTCAGAGATTCTGAGGAGATGTTCAAGAAGGTCGAGAAAAGGAGTCTCGACTATCGCCGTCTGATGGATCAGAACAGCCTCGACACGCGAGATCACGGTTTTCCTTACCTCAACAGCGACCGTTGCGCCCAAGCATGGGCAGACATCTATGACGAGGTGCTTGCAACAGTCCAATGGATTGGCGACGCCAGGTTACGAAAGATCTACAATCACTGGAGCGAAATTAATGACCGTCGCGAGACGAGAATGATAGAGAGCATTAATGGTTATTGCGTCCGTCGCGCAATCTCTCATGGAGTGCTTCTCGTTGGCGCTGCACACAGAAAAGCCATGGTTGAGAAGGTGCGGGCGCAACGAGGCACCGGTGAAGCCGGAGTCTCATGGGATCTTGAAAGTTCTCTTTATTAGATAGTCAGAAGAAATGTCCAAGGCCGATGGCAGCCTTTCGATCAAGACAATAAATCAAATGCTGAAGATGTGGGGATTCTGACGAGCTTCAGCGGTTATTGGCGAATGAGGGCGGGCAATAACGTAACATATTGATTAATATACTATAACTCTTAATATTCAATAGGTTATTTAAAATCATATAGTTATCTCAATTGTGTGGGGATTTCCTCAATTGAGATTGACTGGTCCCGAAGGCTTTGGTATTGATGCAGACTAATAATTCAATAATTTCTTGATTTGAATGCACATGAAAATACAAAAACCAACCACCGCTTTTGCAGCTCTCGCGTTTATCTGCTTAACATTCTGTAGCCCAGCAAATGCGGAATGTAATTCACCGCCATTAAAGCCCTCAGGCAACAAAATGAGTGATAAAGATATTTCAAGTTTTCTTAAAGTAAAGGTAACGAATTTAGTGATTTCTGATGGTGCCGACTTAGATCCATTGCTGCTTAATTGGAGCAATATCTATAAAAGCAGATTATCTCGAATCATTGATTCAGCAGAAAATTATCTGACTGCTAACGACTCTCCTAGGCCGTCGTTTCTTTTTGAATCGGGGGATCCATGGATAATAGTCATTGGCCCATCATTTGATAAAGCCATCGAATGTTTTGGAAATGAAGAAACCGCGCTCAAAAATATTTCCGACATGCGGAGGAAAAGACCCGAATCGCCAGCAAGAGCATTATTGGAGGCAGAGTTCTGGATTGCATCAGCCTGGAAAGCACGTGGGCCAGGATTTGCGGATACAGTTACAGAGGAAGGAAGTAAACAGTTCATAGAGCGACTTTCAAAAGCAGAAAAGGTATTAATTGAAAGCAAGGCATATGCGTCAACTATTCCATATTGGTACCTTTTAATGACTCAAGTTGAAGGGGGGCTTGGTCGTAATTTTGAGAAAATACATGCAACCTTCGTTGAAGGAGCGCAAAAATACAGAACGTATTACCCACTGTATAAGACCATGGTGAATTATTCTTCGCCCAAATGGGGTGGCAACTGGGATGTTGTGGATGATCTGATTAGTTGGTCAGTCAATAACACAACTGATCTCGAAGGGAATGGTATGTATTCAAGACTCTATACCTCATTGTATTGTTGCCGTATAGCGGGAAACGATCCGTTCAAGGTAGGAAAATATTCTTGGCCAAAAATGAAGGCCGGATTTGAGGATCTCGTAAAGCAGTATCCAACCAACTATATATTTTTGAATGATTTCGCCAAGTTTTCATGTTTGGCTAAAGACAAGACCACATACATACCTCTAAGAACCCAAATGGGGAATAAAATAATTTCCGCTTCATGGAGGCCATTTGAAACGGAAACAAATCCAAATGGAAATAATCAAGAAAAGGTGCGTGTCGATCAGCTAAAACTATGTGACCAACAAATGGGATACGCAAAAAACTAGGGATTGCGACAATTCCAATACGAGAGATGTGGAGATTTTCACGAGCATTAGCGGTTATTGGCGATCGAGGGCGGGCAATAACATAACTTATTGATTAATATACATTTACTCTTAATCCGTTTGTCCGGGGTTCGACCCCCCGATCTCCCACCAGACATGGAAACGGCCCACAGCGATGTGGGCCGTTTTTTTGCCATTTGCATGCCCAATCAAATATCCCCGGCATCATTTTCCCCTAGTCCAAGACCACACTTCCGAACTGGAAATATGGGAGAATGACTTAAAAAAACACCCATTTCGTTCATGCCAAAAAAAATATCCACACTGTGGCGTTTTCTGCTGCCGGTACTTGTGCTGCTGGCGGTGGCGCCGTTGGTACTCACCAGGCAACAGACAGAACAGCAACTGGACCGCATTCAGGCTGATGCCAGGGAGCAGGCCAGAACGCTGGTACGGTTGCTTGATGTCACCGATGCGCTGGTCGGTGACCAGGCTAATTCTGCTATGCGCTTGCTGAAAGAACGCGGCACGGCGCTAGGGGCTCCAGCCATCAACGGCAACATTCAAATCGAAGACAAGCTGCTTCCCAATCTGGTGCTGGGCGAAACGCCCCTGACCAATCGTGTTGACCTTGTTGATGACGTGACGCGCTTACTGGGAGGTACAGCAACAGTATTTGTGAAGTCG
>Ga0265327_10003762_pt1 | contig 14081 bp, 12 predicted proteins | sample 41621metaG_FD_202089 | JGI IMG/M metagenome (GOLD analysis project Ga0265327, IMG submission 202089) | Rhizosphere microbial communities from Carex aquatilis grown in University of Washington, Seatle, WA, United States - 4-16-21 metaG | ecosystem: Host-associated > Plants > Roots > Rhizosphere... | reverse complement strand
CGCGCCGCCTCGGTCTGGTTGGCACCAACCTGTTTCCCAACCTCAAGGAAACCCCGCTCATTATCGCGGCCCGTCACTCCGCCCCGGCCACCGACGGCGCGCCGACGGCGGACCCGGCCGCATCTCCGGTCGGCGCGCGCCAGGGCGATGCCAGCCTGGCCGCGATTTGCGCCGAGACCCGCCTCGACGAACTGCCGGCGCTCCTGCCGCCACCGGCTCCTCCCGAGGCGGTCATTCCGGTTGTCGAACCGTGGCGCGCCTCCGCCGGCTTCGAGGCACTCCGGTCCGCGTCCGCGGATTTTCAACGGAAGACCGGCACCCGGCCACGTGTCTTTCTAGCCAAGATCGGTCCCGCCCTGCAGCACAAGGCGCGCGCCGATTTCTCGGCCGGTTTTTTCGCCACCGCGGGCTTCGAGGTCCTGGCCCGCCAGGCCTTCGACACGCCGGAGTCCGCCGCCCAGGCCGCCGCCGCCTCCGGCGCGCCCATTGCCGTGCTCTGCTCCACCGACGAGACGTATCCGACCCTGGTGCGACCGTTCGCCTCCGGGGCCAAGGCAAGCCGGTCGGGAGGCCTGCTCGTCGTTCTGGCCGGACTCCCCGCCGACCCGAACGTTGTCGCGGCCTACCGCGCGGCGGGAGTCGATGAGTTCATCCACGTCCGCGCGAACGTCCACGACGTGCTCGCCGGGCTTTTGCGTCAGATCGGAGCATCCGCATGAAATTCACCCCCGACTTCACCAAGCTCGGCTACGACGACTTCGCCTTCGCCGGGGCGAACAGCTCCGCCGAGTCGCTCTCGCTGCCCGTCTGGCAGACCTACGAGCAGATCCCGGTTCCCGCCATCCTGAGCGCCACGGACCTGCCGCCGGCGGCGGACCTCGACACGATGCCCGGACTCGCCCCGTTCACCCGCGGTCCGTACGCGACGATGTACGTGGCCAAGCCGTGGACGATCCGCCAGTATGCGGGTTTTTCCACCGCCGAGGAATCGAACGCGTTCTACAAGCGCAACCTCGCCGCCGGCCAGGCCGGGCTCTCGGTCGCCTTCGACCTGGCGACCCACCGCGGCTACGACAGCGACCACCCGCGCGTCGTCGGCGATGTCGGCAAGGCCGGGGTCGCCATCGACTCGGTGCTCGACATGCAGACCCTGTTCGCCGGCATCCCGCTGAACAAGGTCTCGGTGTCGATGACGATGAACGGCGCGGTCCTGCCGGTGCTGGCGTTCTACATCTGCGCCGCACTCGAGCAGGGCGCCAAGCTGGGCGATCTCTCCGGGACGATCCAGAACGACATCCTGAAGGAGTTCATGGTGCGGAACACGTACATCTACCCGCCGGCGCCCTCGATGCGGATCATCGCCGACATCTTCGAGTACACCTCCCGGCACATGCCGAAGTTCAACTCGATCTCCATCTCCGGCTACCACATGCAGGAGGCCGGCGCGACGGCCGATCTCGAACTCGCTTACACCCTGGCCGACGGGCTCGAGTACCTCCGCACCGGGGTGCAGGCCGGCCTCGACATCGATGCGTTCGCCCCGCGGCTGTCGTTCTTCTGGGGCATCGGGAAGAACTTCTTCATGGAGATCGCCAAGCTGCGCGCGGCCCGGACGCTCTGGTCGGAGATCGTCGGGCAGTTCAATCCGAAGAACCCGAAGTCCCGCGCCCTCCGCACGCACTCGCAGACGTCGGGCTGGTCCCTCACCGAGCAGGATCCGTTCAACAACATTGCCCGCACCTCGCTCGAAGCGCTCGCCAGCGCCTGCGGGCACACGCAATCGCTCCACACCAACGCGCTCGACGAGGCGATCGCGCTGCCCACGGATTTCTCCGCGCGCATCGCCCGCAACACGCAGCTCCATCTCCAGCATGAAACCGGCATCTGCCAGGTGGTCGACCCGTGGGGAGGCAGCTACTACGTCGAGTATCTCACCGACGAGATCACCCGCCTGGCCCGCACTCATCTCGAGGAGATTGCGGAGCTCGGCGGCATGACCAAGGCGATCGAGGCCGGCATCCCCAAGCTGCGCATCGAGGAGGCCGCCGCTCGCCGGCAGGCGCGGATCGATTCGGGCAAGGAGACCATTGTCGGTCTCAACAAATTCCGCCTCGAGCAGGAGGCGCCGATGGACACCCTCGAGATCGACAACACCGCCGTGCGCGAGGCGCAGATCAAGCGCCTCCGCGAACTCCGCGCCGCGCGCAATGAAGCCGCGTGCCGGTCGGCGCTCGCGGCGCTGACCGCCTGCGCGCAAACCCGCCAGGGCAACCTGCTTGAACTCGCCGTCGCCGCGGCGCAGGCGCGCGCGACCCTCGGGGAGATCAGCGACGCCCTGGAAAGCGTCTTCGGGCGCTACCAGGCGCAGATCCGCTCGATCTCCGGGGTCTACCGGCAGGAATTTGGCGAGGAACCCGCCGTGGAGCTGGTGAAGGCGAAGATCCGCGACTTCGAGGCACGCGAGGGCCGGCGGCCCCGGGTGATGATCGCCAAACTCGGCCAGGACGGCCATGATCGCGGCGCCAAGGTGGTCGCGACCGCCATGGCCGACCTCGGCTTCGACATCGACATCGGGCCTCTCTTCCAAACCCCCGCGGAAGCTGCGCGGCAGGCGGTGGAAAACGACGTGCACGCCGTGGCGATGAGCTCCCTCGCCGCCGGCCACAAGACGCTTCTGCCCCAGTTGCGCGACGAATTGCGGAAGCTTGGCCGCGAGGACATCATGTTGATCTGCGGGGGCGTTATCCCCGCGCAGGACTACGATTTCCTCCTCGCCAACGGCGCCGCCGCCATTTTTGGACCCGGCACCGTCATTCCCCAGTCGTCGCTGCGAATCCTCGAATTGCTCCTGGAACGCACCGAGCCGGTGGCTACCGGCGACCCGGTTTGATTCCGAGCCCACCCTCCCCGATGAAAGGTCTACCGGATTCCGCGCCCGCGAAGCCCGGGAAAACCCGGCCCGAGTGGGTGCCGGACGGCGCCGGCGCCGGTTTCGCCACCTCCATCGTCTGCGGTTGCCGACCCGCCGCGGGAGCAGCCCGGCACCCTCCGGCCCGGCGGCGGGCGCTGACGATCGACGACTACACCGCCGGGGTCCGGGCGGGTGACCCCACCATCCTCGGGCGGGCGATCAGCCTGATTGAGAGCAACGCCGCCACTCACCGGGCGCAGGCGCAACAGTTGCTCGCCCGGCTCCAAGCCCATTCCGGCCGGGCCCGGCGCATCGGCATCACCGGAATACCCGGCGCCGGCAAAAGCACGTTCATCGAGGCCTTCGGCTCCCATCTCACCGGCCTGAAGAAACGCGTCGCCGTCCTGGCCATCGATCCGTCGAGCAGCCTGACCGGGGGCAGCATCCTGGCGGACAAGGTGCGCATGCCGCGCCTGGGCGTGGATCCGGCCGCGTTCATCCGGCCGTCGCCTTCCGGCGGCAGCCTCGGCGGCGTGGCGCGGAAGACCCGCGAGGCGATCCTCGTCTGCGAAGCCGCGGGCTTCGATGTGGTGATCGTCGAGACCGTCGGCGTCGGCCAGAGCGAGGTGACCGTGCGGACGATGGTCGACCTTTTCCTCGTCCTGATGATCGCCGGCGCGGGCGACGAGATGCAGGGCATCAAGAAGGGCGTGATCGAGCTCGCCGATGCCATCGTCATCAACAAGGCCGACGGCGACAACCGCCCGCGCGCGCTGGGCGCGTTGGCGGACATGAAGCGGGTGCTGCACTACCTGCAGCCGGCGACGCCCGGCTGGCCGACCCCCGCGCTGCCGGCATCGGCGCTGACCGGCGAGGGAGTGCCGGCGGTGTGGGACGCGTGCCAGGCGTTTTTCAGCCACGTGGAGGCGGCCGGGATTCTGGCCCGGCGGCGCCACGAGCAGGACGTGCAATGGATGCATTCCCTGATCACGGAGGGACTCCGGACCCGCTTCTACACCTGCCTGTCGGTGCGCGACCGTCTGCCCGCGCTCGAGCGCGCTGTCGCCGACGGCCGAATGCCGGCCTTTGCGGCAGCGACGGAATTGCTCGGCCTCGCCAACCTGCCCGGCGCCTGAGGCGGGCTCATTCAGTTGAGGGTTAAGGGTTTCAAAACCAGACCGCCGGCAACTTCCAAACAAATTGGGCCGGATACCTCCGCGCACTCATATGTGCCTGGGCCCTCAGCAAACCGCACTACCCGGATACACCGGGCGACCCGGCCTTCAGCCTTCTGCTAACGGTTTTCGACTGCATGGCTTCGGCTGAGCTAAATGCGAAACGGTCGATCGACCCGGCGAAGGCACGGAGTCAATGAGCCGACCCGAACGAGACGGCGCATTTCGTCGAGGCAACCGTCATCACCACGTCGAACCACAACACGCTCGCCGACAGCTTTTGGCTCTCGCAACGCTCATCTCGCAACTTTCATCAACCCGGCCGGCTCACGGCATCAGGCGAGAAATCCGCCACGCGCCGTCCGGCGGGCGGTCGTATAGAAAGCGATCATGCAGGCGGTTCGGGCGTCCCTGCCAGAACTCAAACGTCTGCGGCGTCACGCGGTATCCGCCCCAGAATTCTGGCAGCGGAATCTCTCCCTTCGAAAACTTCGCCTTCATCTCGGCAAATTTCCCCTCGAGCAGGGACCGGGTGGTGATGACCTCGCTCTGCCGGGAAGCCCACGCACCGATCTGGCTCTCGCGGGGCCGGCTCAGGAAATACTTCAACGACTCGGTGCTGGAAATCTTGTCCGCGCGGCCCGTCACCGAGACCTGTCGTTCGAGCGGCAGCCAGGTGAAGAGCAGCGCCACCCGCGGGTTGCCGGCGATCTGGCGGGCCTTGGTGCTCGCGTAGTTCGTGTAGAAAACGAAGCCGCGGCGGTCGAAAGCTTTGAGCAGCACGGTCCGGACGGACGGCTGCCCGTCGGCGCCCACCGTCGCCACGCCCATCGCATTGGGCTCGAGCAGCTCCGTTTCGACCGCCTCGCGCATCCACTGGTCGAATTGCGCAAACGGATCTGGATCCAGCTCGCCCAGGTCGAGCGACCGTTGCGCATAGTTCCGGCGCATTTCCTCCAGGTTCATCGACCCATTCTGCCGGCGCGTCCGGCCGGTTGCAAGCCACGCCGCCGTTGACGGCCGGGTCGATTGTGCTTCCTTGAATCCATGTCCGCACCGCCCGCCGCCGTCGCCGGCGAGACCGTCATCCTGGCGTTCAACCCGAGCAACCAGCTCGCGGTGCGCGCGGTCGCGGACGGCTGGGACCCGGCGTTCGTGGGCGGCGACGCGGAGCGCCGGATTTCGGACGCCTTTCCCCGGCACACGCCGCCCGTCGAATTTTTTCAAGTCGACGACGACCGCCCGCGCCGGGTTTTCTTTTCGCAGGTGTCGGGTCCCGCCGCGCCGGCTATCGAGTTCCGGTCGCTCGACGAGCTCGCGGCGGCACCAGTCACACCGGGCCTGGGCGCCATCCTGGGCCGCCTCGATCCGTATCTGATCGAAATTCCGTACCTGCACCTCGGCGAGAGCGATTACATCTACAAGTTTCGTGTCGAAAAAGACCGGAACCGCGCGATTTACCAGCAGGACGACGCGGCCTGTGCCCTGTACCAAAGCCGGTTGTGCGAGACGATCAAGGAGCTGGCCCGGACGAACGAGCGATCGGCCACCAAGCCAGCCACCCTCGACTTCGGCGCCGTCAGCTATGTGATCCCCAGCCACTTCGGCTTTTGCCTGGGGGTGAAAAACGCGATCGAGCGCGCCTACGAATCGCTGGCGGAGAATCCGGGCCGGCGGGTCTTCATGCTGAGCGAGCTCATCCACAATTCCTTCGTGAACGAGGACCTGCTCCGGCGCGGCTTGAGGTACCTGCAATCGGACAAGGGAGTGCCCTACACCGTCGAGGGCCCCGTTCACAGCGGACATTCCGGCGGCACGCCACTGTGGTCCACGCTGACCAGCGACGACGTGGTCATCATCCCGGCTTTCGGCGCCACCGACGAGGACAAGAAGCGGCTCGTGCGCAAAGGCATCCGGGTCGCGCAGTACGACGCGACCTGCATGCTCGTGGAAAAGGTCTGGAAGGCGGCGCGGGCGTTCGGCCGCGAGGGCTTCACCGTGATCATCCACGGCAAGAGCGAGCACGAGGAGACCAAGGCAACCTTTTCCAATTCGCGCCGCCACGCGCCCTCCGTGATCATCCGCAACCTCGAGGAGGCCCGGCTGCTGGGCGACTACATCACCAGGCCGACCCCGGAGAAACGAACGTCGTTGCAGGAGCGTTTCGCCGGGCTCGGCACACCTGGTTTCGATCCGGCCCGGCACCTCGACCGCGTGGCGATTGTGAACCAGACCACGCTCCTGATGAACGAGACCGCCGCGATCATCGACTACTTCAAGGAGGTCTTTACGGCCAAATACGGCGAGGCCGCCGGGCCGGCGCACGTCGGGGGCGCGGGCCGGAAGGACACCCTGTGTTATGCGACCCAGGTCAACCAGGACGCCCTCAGCCGGGCGCTGGCCGAGCCGCTCGATGCGGCCTTTATCCTCGGGGGCAAGAACAGCTCGAACACCTACCAGCTTTACCGCCTCTGCGAGCAGCGGCTCGGCTCCCGTGCCTTCTTCATCCAATCGGAGGCCAACATCCGGTCGCGCTCCGAGATCGAGCACTTCGTCTTCCCGGCGGCCGGCCACGGCACGGGCGGGCGCGTCGAGGTGCATTCACTCTGGAAGGACAATGACCGCGGACGAAAGAGAGTTCTCATTACCGGCGGCGCCTCGTGCCCCGACGGGCTCGTCCAGCAGGTCATCACCCGCATCAATTCATTTTTCCCCGCCGAGCAGTTGCGGGGTATCGACTCCGTGCTCGCCAGCCTCGCGGCCGGTTGAGGCACGGCCGGGCGGGTCGCTGACATAGTTGGAGGCGGGGGGCCTTGGTCCCGCTTCGCACCGCGGGGAGCGCGGACTGCGGCCGCGCTCGAACGGGTCCAGAGGCCCCGTTCCACCACCTGAATCGCCCCGCGGGGTCGGCACCCGCCTCCATGCCAGGCGCCTCCGGCGGGCCAGGTCTCAGAACTTGATATTGAGGCCGCCGCGCAGGCTGGCGTTCCCGCCCAGGTCAATCTTGGCGGTGCGCCCGGCCAGCGTCTGGTCGAACGTGCCGAAGGACTCGAGGCTGATGCCGGCGAACAATCCGGAGCGCTCGTTGATCGCCCAGTTCGCGTCGAGGTTGGCGTAATAGCCGGGCAGCACCTTGCTCGTCTCGCTGACGATTGCGCCCGTCGAAATGGTGTTCTGCACGAGCGTCGGGTCGTTCAAGATCGTTGCGGACTCGGTGGCGGTGTAGTTGGTGCCAACGTAGGCGGCCGCAAACCCGGCGCCGCCGCTGAGGCTGAGGTTGGGGGTCAGCGTCGCCGCGAATTCCGGGCCGACCCGGACGACCAGATAGGCGCCCTTGATCTCCCAGACACCGGTGACATTGGCCACGCCGGTGTCGTCCTCGGAGCGTTGCGGTCCGTTGCCCGCCGTGCCGGTCACGATGATAAGGGGTTGAGCCTCGTACGCGTTGCCGGCGTTGATCAGGACATTGTTGGTATCCAGATAGGACTGTTGGGTGTAATACGGCGTGGTGAGCGGATAGACCGCGGTCGAGGGCATCGCGCCGGTGAAGGTGTAAGTGTCCCGCAGAATGTGCATGGTTGAGTTGACCGTGCCGCTCCGCTTGCTGTTGATGCCGTTGATCGACATTCCCGCGGCCAGGCTGAAGCGGAAACGCTTTGCCGGGTTGCTGAACAGCCGCTCGACCTGCAGGTCGATGCCGCCGGAAAGGCTCTTCTTGCCCTCGAAAAAGCCGCCTTCACTCGTGGTGGTGTACTGGCTCATCACCAAGGAATTGCCGGTGATCTGTGCGGCCGTGGCAACGCCGTAGCTGCGCGTCAGGCCCGCCTGGTACGCCAGAAAGTCGCCGTTGGTGTACAAGATCTGCGCGCCGTCGGGGCGGAACACCGGGAAGCCTTGGCCATCGAATTCCTTGGCCTTGGTGTAATACCGCGGGACGTTGTTGGCATCGACGTACGGCACCACGGTGCCGTCGGTGGGCGGATTGATCTCCGCGGGCCTGGGCGCGTCCGCGCCGACGAAGCCGTTGAGGTACGTGCGGGTCACGTTGTTGGCGGTGGCATCGGACGCGAACGCAGCCACCGGAGTCGCCGAGGGGATAATGCCGAGATTGCCAAAGGTTACCTTGGCACCCTGGGTGGCCCGGAAGCCAAAGGTCAGGCTCTTGTGCGCCCGGCTGAAATAGGCAAAATAGTCGAACTCCTGGTCGTCGTCATCGTCCTCGGACTGCGCCCGGGTCGTGGTCAGGAAAAGGGCGGCAGTGGCCAGCAGGGCCAGCGGAAGGCGGTAATTCATGGAAAGGTAGAGTGAAAGCAGAACGCAGGTCCTTGGAAAAGGGAAAACGTCGGGTGTTCCGTCAAGCTTTCTCCATCGGCTGGGGAGGCTCGTCCTTGAGGACGCCCGCCTGGCGGGCGAGGCGCTTGAGATCCTCCTCCTTTTGCTCGAGTTCCGTCTCGAGCTCCTGCTGGGCCTGCATCTTGGCAAACAGGGACGCTTCGCTCTGGTCGAGAAAATCCTGGCGCTCCTGCAGTGCCTGCCACTGCTCCTTGATCGAGTGCTCCTGGCGATCGAGCTCCTCCTTGAGCTTCTTCATCGCCTCCTCCTGCTCGGCGGAGACGGCGCCGCCCTCTCCGCCCGGCTTCTGGGAGGCCGCCACCAGTTGGGCGCGCGCCTGCAACAGGGCCTCGGCCTCCGCCAGGGCCCGCTCGCGGTCGCCGAGCTTGGCCTCGGCCTCCGCCAGGGACATTTCGCGTTCCGCCAGCTTGGATTCGAGCGTCCGGATGGTCTTCTGCAATTCGTCAATCTGCGAGCTGCTGAGGTGCGGCTCGGTCTTCCACGGCGAGCGGGACTGCGAGAAGATGGCGTCGAGCGACCGGCGGGCCTCCGCCGTGGCCTGGGTCGCCTCCTGGGCCCGCTGCAGGGGACTGATTCGCCGCGGCAATACCAGCGGCTTCGGCCCCATGCTGGGCCGGGATGCTCCCCCACCCGGCGCGACCGGCGGTGGAAAATTCGGGGGCGGGAAATTCGGGGCCGTCGGCGGTGGCTTGGGCGCCGGGGTCGGGAACCTGGGTGGACGGGGGGGCGGATTGTTTTCCACAGGGCGACTAGAGGGGCTCAGCCCTTGCCAAACAAGCGCGAAAACAGACCCTTCTTCTTGGGCTCCGCCTGGACTGTCACGCCGGCAATCTTCCGGCCAGCGAGCTCGGACTGCAGAACGCTGGAGGCCAGCCGCACCGCAATCGCCTCGCGCGCCGCGTCATTCAGGACGACGAAATAACGGTCGAGCGTCAGGCTGTCCCCGAGGTCCCGCAGCAGGGTCGCCTTCTGGTCCTTGAACCACTCAAAGATGGCGATGGCATTGGGACGCATGGACGCCTCGAATTTCTCGGCCTGCTCGCGGGTCAGCGTCTTGACGGTGACGACGACGTCGCCGGCCGCCAACTTGGCCCCGTAGTACTGGCCAAGGGCCAGTTGATCGGCGCGCGGAATGCTCGCCGCCACCAGGCCGATGGCCTCGGCGAGGTGCAGGCCGGTGCTGGCCCGGCGATACGGCAGGAAACGGCCGATGCCCTCCTCGTCGCCATGGGTCAGCGCGTTGAGCGCGTTGCGGAAGTCGCCGCCCAGGACGACGCGGGTCGACATCTGCTGGCCCAGGTTGGCAAATTCCCCGATCGTCTTGATGCCTTCCGACATGCAGACCGCCCGGGTGCCCTCGCTCAAATTCGCAAATTGCAGCGGGAAATTCTCCGGGATCCCCAGACGCCCGAGCGTCTTCAGGATCGGATTCTCCTTCGAGGACGAGACCTCGACCTGCGCGACCATGTCGCCGAACGGGTCGTCAAAAGCGAGCGTCTCCTTGAGGATGGCCACCAGATGCTCGGCGCGGTCGGTCTTGCCGGCGATCTCGGGCAGCATCAACAGCTCGTCCCAGGTGAAATCGATGTACTTCGTCGGTTTTTCCTCGGCGCCGGTGTGCGGCCATTCCTTCATGTCGAGATTCTGGGCGAGGCTGACCAGCGAGGTCTCGGTCATGATTGAGTTGCGGAACTTCTTCCGAACCTCATCCCAGTCGGTTGCAGTGTATTTGGCCATGATGCAGATTCTCCGATCCAGCGGTTAGGTCGCCGGCATGTGGTCGATGATCTCGCCGGCGAGTTTCAGGTAATCGTTGGAAACACTGTCCTCGTCACCCGCCTCCTGCCCGACGAGGAACACCGGCAGCCCCAGCGTGACGGCGCGCCGGACGACCATCGCGTCGCGGATCTGCGTGCCGAAAATCTTCGCACTCTGGGCGACGCCGCGCTTCTGGGTCTTGAACTGGTTCAGGCGAAGCTGCATCCGCATCTTCGGAACCTCGATGTCGACGTTGGTCTTGATCGAGTTGAAAATGATGCCGTGCACCTGCGCCGCCGGTCCCATCGCCGTCGTGCGAAAACTGGCCGACGTCTGCTGGAAGCGGATCAACTTCTCGATGAGCAGCGTGAAGCCGATCAGGCTCAGCGCGTCGGGATTCGACGGCACGTAGATTTCCTGGGCGCAGTAGATTCCGTTCTGCGACGCGCGCAGGATGTTCGGCGGGCAGTCGAAGAGAATGACGTCGTAGTTGTTCTCGACCTCGGCGAGCTGCTCCTGGAAAATCGCGTAGGACGGGCGCTTCGGGTCCGGCTTGTACTCGCCCTCGAGGTCGACGAGGTTGAACGAAGTCGGCACGAGGTCGAGGCCCGGCAGGAGCTTCTCGCCCTCCTTGCCTTCCACCACGTCCTTGATGACCAGGTCCTTCACTCGCGCCACGCCGGGATCGTAGATCGAATAGATCGAGCCGGTGCCGTTGACGTTGATCTTGTTCCAACGCTCGAGCTTCATCAGCCAGATGCTGGCGTTCGACTGGGTATCGAAATCGAACAACAACACGCGCAGGCCCCGACGGGCGAGGCTGGCCGCGGTATTGACGATCAAGGACGTTTTTCCGACGCCGCCCTTGTAATTGATGAAGGCGATTCTACGTACCATGTACGAAGTAGAGTAAGACGTTGTTAAAATGCCAAGCCCGCAGCACGGCGCGAGTTAAAAATATAATCAAGATTTTTCGCCGGGGGGAACCGGCTTGCCATTTTGCTGTTTCCGTCCGTTCCCGACCCACCCACAGTGGCACCATGCCCGAATCCAGTTTGCAGGAGCTCTACTCCCCGTCCAGCATTTGTTTCGGTTGCGGTCCGGCCAATGCCAAGGGCCTGCATATCCGCAGCCTGGTCCGCGGCAACGAGGTGATCGCCACCTGGCAACCCGAGAAGCACCACGAGGCCTTTCCGGGCATGCTCAACGGCGGCATCATTGGCACCCTGCTCGATTGCCACTGCAACTGGACCGCCGCCTGGCACCTGTTCCAGCGCGACCGGCTGGACAAGCCGCCCTGCACCGTGACCGCCGACTACGCCATCAAGTTGCTGCGCCCCACGCCGACCGAGGGTCCGGTGGAACTCGTCGCGCGAATCGTGGAATCCAGCGCGGATCGCGCCACCGTGGAAGGCACCTTGTCGGCGGCCGGCAAGGCCCGCGCCACCTGCCGCGGTACCTTTGTCGCCGTCCAGCCGGGACATCCCGCGTACCATCGCTGGTGACCGGGCCGGCCCGGCCGCGGGCGAGACCGGCCGGTGGCGCCGGATTTGCCCAATCGTAACCTGACCCGCACGCAGTCGTCACGCGGGCCCGTTACCCTCGGCGCATGATCGCCGCGAAGATTCTCGCCGTTGACGACGAGCCGGAGTTGACCGAACTCATCTCCTATCACCTGGGCCGTCTCGGGCACCAGGTCGCCACCGCGGCCAACGGCTGGGAAGCCATCGATGAGGTTCATCGCGAGCGGCCGGACATCATTCTCCTGGACCTGATGCTGCCCGATCTCGACGGATTTGGCGTCTGCGAAATCCTCCGGCGCGATCCGGCCACGGCGACCATCCCGATCATCATCATCTCCGCCTGGGCCTCGCTCGACTCGCGCCATCTCGGGCTCGAACTCGGAGCCCTGGATTATATCACCAAGCCGTTCAGCCCGCACGAGCTGGTGGAGCGCGTGAACCACTTCATCAGCCAGCGGGCGGGCCAAACGGCGGAGTGATCGCCCCGCGGGGGCGGTGCTTTCAGAATGCCTCGAGCGAGAATTTGATCGGGATCGCCATGCGGAACGGCACCGGGTGGCCGTTCCGTTTGCCCGGCTCAAAGCGCCATTTCAGCACCGCGCGCACCGCCGGCTCCTCAAAGTCGCCCCGGGTGCTCTTCACGACACGGGCGGTCATGACGCGACCGGTCGAGTCAACGGTGAATTCAACCAGGACCTCCCCTCCGATACCCGCCGAGCGCATGGCTGCCGGGTAATTGGGCGGGATCTGCGCGGTGGTCCGCGGAATTCGGTCGAGGCCGTCGACGGCCAGGATCGTGGGAGGAAAGCTGGTGATTTCGGTGCCGGTTCCGGTCGGAAGGCCGGGCGGCCCCGGCGGCGCGTCGGGCCGCGGATGAAAGACGGTCCTTTGCACCTCGATCGGCACCCGGGCCGGATCGCGATCGACCACCGGCTCGGGAAGCACCGCGGCCTCGGTCCCGTGCTTGACCGGCGCCACCTGGTCCGCCCTCGGCAGGTCGGCCGGGGGCTCGGGCGGAGGTTCGTCAACCGGTTTTGGCGGGTGGCGTTCAATCCGCACGTGGTGCGCCGTGATGACCGCGGGAGCGGGTAGCTTGGGGACGGCGAGCAGCAACGCGGCGTGGATGGCCGCGGCAATCGAGGCGGGAAGGATGAAGCGGGTAATTTTCATGGGGTCTCCTTCCCATTAGACGGCCGAGCCCTCCCAATCTTAGGTGGAGTGAGGCGGTCGCTTGCCGAGGGACGCCCCGCGTCCCTTGGTTCACCCAATCGGCCCGGGACCATCGACGGCTCGACCAGCGGACCCGGCCCAGGCATCGCCACTCGGGCGTTGCCAACCACCGTCCGGCCGCCGTCAATCCGGGGAATCCGCGCCATGGCGACTTCCCTGATTTTCCCGCTGGTCAAAGCCTGTTTCAGGCGGGGCCGCGGCTGGCTTCCGCTGCTGGCGGCGACCGGCCTGCTGATGGCCGGATCGGCGCCGGCGGCCGAGTTGCCGGCTTACATCGCCACCGCCCTGGCGCACTTCAGCGCGGCCGTGCCGGCCGGGTGGGCCTATTCGGTCAGGGTCACCCGCGGCGGCGAAACCTCGGTCGAGTCCTTCGACCCTGGCCGGCCGGCCGGGCAGCAGTGGACACTCGTCGAGCGCAACGGCCGTCCGCCCACGCCGGAGGAGACCGACCGCTATCAACGTTATCGCGAGACCAACAACACCGCGGCCGCGGCCCGCGCGAGTTTCGAGCGCGGCGACCTCGACTATGCCAGCGCGCAAATCGTTCACGACGACGCCACGCGGGCCACGATGCGGTGCCGGTTCCGCAGCGACGCCGCGGAACCCATGCTGACTCACCTCGAGCTTTTTCTCCAGGTGACCAAGGAACCGGCGGCCGTCGAAACGACCACTCTGCGCCTCGCGTCCCCCTACTCGCCCGTGATCGGCATGCGGATGCTGGCTCTGGACATGGAGACCACGTTCTCCAGACCGACGGCCGACCGCCCCAGCCTGCCGGCCTCGGCCATTTCCCGTTTTCACGGCCGCATCCTCTGGCTCTGGTCGATCGATGAGGATTCGCGGGTCGTTTACTCCGATTTCCGCCGGGTGACACCCACCCCGGCCCCACCCGCAACCGGGTGACCCGGACCGGTTTCTCCCACCCCCGCCGTCCGGCCGGCGGAGCCCGTGGGGCCATTTGCCTAAAACCATGCCTTCTAAGGCGTACCGGGCGCGAAGGCGATTGACACGTCCGCCGCTTTCGGGGGAAAAGAATGGCGACGCATCACCCTTATTGTGAAAGGCCTCCCCTTACGTTGGAAGCTGACCCTGTTGATCACCCTGATCAGCGGCGTGAATCTGACCCTCGCG
>Ga0265327_10003761_pt1 | contig 14084 bp, 15 predicted proteins | sample 41621metaG_FD_202089 | JGI IMG/M metagenome (GOLD analysis project Ga0265327, IMG submission 202089) | Rhizosphere microbial communities from Carex aquatilis grown in University of Washington, Seatle, WA, United States - 4-16-21 metaG | ecosystem: Host-associated > Plants > Roots > Rhizosphere... | reverse complement strand
AGTCGATCACCCGTTTTACCGGGACGAGCACCTTCATGGCTTCGCTAGCGCCTCAAATTGCATTGCAACAAAATTTGACGGTTGGGGCATAACCATTTGGGCGCGCATTGCAAGCGCGCCGCCGGGGCAAGCCGGCCGCAATTTCGACCGACGGCGCCCTTACGAGGCCGCCGCCCACCTGCTGAACCGAGACCATGAACCCAGTTATCGACCGCCTGAAAATCTTCTTCCTGGGCCTGTTCTTCGTGCTCACCATCGGGATCTTCGTCGTCCACTATGTGTGGATCTGGCCTGGCCAGCAGTGCGAGCAGGCCCATAACTGGTGGGACTGGCGCACCCGCACCTGCGCCCACCCGATTCCGATCTCCGACATCACCGGCCGGCTGATCAAGGACGACGCGTCTCGCGACGCGGCGAAGGCGGCCCTGGCTGACAGCCGGGCGAAGCAGGCTCAAAAGCCCTAACGCGTCGCGCCCGATTTCCAGAACACCTCCCGAGCGCCGCCGTCATTGGCCGCGCGGGCGGCGACGAACAGCAGATCGGACAGGCGGTTGAGGTAGCGCATCGCTGGCGGGCTCACCGGCTCGCCCCGCTCCACCAGAGCCACCGCGGCGCGCTCCGCCCGCCGCGCCACGGTGCGCGCCAGGTGCAAGGCCGCCGCGGCGGGCGTTCCGCCAGGCAGAATGAACGAGGTGAGCTCCGGGAGGTCGGCGTTCAGCGCGTCGATTTCGGCCTCCAGACGGTCCACCTGGCTGTCCAGGATCCGCAGGGCCTGACCCGGCGCCTCGTCAGCCTTGGGCGGTGTCGCGAGGTCGGCGCCCAGATCGAACAGCTCGTTCTGCAACCGGCCGAGAATGGCGTCGAGCGGTGCGCCCTGGGTGTAAAGCCGGGCGAGCCCCAGGCAGGCATTGGCCTCGTCCACCTCGCCATAGGCCGCCACCCGCAGGTCCGACTTGCTCACCGGCTGGCCGGTGGCGAGCCGCGTGGTCCCGTCGTCGCCCGTGCGGGTATAGATGCGGTTGAGCGTGACCATGCCGGTCAGCCCCTGTGCTTCCACCACACCGCGGTCACCAGCAGGGCGACGGCGATCGCCTGCATCACCACCCGCAGGCGCATCAGCTTGTTGGAATAGGAGCGTCCGAAGTCCCCGCCCCGGAACAGGGCGTAGAGGCCTGCGAACAGGACGAGGGTGACGCCGGCCAGGGCGGCGGGAATCAGGAAGTCGAAGAGGCGATCCATCCGCGCAAATTAGCCGCAGGCGCCGGGAATGTAGACTCCTGCGGCCGATTATTCGCCGCGGCCCTCCCCCAAAGCCCCTCAGATGACGCAACGGAAAGCCAATTGTACCGCCGGTACGCGAGCGTGCTCAATGACTTGAGTTCCCCGACCCCGGACGTCCCATTGCGTCGGATTTCAATGATTTCACTGGTGAAACACCCCGCTGCGACGCCGCGCCACACTGCCAATCCACCCGGGCCTTCGCTAAACGCTCGGCACAACCTGTATCGCGGAACAGGTTCGTTGAGCACGATCAACAGAGCCATCGCTTGGACGCGCCGCGGCGAGAGGCTAAGAACGGAACCACGTCATGATGGCCAGCCAAGCCGCTGACCGGCCGGGCCCCGCCCGAGCGGAGTCTCAAAATCAAGTACGCCAGCTCTTCGTCGCCACGGGCGACACTGGGCGGGTTGCAAAGATCGTGGATGCGTATTGCGTAGAGTACGAAAATCGGGCGGCAGCCGTTCTGGCCGGGATGGACGTCCAATGAAGCACGTCCCTGGCTCCCTGCACGGCGACCACGCCGCCGAAGTCCGCGTCCCCACCCGTCGGGCGCTCGCCAAGGCTCAGACCCGCACCAAGGTGATCGCGGCCGCCCGCCGGCTGTTCTCCGAGAGCGGTTATGAAGGCGCCACGATCCGCGACATCGCCGCTGAGGCGGGCATGTCGACCGGCGCGGTGTTCGCCAACTTCACCGACAAGGCTGACCTGTTCCGCGAGATCATGCTCACGGACATGCAGAACCTGGCCGACGCCATGCGCGAGGCGGCCGTCAAGGGCCGCACCGTGGACGACGCCATCCTGCGCGCCTTCGGCGCCGGCTACGCCTTCTACAAGAGCCAGCTTCCTCTGGCCCGGGCCGCCTTCTCGATCTCCTGGTCCCCCGACCAGGGCGGAGAGATCCGCAGCCTGCCGCCGGTCCAAGCCCTGTACGACATCATCTCCGAGCAGCTTGCCCTTGGGGTCGAGCGCGGCGAGCTGTCCCAGGAAGCTGAGATCAAGCTGCGCACTCAGATGCTGTTTGACGCCTATCTGGCCAACTATCCCGAGGCGATCTTCCAGGGCTGGGGCCTCGAGGCGCTGCAGGCCAAGTCCCGGGACCAGATCCGCGTGATCCTTGCCGGCGCCCGACGCGGCTGATCCCCGCGACGCACTGTCGCATAGCCTGGGGGCCGCAGCGGTGGGAGTCGCCTTGCACACGCAAGGCGCCCATCGCGCCTCCGGGGGGAGCGTCAAGTTGAGCGTCAGGAAGTCTCAGAAGGAAGCTACGCGCCAGCGGGTGCTGGACGCGGCGCGGGACCTGTTCGAGACCCAGGGCTACGAAGAGACCACGGTCCGGGAGATCGCCCGCAAGGCCGAGGTGTCCGTGGGCAGCGTCTTCACAACCTTCAGCTCCAAGGGGGACATCCTCTCCCAGGTGATGACCGACCGGCTTGATGCGCTCTATGCCGAGCTCGACCGGGTGATCCCCAGCCTGCGCGGTTCCACTACCGATCGCCTGCGCTCGATGTTCGCGATCCATTTCGCCTTTGAGACCCGCCGCACGCGCCTGTTCCTGGCCCACATCGCCGCTGCCTATGACTGGCGGCTGGCTCCAGGGGCCCGGCCCTATGGCAAGACCCCACGCCTGCGGATGATCGTTCGCGACTGCCTCACCGACGGGGTGGCCCGGGGCGATGTCGATCCGGCCACGGATCTGGATGTGATCATCGACGCCCTCATGGCGATCTATGCCTGGACCTACCGACTCGCCGCCTGGGAGGACGCCGACGCCGCGGCGATGAGCGCGGTGTTCGATCGCCAGGTGGGGCTGATCGCCGAGGGATTCCGGCCGCGCAAGGCCGCCGCCGTCGCCAGCTAGGACCGCTCAGGCCCGCCGCGACAGGTTCCAGGTGACCGTCATTTCCGCCACGGTCTCACCCGCCAGGTTGGACAACGCCACCTCGACATCGAAATCCACCCGTCCGTGGGCCTCCAGGCGGGTGCGAACGACGTCCGCCGGTTCGCCGAGCCATGGGCGGGCTGTGATCTCACCCCGGGCGATGCGCAAATAACGAATCTCCGACTTGCGGGTCACGGGCCGGACCTGGCCGATAAGGTCGGCGAACGCCCCCAGCATCGCCGCGCCGGAGGCCGTCTCGCCCACGGTGAACAGCGCGCCGGCGTGCACGCTGGCGATATGGTTGGTGAGCTCCGTCGCCTCGGGGATGCGGGCGAGGCCGCCCTCAGGTCCGGCCGCGAGGGTTTCGACCCGGGCATGGTCGGCGAAGGGGACGGGCCCCAGGACAGGTGTCTGTTTCATGCCGCCAGGAGCCCGCGCGAGGGCGGAATCACAAGCGAACTCGGCGGGGTTGACGTGAGTTCAATTCAAGTGTGCATGAAGGAATGGACCAGGCCGCTCCGCTTCCCTCGCTCAGCGCCCTGCGCGCCTTCGACGCTGCAGCGCGGGAAGGCTCATTCCAGGCCGCAGCCTATCTTCTGCGCCTCACGCCCTCGGCGGTGAGCCATCAGATTCGCGCGCTTGAACTGGAGTTCGGCCAGCCCCTGTTCCTGCGCCGCCATCGCAAGGTCGAGCTCACCGAGGCCGGACGCACCCTGCAGGCCTATGTCGCCCGGGGCTTCGATGAGCTGCGGCGCGGCGCGGCCGCCCTGCGCCAGGACCGCCAGGCGAGCCTGCTGCGCGTCAGCGCCGTTCCCGCCTTCGCCACGGCCTTCCTCACCTACAGGATCGCCGCCTTCGAGGCGCTGAATCCCGGCCTCCTGCTGCGTCTCGAAGTCAGTCAGGCGATGGCGGATTTCGAGCTGGAGCCAATTGATATTGGTATCCGCCTGGGGTTCGCCGCAGCGCCGAATCTCTATTCCGAGCTGATCCTGCCCATCACCGCCGCCCCGGTCTGCACGCCGGACCTCGCGGCGCAGCTGATTGCGCCGGAGGACCTGGCTGAGGTCACCCGCATATGCGTTTCGCAGGACCCCCGGGGCTGGCGCGCCTGGTTCCGGGCCCAGGGCGTCGAGCCGGTGGCAGGACGCGAACTCTGGTTCGACAGCCTGGGGGAGGCGCTGCACGCCGCGGGCGAAGGGGTCGGTGTGGCGGTCGCGCCCCTGCCCCTGATGGCTCAGGCCCTAAAGCAGGGCCGACTGGTCCAGCCCTTCGAAGCGGTGGTGCGCTCCAAGATGGCCTATCGACTGGTGTGCCGGCGCGGCGAGGAGGACCTGCCGAAGATCGCCCGGTTCCGCCGCTGGCTGAAGCGCGAACTCGCCCAGGCGACTGGGCCCTAATTGCCGCCCTCCAGCAGGCGGCGGGCGATCACCTGGGCCTGGATCTCGCCGGCGCCCTCGAAGATGTTGAGGATCCTGGCGTCGGCCAGCAGCCGGCTCACCGGGGTCTCCAGGGCGAAGCCGGTCCCGCCGTGGATCTGCACGGCATTGTCCGCGCAGGCCCAGGCCACCCGCGCCGCCACCAGCTTGGCCATGCCCGCCTCCAGGTCGCAGCGGCGGCCCTCGTCCCTGGCCCGGGCGGCGAACCAGGCCAGGCGCCGGGCGCCCAGCAGCTCGGCGGCCATCATGGCCAGCTTGTTGGCCACGCGCGGGAAATCGGCGATCGGCTGGGCGAACTGGCGCCGCGCGAGGGCGTAGTCGAGACCGGCGTCCAGGGCCGCCTGGCCCACCCCGATGGCCCGGGCTGCGGTCTGGATGCGGGCGCTCTCGAAGGTGGCCATCAGCTGGACGAAGCCCTGGCCGGTCTGGCCTCCCAGCAGGTTGGCGTCGGCCACCTCGAACCCGTCGAAGGCGATCTCGTATTCCTTCATGCCGCGATAGCCGATCACCCCGATCTCGCCGCCGCCCATGCCGGGGGCCGGGAACGGGTCGGCCACGGTTCCCCGGGGCTTTTCCGCCAGGAACATGGAAAGCCCCCGGTGGTCCTTCGAGGCCGGGTCGGTGCGCACCAGAAGAGTCATCAAGTCGGCGCGGGCGGCGTGGGTGATCCAGGTCTTGGCGCCGGTGACCTTCCACACTTCCCCGTCCCTGACCGCCCGTGTGCGCAGGGAGCCCAGATCCGAGCCGGCTTCCGGTTCGGTGAACACAGCGGTGGGGATGATAGCGCCGGAACAGATCCCCGGCAGGAAACGGGCCTTCTGGTCCTCGGTGCCGTGGGCCAGGATCAGTTCTGCGGCGATCTCCGAGCGGGTGCCCAGGGATCCGGTCCCGATCCAGCCGCGGCTGAGGGCCTCGGAGACCACGCACATGGCGGTCTTGCCCAGGCCGGAGCCGCCATGGGCCTCCGGCGCGGTCAGGCCGAACACCCCAAGGTCCGCCAGCTCCTGCAGGAGCTCCAGCGGGATCAGCTGGTCAGACAGATGCCAGCCATGGGCGAAGGGGGTGATCTTCTCGGCGGCGAAGGCGTCGAACTGGTCGCGGATCTGGTCGAGGGTCGCGTCCAGGCCGCTGGCCTCCAGGGAAGGGCGGCCGCGGGCGGTGTCCAGCAGTTCGACGATACGGGCCTTCACCGCCTGGCTGGCGCCGGGGCGCAGGGCGGCCAAGGGGTCGGCGAGGCGGGACGCATCCACCTCCAGGTCGGCGGGGCGGAACATCTCCCCCTGGTTCATGGGAAGGCCGCCCATGAGCTGGCTGAGATATTCGTGGGCCAGGAGCTGGGCGGGGAGGGCCTCGGCCTCGCCGAACCGGCCCTCCGCCTCGAGCGCTGAGGCCCAGGCGGCCACCTGGGTCAGGGTTTCGGCATAGGCCGCCGCCCAGGCCAGGCCATGGGCCACATGCTGCTCCGCGTCCAGCGCCGTCCGGTCGAGCCGGCCGCCCGGGGCGGTGCGCGCGGCCACGGCGATGCGGATCGCCGCGGTCAGGCCCTGGGCCTCGCGGGCGGCGGCGGCAAGCTTTTCGGGCAGGTCGGGGAGGATCAGGGGCTCGGACATGGCCGGCGACTATAGGCGCGCCGCCTCTCAGGGGAAGCTTGCAAGGCGAGGCTTGCGGCCGCCCGGCGCGGTCGGTAGGTCGTAATCCCAACAACAGGGAGCCCGCCATGATCGTCGTCCACCACCTCAACGACTCGCGGTCGCACCGCATCCTCTGGCTGCTGGAAGAGCTCGGCGTCCCCTATGAGCTGAAGACCTATGCCCGCGACGCCACCACGCGACTGGCCCCGCCGGAGCTCAAGGCCATCCATCCCCTCGGCAAGTCGCCGGTGGTGACCGAGGGCGACCAGACCATCATCGAGTCGGGCGCCATCATCGACTACATCATCCGCCGCCACGGCGGGGGCCGCCTTGCCCCGGACCCGCAGTCCTTCGATTTCGACACCTATCAGCAGTGGCTGCACTATGCCGAGGGCTCGGCCATGCTGCCCTTGATGCTATTCATGTATGTGGGCCGGCTGGGGGAGGCCGCCGCCCCGCTGCTGCCGCGGATCGAGGGCGAGATCGCCAACCATATCGGCTATGTGAACGGCGTCCTGGCCGGCAGGGACTGGATCCTGGGCTCGGAATTCTCCGCCGCCGACGTGCAGATGAGCTTCGTGGGCGAGGTCACCAACGCCTTCGGCAAGCTCGCCGACTATCCCAACCTCAAGGCCTGGGTGGACCGTTTCCAGGCCCGGCCGGCCTATCGCAAAGCCCTGGACAAGGGCGGCGCCTACAATCTCGGACCGAAGAGCTAGCGCGCCCAGGGGTCATCCAGCACGCCATCCAGGAAGTCGAACACCGCGGCCTTGGTCAGCGCGTGGGGGATGGCGGAGAAGTGGTCGCAGCCGGGCACGATCACCGCATGGCCTTGGGCGAATGCCTGGGCCAGGGCCTCCACGTCGCCGGCGAGATTGTCCCTCTGCCCGGTGACCACCAGGGCCGGCATGGGCAGGCTGGCGATGGCGGCGGTGTCGAACGGGCCGCTGATGGACTGGGTGCAGGCCGCCAGGGCGTGGCGGTCCTCCCCCTGCTCATCGGCGAACTGGCGGAAACTGCGCAGCATCGGTTCGGTGATGGTTTCGGGATCGTCCGCCAGCATGGCGTCCGCCATGGGATTGCCTGCGGGCCGGTCGCGCTCGGTGATCATCGAGTCCCCCACCCCGCCCAGCATCAGGTTTGTGATCCGGTCCGGCGCCTTCAGGGCCGTCATCAACGCCACCCGTGAGCCCATGGAATAGCCGAACAGGTCCGCGTGGCTCAGCCCGAGGTGGTCCATCAGGGCCAGGACGTCTCCCGCCAGCCGCTCGCGGCCATAGGCCTCGGCGTCATGGGGCTTGGCGCTCTCTCCATGTCCGCGCTGGTCAAGGGCGATGCAACGGATGCGTCGCCGCTCGAAGGCGCCGTACCAGCCGGTGCGTCGCCAGCCTTCATTGCGGTTCGAGGCGAAGCCGTGGACCAGGATGATCGTCCGCTCGTGGCCGGCGGGAGCGACGTCGTCATAGGCGAGTTCGAGGCCGTCGGAGGTGAAGCGGGGCATGCGGTCTCCTTGTCCTTCCGTTCTAGGCAAGCTTGGCCGGCCCGCCAATCCGCGGCGTGCCGATGAATTCAGCGCCGCCGCCAAAACCCGTCCTGTAGGTTGTAACGACGTTCTGAGACCGCATCGCGCGCGGCCGAAAAGCCGATTGGCGTCAAATATTTCGCCTGCGATACGCAAGGCTCCCGCGCCTTAACCAACCAGTCAGAAAAAACACCGTTACTGACAGAACCAACCCAGAATGGGTGCGGTGAGAAGTCTCGGAGAGGCGAACCATGTCGGGCCAGGATACGGCGCGAACGATTATTCCCGCCTGGAACCGGATCGACCGGGCGACGAAAAAGGTCGTGCGTGATCGCGAGCGCAAGGAGCGCGAGGCCCGGCGGGTGAAGAAGCCCGAGGCCGGAGAGGCGGCGGTGGCGCAGCATGACGCCCTGCTGGAGCGCCTGACACGCGCCCACTGCATCAAGTATGAGCGCAAGGATTGGAATGAGATTTCCCGCCGCGGCATGGTGGAGGCGCCGCCGCGCTCCAATGCGCGGGAACAGGCGGCCCGCAAGGCCCTGGCCCGTTACGAGCCCGGCATGATCGATTCCCTGTTTGGCCTCGGCAAGGACCGCCGCCGCGAGCTGGCCGGCAAGGTCATCGCCGCCGCCAAGGCCGACCAGGCGGCCTATGAGAAGGCCAAGCGCGCCGCCGATGCTCACAATGCCGACGTGGCCGCCGCCGCCGGCGTCCTGGCCATGGACCTGATGGCGCTGGAATCCACCCTCAAGGCCAATGTGGACCGCGATGCCGTGGGCGCCGCCCTGGAAGGGTTCGCCATCGCCCAGCCGTCGCCAGGCCGGTTCATTGTGTTCATCGACGCCCTCGAAGAGGACGCCATGCCGGATGAGACCTGCCAGATCGGTCCCACCGGCCAGGCTGTGTTCATGCCGCTGCCGGAAGCCAACCGCCAGGAAGTCCACCTGTCCAATGTCTGCTCCGTCAGCCTGCGGGTGGGGGTGGAGGTGCTTGCCACCGTGGGAGTCGATAGCGTTGAGGTGCTGACCCGCTGCCATCTGCCGAACCGGGTGGGGGACGGCACCGTCCAGTCGCCCGTCCTCTACGTGAAGCTGCCGCATGTGGCGCTGGAGCGCATGGAACTGAAGAAGCTGGAGCCGGTCTCCACCGTCACCGCCCTCGGCGGTAGGCTGGACTGGGACACCACACGTGGTTTCGCAGCCATCGGGGTCGATGACCTGAAGCTGTTCGCCGAACCTCAGAAGCCGCTCGCCCAGGCCCAAGCCCAAGCCCAGGCCCAAGCCCAAGCCCAAGCCCAGGCCCAAGCCTCCTAGCGGCGAACCGCGGTCTCTGACACATTCGGCCCAGGGTTTGGCCATGTTGGCGTCGACGCGGATTCGCGGGCCTGGGAGAATTTTGATGAGAGCTAATCGTTGGACCGCGCTCGCCGCGGTCGCTGGACTGACCCTGACCACCGCCGTTGCGGCCCACGCCCAGGCGCCCGCGCGCCAGGTGGTGCGGGGCGTCGTCACCGAGGCCAAGCCCAATGCGGTGACGCTGAAGGGCAAGGACGGCAAGCCGGTGACCGTGGGCCTGGCCGATGGCTGGACCGTGGCGGTGATGAAGCCCATCGACGCCAGCGCCATCCAGGAGGGCAGCTTCATCGGCACAGCCGAGATGCCGCAGGCCGACGGCAACGGCAAATCCCTGGAAGTCCACGTCTTCCCGCCTGGCGTGAAGATGGGCGAGGGGCACTATAACTGGGACCTCAAGCCCGGCTCGATGATGACCAATGGCACCGTCGGCAAGGTGGTGGTGGCCAAGGGCGGCCGCGAGATGGACGTGACCTATTCCTACGGCACCCGCCACATCGTGGTCCCGCCCAAGGTTCCGATCGTGCAGATCACCGCCGGCGACAAGGCCCTGGTGAAGAAGGGCGTGGCGGTGTTCATCGTCGCCGCCCAGACCCCCAATGGCCTGATGGCCAACTCGGTGTCGGTCGGCGAAAAGGGCAAGGCCCCGGCCATGTAAGCAGCGAGAGATCCTCCCTATTGGGGGAGGTGGCGCGAAGCGCCGGAGGGGGCTGGAGCCCACAGCCCTATGAGCCCCCTCCGTCGCTTCGCGTCAGCTCCCCCAAAGGGGGGGCACCTGCGTCTCTCTAGCTCCGCCACCTCAAGGTCGCGGCCTGGACCGGATTCACGAAGGCGCGGCCGGCCTTACGGCTCTCGATCCATTCGCGCTTCAGCTGCTGGTACCACTTGGCCTGCCGGTCGGCGTCGTCGATCCACAGCAGGCCGGGGTCGTATTTCAGGCCCATGTTCTGCAGGTTCACCATGTCGCCGTCCTGGTGAAGGAAAACCCGGATCACCCGGGCGAACCAGGGCCGCAGCAGCGAGGCCACCCAGTGGTCGGTCCAGACGATCTGGGTGATGCGGGTCTTGGTCTCGGTCACCGGGGTCAGGCAGGTGAGCGCCATCACCTGGTAACGGCCCACCTGCACATGCTCCCAGCGCAGGCCCGGAATACGGAAGGTGATCTCGGTCTGGGGATCGCCGCCCAGCAGCCGGTAGAGCCGGTTGCTCTTGGAGGGCGGATGGCGGGTCATGACGAAGCCGCGCTCGGACGGAGCGAAGGCCTTGGCCTTGTCGTGCTGGCCCTTCTTCTTGCGCGACCACCACTGGCCGTGGACGTAAGGCGCGTGGGTCGGGTCCATCAGGCCAACGACGGCATGATCCATATGGGCGTCGAAATCCATGCGGTCGACGAACTTGGGCGCGCCGCCGACACAGCCCTCAAACAGGGGCGGCGGCTCCGGCGGCTCGCCCGAGAACCTCGGGTCCGAACTCACCCAGATGAACACCATCCCCTGGCTCTCGGCCGCCGGATAGCGTCGCACCCGGATCTTTTCGATATCCATCGCCTGGTCGGCCACCAGGGAGGGGACGGCGGCGCAGACCCCGTCGGTGCGGAACCGCCAGCCGTGGTAGGGGCATTCGACGCTGGGGGTCCCGTCCGCCTCGGCGGTCAGCCTGCCGGCCGACAGCGGCGCGGCCCGGTGGGGACAGATGTCGCGCAGGGCATAGACCCCACCCCTGCGGTCGCGGCCCAGCAGCACTGGCTCACCCAGGATCTCATAGCGCTGCAGCTTGCCGGGCTTCAGGTCCGTCGACAGGGCCGCGAAATACCAGATGTCATAGAGGAAGCCGCGGCCGAACCTGGCGTCGACATTCACGCCCGGCTGGGTTTCGGGGACGCGGGAAGGTTTGATCTCGCCGTCGGGCATGGGGCGTTTGTAGCGCGCGGCGGGCGAGACTCAAATTGCGCTGGCGCAAATTGTAGATGCAGAACCACCTCGGTGGGCCGCCAAGGTATTGCCGCGACCACAACCCAACGAGGTGGGAGGCGGGTGACCGGTGGGCGGGGCGGTTCGCGAGGCGTTCGCTGATCCCTACGGCAGCCGCACAAACCGCGCCGCGTGCGCTCCCAGGTGCAGGTCCGCGCCGTGGACCGTGGCGTGGCCGGGGCCGGTCTCGATCAGGTCGCTGGTGGGCAGGCGGGTGTCACGGAAGACGACGCGGTCTTCGCCGAGGTTGAAGACGCAGAGCATGCGCTCGCTCTCCACCGACCGGATAAAGGCCAGCACCGGCTCCGGCGCCTCCAGCATCTCGATCTCGCCATGGGTCAGGGCCGGCGAGCCGCGACGAAGCGCGATCATGGCGCGGCTGAAGGCCAGCATGGAGTCCGGGGCGGAGTCCTGGGCCTCGACGGACAGCCCCTTGTGCTCCACCGCCAGCGGCAGCCAGGGCTTGCCCTTGGAGAAGCCGAGGTTCTTGCCTTCAGTCCAGGGCATGGGGGTGCGCGAGCCGTCGCGGCCCTTGGAGATCGGCCAGTAGAGGTCCCCCACCGGGTCGCGGATTTCTTCGCGGGTCAGGCTCTGGGCCTGCGGCAGGCCCAGCTCCTCGCCCTGATAGATCAGGGTCGTGCCCTTCAGCGTGGTGAGCAGAGCGAACATCAGCCGCGCCACGTCCTCGCCGCCGCCGAACCGGGTGGCGGTACGCGGGATGTCGTGATTGCAGAACGAGATGCAGGGCCAGTGCCCGGGGTGGCGGGCCAGGGTCTCGAAATGCTCTCGGAAGATCTTGGCCTGCAGCTTGCGGGCGTGGAGCAGGACGAAGGTGTAGGCCGAGTGCAGGCCCTCGGTCGGGGTGCAATAGGCGCCGCAGCGCTCCTCTTCCTCGGAGAATTCGCCGAACACGAAGCGCTCGGCGCCCGGCCAGGCGCCATGGGCGTCGACCCTTTGGCGAATCTCGTCCAGCAGGGGGATGTTCTCCGGCAGGTTGGAATCGTTGAGGTGGAGCTGCATCTCCGAGGCGTGGGCCCAGTGGTGGCGGGTGCGCTCGGCAGGCGGCACGGCCGGATTGGGGGCCAGGGTTGGGTCGTGCAGGAAGGTGCCGGCCACATCCAGGCGGAAACCGTCGATCCCCTTGGCCAGCCAGAAGTCCAGCACCGAAAGGGCGGCTTCCTTGGCGTCCGGCTGGATCCAGGAGAGCTTGGGCTGCTGGCGCAGGAACTTGTGGTGATAGTGTTGCCGGCGCGCCGGCTGGTAGGCCCAGGCGGGGCCGCCGAACACCGAGAGCCAGTTGTTGGGAGCTGTGCCGTCGACGTGGGGATCCGCCCAGACATACCAGTCGGCCTTGGGGCCGTCCGGGCCGCCGTCGCGACTTTCCGCGAACCAGGGGTGTTCGTCGGAGGTGTGGGCCAGCACCTCGTCCAGCATCACCCGGATATGACGCCGGTGCGCGTCTGCGATCAGGGCCTCGAGATCGGCCAGGGTTCCGTAGTCGGGATGGACGCCTTCGTAGTCAGAGACGTCATAGCCCCAGTCGCGATTGGGCGAAGGGTGGATGGGGGACAGCCAGATCGCATCCACCCGCAGGCTTTCGATATAGTCGAGCTTGGCCTGGACGCCCTTCAGGTCGCCATTGCCGTCCCCGTCCGTGTCGAAGAAGCTGCGGACATAGATGTGATAGACGACCGCGCCCTTCCACCAGGGCGCCTGTGAGCCGCTCGTCATCGCCGCCACCTCCCTGGCGCCTTCTCCCGCGGGGGGAGAAGGCAAGCCCGTGGTCATCCCAGTCTAGACGTCCGATGCGCTGGAGATGATCTTGGAGACCAGGCCGTACTCGACGGCCGCCTCCGCGCCCATCCAGAAATTGCGCTGGGTGTCCTTGACGATCTTCTCGTAGGTCTGGCCGGTTTCCTTGGCGATCATGCGGTTGACGCGCTCGCGCATCTTCACGATCTCCTCCGCCTCGATCTGGATGTCCGAGGCCTGGCCACGCACGCCGCCCATGGGCTGGTGCAGCAGGAAGCGGGTGTTGGGCAGGCAGAAGCGGTTCTTCTTCTCGGCGCCCAGATAGATCGACGCGCCAGCGCTGGCCACCCAGCCCGTTCCGATCACCTTCACCTTGGGTCCGCAGAAGCGGATCATGTCGTGGATCGTGTCACCGCTCTCCACATGGCCGCCGGGGGAGTTGATGACGACCTTGATGTCCTTGTCGTTCTCTTCCGACAGGGCCAGCAGCTGGGCGGTGACCCGCTCGGCCAGGCGCATATTGATCTCGCCGAACACCAGAACCGTGCGCGACTTGAAGAGCGCGTTCTGCACCGGGCCGGAGGTCATCGGCATGTCGGGCTTGGGCTCGGAGCCCTCTTCGTCGTCGTCGTCGTCCAGGCGCCAGTCGCGCATATGGTCACTCCTAAGGATCTTCAGCCTGGAACCTGATGTACGCCGCCCGGGATCGCAAGGGGCGCGCCGAGCCAGGCGGGGCGTTTGAGCGCCCAGCCTTAGCCCATCGCAGCGGCCTGCGACTACAAAAACGCGCCGCCCCGCGCCACCCTGCCTCAGGTCCCCGTTCAGGCCTCGAGGTCAGGCCATGGCCCGGTCGGCGCCGGCATAGCCCACCTGCCGCGCCTTGCGCCGGGCGCGGACACCCTCGGCCAGCCGGTCCAGCACCTGCACCGAGCTGTCCCAGTCGATGCAGCCGTCGGTGATGGACTGGCCATAGGTGAGCGGCTGGCCCGCGACCAGGTCCTGGCGGCCGGCCACCAGATGGCTCTCCACCATCACGCCCACGATGCGGGCGTCGCCCCCGGCCAGCTGGGCCGCCACATCATCCAGGACCCTGGGCTGGTTCTCGGGATTCTTGGAGCTGTTGGCGTGGCTGGCGTCGATCATCACCCGGGGCTCCAGACCCTGGGCGGCGATCTCGCCACAGGCGGCGGCGACGCTGAGCGCGTCATAGTTGGGGGCACGGCCGCCCCGCAGCACCACGTGGCAGTCCTCGTTGCCGGTG
>Ga0265327_10003760_pt1 | contig 14090 bp, 9 predicted proteins | sample 41621metaG_FD_202089 | JGI IMG/M metagenome (GOLD analysis project Ga0265327, IMG submission 202089) | Rhizosphere microbial communities from Carex aquatilis grown in University of Washington, Seatle, WA, United States - 4-16-21 metaG | ecosystem: Host-associated > Plants > Roots > Rhizosphere >... | reverse complement strand
CGGCAGTTGCAGGAGCAGTTGAAGGCGGCCACGGGGCAGGTCAGGGCGCTGCAGCCCAAGCTCGAGCTGGCGCGCCTGCGCGTGCGCCAGAACCGCGAACTGGTCGCGACCGGCGCGGGCGACCGCTTTGCGCTCGAACAGGCCGAATCCACGCTGGCCGAGTTGCAGGGGCAGATCGCGTCCGTGACCGCCAACGAGACGCAGGTCTCCCAGCGGCTGGCGGCGCAGGTCAACGGTGAACAGGCGTCCGTCGCCACCGCGCGGGCCCAGCTCGCGACCGCCAAGGCGCAGGTCGACCTCAGCCGGGCGGAGCTCGGCAATGTGCAATGGAACCTCGACCAGACCGCCGTCTATGCGCCGTCCAATGGCTATGCGATCAACGTCCAGCTGCGGCCGGGTTCTTTCGTGGCCGCGATTCCGCTGACGCCTGCGATGAGCTTCGTCGAGGAAACCTACCAGGTGATCGCCCTCTTCGACCAGAATGAGCTGAGGCTGGTCGAGCCCGGCAACAAGGCGGAATTCACGCTCAAGACCTATCCGGGCCGCATCATCAACGCGACGGTCGATTCCATCGTCTGGGCGCAGGGGCAGGGGCAGGTCTCGCAGTCGGGCACGCTGCCTCAGACCGGTGCGTTTCCGCAGGTGCCGGGGCGCTTTCCCGTCAAGCTGGACGTGGACCCGGGGGATGCCGATCTGTTTCTCGCCGCCGGCGCGGATGGGCAGGGCGCGATCTACACCGATCACGTCGAGGCGATCCACATCCTGCGCATGGTGATCCTGCGCGTCGGCTCGATCACCAACTACCTCGTGCTCAAGCTGCACTGACGCCATGCGAACGCTTCGCCTGCTGGCCTTCACGGCGTCGTTCGCGGCGGCCATGGCGGGCTGCGCGCTCAAGGCGCCGCCCACCGCCGACGAATTGCGCCGCGAGGTGCTGCCCCAGGCGCCGCTGCCGGATGCCTTCAGGGCGGGAGGCGGCGTGTCGGCCCCGGTGGCGGACCCATGGCTCGCATCGTTCGGCGAGCCCGCGTTGACTGCGCTCGTCAACGAAGCGCTGGCCTACAACGCCGACCTGCGCATCGCCGCGGCCCGGGTCGAGCAGGCCGCTGGCTATGTCAAGGTGGCGTCGGGCAGCCTGCTGCCGTCGGTGGGCGTGATCGGCCTGGGCGGCGGCAAGTCGGGCGGCGGTGGAGGGCTGGACGGCATCTTCCTGAATGCATCGCTCGAACTCGACGTATGGGGTCGGCTGCGCTATGGCAGCGCGGCCGCCCGCGAGCAGTTCGCCGCGGCCGAGGCCGACTATGCCTACGCGCGCCAGTCGCTGGCCGCGATGGTCGCGAAGAGCTGGTTCCTGGCGGTCGAGGCCGGCATGCAGCGCGCGATCGCGAAGGATTCGCTCGGGTCATCGGAGTCGCTGATGCGCATGGCCGACGACCGGTTGCGCATCGGCAGCGGCACGGCGCTGGCGCTGGCGCAGGCGCGTGCGACGGTGGGCACCTACCGCGACACGCTCAGGCAGATCGAGCAGTCCCGCGAACAGGCGCTGCGCGCGCTGGAGCTGCTCGTCGGCCGTTACCCGGCGGCGGAAATCTCGGTGGCGGACCAACTCTCCCGCATGCCGGCGCCCCTGCCCGTCGGCGTGCCGTCCGAGTTGCTGGAGCGGCGGCCCGACGTGGTGGCGGCCGAGCGCCGCGTGGCCGCGGCGTTCCATCGCGTCGGCGAGGCCAAGGCGGCGCAGTTGCCGAGGATCAGCCTCACGGCCGGCGGCAGCAACGTGTCGAGCGAGCTGATCGTGCTGAAGGACGTCAGCAGCCCGGTCTGGAGCCTGGGGGCGAACCTGGTCGCGCCGATCTACCAGGGCGGCGCCTTGCGCGCGCAGGTCGAGATCCGCTCGGCCGAGCAGAAGCAGGCGGTGGCCGAGTACGCGCGCGCCGGACAAAAGGCCTTCAGCGAGGTCGAAACCGCGCTGGGCACGGAGTCGATCCTGCGCGAGCGCGACGCGATCCTGGCGACGGCGATCCGTGACAACGAGGAAGCGCTGAAACTGGCGCGGATCCAATACCAGGTGGGCTCCGTGGACCTGCGCACGGTGGAGCAGAGCCAGCTGTCGCTGTATGCGGCGCGGACCTCCAGGCTGCGGGTGCAGAGCGAGCAACTGGCGCAGCGCGCCAACCTGTACCTGGCGCTGGGCGGCGGGGTCTGAGGCCTGTTCAGCCATGAACGGCCCCGCGGCGAACGTGTGGAGCCCAGATGAACCCCCGTGTACTTGATCCGATCGACCGCAATTCGGAGATCCTCTTCGGGCTCTTCATGGTCCTGAGCTTCACGGGCGCGCTGAGCGTGGTGTCGGCGGGGCCCAAGGAGGTGAGAGAGATGCTGTTTGCCGCCATCGGCTGCAACATCGCGTGGGGCATCGTCGATGGTGTGATGTACATGCTGCGCAACATCGTCGGCCGCGCGCGCCAGGCCAGGCTCTGGCGGCAGGTGATGGCCGCCCGCCGGCCCGAATCGGCCCATGACCTGATCGCACAGGAGCTCGGTCCGTTCGCATGCGCCCTGGGGACGCCCGAACTCGAGCGGGCGCGCCAATGGATCGTCGCGCAGCCGGATCACGTGGCGCCGGCGGCGGCCGTGACGCTTGGCGACGTGCGCGGCGGGATCGGCGTCTTCCTGTTGGTCTTCGCCTCGACATTTCCCCCGACGCTTCCCTTCCTGTTCTTCACGGACCTTCGCGTCGCGATGCGCGTCTCGGCGGCGATCGCGATCACGATGATGTTCCTCTGCGGCTATGGATGGGGGCGTTTCGCCGGGCTGAACCCATGGCGTGCCGCGCTGGTGATGGTGGTGCTCGGGGCCGGCATCAAGGGCATCGTCATTGCCCTGGGCGGCTGAGGGAGCGGGCCTCCATCCATTGCGAGGCCGTCATGCCGAAGCGCGCCCGGAACCAGCGCGAGAAGTCCGCGCTGCAGGCGAAGCCCAGCAGGTTGGCGACTTCGTAGATCGGGCGCCGGCCGTTGTCGAGGTAGGACTCCGTCAGCTCCGCGCGCACATCGTCGATGACGGTCGAGACGCAGACGCCCGCGATCGCGAGGCGCCGGTTCAGCGTTCGGCGGTGCGTGCCCAGGTGCGCGGCGACTTGCTCGACCGAACACTCTCCCGTCGGGAGGAGGCGCTGGATCACGCGTCGAATCTGTTCCAGCGGCTCATCCTTCTCGTCCGCCAGTTGTCTGTCGAGCCATCGCTTGAGCGAATGGCCGAATGCGGGTTCGGCCCGGGTGATGGGCAAGTTCAACTCGCGGCTCCGGCAGGCGATGGCGTTGAACGTCTGCGCGAATTGGATCGGAACGCCCAGGACGCGCCGGTGGACGTCGAGACAGTCAGGCCGCCCGTGCATGAAGCAGATGCTCTCGGCCTTGAATATGTCGTTGGACAGCGTGCGCAACATGCCCAGCGTGATCGCCGCCGCCATTTCGATCCCTTGCCGTGCACTGCCATGCGGACGGACCTGGAGATCCAGGTGAATCAGCGCGGTCTGGCCGTCGTCCTCGAGCCTCAGGGCCAGGCCGCTGTTCTGGACGCGCTGGTAGCGGGTGAGCGATTCCATGGCTGCGCGCAGTGTCGGCTCCTCGCGGACCAGCAGCCCCAGGATGCCGAGGTTGCTCAGGCGGCGTGTCTCTGCGAGCAGCAGCCCGAACGCTTCCTGCCCGGATTCTTTCGCCGTTGCTTCCAGCAGGGCGCTCACCGCATCGACGCTGATGAGGATTTCCGGGTCCCTGAGCGCTTCGGTGGGCAGGTTGGCCAACTGCAGCATGTGGGCCGGGTCCAGGCCCACCGAGGAGGCCAGGGTCTCGTACCCGGTCAGCGTCGCGCTTCGCGTCAGGCAGCCGATCTCGGGGATCTGCGCATCCCGGATTTCATGGAGATGTGCGCGTCGCACGTTCAGCGGCCCATGCGGTTGTCGTAGGCGCGCGAGATGCGGTCGATGAGCGCGGGATCGCGCGGTCCGGTGGCATCGAACTGGACGCGGACGCTGCCATCCGCCTGCCGGCGCACGCTGGTCGAGACCGTGGCGGCGTCCAGCGTGCCGATGATCATGCCGCTGGCGCGGTCTTCACTGCGAATGGTCAGCCCCTGGTCCTGCATCGCACCGGCCGCGGCCGAGAAGGAACGGTCGAAACTGGCCGGGGCCGCCGCTGGATAGGCAGGGACGTACACGCAGCCGCTCAAGGCGAGCGCGGCGGCCAACACCGCTGACGTCAAGCTGACCTGGATCTTCATGGTTTCTCTCCATCCGTCACTGGTCGCCATGCCCACCTCGCGCTTCGCATCTGCGACTGGAGGGCACCTGAAGCCGGTCACGATCGTATCGAGTCGCACACCGACCGCCCACGGGACTTCCCTCATCGGCATTGCGCTGCCTTGCGTTTCGTCAAGTTCCTTCGCGCCGGATGTCCCAATTTGCGATCAGTTTGTCCCGTCAGGCAATCGATGGTCCGCAGGTGATTCCTATGATCGCCAGCACACAGGCGCGGCACGTTCGTCGAACGCACGACTGTCGATGGTGGAGCGAGGGCGAATATGAGCAACACCACTTTTGAGGAGGTGTCATGAAGAGATCCCTTTGCGCGCTCGCAGTCCTGGGGACGATTCAGGCCGGGCAGGGCGCCTGGGCCGCCGACCAGTCGTATGACGAACTCAAGGCGCAGTTGCAGCAGGCCATGAAGACCATCGAGGATATGCAGCGGCGCGTCGAGACGCTGGAGCGCCAGCAGGCCGCGCAGCCTTCCGCCCCTCCCGCGCAAGGTGCCCCGGCGGTCGTGCTCGGGGCGCCCGTGGTCGCGCCGCGGTCTGCCGCGGAGGAGGGTGCGCCCGACAGCGACAAGGCCCATGTCGAGTTCTATGGCCAAGTGATGCTCGACGCGATCTACGACGCCAAGCGCATGAATCCCCAGTGGAGCGCGACCCTGCGGCCGTCCCAGATCCCGGTCAACTGCCCCGGCGACCCGGGCTGCGGAAAGGACGGCGCCACCACCCTCAGCGTGCGGCAGTCGAGCCTCGGTTTCAAGGCCTTCATTCCCACTTCCATGGGCGAGATCAAGACCGACGTGAGCTTCGACCTGTTCGGCACGGACGGCGGCACCAACGTCCATTGGCTCAACGTGTGGGGCGAACTCGGCAAGTTCGGCGTGGGGCAGTACTACTCGAACTTCATGGACATCGACGTGTTCCCGAACACGATCGACTACTGGGGCCCGAGCGGCATGCTGTTCCTGCGCAACCCCCAGGTGCGCTACACCGCGCTCGACCGCGACGGCATGAAGATCGCGCTGTCGCTGGAGGCGCCCAACTCGGTGCTCGACACCGGAAAGCTGTCCGAGGTCGACCCGGCCTTCGGCTTCGGCGTCCAGTCATGGAACCGGCTGCCGGACGCGATCGGCTCGTTCCGTCTCGAGGGCGACTGGGGCCATGTGCGCGTGGCGGGCATCGTGCGGCAAGTGGGCTACCAGTTCCCGAACACGCCACAGGGCAATCCGTCGGGCCATGAGACCGGCTACGGCGTGAACCTGACCGGGGCCTACAAGCTGTTCGGCAAGGACTCGATCACCGCGCAGGCCGCCTATGGCCACGCCATCGCGAGCTATGCCAACGACGGCGGCGTGGACCTCGCACCGGGTGCCAACCTGCGGGCGGAGACCGTGCCTTCGACCGCCTGGCTCCTCTATTACAACCACGCCTGGAGCGACAAGTGGTCGAGCGCGATCGGCTACAGCGAACACCGCCAGAGCAACACCGCCGGCCAGCTTGGCTCGGCCTTCCAGAAGGGCAGCTACGCCTCCGCCAACCTCCTGTACTACCCGGTCAAGAACATCACGACGGGGCTCGAATACATCTGGGGCCGGCGCGAGAACAAGGACGGGAGTTCGGAACCCGATTACCGGCTCCAGTTCTCGACCAAGGTCGCTTTCTAGCCGAGGGATGCACCATGCAGTTCCAATCCAGCTTTCCGATCCTCATCGCGCACCGGGATGTCGGCGCGTCCTCCGTGGCCGGCGTGCGCATCCGCCAGATCCAGGACGAACTCGAACGCCATGGGTGGAAGACCATCGCCGTGGCGGCGCAATCGGACGCCGGCATCGTGGCGGGCGCCCACAAGGGGCTGTCGGCCATCGTGCTGAGCGCCGAGCCGGCGCGGGGCGATCCGAAGATGCTCAAGCGCCTGATCGAGGAAATGCAGAAGGTCCACGGCCGCGCGCCGCTGCTGCCGATCATCGCGCTGGGGGAAACGGCGGCACTCGAACGAGGATCCGAAGCCGTCGTCGAGGCCCTGCGCCACCTGCACAGCATCATCTATCTCTACGAGGACACGGTGCCTTTCCTGGCCCGGCAGATCATGCGCGCCGCGGCCGACTACCTCGAAGACCTGCTGCCGCCTTTCTTCAAGGCGCTGGCCAGCCACGCGGAGCGGTCGGCCTACTCGTGGCATACGCCGGGCCACGCGGGCGGCATCGGCTTCATGAAGGCGCCCGTGGGCTACGCGATGCACGAGTTCTTCGGCGAGAACACGATGCGCTCGGATCTTTCGGTCTCGGTGCCCGAGCTCGGTTCCCTGCTCGACCACACCGGGCCGGTCAAGGAGGCCGAGGCCAACGCGGCGCGGGTCTTCGGCGCCGACCACACCTATTTCGTGACCAACGGGACATCGACGGCCAACAAGGTCGTCTGGCATTCGATGGCGGGCCGCGGCGACCTCGTGGTCGTGGACCGCAACTGCCACAAGTCATTGCTGCACTCGCTCATCATGACCGGCGCGACGCCGGTGTACTTCACGCCGGCGCGCAACGACTACGGGATCATCGGCCCGGTCGGGCTCGACCAGTTCTCGCCGGCCGCGCTGCGCAAGAAGGTCGCCGCCAGCCCGATCGCGCGTGCGAACAAGGGGCGCGTGCGCATCGCGGTGGTCACCAACTCGACCTACGACGGCCTTTGCTACAACGCCGAGATGATCAAGGCGCAGGTCGGCGACCATGTCGATGCCCTGCATTTCGACGAAGCCTGGTATGCCTACGCGGCCTTTCACGAGTTCTACTCGGGCCGGCACGCGATGGGCGTGCCGCGCGGCCATCCGCGTGCGGACCGGACCCTGGTCTTCGCGACGCAATCGACCCACAAGCTCCTGGCCGCGTTCTCGCAGGCATCGATGATCCACATCCAGGAGTCCGAGAAACGCAAGATCGACACCGCGCGCTTCAACGACGCATTCATGATGCACGGGTCGACCTCGCCCCACTACGGCATCATCGCCTCGCTCGACGTCAGCGCGGCCATGATGGACGGCCCGCCCGGGCGCTCGATCGTCCAGGAGACCCACGACGAGGCGATGAACTTCCGCCACGCGCTGGCGGCTGTCGGGGAAGGGTTCAAGCGCAACGACTGGTGGTTCAAGGTATGGCAGCCGGACAACCTCGACCTGCGCAAGCCCCCCCAGACAGCGGATTGGGTTCTCGCGCCGAAAGCGAACTGGCACGGCTTCGGCCCGTTGGCCAACGACTACGTGATGCTCGACCCGATCAAGGTGACGCTGCTGACACCCGGCCTGGGCAGCGGCGGCAAGCTCGGCAAGTCGGGCATCCCGGCGGCGGTGGTGACCAAGTACCTCTGGGAGCGCGGCCTGGTGGTCGAGAAAACCGGGCTCTACAGCTTCCTCATCCTCTTCTCGCTCGGCATCACGCGCGGCAAGTGGAGCACGATGGTCGATGCGCTGGTCGACTTCAAGAACGACTACGACAGCAACGCGCCGCTGTCGCGGACGATCCCCAGCGTCGCTGCCGCCGGCGGCAGCACCTACGCGGGCTTCGGGCTGCGCGATCTCTGCGAGGCGCTGCACGGCTGCTATCGCGACAACGACACTGCGCGTGCGATGAACGCGATGTACACCGAGCTGCCGGAGCCGGTCATGATTCCCGCCGTGGCCTACGACCGGCTGGTCCATGGCCAGGTCGAGCCGGTGCCCATCGATGCCTTGAAGGGGCGGGTCACCGCCGTCATGCTGGTGCCCTATCCGCCGGGCATCCCGCTGATCATGCCGGGCGAGCGCTTCGGCACCGATTCGATCATCGAGTACCTCAAGTTCGCACGCGATTCGGATCTTCGCTTTCCGGGCTTCGAGTCGGACATCCACGGACTGCGCTTCGAGACCGATCGCAACGGCTGCAAGCACTGGCTGGTCGACTGCGTCAAGGAGGGCTAGCCGGTGAGCCGCTATGCCAACTACACGCTGCAGCCGCAGGCCGTTCCGATTCCGCTGCACAAGTACCTGAAGGTGGTCGCCATCGTCGATCCGGACAACGGGCAGACCAAGGAGTTGCTCACGCGGCTGGTGTCCAGCGGGCTCGAGCTCGAGGTCCTGAGCCGCTTCGAGCGCGATTTGGCCGAGGATGCCAGCGTGGGCGCCTACATCCTCTGGATCGACGGCGAGAACCTGGGCAAGGCACGCACATTGATGCGCGAGTTGCGCGGGATCGGATTCCGCACCCCGGTTTGGATCCTGGCGGACTCGCAACGCATCTCGGATGTTCCGGTGGTGGGCGGCCTTGGCGAGGTCGAGGGCTACGTCTACCTGGGCCAGCAATCGCCCGAGTTCTATGCCAAGCAGATCGGTGCCAGCCTGCTGAGGTACGGGATGGAACTCCTGCCGCCGTTCTTCGGCAAGCTCATGGCCTATGACGGCAAGGCGACGATCGCCTTCGACTGCCCGGGGCACCAGGGCGGGCAGTTCTACCGCAAATCGCCCGCCGGGCAACTCTTCTTCAAGCACTTCGGCGAGGCCATCTTCCGCAACGACCTGTGCAACGCGGACGTCGAACTCGGCGACCTGCTGATCCACGAGGGCGCGGCCGACCTCGCCCAGCAGCACGCCGCCCAGGTGTTCGGCGCCGACCGGACCTACTTCGTGCTCAACGGCACCAGCACCTCGAACAAGATCGTCGCCAACGCGCTGCTGCGGCGCGGCGACCTGGTGCTGTTCGACCGCAACAACCACAAGTCGGTGCACCAGGGCGCGCTGGTGCAGGCGGGCGGCGTGCCGCTCTTCCTGCCCACCGCGCGCAATGGCTTCGGCATGATCGGCGCGGTCGACTGGGACGCCTGGGACGAGGCGGCACTGCGCGAGCGGATCCGCTCGCATCCGCTCGTCGAGGACAAGAGGCGCGCCGACCTGCCGCGGCCGTTCCGGCTGGCGTGCATCCAGCTCGCGACCTACGACGGCACCGTCTACAACGTGCGCAAGGTGCTGGAGCGCATCGGCCGCCTGTGCGACTACGTGCTGTGGGACGAGGCCTGGATCGGCTACAACGCCTTCCATCCGCTGTTCAAGGACCACAGTCCGATGCGGCTGGGCGAACTCGGCCCCGACGATCCCGGCTTGTTCTCGACCCAGTCGGTGCACAAGCAGGGCGCCGGGTTTTCGCAGGCCAGCCAGATCCACAAGCGCGACGATCATCTGCAGGGGCAGGCGCGCTACGTCAATCACCAGCGTTTCAACGAGTCGTTCCTGATGAACGTCTCGACCTCGCCTTTCTATCCGCTGTTCGCGTCGCTGGACGTCAACGCCAAGATCCATGAAGGCAAGGCCGGCGAGATGCTGTGGGACCGCTGCATCGCGCTGGGCATCGAGACGCGCAAGAAGCTCAGGGAGTTCGGGCGCCATTTCGAGCGGGTCGGGCGCGAGCCTGCCGAGCAGTGGTTCTTCGATCCCTTCGTTCCCGACCGGGTGACGATCCGCGGATCGGCCTTCGTCGACGACGTGGTCGACGTGCCCTGGGAGAGCCTCGCGACCGATGTGCTCCAGCGTGAGCAGCAGTGCTGGAACTTCGACCCCGCCGCCAGGTGGCATGGCTACGAGGGCTACGTGGACGGCTACGCGATGGTCGATCCGAACAAGCTGATGCTGCTGACCCCCGGCATCGACCGCGCGAGCGGCGGCTACCTGGACTTCGGCGTGCCGGCCACGGTGGTCGCGAACTACCTGCGCGAGCAGCGCATCGTTCCGGAGAAGTGCGACCTCAACAGCATCCTGTTTCTCATGACGCCGGCGGAAGACGAGAGCAAGCTCAACAGCCTCATCTCCAAGCTCGTGAAGTTCAAGAATCTGTGGGACGACGACGCGCCGCTGGTCGACGTGCTGCCGTCTCTCTATGCCGCCAACAGCGAGCGCTATGCGGGCTACACCCTGCGGCAGGTCTGCAACGAGATGCACGCGTACTACCGCGACGCCAACGTCAAGGGCCTGCAGCGGCAGTGCTTCCGGGCCGAAAGCTTCCCGGCCCTGGCCTGCCTGCCGCAGGACGCCTACCGCGCGCTGGTCGGCAACCAGGTCGACTACGTGCCCCTGGCCCAGGCCAAGGGCCGCATCGCCGCGACCCTGGCCCTGATCTACCCGCCGGGCATCGGGATCGTCGTGCCGGGCGAGCGCTGGGACGAGCGGGCGCAGCCGATGCTGGACTACTTCTTCGCGTTCGAGGATTCATTCAGCCGCTTCCCAGGATTCAACTACGAGGTCCAGGGCGTGTACCAGGAGCGAGGGGCCGACGGCCGCGTTCATTTTCATACCTACGTGGTGCGTGAATAGCGCGCCGTGCGGCGAAGCGGACGTTCGACAAAGACCGACAAAGGAGCAAGCGATGGCGGAATCACAGAAGAAGATGGGCGTGATGCAGCTGACGTTCATCGTCACGGTCAACATGATGGGATCGGGGATCATCATGCTGCCGGCCAACATGGCGCAGGTAGGGGCGATCTCGCTCCTGTCATGGATCGTGACGGCGCTGGGGTCGCTGGCGATCGCCTACGGCTTTGCGCAGGCCGGCATCTTCAACCAGCGCTCGGGCGGCATGGCCGCCTATGCCGAGGATGCCTATGGCAAGGACGGCTACTTCCTGGTGTTCTTCCTTTACTTCCTATCGCTCGCCATCGCCAACGTGGCCGTGGCGAGTTCTGCGCTGGGCTACCTGGCCGCCTTCTTCCCGGTCCTCACGTCTTCCGCCGTGTCGACCTGCGTCGGCGTGATCGGGCTGCTGTGGCTGACGACGATCGCGAACTTCGGCGGGCCCAAGCTCACCGGGCGCATCGGCTCGATCACGGTCTGGGGTGTGATCCTGCCGGTGGGCTTCATCTCGATCGCGGGCTGGTTCTGGTTCAGCGGCCAGACCTTCTCCGCGGCCTGGAACCCCAAGGGCCTGAGCCTGGGCGAGGGCATGGGATCGAGCATCTCGCTGACCTTGTGGGCCTTCCTGGGCATGGAGTCGGCGTCTCAGAATGCCTCGGCCGTGGAGAACCCCAAGCGCGACGTGCCGCTGGCCTGCATGTTCGGAACGGCGGGCGCGGCCGTGATCTACATCCTGTCGACGACGGCGATCCAGGGGATCGTGCCGAATGCGGAGCTGGCCAAGTCCACCGGCCCGTTCGGGCTGGCCTTCACGCTGATGTTCAGCCCGGCAGTCGGCTCCACGGTGATGGCGCTCGCTGCGATGGCCTGTGTCGGTTCCTTGCTCGGCTGGCAGTTCACCCTCTCGCAGACCGCCAAGGACGCTGCGGACACCCACATGTTCCCGGCGATTTTCGGCAAGGTGACCGGCGCCGGGGCTCCGATCGCCGGCATGGTCATCATGGGCATCGTCCAGTCCGTCATGGCGCTGTCCACGATCTCGCCGGACCTGAGCAAGCAGTTTGCCGCCCTGGTGAACCTGGCGGTCGTGACCAATGTCGTGCCGTACGTCGTCTCGCTGTCGGCCTTGTTCGTGATCATGCGCAATGCCGGGGTGGAGCGCGCGGTCTATCGGCGCAACGGCTTCGTGGCGGTCGTCGCGATGCTGTATTCGGTGTATGCGCTTTATGCGTCGGGCAAGGATGCCGTGATGGGCGGCATGCTGGTCCTGGGGATCGGCTTCATCATCTACGGCTTCATCGCGCCGCGCTTCACCACTGCGCCCGCGACGGTGCAGCCCGCGGCTTGAGGAGGAAATGGCCATGCGACACACCATGACCCGCTCCACGCGCCGACTGCTTCGCGCCGCACTGCTCGGGACCATGCTGGCATGCCTGGGCATGGGCGGTGCGCTGGCGGCCGGGACGCTGGACAAGTTGCGCGAATCCGGCAAGTTCGTCATCGGCTACGCCACGGAGGGAATGACGCTCGCCCAGACCGACCAGACGGGCAAGGTGGCTGGCTATGCGATCGCACTCTGCACCCAGGTCGCGGAGGCGGCCAAGGGCGAGTTGAAACTGCCCGCGCTGGACGTCCAATTCGTGCAGGTGCCGACGAATGAGCGTTTCACTGCCCTCGTGCAAGGCAGGATCGACATGCTCTGTGGCGCGGTTCCGACGCTGGCGCGCCGCGCCGAGGTGAGCTTCTCGATTCCGGTCGGCTTCGTAGGCGTCAATGCGGTGGTTCGCTCCGACGCCCCCGTGCGGCTGGTCCAGGTGCTCACGGGCGACGAGCCGCCGGCGCCGCTGATCTGGCGGGGCACCAGCGCGCCCGAGCGGCGCTCGCTCGCGGTGGTGTCCGGATCGATCGTGGAGCGCGCGCTGATCGACCGCCTGGCAGACCGGCGTATCGCCATCGACGTGGTGTCGGTCAAGGACACCTCGGAAGGCGTGCAGGCGGTGGTCGACCGCCGTGCCGACGCCTTCTTCGACGCCCGGCCGTTGCTGGCCGATGCGGTGGCCCACAGCCCGGCCAAGTCGAGCCTGGTCGTGCTGGACCGTCTCTTCCGGCGCGAGCTGCTGGCGCTCGCGGTGCGGCGCAACGACGACGACTTCCGGCTCGTGGTGGATCGCGCGCTCAGCAAGATCTATCGCTCGCCCGAGCTGCCGACGATGTACCGGACCTACCTCAAGGAACCCGATCGCGAAACCATCGAGTTCTTCGAGCTCATGGCGTTGCCCGATTGACACCCGACACAGGAGACCGAGATGCAACAGTACGGTGTACACAGCGAGGTCGGCAAGTTGAGGACCGTGATGGTCTGCCGGCCCGGACTCGCCCATCAGCGCCTCACGCCGGGGAATGCGGCCGAACTCCTGTTCGATGACGTTCTCTGGGTCCAGGAAGCCGAGCGGGACCATTACGACTTCGTGCTCAAGATGCGCGACCGCGGCGTCGAGGTGCTGGAGTTGCATGACCTGCTCGCCGAGACGCTCAAGGACGCCCAGGCCCGCGCCTGGGTGCTCGATCGGCGGATCACGGTCAACGAGCTCGGGCTCGGCGTGGCCCATCTTCGCGGCTGGCTCGACGAGATGCCTGCCGACAAGCTTGCCGTGCACCTGATCGGGGGCATCGCCGTCCTCGACGTGCCCCGCAGCGAGTGGTCCGCCTTGCTCGAGGAAGCCATGGGCGGCACCGATTTCCTGATGCCGCCCATTCCCAACACGCTGTTCCAACGCGATCCCTCGTGCTGGATCTACAACGGCGTGACCTGCAATCCGATGTACTGGCCGGCACGCAGGCCGGAGACGCTGCTGCAGCGGGCGGTCTACAAGTACCACCCCCGCTTCAAGGGCGCGGACTTCCGCATCTGGTGGGGCGACTCCGATGAACCCTTCGGCGCATCCACGCTGGAGGGCGGCGACGTCATGCCGGTGGGCAAGGGCGTGGTCCTGGTCGGCATGGGCGAGCGCACGACGCGGCAGGCGGTGTACCAGGTGGCCGAGGCGCTCTTTGCGCAGAAGGCCGCGACGCGCGTGATCGGCTGCCTGATGCCCAAGAGCCGCGCGGCGATGCACCTCGATACCGTGTTCAGCTTCTGCGACCGGGACCTCGTGACCGCGTTCCGCGAAGTGGCCGACCAGGTGCGTTGCTACAGCGCGCAGCCGGGCGCCGGCGGGGAACTCGAGATCCACGCGGAGAAGGGCCACCTGTTCGATGTCGTGAAGGAGGCGCTGGGCCTCGCGGAACTGCGCGTCGTGGACACCGGGGGCAACGCATGGCAGGCGCAGCGCGAGCAGTGGGACGACGGCAACAACGTCGTGGCGCTGGAGCCCGGCGTGGTGGTGGCCTACGACCGCAACACGCATACCAACACGCTGCTTCGCAA